>Ga0180436_10001819_pt1 | contig 20629 bp, 22 predicted proteins | sample SS_ome_2_FD_132434 | JGI IMG/M metagenome (GOLD analysis project Ga0180436, IMG submission 132434) | Hypersaline lake sediment archaeal communities from the Salton Sea, California, USA - SS_3_S_2 metaG | ecosystem: Environmental > Aquatic > Non-marine Saline and Alkaline > Hypersaline >...
CCAAAAGGTTGCAAGCTTTGCGTCTGCCTTATCTCTGAGTTTAGCAAGAGTCATACGCTAGGCGGTGTACTGGATATATAGCGCACCCTCCGTGGTGGTGCTTGCGGTTGGTGGCGTTGCGCTAGTTCCGTAGCAGACGTTCACCACTTCGTCCGTCGTTCCTGTGCCGTGGTCACTTGCTACTACTGCTCCTGTGAACGTCGCACCTGCGAGTGCTGCCTTCTTGTCCAGTTCAACCTTTGCCCCTGCTGGTGTGACTGCTCGTGTTGTATCTGTGCCTGTTGTAACTTCTGCGTCCGTAGCAAGCTCTACTACACCCTCTGCTGTTGTGCTAGCGTTTGGTAGGTTTGCTTCTGGTAGAACACCTGTCACATCTGCTGTGAGGTCAATCTGATTGCGGGTTATCTCTTGCCCTGTGATGGTGATGTAGTCTGGTGTGCCAGCAAGGGTAACGTTGGTTGAGTTGTCTGTACCTGCTTGGTCTACATCGAGCGTAGCGCGTGCGGTAGCTGCGTCTGCATCGTCAATAACCGTTGCGCCGAAGGCACTGATTGTCGTGTTTGCAGGCAGCGAAAGTGTCTTGATGTCTGCGTCTACCTCACTATCCATAAGTGCTCCTGCTGCGGTGACGTTTGCGGTGTCGGTTACGTCTGCCCCTGTTTCAATGCCATCCAGCTTTGTTTTGTCACCGTCTACAAATGCACCCTCCGACGGTTTCACCTGTAGTGTTGATGTGTCGAGTGCCTTGACACCAGCAAGGTCTGTCAGTTCTGAGTCCATGAGAGCGCCAGCACTGGTCACATTTGCTGTGTCGGTCACATCTGCACCTGCTTCGATGCCGTCTAGTTTTGTCTTGTCGCCGTCTGCAAAACCACCCTCAGCAGGTTCTACCTGTATCGTGCCAGTGATACCGTCGAGCTTGTTGAGTTCTGTTGCCGTGATACTCGTTGTGCCACCGTCCATTGAGATGCTGCCGTCTTGCTGTATGCGCAGTGCCTCTGAGCGCGAGGTCGCGCCGTTGTTCGTAATTTCAAACCGTAGCTCTGCACCGTTCTGTACTCCGCTCCAGTTCTCGGTGGCGTATGCTGAAGCCATTGCTGCGTTTGCCATTGTGCTTGCTCCGTCATTTGCACCACCGAAGAGGAAGTAACCAAGTCGTGTGCCTGATGCTGTGGCCGCACCATCATCACTGTATCCAGCCATACCAGCACCTGTGTTGCCACTTGCTACATCGTTGATGAACTGTGCCGTCACACCGTTGCCGTTGCGTGTCACAGAGAGTGTGTCGCCGTCAAACGTGAGGTCTGCGTCGCCCTCTATCGTGCCGTCACCTGTCCATACACCTACCTGTCCATCTGCTGGTGTTCCCACCTTTGCTACGTCACCACCTCCTGCTGGTACAGCCCACTTGACGCCGAGTGCTTCTGAACTGTCTGCGGTGAGCACAGTGTTATCTGCGCCAATTGGTACACGAGCATTGGTAGTGCTGTAGCCCCACAAATCGCCCTTCGTGGTGAGTGGTGAGGACAGACCACCTGTTGTCGTGCCACCTGATACATTCACGCCACCATGCACGAACTTTGGCCCACGGCTGGTTGCAGCGTCGAGCTTCCTAAACTGTGTTTCAATTTCATCCTGTAGGCCGTCAATAGCGGTGAACTTGAGTCTGTCGTGTCCCTCTAGGGCTTCCAGTTCTGCCTTGATGTAGTCAACGGTGATCACGTCAGTCGCCAATTCTGGCTTTGGTAGTGCCTCAACCTGTTTGGTGATGAAGTCGCGCACCTCTTTGTAGTCTGGGTAGTCCACACCTGCAATCGGAGTCGTACCGTCCTTTCCTGGTGCACCGTCGCGCACTTGCTTCATCCGCTTGTCCACACCCTGCAACAATTTGACGAAGTGCTTGTCGAGTTCTTTTTGCCGTTTCTGCGCTGCGCTGTCGATGTCAATGATGGCCTTTTGGCTGTTGATCCGTGCTTGCTTGACCGCCTCTATGACTTTGTTGAACATCGAGTAGAACTCGTCAGAGGTGATGTAGTCCTCTTCTTGGAGTCTTCCCATCATTCGCTCGAAGTCTTTTTTAGTAATTTTGTTGGCCATGATGTGTGTTTTTTATTATAACCTATGCTGCTCTGTCTATTGCCTTGCCAATTCGCGCTGCTTCCTTTATGTAACGGTTCTTTGCACTTTGGCTGATACTTGGGTTCAGTGCTCGTTCATACAAAAGTTGCTGCTGCTGGGCGAGTTCTTGCAACTGTGTTCTACGGGCACCAGGAGTTAGTTGTTCGAGGTCTTTCAGTATTTCGCCTATATCCAACATGCCACCTTCTTTGTTTGGTAAGTCAGGGTTGAAAAACTCTTTTGCGCGTTGCGCCAGTGTAGGATTTGTTGCATCCGACGTGCTAGTATTGGTGGATGATACGGGTTGACGTGTTGTTGTCGGTGGCGTTGGTACTTGGGTTCCTGTTGGTGCTTCTAGTAGTGCTTGTATAGCCTTTTGTTGGTCAGTTGCATCTGGTTGGCCTATACGCATGATGTCGCCAAACGCCTGTCGTATACCTCCTGAGAATGAGGCTGGCTGCGTTGTTTGATCGGCGAATATCTTTTGAAGATACAGCTCAAACTCGCCAAGCGATTTGAGGTCTGCACCATTGTAGCCGTTCATTCGAGCTAGGCGATCTAGCTCGTCCACTATCGCTTCGTACTCTGCACGCGACTGCGCGTTGCTAAACACCCTGCGTAGCCGTGTTTCAACGGTAGCACCCTCTGGCACTGATATATTCAAGTTTCGGCTAGTTTTGAACAGTGTTTCATCGAGGTCGTCAACGAAATTGCGGTATTGCCTATACTGATTGTTGAGCGCACGCAACTCGACTCCTGGCTGTCCTGGCATGTTGTCAAGTGGGCTGCGGTAAATATCGCGTGCAAGTGTTGTGAAGTTCACTCTTTCTCCGTTTACGTTTACATATGGGACAGAGCTTTCTGTTGATTGGTATGCTTCGCGTTGTATTCGGGAAAGTAGCGAGTCTAGCTCTTGTAGATCGATCGGGTCTAGGGTGTCACCGCGCGAGTGTACCTTGTCGTATATTTCACGAACGACCTTGCTTTCCGCTTTGCTAAAGTTTGACGGCCCAAAGTCAAGTCTGCCACCAGGCCCAACAACGACCTTGTTATCGCGCAACAGGTCGTCAAACTGTGCGTACGCTGGACGCATGTCAACAGTCACACCGTCTGGTAGGTTGTTGATGGCAGTTTCTATTTCTTGGCCTATCTGTGCTCGACGCGCATCTACCGCTCGGTACTGAGCTGCACCTGTGTCAGCAATGATTTTACCGATGGCTTCTCTATTATCGCCCGCAGCATGGAAGTACATATCGCTCATGCTGTTGCGTGTTGCGTCGTCTGCGGTAGTTATGAGTCGCACTTGTCGTTCTGGCACGTCTGCTTTTACGGCAGCACGTATTTCAGGGGTTGGAGCTTCGCGGATAGCCTGTTGCTTGGCCCGTGCTTGTTTCATGCGGTCTTGCAGGTGTGTGATAGCCCGTCTAGTATTGTCTGTCACAATGTTTGCGGTGTCGCCTACTACGGTTCCTGTTCCAATGGCCGTCCTACCAACGCCCTCCGCAACGTCCTCAACAACCTCGCCAACAACGGTAGTAGGCCGTAGTGAACGTCCAGCGCGAACGACAGCGTCTATACCCTCTGTTGCGGCACGCTTTACACCTGAACCAACGCCTTTCATGCCAACCAGTTCGACTGCTGCCTCAAGCAAGGCCATGTCTGCACGCACTTTTCTAAACTCAACAGGGTCGTTTTCGCGCAACCATTCGTAGTCTGCCCTAAGGCCCTGTACTGTTTCTGTGTTTGCAATAGGCATGGCGACGTTCTCCATAAACGACTTGGCAATCTTGTCTTCTCTTTCCTGTGTTACGGCAGCTTTACCAACTCCTAGAAACAACTCACCTGCGCCTCGTGCAATTCCACCAGCAACCTCGCCAACAATGTTTTTTCCTGTGGTAAATGCTTCACCGAGTGTTTTGGTGTCGTCTTGCATCCACGCAGTTTGACTTTCGGAAGCTCGCTGCACACCCTGACCAAACTGTTTTCCAGCACCAACGACTGCCTGGCCTATATCACCAATCGTTTCTTCTATTGAAAAACCCTCATCTTCATCACGAGTAAATATGGCATCTGTGAGCAAAGGACTTTGGCGGCCCTCACGACTAGCTGCGACAGCCATTTTTGCATCGAGAAGACTACCGCCGTTCTTCTTGACGTTTCGCATTATCTCTATTTCTCCTGGGGTTAAATCTGGTTCCATACTTCATCCATTTGGTTACTAGTAGCAATACCAACTGCGTTGTCTACGCGACTCTCAGACACGGTTTCGTACAGATCTTTGAGTGCCTTTTCTACCTTTTCAGGGCTTCCGATGAACTCTTGCTTTTCCCTATCCCACATTGTTGCAAGCTTGTTGGCTGAGTCTGCAACTACATCCATTTCTTTTTCATTAAGTGCACCAAACGTAATACCGCGTGCCTTTGCATCTGCCAATGCGTTGAGTGTGCTGACTGACGTGATGTAGTCCATGTTGGACGCGAGGTTTTCTTGTGCAAGTTTGTTTGCAAAGTAGCCACGGTTGGATGGCTGGAATGCACTTACAAACGCACCTTTGATTTTTCCTGTTGTAACGCTCAGTCCAAGCTCGTTGTTGTACGCCTCCACGATATTTTCTTGCATATTTGCGTACACAGCGTCATTCTGCTTCTTTGCCACTTCGCGTTGTGCCGTTTCTGCTGAAATATCACCAGCCTTTGCTGCTGCGTCGAGGTTGTATTTGGCCCAGGCAAGCTGCTGTTCTGCTGCAAAGCGTGACTTTTGCCACGAGAGGTTGGGGTCAATTCCGTACTGCCCTGCTGCCACCCATGCTTCCTCTGGCGTGCTTGCGTTCTTTATGTTTTGCACAACATCGACAGGGGCACCGTTGACACTTGCAACGCGCACGGCCTCCATTTTGGTTTCTCTCATATCAGACACAAACTGCTCCTGTAACCGTAGCTGGCTGTTGAACGTAGCCTGTTCGCTGTCGGTCATGTCGTCGCCCAACACGTCGTACATGGTGCGCCAGAAGCCCATTTGTCGTTCGTACCGTTGGTTTTCTGCGTCTATTGCGCTCTGTGCTGTTTCGTATGCCATCTGGTAGTCCTGTCGTGCGTAGTGCAAAGCCATAGCCTTGTCAGCAAGGTTCTGGTCGCTTTCGTACTTGTAGTTCTGTATGTCAGCCTCTAGTGCACCACGTAGTTTACCCTCAGGGTTGGTTCGCATCTCCTGAATGGTACGTCGCTGGTCAGCTACTGCCTGATCGTAGCCCTGCTGTAGTCGGTTTGCTTCTTCTTGTCGTGCAAACACCCCCTCTTGCCGTCGTATAGCGTCTGCATCGAAGTCCTGGCCCTCTTGGTAAACGCCCATGAGGTTTTGTACCGCCATGTCGCGTGCCGACAATTCCTGTGGCTCGGCGACTGCCTGCTCGCCACCAATGGCTGCTGAAAGCTGACTGTCGAGTGGTGAAGCTGCTGCTGGTTCTGTTGCTACCCCCATGCCAGCCGTGCCTAGTTCCCCTGCACCGATTTCAACGTCTGCTGGTGGTGCGACATAGCCAAGCTGCTGTGCTCGTGCTGGGTTGTGTTTATAGATAGCTGCTAGTTGGTCGCTGTTGTATGTGAAACCAGTGTTTGCTGGTTGTGTTGTTGGTTGTGTTGCTGGTTGTGGTCGCCCACCCTTTGCTGCTACAGCAGCGTTCGTCGCCTCTTGTACTGCGCTCCCTTTGGAGGCGAGTGCCGACATTGTTGGATCTAGGTTATAGGTTGCCATATTACGCTACTGGTTTATGAAGTACGTGGGCTACTAATAGTTCTTCGATTTCCACGTCCTCGCCTCGCAGTTCTATCTTGAACTGAATGGCCTTGCTCTTCACTCCATTGTTACCCAGTGCGACTTCCGAGTACCCGTCTTCATTCGTAATTGTATCACTGTCAAGGGTGGTTTGATAATTCCAGCGTGATACGACGGCTCGTGCGGTGTCACTGGCACTAATGTTTTTGACTGCCTCTCTCAGGTTTACGGTATATGTTCCACCAGCCTCACTGATACTGTCGATGTGTAGTAGGTATCCTGATCCAGCACCCTGTACCACCTCTACTTCGTCACCAGCCTGTACGTTAGCGAACTGTGTATCGGTTGTGGTGAAGGTGTCGCTGTCTGACCATGTGATTGCACCTCCGAGTGTACGGTTTGCGTCGATATACTTGACTTTAACTATAGGGTCTTCGACAAGCGTGCGGTATTTGACCACGATTTTATCCAGGGCCGTTTCAAGTTTGCTGTGTTTGATGAATAGCTTTTGCCAATCTTCTTGCAGCCCTGCGCTCATCATTTTTGATGTGACAAAGTAGCCTCGGTTCTCCGTGTCTGGCAGCACGTAGCCACCACATTCATAGTTCGTAGTTGTGTCCTTGTGCTGTACAACAGCCCCGTATAGTAGACCGTCATGGTAAACGCCGCCGTCCACAGTTATTGGCCGCTCGTCAATTTGTACGCACCCCTGCAAAGACGTTGGTGTGTATGACTGGCCGAAGTCACTTTTTGGGTAGAACTGTAGTACCTGGTTGTTGTTGCCCGTGCCTGTCAGGTCGATTTCCGTACCATCTATTGCATCCTGATAGCTTGCTGCAAGCTGTATGGTTGTCGCGTCTACTTTGATGGTGTAGTACAGGGCATCATCATCGAGGCCAGCTATCGCTGTAGCACTATCAGCGCTGTAGTATCGCACTGGTGTCCCAGTGTCTTCTGCTGCGGTGACGGTGATTTCATTGGTAGCGGTGTCAACATCTGTTGTTGCAACAACGTCAACCACAGTCTTTGTTGCTGTAGTTGCATGTCGATGGTACAAACCAACCGACTCATCATACGCATATATGCCAGCATTTTGATTTGCTAGGTATTTTTGCCCGTCTTTTGCAAGTGCTGAGCCGTTATTGGAGCCAACATTGAAATACGCAACGCCAGACTGCAACCACGATGAACAGCTGCGAGCTGTACCGAAAGCACCAATGGAGAGAACTGCCGTTGTGTCATAAAATGATGGCAACGAACCAACGCGCACCAACTCGACTGGTGTCCAGTACAACACCTCCCCAAGAGTGGTGAACGCAAGAAAGCTGCCACGGTACGGCGCAATGGTGTGGATTGTTGATGACCCGATTGGATAAGCGTAGTTTGCAGCAGCCGTTTGATTGTCCCATATATACAAGACACCATTTCCTGAGTTCTCATCGTCGTGACAGCCAACTGCTATGTAGCCGTTGTTGTATGCCAAACTTTTGATGTCCATGTCTGATGGTAGCGTCAGTGTTCGTTGTAGGGCGTAGCTTGAGTCGTAAGATTTTGCCTCGTTCCCATCTCCAACAACAATTTCGTTATTTTTGAGGTCATAGCATAGTGGGTGCATATCTGCACCAAGTCCAGTCACCCTATCAGTCCAAGTTTCTGACCACGAAGTTGTAGATACAGACACAATACTGTCTGCGTCGGTTACATGCAGCTCGCCGAAAGCGGTGATGCCGTCTTCGTCCGTTTGCCTTGTTGAGCTTGGTACATTGGTTGTTGTATCTTGCGTGACCGTCAGGCGACCACCGTATTTGTTGGAGGACGTACCCGCGCCAGTGATAGAGTCCCACGTCATCGAGAAGTGAAACGCCGTGTTGTTTGTCCACACGCGATAGCTACCACCACTTTGAACAACACCATAATGCAGTGGTACACCGAAGTCAGCGTCGTCTTGGTCACTATAGAAACTCGCTGTCGGGTGAGACAAACGTAGATAGCCCTCCTTGTCGAAGTTCAAGTTCCGAGTTGTCACAATGTCAGGTAGCTTCTCGTTTGCATACTGAACTGTCCACCTGCCATCTTCTCTTGCTGGTAGCTTTATCATGGTGCTGTGGTTGCTATTTTACGTCTAATGCCGTTGACGGTGACTGGAGCGTTCGTACCATCAAAGTTACCTACTATCTTGATCTGCTGTTTGTCCATGCGTTGCATCGTGTCCTCAAGCTGTTTCACCTGGCCTCGCAACTGCTGTAGGTTCTGCAAGATCTCGTTGATTTGTTTGCTCTGGTCTTCCATTATCGTGAGCTACGCTTTACGGCCATCATCTGCGGTACGCGGTCTTCCTCTCGTTGTCGAAAGAAGTTTTTGATGTCGGCCTCCATACGGGCAATATCATTGTTCACCAGTGCCTTGAGGTTCGGGTTGGTGTTCTCGGTAGCGTACTGGTCAACTGCATAAAGCGGTATCAACTGGTCAAACACCGACGGAATACCAGCCGTTGCGGTTGTGTCGGCTGTAGTGAACTGGTGTGGTGCGCGTTGGTAGTAGTATTTCAAGCCGTCTGTTGCGCTGTAGTTCGGTTTAGGTGCCAGGCTAATGTAGCCACCGACCTTTTCATAGCGGAATGGTACGCCCGTGTATGATGCGTCGTCCTCTGCGTATGCTTGCGTGCCACGTTCTCGTAGGTCAAACGGGTAGATTTGTGTGTAGTCGGTTGCAGTAGCTGATTGTAGTATCAGTACCTTGAAAATAAACAGGATATCCTGTGGATTAGTCAGTGCTATCTCGCGTGTGCCACTGGTAATGTCTTCGGTTGCCGTGTCGTAGCTGCCGTGGTTCCAGTCACCAATGCGCCATCGGTTCGCGAACTCACTCATAAGAACCATGGCCCTGCTGAGTGCCTGGTTGTTGCGTACTGTCCATTGCGCTAGTTCTTTTGTGTTTCCACTGATACGGCCATAGTCGCTAGAATAGACCAAACGTTCTTCGGCCTGGATTATGCCGTTGTATGTGCTGGTGTCGTTGTAAGAGAGCATGATTGCTTAAATTATGCGCCAACGACAACGCTTTCCCTAATTGTAAATGGCACGAACGGAGGGTGCAAGTCGCTGAGGGCTGGAAAGCCCTTGCACCCCCCGATCCAACCCTTTACTTTTCTATTGTACTATGCTTTGCCGCCCACTGTCGCTTCCAGTCGTCTAGGTGACTAAACTTCTCCACGACAACCTTGCCACCTTTCAGGTCTGCGGTCAGCAAGTCTTCGTATTCATCCAGGAAGTTCTCCTTTGTAACGTACTTCTGTATCTTGGGAATGGCACGGTCTTTTATCTTTTGCACTTTGAGGGCCATCTTGTTTCGTTCCTTTTCGGCCTTTTCCTTTTTGTCTGATAGTGCAAGGTGTTCCTTTCGCATGTCGTCAGGTATAGCTTTCATCTTTTCTGCGTAGATTGCCTTGCTGATTTTTTCCAGCTTCTTTACGTCCTTGTTTATCTTTTCGCGTAGCTCGTTACCCTCCTTGATGAGTTCCTTTGGTTCAACTTTGCCCGTCAACTCCATTTCTTGCTTGGATAGTTCTTCGATACGCTTCTCGATGTCAGCGATTTCCTTGCTAATCTTGCGCCCGTCTTTCACGAGCTCGTCCTTTTGTGCGAGCCATTTGATAAGGGTCTTGTCCTCAATGATTACTTTTCCTGTTGGAACAGGCTTTGATACGCTTTTTCCCATAGTTCGGCGTTATTAGTAATGTTGTATTTGTCTTCTACATACTCACGGGCAGCTCTCCCCATAGCACGGCGTTTGTCGAGGTCTGTGGATAGTTCCCGTATGGCAGCAACGAACTCATCTGTGTCATTGGCTATAATCATGTGTTCAGCGTCATGCTTGTCCACTTGATACGGTGATTTCCCATCTGGGAACCCTTGTGCAATGACGGGTATTTCAAACAACGAGGCTTCGAGGAACTTGAGGTTGCTCTTGCATCGGTTGAAATAGTTGTCAGCCCGTGGAATTGCCATTATATCAAGCCGTAGCTCGTTCAAGTAGTCGTAGTACAGCTCCATATCTACAAACCCATGCCAGTCGATGCGGTCTTGTATCTTGTCTAGTTTTTCGTACTCGTCTTTGTACAGTTCCTTCATAACCTTGTCGCCTCGGTTGCGAGGCATTGAGAACAGCACCCATTCAATATGCTCGTCGTCTATGGTGCGTGTGATGAGGTCGTAGGCGATGTCAAAGTCTGACGTGACACCTATTGAGCCAGTGATGCCGATGCGCACCTTGTCGCTCTCGTTGCGTTTCGGTTCGTCAAAGTAGAACGGGTCTATGCAGTTTGGCAACACGACGACGTTTGGATTGAGTTTGCGATACTCGTCTGCGAGGTAGTCAGTCGTGGTCGTAACCAAGTCAGCTTCTTTGATGAAGTCGTCAATAGTTTCGTTGATTTTGGCAAGGCCTGTCTCCAATCGTTCCTTGTCCATATACTCGTTGAGCTTGAACCCCCCGTCGTCCTTGTAGGTGTCATCGTTGTCAAAGACGATTTTCTTGCCTTGCTGTTTGAGCATTCGTGCCAGTTTGAGCTTGTTGGGGTCGTCTGGTCGATGAAAGACCACGACATCTGCTTGTTGTGCTGCATAGGCTTTGTCTTCTGGTGTCTTGTTGACGTTATCTAGTATCATCGTCGTTTGATCGCCATCCCACCCGTTCTCAGTCAACGGTAGAAAACAACGGTAGAAATAGCAGCCCTGTAGACCTGAACTTACAAAGTAGGCTCTCATTGTTGTTTTGGTTTGATTACCTTTTCCTCAATGACGTTGCCAGCCTTGTCTATGATTTGCCTGGTGCGCGTCATTTGGCTGGTCGGTGCAATGACCGTACCGCCTTTCTTTTTTTGCGTAGCTGCCTTTTGGTGGTCAGCCATGATAGATTTTCGTTCCATAGCGACAATGGTTTATGGTAGTGCATAAAGTATACCACAAAGCACCCCGTAGGGCGCTTGTGGACAACTGTGTAGGTGAACCTACGCAGCCGTGAGCATCTTCACACCAGAAGTATCTCGGTTCTCGATTACACCGTAGAGAATGTCTGCGGTTGTGAGAGTTGAGAGGTATTCTGGGATGTAGTTTGACTGGACGCGAACACCTGCGCTGCCAACCATGCTGCCCTTTGAACCACCAGAACCAAGAGGTGAGGTAGCCCAGTGGATAGCATCCTTGTGAGCGAGAGCGTTGTAACGGCCTGTCGTGCCAGAAACGTACTGTATCTGGGTGGTGATGTACACAGGGATACCGTACAGGTATGCCATAGGCTTCTTGGCGACAGGGTCTTGAACTGGGCTGTTGATAGCCAGTGAGAACTTGTCGAGTGACTGTACATCGTTCCAGAAGACATCAGGGTGCATGAAGAATGCACGGTCTTCCTGTGGTACGTTTGCGCTGTCGAGGTAAGCGATAGCAGCGCGGATTTCGCTGTCTGCGAGGTTGGTGGTTGAAGCACCAACTGACTGGCTGAAGCCAGAGAACAGAGAAGTGATAGCTGTGTCGAGCTTCTTTGCTACGCCGTATCCTGCGCTGCGAGCGTAGGACTCTTGTACGGTGTAGCTGTGCTTGACCTGAGCCATTTCGCGATCCTCAATGGCGAACGATACCTCGTACCACTGGTCGATGGTGAGGGTGACGTTCGTTTCATCGGGAGCGACGAGTGTAACTGCGGTTGCGTTGGACTTAGCCGTTGCAGCCATCTCAGTTACGGATGGGGTGTAAATAATACGACCACCATCTGCTACTTCGTCTGAGCGATCCGTGAAGAACGGGGCACACACGAGGTTTGCACGGTAGAAGTCGTTTACTTTTTCTCCCCACAGTGAGGGCATCATTGCATCGAGGTCGGTTGAACCATTGCTGTATGCGCCAACTGAAGTTGTAGGAAATGCCATACTAAATTAGTTGCTAGTGTGACTGTGTAATGGCTCCCTACTTCGTATCTAGCTTTTCATTGCTCGTTTCCAAAGCTTCTTGTGTTCGTCTTGTGAAAGTCCTGGTGTCGAGAAGTCCTTTTTGGGCTTCCCTTGACCACTCCCCTTTGACGCACCGAGGCCAGCTTCCTTGTCCTTTTTCTCCTGCTCAAACTTCTCTTTCCTAAATAGGAAGTAGTCGTCTTTTTGCGCGGTGATCAGGTCAACTCCCTGGTCTTCTGAAATGGTCTTGAGAACTGCTATGAGTTCCGTTTCCATTCCTTGTGCTTTGAGAACTTGCTCTTGAATTGCGTTCTCCGAAGTGGGAACGTCAGGAGTTTCAAGATCAGTGCGAGTCTTTTCAGACTTCGACTTCTCTTTTTTCAGCCGTTGTGCAAGCTCGTAGTTTTTCTTACGTTCTCGCTCTAGCTCTAAAGCTAGGTCGGGCTGTTCAGGGGCCTCTGTTTCCCCTGCCACTTCTTCCTCGTTCTCAGTTGAGTCGTCTGTGGTGACTTCCTCATCCGTAGGGTTCGTGCCTTGTCCCTCTGGCTGTATGTCCTCTTTGGGCATATTGGTTGTCAGCTCATGCCTTATCTGACGGGCTATTATGACAGTTCATGCCTTTTCTGCCGTGGCTAATGACTCTATTGTAACCTATTTTTATAAATACGTTCACCCTCCCAACCGTAACGAGGCTTTATCTCGACTTCTGTATCGACTACATCACCCCATCCTTTCGCTGCCTTGCGTACCTTTTTTACAGCTTTTGTAGCTACTTGCTTGACGGTCTTCTTGACAGTCTTTTTTGCGGTTTTCTTTTTTGCTGGCATGTTATTTTGCTTGATTAGTTGTATTAGGCTTGTTTTTCTCGCCGTACTGTTCTTCTAATGTTGAGAACAGCTTGTCAATGGTTTTGCGTGCTTCGGGGAAACCCCACGTTGTCACTTCATCATCTGAGTAAACGGCCTTGAGCGCGAGTTTGTCCAACAGTTCGTGCATATACACACGCACCGTTTCACGTATGACTTCTTGCTCGTAGAATTGCTTGAGTGCGTCCTTTTCCATATTACGCTACAGGAGCTTCTGTGGGCTGTGTTTGTCCTGGTGTGACGGATTGTACGGGTGACGGTGTTGCAGGGCCTTGTGGGGCAGCCTGTGGCTTCTGAGGGCCGCCTATGCCTAGTTCTATAGGTGATATACCGACTGCTGCCTTGTCTACAATGGTGCCGAACAGTTTTGCCAGTGTTGGGTTCTCTAGGATTGCGAACGTGCCCGTCTGTGGGTTGTAGCTTTGTGACACCGTTGACATGATTTGACTGAGTGATGTCAGTACGGCTGCCTTGTTCTCCTGTTCGTTGGTGATGTTGAGCGTTACCTTGCCCTCCCAACCGTCAAAGAACTTCTCAGGTATCTTGACGTGTCGTTTTGCGCCTCCCTTGCGTGCCATTTCGATGTTCTCGGCCTTGATTGTGTCGATGTCCTCTTGTGTGAACGTCTGCATTTTGAGCAACATATCCTTTGCGGCCTTGCGTGCCATCTTATTACCGTATGCCTCGTCGATAGCCTCCAATTCTTCTTCGTCGTATTCCTCTGCCAGTACGTGCTCACCTTTCAACTTGTTGATAAGGTGTGGAATAACCCACTCATTGAACGCCTCCTCTAGGTCAATGCCAGCTTCCTCCTGTCGAAAGGCGAATGGTCGCTGTGCCACCTGGTTCAACAGTGCTGTCTGGCTGTATGGGGTGCCCGATGGTGGTTGTTCGCCTGTGTTTGCGTCGAATGTGCTGTTGGCCTTGTCGAGTTGGTTCTCCCACTGTTCGACAATGTTTTGGAAGTTGCCAAGTGCTGCTGGTGCAAGCTCTAGCTTTTCCATACGACGGCCTTCTTCGACTTTCCATACCTTGCCGTCGTCTACCTCCAACATATTCCCAGCCACGTTGTCTGCATCGGTGACTACTGTGACCTTTCCAGCCAAGTCCATAGTGTTCTTCTGCTTGATCACCAGGTCGTTTACCCATACCTGGCCCTCCTCGCTTTCCTCGATAACACCACGGCCCAAACCACGGCCTGTCACTTCTTCCCATGCAAGGTAGCGATAGTCTAGTTCCTTTGGCTTCTGGCTGTACAGCACGTATTCGCAGTCCTCGTCGTCTTCGTCTACCAATAGGAAGTGCTTTTGCAGGTAGTAGCGGTCAGTTGCGTCCTGTGGTTCTTTGCCCTGTGCCTCTAGGTATGTGTCATGGTCGAACACACCCGTTATCTCATGCACCTTGAGTCGCATCGGTGCCTCGTCGTCGCCTTGCTGCTCGCGCTTTTCCTCAAACAACTCAAGCGCACGGTCAATTGCCTCATCGTTCCACGTACCGCGCTTGTTGATGAAGTCCAGTGGTGACAGGTAGTGTTCCTCGATAATCGGTGAGCCAATGATGTCCACTTGGTCAGTCAGTGTGTTGCGCCAATCGCACACTTCTAGGTACAGCTCGCCGTCTTTGAGCACTTTTTTGTACAGCACGCCACCGTACTTTGGACGCACGTATGCGTACTTGTTCAGGAATGTGCTGAACTTTGTTTGCTTCATCCACTTGTACATCTCACGGTTCAGCAACATCGTCTGCGCCCATGCCTTGCTGTTATCGCTTGTTGCACGGAAGTCCTTGATGTCGAACTCTGTGGCAGTCTTTGCGAGCGTAACGCGGAAGTTCACTACGTTGAAGAACGGCTTGTCACGTCCCAGGTCGTCTTTTTGACCACTGGCGTAGCGACTGAGTGCGTAGAAGTCAGCCGTTTTGATTAGTTCGCGCTGTTTGTATTCAAGTCCCTCGTAGAGTTGCACACTACCGTCACGGTAGCGTCCCTCGAAATACTTTGCCTGATCGTATATATTCATATGTTGCTAGGACAGGCGCGACTACCTTGCGTTATTTGCTAAGTTGCGATTTCGCTCTTGCGTAATTCTAATTCTATCACGTAATGAAAGTTCATTACTAGCTCGGAAGCTCTCTAAACCATAACGCACAGCATCCATAGCGTCACTATAGTCGTGGTTTGGTGCATTGGTTATGCGCCCCTCCTTGTCTATTTCAAACATATAGTTCATGTAGCACTTCCAAACGTTGAAGCTGCGCTTGGTGACACTGATCTTCTGGTGTTGGACGTACTGTATGCCCTGGTTCACACTATCTCTACCCTTTTTGGTTCCCATAATGTTGATTCCATATGAACGTATCTCATCTATTGACTTTGGTTCGGCACTGTCAGCCATTACTAACGCACGCTCTGTATTCTGTAGCACGTCAGCTATCTGCTTGTTGCTCATCCCCGTGGCGTAGGCAATCTCGTCGATGATGTAGCCACCGTTGTATGAGTAGATAGCAACGATAGCTGTCGGGTCGTTGGTGTAGCCGAAGTCCAACCCGTATCGTTCCAGCCGTGCCTCGTGTGGTATCTCATCTATCTGTCGCCAGTTCTTGTATATCTTGCCCTCAACTTCACCTAGCTGGCCTTCACCGTAGACCTTCCACCATCCAGTAAGCCCCCTTCTTTTTTCTATTGACTCAACAATCGCGGGATCAAGGGCTTCATTGTCTCTGTAGGTAAGGGTGATGTGGTTTACGTCGTCACGGTGTCCTATAACCTGATCGTATACCCAAAACTCATTGGTTGGGTTGTAATCTATGAAAATAAACTCTTTCGTTCGCACCTCAAGCTGGTCAAACGACTCGTATGGCAATAAGTTTGCCTCATTCACAAACAACCTGTCTCGTCGCGGCCCTCTAACCTTGCCTGGCATATCTGCCGAGAAGAACTCTATACGTGAACCAGTCTCAAATGTGTATGTTTTTTCTCCTTTGCTCCACCTCCTGTCCTCGTAATATCCATGCTCTTGCATTATCATAAGAAAGTCACGCATTGCACCTCGTTTCAGATGGGGGTACGACTCAGAAACAACGCTAGTGAGTGTCGGACGTTTGTCTGTCTGAGCCATTGCAATGAGATACAGTAAGATACTGATGGTTTTACTGGCGGATGTGCCGCCCTGTACCACACGTATTCGCTTGGTCAACTCCCTTATTCGCCTGGTTGCTGTCGTTTCTTGAAACATGACTCGATATAGTTTATGGCTGCCTCCATTCGCTGTATGTCGTCCTCAAACATACCAATCGCCCAGTTGCACTTCTGGCAGAGTAGCCCCCGCACGACACCCGTGGTGTGACAATGGTCTACCGCCAACCTCTTGTTCTTTTCCTCACGCCTACAAATTGCGCACACGCCTCCCTGTCGTTTCAACATCTTTTCATAGTCCCGTATCGAGATGCCGAAGACCTTGCGAAGTCGCTTATCAGTCTCTTTGTCTTTGTTGGCCTCTCGTTCAGCAGCTAGTCTCTCCTTGTGCCTTTCTTTGTACGCCTTTGTGTACGCCCGCTTCTTGTCCCTGTTTTTGAGATAATAGGCACGGTGGTACTCCTTATTGTACGTCATCTTCCCTTGTTAGTGGGATAATTGGTGTAGGCAGTTCTTTGCCGTCCGTCGTTACGTCTGACTTCTCTCTCATGCCGTGGTTACTGCTAAGCACGAGCTTTGCAATGGTTGGGTTATAGTCCCCAGAAAGCCCTTTATCTAACAGCCGTTTGCGCTGTTCCTCTCGTATCTGTGTCAAAGAGTTGGAAAACTCTGGGTGAGCTTGCTCCCATTCATAAAGTGTGGTCTTATTTACCCCTATATGAGCAGCAAATCCCTCTACGGTTGGTAGGTTGACTGTCTGACGCTTGGTCTCCTCGTCAAAGGTGTCTTGTCGCTCCTCTAAGTAGTCCCAAACTATGTCGTTGAACTTTGGGTCGTATTTTGATGGTCTTCCTCCTGGCATAGATATATTTTAGCATGGATTATAGTTTTCGCGGTGTCTGCGGTAGTACAGTAGTGGCTTTTGTAGGTGCTTGATCGTTGCTCCCTTGTTCATCAGAGCGTTGTACAGGTGCATGTCCTCTAATGAGCGTCCTGGGGGTGACTGGTAGCCACCTGCCCGTTTTGCCATACCTGTCTTGTAGAGCATTGAGCCGTGGTGTCCACCGTCCCTGTGCCAATACAGCCCTTCTGGGTCGCGTTGTGTCTCGCCTGGGTGTCTGCCTTCTATCTCATTGCGCCTATCACCTACTACCATGATGTCGTACATTACGATGTCTGTCGTCCACTCGCTCAACTGTTCCAGTGCGTCAGCGCGTAGCCAGTTGTCGGCACCCAAGAACATCACGTAGTCCGTGTCCACCTCGTTCATTAGCATGTCTTGGAAGTTTGCCACGGTTCCCATGTTCTTTGTGCGCAGCACGTAGTTCACTTCGGGATACAACTCTGGTAGGTGTGTGCAATCTCCCACGCCGTCGTCAACAAACCATACCTTGTCGAACTGCTTGGTCTGTTCTAGCACCGTTTCTATCGCATGTGCCGCTAGGTGGCCGTATTTGTATGATGCTATAACGCAGCCGTAGGTCATGGTATGAGTGTTGGGTCTATGTCTTGTGGCTCTCCGTCTTTCAGATACCACGGATAGTCCAGGCAGCCTTCGGCTCGGGCAAGCCCATTCATGTAGGTGCAACGGTCTTGATCGCTGTGGTTCTGCTCCGAACCGTGTACGGTTGTGACGTACCAGAGCAGCACACTACCCTTCTTGGCTTCGTATTTCGTCCCGTAACGGCCCCTGCGGTCAAACGTGCGTAAGTTGCCCAGTGACCCTGTAAACTCGTCGTCTGGCTCCTGGTGTGAGCCCTCAATGAACTCCACTGTGCCGTTCTCCACTGTGAGGTCGTCTACTGCAATGATGGTCTGTAGGTAGTGCTCGCGAATGTTGGGGAACCTGTCGGCTGGTGTGCGAAAGATAACGTCCCTGTGCCAGTTGAACTGATCCTCGGTGTGGGCTTCACGGAAATAGACCTGATTGTTTACCTGCTTTACGTTGTCGCCCAAGAACGCTCGCACTATCTTCACCATGCGAGGGTCTTTGCGTATATCGTTCAGGTAGCTATTGACTATGGCTGGAAAGAACACAAGTGCCTTGTGACCATACTTGTATTCAATGGGAACATGCGGGTAACCAGCCTTTGATACTTCTTCGGCGGTGATGGTCTTTGCCTCTGTCTTGAGGCGGGCCATCTCCTCGTCAGTAAACACGCCAGAGATTGAGGTGATGCCCTTCTCCTGTAGTTCTGTGATTTGTTTGTTATACATATGCCCGTGGTATGGATAAGATTGTTCCGTCTGTTGCGTCAACACTAAATGCACTCCCGTATTTCTGTTCTACTAAGCGCAGCACACGATCATTGTACCGACCATATGGATAGGCGAAGTAATCAGTGGGGAAGCCCTCAAACGGCGTTATTTCTCGCTGTATTTCCTCATCTGATAGTGTTGTTAGGTCGCGGTGACTCCATGTGTGCCAGCCCACTTTACATCCCATCTTCTCTAGTTCGACTATCTCTTTGAGCGTGCAGTATTCCTCTCGTGGCATACCCTTGTCGAAGCTGTTGTCTTTGCCGATGTAGTCACCCATGACAAACAAGATCACGTCGCGGCCCTCTAGTAGATCGCGGTTCTCATAGACGTTCTTGTACACGCCGTCGAACGTCAGTGTGCCTGTTGCGTTTGCTACCTCGTCACGGGTGTTATAGTTAGCGGCTATGTGCGGCTGCTTGCTCGGTGACTCACCGATGTTGTGCATCAGCATTACGGTTTCTGGTATAGACATAAGTGCTCGACGTAATCCCTGTATGGGAAGTGCTGCTCGTGCAACAATTTCCATCCTATGAACTTGTCCAAACCTTTCTCCCATGACTCTATGTTACACAAAAGAACGTGGTGGCTACTAGCGTGCTTCGCCATGCGGACGATTGCTTTGTAGTCATACTGTTCGTATAGCATACCCGTTACTACAACAAGGTCATACCGACCTTCGGGAAACTCAACACGTGTCACGTTGTCGGGAAAACGCTCGGCTGCTACATCACTGATTTCGATGCCGTGTATCTCATCTGCTGGCAGGTCTGTTGTGAGCCAGCCTTCACCTGCGCCGATGTCTAGTGCGCGTTTGTAGTGTTCGGGTAAAACCTCCAAGATGATGTCTTTGCGCTTCTGGTCGTCAGGGTTTGTCTCGTAGCCCCACGGATCACGCTGACAATACCACTGTTCTAGCTCGCCCTTAGTTTGCATACCATCGTGGGTTATCTAGCGTCCACTTGACTGTCTTTTCAAGCGACTCATCGAATGTTCGCGGCACCTCCCATCCTATCTCTTGCATAGAAACGGGGCTGAGCGCGTAACGTAGATCGTGCCCTGGTCGGCTACTGTGGAAGTCAACCATCTCATACTTGAGTGGCTTGCCGATGATTGCTGCTATCTTTTGCGCTAGTTGTAGGTTATCCACCTCTTGTTCACCTGTGATGTGGTATTCACCGTCGTACACTTCATTGTTGATGAGGTGCATGTAACCGTCTGCTACGTTCCTCGCATGTATGTAGAATCGTGAACCTGCTTTGGTCTTATCTGCATTGGCGTGGATCGTGACGGTTTCACCCTCCATGACCTTGCGTATGACAATCGGTATAAACTTCTCCGAGTCCTGGCGTTCTCCAAAGATATTCATAGACCGTGTGATCGCAATCGGTAAGTTGTACGTGTTAGCGTACGCTATACAGAACATCTCGGCGGCACTCTTGCTTGCACTGTATGGGTTACTTGGGCGGTGTACGTCACCTACATTTGACCAGCCAACGTCTATCGAGCCGAATACCTCGTCAGTTGAGAAGTAGTAAAAGCATTTGAGGTTCTTGAGCGTGCGTGCAAAGTTGAGCATATGCACCGTCCCGACCACGTTGCTCTGTGCAAAGCGTACTGGATCGGTGATGCTGTTATCTACGTGACTCTCGGCTCCTAAGTGGAAAATGTAGTCAACCTCGCCTATCTCGGCAGCAAGGTTTTCTTCTACTGGCAGCGTGAAGTCTGCTGTGAGCACGGTAATGCGCTCATCGTTGTATACGTTGATGTCACGCAAGCGGTCGAGCGAGCCAGCGTATGATAGACGGTCAATGATGACGATGTGCCAGTCTGTGTTCTTGATAAAATGCTCGACAAAATGATGGCCTACAAACCCTAGACCACCAGTGATAGCGACACGTTTCATTTCTCTATTGTAGCATATATAGCACCGTTTGGGTGTGGAAAACTATGCCCCCTCATTGCGAGGGGGACTTTGATTAGCAGGAAAAGATAATGGGTATGTTGACCGTCATGCCGCGATCCTTGTCGATAAGGAACAAGGCTTGGCATGGTCGCTCGAACTCTGCACCTATCTTGGTGGCGAAGCTGTTGTACCCGACCACGGAGCCGTTCAGTACCCAACCAGCGGGGTTCACACGATACATGTGCAGGTGCCCGATGACATCTATGACGGGGCTGCCCTTGGCAACGTTGGCTTTGTTCCATTGCATTGCTCTTCTATTGAGGTAGGTGTAGGGGCCGTTGACGCCACCAAAGCTGATGGTGTCACCGTGATGGAAGCGCAGGGTGCGTTCGCCTGGGTGCCCTTTGTACAGGGTGATGTACGTGTGGAGGGCGAGGTCGTTCACCCAGTTGAACTGTGGCAGCCTTGCAGCCAGGTTGTGGAACATGTACCACTCCAGACTGTTCCCTTGACGAGAACTGGCGTGCAGCCTGTGGGTCACTCGGCCATGGTTTCCATCTTTGCAGACAATGGTTATCTTGTCGAAGTGTGGCTCAAGGTGGAGTAAGCCGCTCTCTATCCAGCTCTGTGCA
>Ga0180436_10001821_pt1 | contig 20593 bp, 18 predicted proteins | sample SS_ome_2_FD_132434 | JGI IMG/M metagenome (GOLD analysis project Ga0180436, IMG submission 132434) | Hypersaline lake sediment archaeal communities from the Salton Sea, California, USA - SS_3_S_2 metaG | ecosystem: Environmental > Aquatic > Non-marine Saline and Alkaline > Hypersaline >...
CCACCCCTCGCGAGAGGCTACGTGCGGCGCTCGCCGCCAGGCCAGGGGTGGGCGTCCCGGGCGCCGGGGTGTCCCCCTCATGTGGCCGGCGTACCCTGGGTCTACGCCGCGCCATCGCCGGGCCCGCGGGACGGAACGTCCTCCCGCGGGACCCGAACGCCCCGCGGCAGGAGGTACGCATGAGACTTGCAGGCAAGGTCGCCGTCGTCACCGGCGCCGGCGCGGGCATGGGCCGCGCCATCGCGCACCTGTTCGCCCAGGAGGGCGCGAAGGTCGTGCTGGGCGAGATCTCGCCCGAGCGGCTCGACGCCGTCGTCAAGGAGATCAAGGAGCTGGACGGCGAGGTCACCGGCGTCGTCGGCAACGTCGCCAAGGTCGAGGACGCCGAGGCCCTGATCCAGACCGCCATCGACACCTACGGCAAGATCGACGTGCTGGCCAACAACGCCGGCATCATGGACCTGTTCGAGGGCGTCGCCACCTTCAAGGACGAGACCTACGAGCGCGTCATGGGCGTCAACGTGTACGGCCCGATGGCCACCTCGCGCGCGGCCGTGCGCTACATGAAGGAGCACGGCGGCGGCGCGATCGTCAACTCCGCCTCGGCCGCCGGCGTGGGCGGCGCCGCCGCGGGCGTCGTCTACACGGCCTCCAAGCACGCCATCATCGGCGTCACCCGCAACACGGCCATCGCCTACGGTCACCTGGGCATCCGCTGCAACGCGATCGCCATCGGCGCCGTCGGCGACACGGCGATCATGGCGAACGCCGACATGAGCAAGGCCGACATGGAGGCGCTGGGCCAGTACGGCAAGTGGCACGGCCTCGCCACCCAGCTCGAGTCGATGGACATCGCGCGCGTGGTGCTCTTCCTCGCCTCCGACGAGGCGAAGGGCGTCAACGGCGTCGTCCTGCCGGTCGACGGCGGCTGGACGGCCCACTGAGCCGCGCCGCGCGCGGCTGACGTCACGGAGCGGGGCGGTCGCGAGGCCGCCCCGCCCCGCGTCGGGCGGTTGGGCGCGGCGTCGTAGCATCGGACCGTGAACGCGCCCCAGGACCCACCCGCCTTCGATCGCGACCGCCTGCTCGCCCTCAAGGACGTGGCCGCCCGCCACGCCCGCGAGCTCGGCCGCTGGGCCCGCGACTTCGCCGAGCGCGCCCGCGCCGGCGACGGCGACCTCGCCATCCACAGCAAGACGAGCCCCGGCGATGTCGTCACCTTCGCCGACGCGGAGGTGCAGCGGCGGCTGGTGGCGGCGCTGCGCGAGGTCACGCCGGAGGTCGGCTTCGTGGGCGAGGAGGGCCTCGACGCGGCCGAGCCCGGCCAACCCACCTGGGTCATCGACCCCATCGACGGGACCCACAACTACGTGCGCGGCTACCCGGGCTTCTGCGTCTCGATCGGCCTGGTGGTGTCGGGCGAAAGCGTGTTGGGGGTCATCTGGGACTCGGTCGACGACGCCGTCTACTGGGCCGTGCGCGGCGAGGGGGCCTGGCGCGAGGGCGCACGGTTGCGGCGCCCCGATCCGAAGCCCTTGGAGCATGCGCTGGTCGGCACCAACTTCACGTCCGCGTCGGCGCATGCGCCGGTCGACCGGGCGGTGTTCTACGAGCTCGTGCGGCGCGCCGCGGGCGTGCGCGAGAGCGGCGCCTGCTGCCGCGACTTCTGCCACTTCGTCGCCGGCCGCACCGACCTCTTCTGGCAGTTCGACCTCAAGTCGTGGGACGTCGCCGCGGGCGTCTGCCTCGTGCGCGAGGCGGGCGGCGCGGTCGTGTTCGGCGACGCGCCCGACGACTGGGTCCGCGCGCCCGGGCTGTCCCTGTTCGCGGGCGAGCCGGCGCTGGTGGACGAGGCCCTGGCGGTGTGGCGGGCGGCGCGCGCGGGCTGAGCCCGCCGCTCGGGGTGGGTCAGCGATCGCCGGCGGCGGACGCGCCATGCCGGTCGAGGAAGGCCGCGATCTCCTTCGCGGTCGGCAGCGAGGGCTGGGCGCCCGCTCGCGTGGCGGCCAGCGCGCCGGCGGCGTTGGCGTGGCGCACGGCCTCGGCGAGCGGCCCGCCGCGCACGAGCCGCACGGTGAGGGCGCCGGCGAAGGCGTCGCCCGCGGCCGTCGTGTCGACGGCGTCGACGGCGAAGCCGGGCACCATGCCGGCGACGACCTGCCCGTCGGCATCCGCCTCGGCCCAGGCGGCGCCGGCGGCCCCGAGCGTGAGGACCGCGGCGGGCACGAGTGCGGCCAGCGCCCGGGCGGCGCGCTCGGGGGCGCGCGTGACCTCGGCGGCGGCGATGCCCGTCAGGGCGGCGGCCTCGGTCTCGTTGACGAGCAGGAGGTCGACGTCGCCGAGTTGCGCCGCGGAGAGCGGCTGCGCCGGCGCGAGGTTGAGGACCACGCGCGCGCCCGCCCGCCGTCCCAGCGCGGCGGCCCGCAGGCTCGTCTCGAGCGGCACCTCGAGCTGCAGCAAGACGACGCCCGCGCCCTCGAAGTGCCCCGCCACGAGGTCCTCCGGGGCGAGCCGGGCGTTGGCCCCTGGGGCGACGATGATCGTGTTCTGCCCGTCCGGGTCGACGCTGATGAAGGCGACGCCGGTGGGCGCGTCGGGCAGCACGCGCACGCCCCCGGTCGCCACGCCTTCGGCCGCCAACGCGGAGGCCAACGCCTCGCCGAAGGCGTCGGCCCCGAGGCGGCCGATCATGCCGACCTGGCCGCCCGCGCGCGCCGCGGCCACCGCCTGGTTGGCGCCCTTGCCCCCCGGGTGGCGCGCGTAATCGCCGCCTAGGAGGGTCTCGCCGGCCACGGGGAAGCGCGGGACGGGGACCACCAGGTCCATGTTCAGGCTGCCGACGACGACGATGCCCACGGGCTTCCTCCGGCTCGAGGATACCCGCCGCCGCGGCCACGGGCGGGGCGACGCCGGCGCTCGCACCCGCGGGTATCCTGCCCCCATGCCCCCCCGCATCGCCCTGGTGCACGCCCTGCGCGCCTCGCTGGCGCCGATCGAGGACGCCTTCGCGGCCGCCTGGCCCGAGGCGCGCCTCGCGCACCTGCTCGACGACGCGCTGCCCGCGGACCTCGAGCGCGCGGGCGGGGTGGACGCCGACCTGCGGCGGCGCTTCGTGGCGTTGGCGCGCTACGCCGTCGACGCCGGCGCCGACGCGGTCCTCTTCACCTGCTCGGCCTTCGGATCCGCGATCGACGCGGCCCGCGACGCGGTCGCGGTGCCGGTGATGAAGCCCAACGAGGCGATGGTGACGGCCGCCGTCGGGGGCGGGCGGCCGCTGGTGCTGCTCGCCACCTTCGCGCCGACGCTGCCCTCCATGCGGCCCGAGTTCGAGGCCGAGGCGGCCCGCCAGGGTCGCGCGCTCGAGCTGCGGCTCGCCCACGTGCCCGACGCGCTGGCGGCGCTGCAGGCCGGCGACGCCGAGCGGCACGACGCGCTCGTGGCCGAGGCGGCGGCCCGCCACGCCGACGGGGCGACGGTGGTGGCCCTGGCGCAGTTCTCGATGGCGCGGGCGGCCCCTCGGGTGCGCGCGGCGACCGGCGGCACGGTGCTCACGACGCCGGACACGGCCGTGGCCGAGCTGCGCCGCCGACTGGGCGGCTGAACCGGCGCCGCGGGCGCGCGGGCACGTCGCACCCGTCGGCCCCGCCAGCGGCGTTCAGCCCAGCGGCAGCTCCGCCAGCACCGCGTCGAGCCCCTCGCGCAGGATGCCCGCGATGGCGTCGACCTGCTCCTCGTCGATGACGAACGGCGGCGCCAGCAGCACGTGATCGCCGCCCAGCGGGCCGGCGCTGCCCCCGCCCGGGTAGATGTACAACCCGCGCTCCAGGCACGCCTGCCGCACGCGCGTGCGCAGCTTCAGCGCCGGGTCGAAGGGCCGCCGCGTCGCCCGGTAGGCCACGAACTCGACGCCCAGCAGCAGCCCCTGGCCGCGCACCTCGCCGACGTGGGGGTGCTCGCCCAGCGCCTCGCGCAGGCGCGCCAGCAGCCGGTCGCCCATGAGCCGGACGCGCGCCAGCAGCCCCTCGCGCTCGATGACGTCGATGACCAGGCTGCCGACGGCCGCGGCCAGCGGGTGACCGGAGTAGGTGTGGCCGTGGCGGAAGTCGTCGCGCCGGCTGCGGAACGCGTCGTACATGCGGCCGCTCACCAGCAGCGCGCCGAGCGAGGCGTAGCCGGCGCCGATGCCCTTGGCGGTGGTGATGAGGTCGGGCGTGACGCCCGTGCGCTGCATGGCCCACCAGTGGCCCGAGCGCCCGTTGCCGCTCATGACCTCGTCGGCGATGAAGGCGACCTGGTGGCGATCGCAGATCTCGCGGATGCGCCGCCAGTAGGCGGCGTCGCCCGCGGTCCCCGGCGCGCTGGAGCCGACGATGGGCTCGGCGATGAAGGCGATGACCTGGTCCTCGCCCTCGGCCTGGATGACCCGCTCGAGGTCGTCGGCGCAGTGCAGGTCGCAGTGGCCGGCGCCCGCGCACCAGGGGCAGCGGTAGGGGTAGTGGGCGGCGATCTTGGGCTCGACGCGCAGGATGCCGGCGAAGGGCGCCACCCGCTCCGCCTGGTCGGTGACCGCCAGCGCGCCCAGGGTGGCGCCGTGGTAGCTGGTGCGGCGCGACACGATCTTGCGGCGCTCCGTGCGGCCGTGCGCCAGGTGCACCTGGCGGGCGAGCTTGATGGCGGCCTCCACCGCCTCGCTGCCGCCGGAGGTGAAGAAGACGTGGTCGAAGCCCGCCGGCGCGCGTTCGATCATCTTCTCGGCCAACTCGATCGTGGGGGGCGTGACGAACACCGACGGGTGGGCGTACGCCACGCGCATGGCCTGCGCGTGGAGGACGTCGGCGACCTCGCGCCGGCCGTGTCCGATCGACGCCACGGCCGCGCCGGCCGCCGCGTCGAGGTAGGCCTTGCCGTCCTGGTCGTAGAGCACCGCGCCGCGGGCGTGGGTGATGACGATCGGCTCGCGCGCCAGCTCGCGCAGGAAGACGGGTCCGTCGAGCAGCGAGCCGAAGGTCCTCTCGGCCCTCGCGCGGGGCCTGGTGGCGCGTGGCGTCGGCATGCTGGCGCGGATGATACACCCGGCCCGGCCATCGGCGGCAGCGGGCCAGGGGGGCGGCCGCGTGCGGGCGACGGCCGGTCACGGCGTGGCGCCGGCGGCCGGGCGTCGGCCGCGCCGGGGTTCAGCGCACCAGCAGCACCGGCACCTTCACGTGCCGCGACACCTTCTCGGCGGTGCTGCCCAGCACCGGGCGCGCGAAGTTCGCCTGGCTGTGGGCGCCCAGCACGATGACGTCCGCCTGCTCGCGTTCGGCGGCCTGCACGATCTCCCGCCAGGCGGAGTGCTCGCCGTACTTGACCACCAGGCGCGAGGGCACCTCGGCGGGCAGCTTCTCGGCCGCCGTCCGCAGCACCTCGCGGCCGTGCTCGGTGGCGGCCCGGCGCAGCTCGCCCTCGGGCAGGTACATGCCGGCCTGCGTGGCGTAGGTGGGCGGCGGCTGCACGACGTGGAACACGACCACCTCGCCGTGGACGTCCTGCGCCAGCTGGCCGCCGTAGTGCACGACGGCCTCCGCGTGCCCGTCCTCGTCGATGGCGATCAGCACCTTGCGGAACATGCGCCCCTCCTCACGCCGCGGTCGCGGCCTGCGCCCGCCGCAGCCGCAGCTGTTGCGACCCGGCGATGACCAGCACCAGGACCAGGCCGAGCGCGTCGGTGGTCCAGGTCGGCTGGATGAGCATGAAGGCCACCGCCAGCAGCAGGATCTGCTCGTACCAGCGCGTCCGCGTGAGCAGGAAGCGCTGCGTGCCCGAGCCGAACGCCATCATCCCCAGCAGGGCCGAGAGGAAGACCCAGGCGCCCTCGAAGAACGACTCGACGCCGAACAGCAGCAGCCGCGTGTTGAAGATGAACATGAACGGCAGGATCGCCGTGCGCATGTCGTAGGTGAAGCCCTGGATGCCGGTCTTGATGGGGTTGGAGCGGGCGATGGCGGCGGCCGCGTAGGCGGCCAGGCCTACCGGGGGGGTGTCGTCCGCCAGGATGCCGAAGAAGAACACGAACAGGTGCGCGGCGAGCAGCGGGAAGCCGAAGCCGAACTGCTGGCCGAGGCTGTAGATCACGGGTGCGGTCAGCGTGGCCATGACGATGTAGTTCGCCGTCGTCGGCAGGCCCAGCCCCAGGATGAGGCTGGCGATGGCCGTGATGAGCAGGACCACCGAGAACACCATGAGGTTGGCGGCCGCGTCCGGGCTGCCGCCGAAGAGGTTCACGAGCGGCAGCACCAGGACGCCGAGCGCGCCGGCGATCGCGTTGGCGACCGCCTCGATGATCTCGGTGAGGCGCAGGCCGAGGCCGGTGAGGTTCACGGTGCCCACGACCATGCCGGCGGTGGCCACGGCCACCGCAATCCCGACCATGTTGCGCGCGCCCGCCTCGAGGCCGCGCACCACGTCGCCGGCGCCGGCGACCAGCGCCGGCCACATCGGCTCGCCGCGCAGGCGCGCGCGCACGGGCGCCTGCGCCAGCATGAGGAACACCAGCGTGACGATCGCCCACATGACGGCGTAGGCCGGCGAGGTCCGGGCGATGACCAGGAAGTAGATGAGCACCGCCAGCGGCGCCAGGTAGTGGATGCCCTCGATGAAGGTGCGCCAGCGCGACGGCAGCTGCTCGCGGGTCAGCCCCCGGAGGCCGAGCTTGAGCGCCTCGAGGTGCACGATCCAGAACAGCGCGATGAAGGAGATGACCGCCGGCACGAACGCCGCGCGCACGATGTCGAAATAGGGGAGGCCGGTGAACTCGGCGATGATGAAGGCGGCCGCGCCCATCACCGGCGGCATGAGCTGCCCGTTGGTGGAGACGGCGACCTCGACCCCGGCGGCCTTGTGGGCCGGGTAGCCGGCGCGCTTCATCAGCGGGATCGTGAAGGTGCCGGTGGTGACGACGTTGGCCAGCGACGAGCCGGACACCATGCCGGTCATGCCCGACGCGACCACGGCCGCCTTGGCCGGCCCGCCGCGGAACACGCCCAGGAAGGCGTTCGCCAGGTCGATGAAGTACTTCCCCGCCCCGGCGCGGTCGAGCATGCTGCCGAACAGGACGAAGAGGAACACGAACTGCACCGACACCCCGAGCGCCACCCCGAACACCCCCTCGGTGGTGACGTACATCTGGCTGATGAGGCGGTCGACGGGGTAGCCGCGGTGGGCGATGAGGTCGGGCAGGGTGAAGGGAATGGCCCCCCGCGGGCCGGTCATGGCGTACAGCAGGAAGACGCCGCCGATGACGGCCAGGGCCGGGCCCAGGCTGCGGCGCGTGGCCTCGAGCAGCAGGATCAGCGTGATGCTGCCGAGCCACACCTCGCGCTGGATGGGGATGCCGAAGCGGTTCTGGATCCCCAGGTAGTCGAGCACCAGGTAGAGCACCCCGGCGCTGGACACGATCGCGAACAGGTAGTCGTACCAGGGGATGCGCTTGGCGCCCCGCCGCCGGCGGGCGGGGAAGACCAGGAAGGTGAGCAGCAGCGCGAACGCCAGGTGGATGGCGCGGGAGCGGGTGGCGTCGAGCACCCACACGCTGGCGATGGAGAGCTGGAAGAGCGACCAGCCGAGGGCCAGCGCGAAGATGATCCAGGTCATCAGCTGGTTCGGCGTGCGCCCGCCGGACTCGGCCTCCTCGACCATCCGCGCCGCCTCGACGGCGCCCTCGTCCTTGGCGGCCTCCGCGAGCACGCGGTCGATGCTGAAGTGCTCGTCCCCTGCCTGGGCGGCCGCCTCCGCCTCCGGCCGCTGGGCCGGCGGGGCGTCGCCGCCCTCGGTCGCCGGATCGCGGCGCCGGGGCACCTCGTCGTCGTGTCGCGGTGGCATGCGGCGGTCCCTCCTCCGGGCGCGTCGCGGGGCGCGCCGACCGGGGATGGCCCGGGGCGCCGCGATCGACGCGGCGCCCCGGGCGCGTGGTCACGGTGCGGTGAGGCGTCCGTCCGGCCGAGGTCGCGGCCGTGGGACGTCGCGACTCAGTACAGGCCCGCCTCGCTGAAGGCGCGCTCGGCGCCGGGGTGCAGCGGGGCGCCCAGGCCGGAGAGGAAGTCCTGGGCCGTCAGGGTCGACAGCGCGGGGTGGATCGCCTGGAAGGCCGCGAGGTTGTCGAGGACGGCCTTGACGATCGCGTACGCGTTGTCCTCGGAGAGGTTGGTGCTGGAGACGAACAGCGCCTTGACGCCGAAGAGCGTCAGGTCCTCGTCCTGGCCGCCGTAGGTGCCCGCGGGCACGGTCGCGAAGGCGTAGTACGGGAACTCGTCGATGAGCGCCTGCAGCTCGGGGTCGTCGAGCTCCACCAGGCTCACGTCGGCGGTGGCGGTGATGTCGCGGATCGCCGCGCCGCCGATGCCGACCGTGTAGAAGAAGCAGTCGATGCGGCCGTCACGCAGGAAGTCCGGCGCCTCGGCGGCGCGCAGGTACTCGGGCGTGAAGTCGCTCTCGCTCATGCCGTACGCCGCGAGCATCGCCTGCACGGTGTTGAGGATGCCCGAGCCCGGGTTGCCGATCGAGACGCGCTTGCCGGCGATGTCGCGGAAGCTCTCGACGCCGGCGTCGTTCTGGCACACGAGGTGCATCGGCTCGGGGTGCAGGCCCATGATCACGCGCAGGCCCTCGAAGGCGTCGCCGTCGAACGCGGCCTGGCCGTTGAAGGCCTGGAAGGCGACGTCGGACTGGGCGAGCGCCAGGTCGAGCTGGCCCTGGCGGATGGCGCTCACGTTGAACACGGATCCGCCGGTCGACTCGACGGTGAGGCGCAGGCCGACGCCGGCCTCGTTGACGATGCGGGCGGTCGCGCCGCCCACCGGGTAGTACACGCCGGTGACGCCGCCGGTGCCGATCGTGAGGAAGGTCTGGGCGTGGGCGGCGCCGGCGATGGCTAGAGCCAGGCCGGCCAGGATCGTGACGATTCGCTTCATGGTGGCTCCTTTCGAGAGGTCGGACCCGTTGGGGACGGAGTCCAGGGACCCCTCCACCCCGGGATGTGCAGCGGGGGCGGTGGGGCGGGCGAGCAACGTGACGTCCGTACGTATATCCCGCCGGTTCGTCCACGGTCAAACGCCCTCGAGGTCGGGAACCGCGGTCGCGTAGACTCCGCAGCATGCGTTCGGACGTTGCGGACCGATGATCTCGCTGCTGTACCTCCTGCTGGCAACCGCGCAGCTGGCGCTGTGGGCGTGGGGCTGGCGCGCCTGGGCGCGCGGCGGCCGGCCGCCGGCGCTCGCCTGGGTGCTCGTGCCCACGGCCCTGCTGTGGTACGACAACGCCCGCATCGGCGTCGGCCGCTTCGTCGGCGAGGGCGACCTGCTCTACGCCCTCAGCGTGCCCGCCTTGGCCTGGCACTGGACGATGCTGCCGGCGTTCGTGCTCGCCGCCGGGGCGATCGCGCGCGCCGCCGGGCTCGCCTGGGCGCGGCGGGCGCCGGGGCGCGCCGGCTTCTGGGCGCTGGCGGCCGTGCTCTTCGTCGTGGACGTGCCGTACGCGATCGGCGTGGTCTTCGGGCCCGTGGGTCCCTTCGCGGGCGTGGAGCTGCGCCTCGGCTGCATCGGCGACGCGATCCGCTACACGGCGACGCTGACGCCGGCCTACTTCTGCGGGAGCGAGACGGAGGCCTACCGCGTCGGGCCCGGGCCGGTGGTGGCGATCGTCATGGTGGTGGTCGTGTTGGCCGTCGGGCTCGCGCTGTGGCGCGCCCGCGGCTGGCCCTGGCTGGCGGCCGCGGCCGGCCTCATGTTCGTCGCCGCGGCGGGCGGTCCCGCCTTCGGGACCTACGCGCCGCCGGTGGCCAACGTCGGCGAGCTGGCGTTCGTCGCGGGGTTGATCGTCACCGCCGAGCGCTTCGGCGGCGCCGCGGACGCCTCGCCGCCCGGTTAGCGCGACGGTGGGCGGGCGTCAGCGGGGCGCGGTCAGCGCCTCCGGGAGCGTGACGACGTCGACGTCGGCGGCCGCCAGGTGGGCCGCGACGGCGGCCAGGCCGGCGACCGGGTAGGCGGTGGCGCCGTCGGGGGTGGTGTTGGGCGCGCCGTCGGTCACCCGGTGGAACACGAGGACCAGCCAAGCGCGCTCGCGCGCGGCGCGGTCGATCGCGGTCATCAGGGCCTCGGGGGGATCGTCGCGGGTGACGCTCACGGCCCGGATGCGGTAGGGATCGGCGGGCGGCAGCGTCTCCAGTCCGAGCCCGCGCACGATCGTGCGGCTCGAGGCGTACACGGTCCGCACGAGCTCGACGATGCGCGCGTCGAAGGCGCCGTACGGGTAGACGAAGTGCTCGACGCCGCGGCGGAACCCGTGCGCGAGAAGCCACGCGCGCGTGGCGTGCAACTCGGCCAGGACGTCGTCGTCGCCCAGGCCGGTGAGGCCGGTCCCGTCGGCGAGCGGGTTGGCGTGGTGGGCGACGACGTCCCAACCCGCGAGGCGCTCCAGCGACCGCAGCTCCTCCACCGTCATGAACCCCGGCGTGCCCACGAGGTCGACGACCGCCGCCACGCTGGCGCGCAGTCCGTAGCGATCGAGAACCGGACGGGCCCGCAGGAAGACGCCGTCGCGGGCGTCGTCGAACACCAGGCTCACGGCCCCGCGGGCGGGCCGCGCGATGGCCTCCAGCGCGTCGATGTCGGCCGTCACCGGCCCGCCGCCCCGGTCGACCAGCGACAGCTGCAGGTCGGTGACGCGCGCCAGGTCGACCGCGCCAGGACCGACGCGGGCCAGCGGCGTCCCCAGTGCGACGGTGACGGCGATCCACTCGTCGGGCAGCACGTACGCCGCGTCCTCCGCGGAGCCGCCGAGGACGCGGTAGACCTCGTAGCCGCCGAAGCCGTCCGAACTGAGGTAGAGGTACAGGTGCTCCAGCCGCTCCGGGCGGTCGACGCGCAGCAGCAGGCGCAGGTGGACGTCGCGCACGTCGATCGGGGCCAGGCCCGTCGCCCGCAGGTTGACCTGCTGGCCGTCGCCGTCGGTGGTGATGCGTAGCGAGGCGTCGCCTCGGACCGTGTCGTCGTCGACCCCGGCCGAGCGGCCCGCGGTGCTCTGGTGCGCGAAGCGGGTGTCGGGCCCGAAGAGGTCGATGACGGCGAGCGGCGGGGCGTAGGGCAACGCGATGGGGGGCGGGAGGGCGAGGCCGCCGTCCGCCGAGGCCGCGCCCCACAGGAGGGCGGCCGACAGGGCGAGAAGGAGGGCGGCGCCGCGGTCGCGCATCGGACCCATCGTGGCACGGCGACCGGAGGCCGCGGGACCCCCACGGTCGGCGCCCGCGCGACGGCCGACCGGTAGCCGGCGCACACCCCGCCGGGCGCGCGCCCACGTAAGGTGATCGGCATGCCGAGGGCCTCGATGGATCTGCTTCTTCTCCACCCCCCGAGCGTCTACGACTTCCGCGAGAAGTCGATCCTCTACGGCCCCGTGTCCGACATGGTGCCGTCGTCGGTCATGTTCGAGCTCTACCCGATCGGCTTCCTGACGATGGCCGGCTACCTGCAGGAGCGCGGGATGGAGGTGCGCATCGCGAATGTGGCGCTGCGCATGCTCACGGACAAGCGCTTCGACGTGCGCCGCTTCCTGGCGCGCCAGAAGCCGCGCATGATCGGCATCGACCTGCACTGGATGCCGCATTGCCACGGCGCCATCGAGATCGCCCGCATCGCCAAGGAGGTCCACCCGGACGTGCCCGTGATCTTCGGCGGGCTCTCCTCGACCTACTTCCACGCCGAGCTCATGGCGTACCCGGAGGTCGACTTCGTGCTCCGCGGCGACAGCACCGAGCCGCCGCTGCACCAGCTGCTGCTGGCGCTGCGGGAGGGCACGCCCGGCGGCGACGTCCTCGCCGGCATCCCGAACCTCAGCTGGCGCGACGCCGACGGCCGGGTCCGCATCAACCCGCTCAGCTTCATCCCGCAGACGCTGGATTACGTCGACGTCAGGCCCGAGCTGCTCATCGAGATGGCCATCCGCTACCGCGACCTCGCGGGCGTGCTGCCCTATGGCGGCTGGCTGCGCAACCCCACGACGATGGTGCTCCCGCTGAAGGGCTGCGCCTACGAGTGCATCACCTGCGGCAGCTCGGCGACGACCTGCAGCCACATGACGCTGCGCAAGAAGCCCGTCTACCGCAGCCCCGCCAACCTGGCCGACAACGTCGCCGCCATCGCCCGGTTGTCGCGCGGCACGATCGTCATCCCCGGCGACCTGCTGCAGGGCGGCCTGCGCTACGCCCGTCAGGCCATCGACGAGATCGCCGCCAGGGGCGTCGAGAACGACATCATGTTCGAGTTCTTCGACGTGCCGCCCATCGACTTCCTGCGCCACATCGACGCCAAGCTGCACAAGTGGAGCTTCGAGGTCAGCCCCGAGAGCCACGACCGCAAGGTGCGGCACGCCCTCGAGGGCCAGGCCGGCTACGAGAACGAGGAGATGGAGGCGATGCTGCGCGAGGCGCTCAAGCTGCGCTGCACGCGCATCGACGTCTTCTACATGATCGGCCTGCAGCACCAGACCTACGACTCGGTCATGGAGACGGTCGACTACTGCGAGCGCCTCTTCCAGTTCGGCGACAAGCGCCTGCAGGCGTTCATCTCGCCGATGGGGCCGTTCCTCGACCCCGGCAGCCACATCTTCGAGGACCCCGAGGCGTACGGCTTCCGCAAGCTCGCCCACACGCTCGAGGAGCATCGCCAACTGCTGGTGCAGCCGAGCTGGGAGCACATCCTCAACTACGAGACCGAGTGGATGACGCGCGCGCAGCTGGTCGACGCGACCTACGACGCCGCGGAGCGGCTCAACGAACTCAAGCGGCGCTACGGCTACATCTCGGAGCGGCGGGCCAAGGCGGTCGCGGACGGCATCGCCGGCGCCCGCGCGCTGCGCGCGCGGCTCAACGCCGCGATGGCGAACGGGACGGATCCCACGGCCGATCCGCAGCTCCGCGGGGAGATCGCGCGCTTCAGCGAGTCGACCGTCAGCGACAAGCAGGAGCTGTTCTGGCAGCGGCACCTGTTCAGCTTCAAGCTGCCCGCGATCGCGCGGGTGGCGCTGGCGGCGCTGCGGGCGCGCAACGGCGCCCCGGGGGCTGCGGCCGGGCCCGGGGCGGCGGACGCGTCTCCCGTCCCGCGGTAACCTGAGGCCATCGACGACGCCCCCGTTCCCCCCACGCAGGACCTCGTCCGCTTCCTGGCCGCCTGGGCGCTGCTGCACGAGAGCGCCGACGAGGCGTGGTTGGCCGCCGTCGCACGCGGCCGCCAGAGCGGGCCGGGCGCCTCGAGGGGCGGCGAGGGGGCCTTCGCCGACGCGCTGGCGGCCCTCGTCGCCGACGAGAAGGACCGGCTCCGCCGCGAGTTGACGTCGGGATCCGGCGGCGAGGCGCCCGCGCGGCCCGACGTGGCGTCGGTGCTCGCCGAGCTGCGCTTCGAGTTGGCCGAGCTGCGCGGGCGCGTCGAGTCGCTGCAGGCGTCCGTCGACGCCATCGGCGCGAGGTTGGCGGCACGCGACGCGGCGGGCGACGGGGGCTAGGCCTCGTGCCGGCGCGCGATCGCATGATCGCCGCCGTCGCCCTGCGGCGCGCGGCCGCCGCCGCCTGGGGGGCCGGCTTCGGCCTGCGGCGCGGCCGCGCCGGCCGTGAGGCGGTGGCGCGCCAGGCGCGGCTCGCCTGCGAGGCGTTGGGCCCCGCCTTCATCAAGCTCGGTCAGCTCGCCTCGGTGCGGCCCGACGTCTTCCCGCCGGAGGTCGTGTTCGAGCTCGAGCGCCTGCAGGACCGCGTCCCGCCGGCCCCCGTCGACGAGGTGCGCGCCATCGTCGCGGCCGAGCTCGGCGCGCCACCCGAGCGCGTGTTCGCCTCGTTCGAGCCGGAGCCCGTCGCCACCGCCTCGATCGCTCAGGTGCACCTGGCGACGCTGCGCGCGGAGGCGCGACCGGTGGTGGGCGCGCCGCTCGCCGCTGGCGCGCGCCTGGCCGTCAAGGTGGTGCGCCCGGGCGTCGAGGCCGCCATCGCCGAGGACCTGGGCGTGGCCCGCCGCTGGGCCCGGCGCCTGGAGCGGTGGCCGCGCGTGGCCCGCTGGCGCCCCGCCGCGCTCCTGCGCGAGTTCGAGGCCACCCTCGCCAGCGAGCTCGACCTGCGCCGCGAGGGCCGGGTGGCGGACCGCTTCGGGTTCGACTTCGCGGACGATCCGCTCGTCGTCGTGCCACGCGTGGTGTGGCGCCACACGACGCGCCGCGTGCTCACGACCGAGTTCGTGGAGGGTTGGCGCCTCTCGCGGCTGGGCGAGGCCGAGCGGGCGGGCATCGACGCCCGCGGCCTGGCGGCCCACGGCGCCGAGGTGTTCCTGCGGCAGGTACTGGTGCACGGGCGCTTCCACGCCGACCTGCACCCGGCGAACCTCTTCGTGACCCCCGACGGCCGCATCTGCTACCTCGACTTCGGCATCACCGGCCGCACGACGCCCGACCAGCGCCTCGCCATCGCGCAGGTCCTGGCCGCGCTGGTGCACGGCGACGCCGACCGCGCCCTGCGCTACTCGCGCGCCCTCGGCCTGGAGGTGCCCGACGAGCGCGTCGACGCCGTGCGCGCCGCGATCGACGCGCTCGTGCGCGAACACCTCGTCGGACGCGAGCCGACCGACGTCCGCGGCTTCGCCCTCGGCTTCCTCGGCATGCTGGCCGACCACCGCATCCCGATCCCGGAGGGTTACGGGCTGCTCGTCAAGGCGCTGGTGACCGTCGAGGGCGTCGCGCGCGCCATCTACCCCGACATCGACATCGTGCGCACGGCCGGGCCGTTCGCCACCCGGCTGGTCGTTGCCCAACTCTCCCGGCCCGAGCGGCTGCGCGAACGCGCGCCGGCGGCGCTGCGCGCCGCGCTGCGCGAGTTGCTGGCGTGAGCCGCCCTCAGGTCCAGGGCATGCCCGCGCGCCGGCGCCAGTAGGCGTCGGCCGGCTCGGCGAGCGCGGCCAGCGCCGCCGAGGCCTCGTCGTCCCAGGCCACCTCGAGCGCGCGCAGGTTCGACCGCAGCTGCGCCACGGTCGTCGCGCCGCTCAGCGCCACGTCCGCCCACGGTTGGGCGAGGACGGCGGCGAGCGCGAGGGCGTCGACGGTCGCGTTCAGGCGCTCCGCCTGGCGCGCCAGCAGCGCCCGCCGCCGCGCGAAGTCGGCCTCCCGGTTGCGCTCGGTGAGGCGGCCGTTGGCCAGCGCCTCCTTGACGATGACGCCCAGGCCGGCGTCGCGGGCCGCCGCCAGCGCGGGCCCGACCGACGGCTCCAGCAGGTTCCAGGTCGCCTGGACGGCGTCGAACAGGCGCTCGCCGTCGACGCGGAGGGCCGCCGCCCGCTCGATCACCTCGGCCTGGCGCGGCCCGCTGGTCGAGAGGCCGAGGCGCGTGCCGGCGCGCCGCAGGGTGGCCAGCTCGCCGAGCAGCGCGGCGTCGTCGAGCGCCGGGCTGTCGGGGGTGACCGAGTGGATCTGGTAGAGCTCGAGGTGGTCGCCCAGATGCTCCCGGCTCTCCGGCCACTGCCGCCGCAGCGCCGCGAGCGAGTGCTCCTTGACCTCGTGGGTCTCGGCGTCGACCCGCCAGTCGGCGGTGTAGGTGTAGCCCCACTTCGAGCTGACCAGCGCGTCGCCCGGCGCGATGCCCCGGCGGGCCAGCCAGCGTGCCAGGAAGGCCTCGGCGCGCCCGTAGGAGCGGGCGGCGTCGAAGGCGCGGACGCCGCCGGCCCAGGCCGCGTCGAGCACGGCGTGGGCCCGCGCCTCCAGCTCGGCGACGCCGCGCTCGCCGGCCAGGTCCTCGCCGTGGCCGAGGTTGAGGTAGCCGGGGCGGCCGAGGGCCGCGAGGCCGAGGCCGATGGGGGAGGCGGCGAGGCCGGTGGTGCCGAGCTCGCGGCGTGGGGGTCGCGGGGGTGGCGCCGTCACGGCGTCAGGGTAACCGGGTGCGGCGAGGAGCCCGGCGACGCCGCGTGCGCAAATTCGTGTTAGTATCACTAACGTGAATGAAGCGACCCCCCGCCGCTACCGTCAGAACGTCCGCGCCCGGCGCGCCGCGCAGACGGCCGAGCGCATCCTGGACGCCTTCGTCGCGCTGTTCTGGGAGCGGCCCGGCGCCGCCTTCTCGCTCGACGACGTGGCGGCGCGCGCCGGCGTGACCGTGCAGACGGTCATCCGGCGCTTCGGCGGGCGCGATGGCCTCATGTCGGCCGCCGTCGAACGCGAACACGCCCGCGTCGCCCGCGAGCGCGATCCCGCCGAGATCGCCGATCCGCGCGACGCGGTCCGCCAGCTGGTCGATCACTACGAGCGCGACGGCGACGGCGCGTTCCGCCTGCTGGCGACGGAGCTGCACGAACCGGCCCTGGCGCCGCTCGCCGAGCGGGGCCGGACCCTGCACCGCGACTGGTGCGCGGCCGCGTTCGGCGCCTCGCTCGCCGGTCTCGACGCGGCGACCCGCACGCGGCGGATGGCCCAGGTCGTCGCCGTGTGCGACGTCTACACCTGGAAGCTCCTGCGTCGCGACGGCGGGTTGACGCGCGCCGCCACCGAGACCGCCCTGCTCGAACTGCTCACCCCCCTCCTGGAGGACCGCTGATGGCACGCATCCTGGCCTACACCTCGCCCGCCCTCGGGCACCTCTTCCCGCTGGCGCCGATCCTGCTCGAACTGCAGCGACGGGGCCACACCGTCGCGCTCCGGACCCTGGCGGCCGGCGTCGATCGCATGCGCGACGCCGGCCTCGACGCCGCCGCGATCGACCCGCGCATCGAGGCGATCGCGCTCGACGACTACCTCGCCCGCAGCCCGGCCGGCTCCATCGCGCGCTCGACCGCCGTCTTCGCGGCGCGCGCGGCCCACGAGGTGCCGGACCTGCGCCGCGCGATCGATACCGAGGGGCCCGACGTCGTCGTCGCGGACATCAACACCTGGGGCGCCATGGCCGCCGCCGAGGCCTGGGGCGGGCCCTGGGCCGCCTTCTGCCCCTACCCGATCCCGCTCGGCTCGCCCGACGCGCCCCCGTTCGGCCTCGGGCTGCCGCCCGCGCGCGGCCCGCTCGGCCGCCTGCGCGACGCGGCGGTCCGGCCGCTGGTCATGGGCGCCGTCGCGCGCGCGACGCTGCCCAAGGTCGCCTCGCTCCGCCGCGGCCTCGGCCTGGCGCCCTTCGGCTCGCTCGACGAGCTGCAGACGGCCGCGCCGCTGCTGCTCTACCTGACGGCCGAGCCGTTCGAGTACCCGCGCCGCGACTGGCCGGCGTCGTATGCGCTGGTGGGGCCCAGCCACTGGGAGCCGCCGCACGCGCCGTTGCCGTGGCTCGAGGCGATCGACCGACCCGTCGTCCTCGTCACCACCTCGTCCGAGTACCAGGACGACGGCCGGCTGGTGCGCACGGCCTTCGAGGCCCTGGCGAGGGAGGACGTGTTCGTCGTCGCGACCCTGCCGTCGGGCGAAACGGACGGCTTCGAGGTGCCGGCCAACGCACGCCTGGAGCGCTTCGTGCCCCACGGCGCGGTGCTGCCCCGCGCCGCCTGCGCCGTGACCCACGGCGGCATGGGCGCCACCCAGAAGGCGCTGGCCCACGGGGTGCCGGTGTGCGCGGTGCCGTTCGGCCGCGACCAGTTCGAGGTCGCGCGACGCGTCGAGGTCGCGGGCGCCGGTACCCGCCTGCCCGCCACCCGTCTCGCCCCCGAGCGACTCCGGCGCAGCGTGCGCGAGGCGATCGCCCGCCGGCCCGGGGCGGAGAGGATCGCGCGCGCCTACCGCGAGGCCGGCGGCGCCGTCGCCGCGGCCGACGCCGTCGAACGGCGGCTGCTGGCCTGAGGCGTCCGCCCCGGCGCCGCCGCCGAGGGCGGCCCGGGCGAGCCGCGGGCGCTCAACCCGCCGCCGGTGGCGCCTCCCTTGCGGGCACCTTGGCCATCGCCCGCTCCGCCAGCGCCGTGATCGTCAGCGCCGGGTTGACCCCCGGGTTCGCGCTGACGGCCGAGCCGTCGACCACGTACAGGCCGTCGTAGCCGAAGAGGCGGTGGTCGCGGTCGATGACGCCCTCGCGGGCGTCCGCGCCCATGCAGCAGCCGCCCAGCACGTGGGCCGTCGAGGGCACCCCGAGGAGGGTCTCGGTGAACATCGTCGCGGTCACGCCGCTGGCCTTGTCCGCCCAGCGACGCGCCAACTCGGTCGCCTCGGCCATGAAGGCGGTCGGCGCATGGGCAGGGTCGTCGACCTCGGTGACGAGGCCGCGGCGGAACGGGCTGCGCAGGCTGCGGCCCAGCCGCAGGCGCATCGTGCCCTCGATCGCGCGCATGTACAGCAGGATCTGGCTGGAACGGGCGAAGTCGCGCACCGTCAGCGCACGGAGCCACGCTCGCGGCTGGCGGACCAGCGCGCGCAGGGCGCCCGCGAGGCGCGCGATCGCCGTGCCGCCGGGCGCGTGGGGCAGGGTGATGAGCCGGAAGAAGCCGCTGCCGGCGCCGTAGCGCACCGGCTCCACGTGGCTGTGCTCGTCCGTCTGCAGGATGGAGGTGATCGCCACCCCGTGCGCGTAGTCGTCGCTGCCGTCCGTGGCGATGACGCCGAGGAGGGCCTCGCTGTTGGTGCGCACCGCGTGGCCGAGGCGCTGCGACAGCCGCGGCAGGCCCTCCGGATCCGCCCGCATGGCCAGCAGCAGCGGCAGCGTGCCCATGACGCCGCCGGCGAACACCACCCGCTCGGCCGTGAAGGCGCGTCGGCGCCCGCGCCGGCCCTGGCGCGCCTCGACGCGGTAGCCCCCCTGCGGGCGCGGCCGCACCGCGCGGGCCTCGGTCTCGGGCTCGATGCGGCAGCCGCGGCGCTCCGCCAGGTGCAGGTAGTTGCGGTCGAGGGTGTTCTTGGCGCCCACGCGGCAGCCGGTCATGCAGGCGCCGCAGTGGGTGCAACCGACGCGGTCGGGGCCCTCGCCGCCGAAGTACGGGTCCGGCACGCGGGCGTTCGGTTCGCCGAAGAACACGCCGACGTCGGTGGGGGCGAAGTGCGCCTCGCGGCCCATGTCGCGGGCGATCTCGCGCAACAGCTCGTCGCCCCGGGTGGCGTACGGGACGCTCACGGCGCCGAGCATGCGGCGCGCCGTGGCGTAGTGCGGCACGAGCTCGGAGGCCCAGTCGGCGAGGTGCGCCCAGGACGGCGCCTCGAAGAAGTCGTGCCGCGGGAGGGGCAGCGTGTTGGCGTAGGTCAGCGACCCGCCGCCCACGCCGACGCCGTGGAAGATCGTGGCGTGCCGCAGGAACGACATCTGGAAGAAGCCGCGCAGGCCCACGCCCGGCAGCCACAGCCAGCGGCGCAGGTCCCAGTTCGTCCGCGGGAACTCCTCCGGCGCGAAGCGGCGGCCCTTCTCCAGCACGCACACGCGGTAGCCCTTCTCGCTCAGGCGCAGCGCGGCGACGCTGCCGCCGAACCCCGATCCGATCACGAGCCAGTCGAAGTGCTCCTCCATGCGGGCGGCGTCGTCAGTCGCGCAGGAACACGAGCGAGCCGGCGACGTTGATGGGGACGTCGAAGCTGCCCGCGACCTCGACCGGACCGAGGCCGGATTCCGTCGTCAGCCCCGTCGCGGCGAAGGTGCCCGTCAGGCGCGTCGGCGTGTCGCCGGTGATCGTCCAGGTCATGGTCCCCTCGTACGCCTGTTCCTCGTCCTCGCCGAAGACCACGGTCGCGTAGCTGCCGCCCTCGCCCTCCACGCTGTCCTCGGCCTCGAAGAGGACGATGGCGAAGGGGTTGGCGTCGTCCTCGACCTGGTAGAGCGAGACCATGACGACCTCGGCCCCGTCCTCGTCGACGCCGCGGACGCCGAACGCGAGGTTGTGGTCCTCCGGCTCGGTGTCGTCCGCGGTCGGCGCGCCGCTGAACGTGCCGGTGACGGGCGCGGCGCCGGAGACCGTCGCCTCGTAGCTCCCGCTGAAGAGGTCGAGATCGAAGTCGGGCCCGTAGCGCACGCGCCCCGCCCCGTACACGTCGGCGAAGAGGCCGGCGAACAGGCGCTCGAAGAGGCGGTCGGCGACCTGCGTGGCGATCCGCTCGGCGACGTCATCGACGACGCGGTCGACCGTGCGGTCGATGGCACGGTCGATGACGTTGACCGGCGAGGGGATGCAGGCGGCCAGCAGGGCGGCGAGCAGCAGCAGCGTGGCGAGGAGCGGCGTGGCGGATCCGGCGGTTCGCTTCATGCGTCGACCTCGTTTCGGTGCGCCGCCGGGCGCGGTCGCGGCGCCACGCATCGGCGCGCGTCCGTGCGGCCGGCCCCCGGCGGCTGGATGAACTTGCGTTCCAGGGGCCCAATGTACGGTGACCGGCGGCGCGTGTCAAAGCGGCGGCCGCCCCGGCCGCCGCCCCGGTCGGCGCCCGGCCCGCCTACGCCCGCTCGTCCGCGCCGAGCAGCCGCGGCAGGTCGCCCACGCGGCCGACGATCGCGAAGAGCGCCACCGCGACCGCGAAGAAGAGCACCGAGATGGCGGCCATGACCGGGCTGTAGCCGTAGCGCAGGCTGGCGAAGATCTTGACCGGCAGCGTCTCGAAGGTGAAGCCGACGGTCATGTAGGCGATGATGTACTCGTTGAGCGACAGCACGAAGGCG
>Ga0180436_10001822_pt1 | contig 20589 bp, 16 predicted proteins | sample SS_ome_2_FD_132434 | JGI IMG/M metagenome (GOLD analysis project Ga0180436, IMG submission 132434) | Hypersaline lake sediment archaeal communities from the Salton Sea, California, USA - SS_3_S_2 metaG | ecosystem: Environmental > Aquatic > Non-marine Saline and Alkaline > Hypersaline >...
CTCACGCTCGTCAAGGCGATCAGCAAGAAGAACACCGACTACATCGAGGCGACGCGCCGCGATTTCATCGACGGGGCCGTGGCGAACAACGTGTCGAAGTCGCTCGCCGAGCGCATCTTCGAACTCATAGTCTTCTTCGGCGGATACGGGTTCAACCGCGCGCACTCCACCGCGTACGCCATGCTCGCCTACAAGACCGCGTACCTGAAGGCGCACCACCCCGTCGAGTTCATGGCCGCGACGCTGACGTGCGAAAGCGGCACAATCGACAACGTCGTCCGCTTCGTCGACGAGACGCGGAAGATGGGCATCCAGGTCCTCCCGCCGTCGGTCAGCCACAGCCGCGCGGAGTTCGCGGTCGAGGACGGCTCCGTGCGCTACGGGCTCGGCGCGATCAAAGGCGTCGGCGGAAAGGCGGCCGAGGCCATCGTCGAGGCGCGCGAGAAACACGGCCAGTTCAAGAATTTCTACGACTTCTGCGACACCGTCGATCTCCGCGCCGTCAACCGCCAGGTCGTCGAGACGCTCATCAAGTGCGGCGCCTTCGACTGCACCGGCGCGCGCCGCGCCCAGCTCGCCATAGTCGCCGAAGCCGCGCTCCACATCGGCGCCGCCGCACAGGAGGACCGCGAACGCGGCCAGAAGTCGCTCTTCGACAGCGGAAGCGACCCCGGGGTCGAGAGCAACGTGCTCCACTCCCTGCCCGACGTGCCCGAATGGCCCGAGGCCACGCTCCTCGCCGGCGAGCGCGAGACACTCGGCCTCTACATGAGCAGTCACCCGCTCGCGAGTCACGAGCGGCTCCTCCGGACATTCTCGACACATACCACGAGCGAAGCGGCCGCCGCCGAGGACGGGACGCCCGTCTTCATCGGCGGACTCGTCGAAGGGCTCAGGACCACGGTCACCAAGAGCGGTCCTGCCGCGGGGAAGAAGATGGCCCGCTTCGTACTCGAAGACCTCTCGGACAGCGTCCAGTGCGTCATGTTCGGCGAGGACTACCAGCGCGACACCGACCTCATACAGCCCGGCCGCCCCGTGTTCCTCAAGGGCTCCGTAAGCCACCGCACCGGCGACCCGAGCATCCGCGTCAACGAGGCCTTCAAGTTCGAGAAGGCCCTGCTCAGGTTCACCGACGGACTCGTCATCTCGCTCGACAAGGAGGCCGCGACCGAGCCGACCTTCACGGAGATCAAGAAAATCCTCGAAGCCAGCCCCGGCAAAGCGCACGTCTTCATCGAGGTCCCCGACGACGGGAAAACCGTCGTCCTCCAGGCCGGGCCGGGCCTCAAGATCAACGTCACCGCCGCCCTGTGCAGGAACCTCGCCGACCTCCTCGGTGAGGACCGCATACGCCTCAACGCCAACCCGGACCGAGCGAAGAGCGACCGCAGGCGCCCGTGGGAGAACGGCAACGGGCGGTTCGGCCGCAGGAACGGCCGCAACGGCAACAACCGCAACGGACGGTGAGGCCGGCCATTTGACGCGCGGCGCGGCGGCGCTGTATAATCCGGCCAATCAATGGCGGAATCGGAGGCACCGTGGCGAAGGTCCGGACGAGGTATGTGTGCCAGCAGTGCGGGGCGCAGTCGCCGCGATGGGTCGGCCGGTGCCCCGAATGCGGCGAGTGGAACTCGATGGTCGAGGAGACGGAACGGCCCGAGCCGGCTTCGGTCCGCCCCTCGCTCGACGGCGGCGCGCCCGCTCCGGTCGGTGATATCGGCCTCGATGACCACGTGCGCGTCGAGACGGGGATTTCGGAGTTCGACCGCATCCTGGGCGGCGGGTTCGTCGCCGGGTCCGCGGTGCTCGTCGGCGGCGACCCCGGCATCGGCAAGTCCACCCTCATGCTTCAGGTCGCGCACGAAATCACGCGTTCCGGCTGTACGGCCCTCTACGTCACGGGCGAGGAATCGCTTACGCAGATCGCGCTCCGCGCGCGGCGGCTGGGCGTTGACGCGGACAAACTTCTCATTGCCGCGCAGACGGACCTCGCCGCCATACTCGCGAGCGCGAAGAAGCTCGAGCCGGGCCTGCTGGTCGTCGACTCGATCCAGATGGTCTACAAGCCCGAGCTCGGGGGAACGCCGGGCAGTGTCTCGCAGATACGCGAATGCGCGGCCGAACTCATCTGCCTCGCGAAGCAGTCGGGCATGCCCGTCGTCCTCGTCGGGCACGTGACCAAGACCGGGGCCATTGCCGGGCCGAAGGTGCTCGAACACATGGTCGACACGGTTCTTTATTTCGAGGGCGACCTGCACCACGCCTACCGCGTCCTGCGGGCCGTTAAGAACCGGTTCGGCTCGGCGAACGAGATCGGCGTGTTCGAGATGCGGTCAAACGGGCTTCGCGAGGTGTCGAACCCGTCGGAGCTTTTCATCTCCGGCTACGGCGGCGGCGTGGGCTCGGCCGTCGTCCCCTGCATCGGGGGCACGCGCCCCTTGCTGGTTGAGGTCCAGGCACTCGTGACGCGCGCGACCTACGGCACGCCGGAGCGAAAGGTCTCGGGCCTGGACCGGAATCGCCTGCCGATGCTCCTCGCCGTGCTCGACCGGCGCGGCGGGCTTCAGCTCGGCGGGCAGGACGTGTTTGTCAACGCCGCGGGCGGCGTCGAGGTCGATGAGCCGGCGGCCGACCTCGGCATCGCGCTCGCGATCGCATCGAGCTTCACCGACAAGCCGCTCGCGCCGCGGTCGGTCTTCATCGGCGAGGTCGGGCTCGGCGGCGAGATACGGGCGGTGAGCCACGCCGGGGCCCGGGTGGCCGAGGCGGTACGTCTGGGCTTCAAGCGGGCGTTCCTGCCGAAGGAAAGCCGTTCGGCCCTCGAAGGCCGGATGGCACTGGACATCGTGCCCGTTTCCAATATCATAGAAGCACTGGACGGATGCACGGGCGCGTAGAAGAAGGAGCGGCTTGGTGAGAACGCTTGGATTGACGGCCCTGTTGGCGGCGGCGCTGGCCGGTTGCGCCGGCGTGCCGGAGGGCTATCGGCGGGTGAGGGCCGAGGTCGAGCCCCGGGGCCGGCCCGTCGCCATCGTGCCGTTCGCCCCGGTTCGGGACTATGCGACGGTCGTCGAGGGCATCCGGCTCGCCGAGCTGGCCGCGATGGAGCTCCAGGCCGCCCTGCCCGAGCTGAAGGTGCTCGGGCCGAGCGCGATGCAGGAGGCGCTTGCCGGCGGCATGGACGAGAGCCGCTGGAACGAGATCGGCCGCTCGGTCGGGGCCGAGCTCCTCGTCGTCGGCCAGATAATGTTCTTTCAGACGCAATTCGACGAGCAGTTCCGCCTGCGCGAGGGATCGATAAAGATCAAGTTCCGCATCCTGGACGTCTCGGGCTTCCCGCCCAAGGAGCTGACGCGGGTGAACTGGTGGTTCGGGTACCCCGAGGACACCGAGGCGAAGTTCTCGGAGAAGTATGTTTCGATGGACGAAATGACGTTCCGCGGCGAGGTCATCAAGTTCGCCGCCCGGCGCGTCGCGGGCACGTTCTACGATCATCTTGAACAGAAGAAGACGGACAGCCAGCGTGAGGTGCGGTGGTACAAGGAGTGAACGCGGAGGCGTTCCTTGTCATATAGGGAGGTATTGCAATGGATAAGAACACGCTCTTTGGTCGCGAGATGGAACGGGTGGGGGCGGCGCTGTCGGACATCTTTTCGGGCAGGGTGCTCGCCTGGCAGTTGGGCGGTACGCTCGTGGCCGGGTTGTGCTTCGCGGTGCTGACGGCCGCGCGCCCGGACAGCGGCGCGGTCGCGTTCGTTCTGCATGCCGCCGGGTTCATCCTGGCATACGTCATTCTGTGCGCCACGGGCGTCGTTGTCGCGCGCCTGCTCGACGCGCCGGCCGAGGGCGGGAGCGAAGAGGGCGTGGCGCCGTTGCATTTCCTCATAGACAACATCGGAGCGGCCACGTTGCTTCCGCTGGCCGCGGCCGCGGCCGCGGTCCTGGCGGCTATGCTCGGGTGCCTGTACGCCTGGCCGTGGTCCACGACCGCGGGGCAGGGCATAATGGTGTTCTTCACCCCGGTGATGTTCGCGCTCGCGCTCGCGGTCGTCGTCGGTCTGTTCGCCCTTCTCTTCATCATACCTTCGATGGTGGCGACGGAACAGCCGCAGGCCGCGGACGCCTTCCGGCGGCTCGTGCGGCTTATGTGGAGGCGCAGGTGGGCCATCGTTCGGGTGTTCGGCATGGGGCTGGTGGCCGCCGTCGTCATCCTAATCCCCGTCCTCTTCGCCGTGGCCGCGGCCGGGGCGCTCTGCGCGTGGGTGTACGAGACCGCGTCCGGCGAGGTGATGTCGGAGCTTGCGGGCTTCGTGCTGTACGTCTTCCGGACAATGCTCATCGGAGCGCCGATCCTGGCGGTGCCGCTCGCGTTCCTGAACGCGCTGTCGCTCCGCGCGTACGGCGAACTTGTCGAGGACCTGGACGACGAAGCCGAAGAGGACACATCGGAAGACGATGGGGAAGTCCCGAACGCGGGCGAAGAGGCGGACCTGAAGGTGGAAGGCGAAGAACCGCCGGAGCACGCCGACGAGCCGCAGTCGTGACCGGCCGCGAAATCTTATCCTCCAAACGGAGACGGACGTGGACCTCATCAGGCGCATCGAAGACAAGACGGCCGTCGTCGGCATAATCGGCATGGGATACGTCGGCCTGCCGCTCGTCCGCGAGTTCTGCAAGGCCGGCTTCAAGGTCCTGGGCTTCGACATCGACGGCGCAAAGATCGAGAAGTTGAACGCCGGCCGGTCCTACATCGAACACATACCGTCCGAGATGATCCGGAGCGTCGTCGAGTCGGGCCGGTTCGGGGCCACGGACGACTTCACGCGGCTCCGCGAGGCCGATGCGATCATCATCTGCGTGCCCACGCCGCTCGACAAGGCGCGCGAGCCGGACCTGACGGCCGTGCTCGACACGACGAGGGCGATCGCGGCCAACCTGCGCAAGGGCCAGCTCGTCGTGCTCGAGAGCACGACGTACCCGGGCACGACGGACGAGGAATGCAAGCCGATCCTCGAGGCCGGCGGCCTGCACTGCGGCGCCGACTTCCTGCTCGCGTTCTCGCCCGAGCGCGAGGACCCCGGCAACCCGAAATACTCGGCGGGCACCATCCCGAAGGTCGTCGGCGGATGCGACCCGGCGAGCACGCGGGCCGCGTCCGCCCTGTACCGGCAGGTGATCGTCGAGGTCGTCGAGGTCTCGTCGAGCCAGGCGGCCGAGGCGTGCAAGATACTCGAGAACATCTACCGCTGTGTCAACATCGCCCTCGTCAACGAGCTCAAGATTCTCTTTGACAAGATGGGGATCGACGTCTGGGAAGTAATCGCGGCCGCGTCGACCAAGCCGTTCGGATTTCATCCCTTCTATCCCGGCCCCGGCCTCGGCGGCCACTGCATCCCGATCGACCCCTTTTATCTCTCGTGGAAGGCGCGGCAGTACGACACGCCGACGCGGTTCATCGAGCTCGCCGGCGAGGTCAACACGGCAATGCCCGAGTACGTCATCGGCCGCGTCGCGGCGGCGCTGAACCAGCGCCGGAAGCCGCTCAACGGCTCGAAAATCTGCATCGCCGGCATGGCCTACAAGAAAGACGTGGACGACATCCGCGAGTCACCCGCCGTGACGCTCGCGAACCTGCTCCACGAGGCCGGCGCCGTCGTCAGCTACACCGACCCGCACATACCGAAGATGAGGACGAGCCACTCGACGCTCGACCTCGGGTCCGTCGAGCCGACCGAGTCCTTCCTCAAGGAGCAGGACTGCCTGCTCATCGCGACCGACCACTCTTCGTTCGACTACGACCGGATGGTCCGGTATTCACAGCTCGTCGTCGACACGAGAAACGCGACGAAGAACGTGACCGAGGGCCGCGACAAGATCGTCAAGGCGTAGCGCCGCGCCTCGACGTCCGCGGGCCGCAACTCTTGCAGGGGGTGATTTCCGCCAGTGACCGGGACAACCTCGCTCGAAAACGACCTCCTCCGAGTCGACATCGACACCGAGCCCACGCTCCGCATACGGCTGACCGACAAGCGGAGCGGCTTCGTGTGGGAATGCCCCGGCGCGCCGTTCACGCTCCACTACTGGCAGGCGTGTCATTTCAGCGTCCGTTCCTGCGCGGCCACCCACGACCGCGGGTGGGAGTTTCGCCTCCTCCCGGACGAGGAGACCGTCAGCGTACAATGCACGTGGCCGCGAGCCGCCTGCGGCTTCAGGGCCGTCTTTCGGCTCGACGGGCCGGTCCTCGAGGTCCTCTTCCACGGCCGGCGCATGGTCGAGAACCGCAGGCCCGACATACGGCTCATGGGCGTCGACGTCCTGCCCGGGTTCGGCGGAGCACGGACCGGCGAGGCCGGGCACCTGCTATTGCCGCTCGGCCGCGGCGCGCTCTGCCGGTTCGACAAGACCGCCGCGCGCGAAACGTCCATGCTCTTCTACGCCGACGGCGACCGAGCGCTCACCGCTCCGGTGTTCGGAACCTGCCGGGGCGACGCCGGCTTCCTCGGCATCGTGGACGAGGACGAGTTCAACGCCGAACTCATCGTTGCCGCGAACGGCGGGGCCGACCGCAACCTGAACTTCGTGCACCCTCGCCTGAGAACGAGGTTCCACGCGTCCGACGCGCTCGACGAGGACGCACAGTATCGCCTGCGCTACGTTTTTCTCAACGGCGAAGACGCCTCGGCCGTTGGCATGGCGAAGGCGTACCGGAATCATCTCCTGGACACGCGGAACCACCCGACGCTGGCGGCTCGAATGAAGCGCGGCCCGTCGCTCGCCGCGCTCGCGCGGGCGTTGACGGTCAACATCCACCTCGCGGAAAAGCGGCTTGTGACCAGGATGTCCGGCGACGGCGACCTGGCGGTCAAGACGCGGTTCGACGAGGCCGCTCAGATCGCGCAGAAGATCAAGGACGCCGGCGTCGAGCACGCCGACATCGTGTTCGTCGGCTGGAACTGCGAGGGCAAGGACGGGCTGTACCCGACGAGGTTCCCGGTCGAGAGCGCCGTGGGCGGGGCCGAGGCGATGAGCCGCGCGGTCGCGGCCATCCAGGCGATGGGGTTCCAGACGGGCGCGCTCGACAACTACACCGACCTCTACCGGCGCTCGCCCGCGTTCAACGTCGAGTTCAGCGCCAAGCAACTCGGCGGCGAGCCCTGGCGCGGCGGGACATGGGCCGGCGGGCAGTCCTACGTCGTGTGTCCGTCCCAGGCCCGCGAGCGGTACGCTCACCGCGACATGCGGCGCCTGCGCGACCTCGGGCTCGATGGGATGCTCTTCCTCGACCACTGCCCGGGGCCCGGCGTGTTCGCGTGCCATGACGCGGAACATCCGGCCACGCGCGCCGACTACGCGGGGCACGTGGTCGACCTGATTCATGACGCCCAGGGCGCGTTCGGCGTCTGCCGCACGTCGGGTCCGCACGTCTTCGCCGCGCTCGCGGCCGAGACCTGCATGTTCCCGGTCCAGGACACGCCCGGCGTCCACAACCTTGAGGAGGACTGGTTCGCCGACGAAGTTGTTCCGTTCCTGCCGGTGGCGCTGCACGGCGTGGTGCTCCTGGCCGCGGACGCCCGGGCCGACCTGCTCCGCGCGGTCGAGTTCGGCGCCGCGCCCGTCTACGACGTCACGCAGGACGAGGCGGACGGTATGGTCAAGGAGATGTCGGATGTGTTCCGGCGCTACGTGAAGGAGCTCGCCCCGCTCGCCGCCGAGTTCATCGAGTCGCACGAGACGCAGGGAGAGGGCGTCGTCGCGGTCGGGTATTCCAACGGAGCCGAGGTGCTGATCAACCGCACGGACGACCCCGTGCGGATCCGCGGCGTCGAGGTCCAGCCCCGGGATTTCACAGTCAAGAAATGAATCTGCGTGAACTTCTCAAACTGAGGGAGCGGGTCGTCGACGCTGTCCGCGCCTTCTTCAAGAGCGACGGGCTTGTCGAGGTCGAGACGCCGATGCTCGTCTGTTCGCCGGGCCTCGAGCCGCACCTCGACCCCTTCGAGGTTCGCGGCGCGTCTTCCTCGGCCCGCGCGTTTTTACCGACGTCTCCCGAATACGCGATGAAGAAACTGCTCGCCGCGGGGTCCGGCGGCATCTTCCAGATATGCAAGGCGTTTCGCGACGAGCCCGGCGGCGAGCACCACGCGCCCGAGTTTACGATGCTCGAGTGGTATCGCGTCGGCGCGCGGTACGGCGACCTTATGGACGACTGTGAACGGATGTGCGCCGCCGTTGCGGAGGCGGCGTGCGGGCGGACGGACGTCCCGTGGCAGGGCGCGCGGCTCGACTTCGCCCCGCCCTGCGAGCGCATCTCGGTGCGCGACGCATTCCGCACGTGCGCGGGATGCGAGCTCGCGTTCGGCGAATCGCTCCCGGAACTGCGGGCGCTCGCCGTCGGCTCGGGATGCACCGACCTCGCCGACGACGACGGGTGGGACGACGTGTTCTTCAAGATGTTTCTGCGGCACGTCGAGCCGCGAATCGGACGCGGCCGCCCCGCGATCCTCTTCGACTATCCCGCGCGGATGGCCGCCCTCTCGCGCGTCAAGCCCGACGACCCCCTCGTGTGCGAACGGTTCGAACTCTATGCCGGCGGACTCGAACTCGCCAACGCGTTCACCGAGCTGACCGACCCCGCCGAGCAGAGAATGCGGTTCGAAACGGACAACGCGACGCGCCGCGCTCTCGGCAAGTCCGAACTTCCCGTCGACGACGAGCTCCTTGCCGCGATGGACCGCGGCTTGCCCGACTGTGCCGGGATCGCACTCGGTCTCGACCGCCTCATCATGCTTCTTGCCGGCAGGCGCGACATACGGGACGTGATCCCGCTCGCGCGGGACGCTTCCGATTCACGGCGCTGAACGAAACAAATCTTCTCAAATGCCCAAGTTGTGTTTGACTCGGTCGTGCGACGCGCATAGAATCCATGTGTTGTCGTAAGCTGTTTTCCGGTTTTGGTTTTGGCAACGCGAGAGGAGGTGAAGCGGTATGGCAAAGTGCGGATGTGGCGCCAAGAAGGCGACGAAGAAGAAGGCCACCAAGAAGAAGGCGACGAAGAAGAAGGCAACAAAGAAGAAGAAGTAGTTTCCGATATTCGTGACGCGACGCACCCGGGGTCCTTTTGGATTCCGGGTGCGTTTTTTTTGTGGGGGAGTCCGCCGCACGGCGGCTACGTCTTCAGCCCAAGTTCCTTGAGTTGTTTCGGGTCGATCGCGGAGGGCGCCCCGGTCAGGAGGCACTGGCCGCGCTGTGTCTTCGGAAACGCGATCACGTCGCGGATCGTGTCGAGCCCCATCAACAGCATCAGGAGCCGGTCTACGCCGACGGCAAGTCCTCCGTGCGGCGGCGCGCCGTACTGGAGGGCGTCGAGCAGGAACCCGAACTTGTCACGGGCATTGTCCCGGTCGATGTTGATGAGGCCGAAGACGCGTTCCTGGACGTCCTGCCGGTGTATCCTGATGCTGCCGCCGCCGAGCTCGACGCCGTTCAGGACCACGTCGTATGCCTTGGCGCGGGCGGCGAGCGGCTCGGTCTCGAGCTTGTCGAGGTCTTCGTCCAGCGGCGACGTGAACGGGTGGTGGAGCGGGTCGCAGCGCTGCTCCTCCTCGTTCCAGCCGAACATCGGGAAGTCGACGACCCACAGGAAGCACAGCTTGTCGGCGTCATAGAGCCCGAGCTCGGCGCCGAGCCGGACGCGGAGCTCGCCGAGCGCCTGGCAGACGACGCTCTCCTCGTCGGCGACGAAGAGGAGCAGGTCGCCGTCCTTCGCGCCGAGTCGCTTCACCATTTCGGCCTGCTGGGCCTCGGAGAAGAACTTGGCGATGGACGAGACGAGCTTGCCTGCGTCGAGCTTCATCCACGCGAGCCCTTTGGCGCCGAACCCCGCGGCGTATTCCGTCAGGCCGGTCTCGATCTCGCGCCGCGTGTACTTCGCGCCGCCGGGTGCGCAGATGCCGCGGACGACGCCGCCCTTGTCGACGACGGACTTGAAGACCTTGAACTCGGTCGCGGCGGCGAGGTCGGAGATGTCGGCGATCTCGACGCCGAACCGCAGGTCGGGCTTGTCCGTGCCATAGAGGCGCATCGCCTCGTGCCACGTCATGCGCCGGAACGGCAGTTCGACGTCGTGGCCCAGGGCCGCCTTGCAGACTTTTTGCAACGCGCCCTCGACGGTTCCGATGACGTCATCGGAGTCGACGAAGGACATCTCGAGGTCGAGCTGTGTGTGCTCGACCTGGCGGTCGGAGCGGGGGTCCTCGTCGCGGTAGCAACGCGGGAACTGGAAATACTTGTCGAACCCCGCGACCATGAGCAGTTGCTTGAAGAGCTGGGGCGACTGCGGCAGGGCGTAGAACGAGCCGTGGTACATCCGGCTCGGCACGACGAAGTCGCGGGCGCCTTCGGGCGTGCTCCTTGTCAGGCAGGGGGTCTCGACCTCGATGAAGCCCTGCTCCGAGAAGTAGTCCCGGAGCGCCTTGATGACGTGGTGTCTCTTGACGAGGCGCTCGCGCATCGCGGGCCGGCGCAGGTCGAGGTAGCGGTACCGCAGGCGCACGTCCTCGGCCACGTCGGTCCGGCCCTCGATCTCGAACGGGGGCGTGAGCGAGGTGTTGAGCACCTCGACCTCGACCGCCTCGACCTCGATCTCGCCGGTCGGAAGCTCCCGGTTGACGGTGCCCTCGGGGCGCGGGCAGACCTTGCCGCGGACGGCGACGACGTATTCGCTCCGCAGGTCCGCGGCGACGTTGTGCGCGTCGGGCGTTCGTTCCGGGCTGAACACAACCTGCGTGATGCCGTACCTGTCGCGAACGTCGATGAAGATAAGGCCGCCGTGGTCCCGCCGCGAGCCCACCCAGCCGCAGAGTACGACGTCCTGCCCGATGTGCTGTCCGCGGAGTTCACCGCAGGTGTGTGTGCGCTTCGGTGTCATTCGTGGCTCCCGTCCTGTTGGTCTTTCAGTTCTTCCGCCCGTCTCACGTGTTCGGGAATGCCGAAGTTCTTGATGACCCGGTCAAGCAGGTCTTCCGCCTTCCCGGTGTTGCCGTCGGCCCAAAGTTGCTTGACCTCGGTCTCGATGTCCGCGAACCGCTTCGCGGCCTTGTCCTTGATGCCGGCGATTTCCTCGTCGGCGAGCTTTTCCGCCCACTCGGACTGGTCCCAGGTCTTCTTGAATATCTCCATCTTTTCGAGCGCCTGGCCGTATTCCATCCGGTCTTCGCCGCAATACGCCCTGACCATCGAGCTCACGTTCTTCTGCCAGTCGTGCTTGGCGGCGTTGTCGCACAGGACGAGCACGTTCTTGATGCTGACCTCCGCCTGCTTGTCGATCCTCGGCCAATCGTTGAGTTCCTGTTTGAGCTTCGCCTGGGCCGCCTTTATGGCGGCGATGGCCTTCGCCGCGTCCTCGGGTCTCCGTCGGAACTCCGCCTCGGTTTGATCATATTTCCGGTCCACGATCAGGTTCTTCAGATCGGATATCTTGTTTCCGGTCTCTTTGCCCGGGTCCGTGTCGCCGTATTCGCCGGCGAGTTTGCTGAACGTCCTGAGCGCGTCGTACAGCCGGTCCTCATCCACCTCCCTGCACGCCTGAACCCAGAGCTCGTCTGCCTGGCGGTTTCGGATTTGTCCGCGGACGACGAGTCCGGCCGCCACGCACAGCCCGGCGACCAGCACGCCCGCGACGAGGAACGTCTTTATCGGCATTTGGCGCCTGCGCGCCCGCTCGAGCCGGATGGGCACTACGCCGCCCGGCGTCGTCGTCGCGCTCACCGTACTGCGACGGTGGAGGCCCTCGGACAACTTCTCCAGTTCGTCGGCAATGTCGCCCGCTGTCTTGTACGCGTCCTCGTCGTCCGACAGCGCCCTTGTCAGGATGGCGCTCAGGCGTCCGCCGACCTGGTCGCGGGCCATCGGTAGGGACATCTCGCTGCCGCCGCCGGGGCCCCGGGCCTCCGGCGGCAGGTCCTTGCCCGTTATCGTCAGGAAGAGGAGGCGGCGCAGCACGTTCGCGACCGGTTCGGGCGCGCCGCCTTCGAGCGGTGCTCCGGCGCCGACGCGGTCGAGCCGCACGTCGCCCTTGTCCGTCAGTAGCACGTCCTTGGGTCCGAGCCAGATCTGCGTCACCCCCTCCGATTCCGCGTGGGTGAGCGCCAGCGCGATCTGCGTCGCGATGGGGAGCCGGTCTTTGGCCGATATGTTCTCCTGGTTCTTGAGGAACGCCGGCAACGTCCCGCCCTCGACGAATTCCGTCGTGAAGAAGCACAGCCCGCCCTGTTCGCCGATGTCGAAGACGGACAGCAGGTTCGGGTGGTTCAGTTTCGCGACGGCGCGCGCGCCGGCGAAGAAGCGGGCCTTCACCGTCTTGTCGGCCGCGTACTTGCGCCGCAACGCCTTGAAGAGCACCGTCCGGCCCATCGAGGTCTGGGCCGCCTTGTAGGATTCCGTGAACTCCGTGCCGGCAACATACTCGGCGATCTTGTGGCCGGCGATGACCGTGCCCGCCGCCAGTTCCGGAGCCGGAGGGGGCTTGGGCACCGCCGGCGCGCTGGCCGGGGGTTTTGGCGCCGCCGGGCCGCCGGCTGGCGGCTCGACCGCGTCCGCGCCGATTGCGGAAACGAGTCCGCACTTCGGGCACTTCACCTTGCCGCTCTTTGGTGCTTTGGTCACGCGAAAACGCGACTTGCAGCCCGGGCAGACAAACACCCCGTACCTCGCAATAAGACGTGAATGGACAGCGACGCCCTTTCGGGCGAACGTATGCTGTGGGGATTATAGCCGCGCGGGCCGGGCCCCGCAAGCGTCAAGCACCGGGGGCTATTCGACATACATGCGGCGCTCGATCCGCAGGCCGCCGGCCTTCGCCGCCAGTTCCTCGGCGTCGAGCGCGAACAGCGGGCTGATCTCGACCTCGCAGTCGTCCGGCACGCCGCCGACCGCGGCGCGAAGCCAGCGGTGATGCTGGGCCGTCATCGCCGCTCGAGCCGTCTCGGGCGAATCGTCGCCTGAGAAGTTCTTGACCGGCGCGAACTCGTCCTCGCGCAGGACCTCCATCACGACCGGATTGCGCGCGCGCGGGACGGCGTCGAACACGAACCGTTCGAACTTGATCGCGTTGGGTCCGTCCGGCTCGACCATCCGGCCGCGCGCGTCCAGGCAGGGGATGCGCTTCCGCGCGATGTGGAACGGCATGTCGGACGAGGCCATCCGCCGGGCGAACCCGACGTCCAGCATGTGGATGGCGATGCTGCCGAACGCGTACCTGAGCGAGCCGTCCGGCAATGTCCGCCGCTGAAGCTCCTCGCTCATGTCGCTGTATTCGATTACGCGCAGTTCGCCGTCGACCTGGCCGAACACGCCAAGCTTCTCCAGCGGTTCGCGCTTCCTCAGCACCTTGCTCGACATCTCCGACCCGGCCGCGACGTGCTCGCCGACGAAGACCGGGTCGATCACCGGCACCATCGGGTTGTCGACCTGGAAATACGAAAGGTGGCGGATGCCGCGCCGGGCCATGTCGTCGAACGCGCCGCTCGACTCGAGAGCGAAGTACGCCCCGCCATGGCCGTCGGGGTTGACGAAGACGTGGTCGGGGGCGTCGAGCAGGAACCGCCCCTCCGCGTCGAACGCGGGCAGCATGCGCTGGACGCAGAAGAAGACGTCGGCCGGGTCGAGGCCGAAGAACGCGTTTTGCTCGAAGAAACTCCTGACCCCGGCGTCGTTCGTCTCGCTTGTCATTATGTAGAGCGGGATCGTGGCGGCGTACCTGCGTTGCGACGCGAGGACCTTCTCCGCGTGAATCTGGAAGAGCGACTTGCCGCTCACGGGGCCGATCTCGTAACAGCCCTTGGGCCCGTCGAACCGCAGGCGCGTGCCCTGTCCGCCGGCGACGACAAACGCGGCGACTTCGCCCCGGCCGGCCGCCGCCTCGCCCTCGGCCCGGGCCACGGCGATCCGCGCGGCCGCGCGCGACGCGGGTACGACGGGCGCCGGTTCGAACTCGCCGGTGACTTGTCTTTCCGCCGCCGTTCCGGCCAGTTCCGTGAGCCGGCGGACAAGCACGTAGTCGAACCCGGCCAGTTGACGCGCCAGCCGTTCCCTCGGCCCGGCATCCAGGTTTTCAAGGTGCTCGGCGACGTGCGCCTGGCCGGCGCGCCTGAGTTCGGCCGCAAGTTGTCGCTGGTCCATCAGGTCCCGTTCTCCTCCGGCCCTCGTCCCATGCGCTCGGCGACGCGGCGGACCCATTCGTTGTCGTCGCTTGCGCCGGGCGCGCCCGCTGACCGGAGCACCTCCCACGCCTTCTTCAGGTCGAGCCGCAGGAGGCCCTTGAACGCGGCGAAGCGCACGAACCAGTCGTCGTCCGTCAGCGCGTGCGAGAACAGGTAAGCCGACCCGTTCTGGCCGTTGCCGGCGAGTGCGAGAGCCGCCTCCCGGCGGATTACGGGATCGTCGTGGCGCAGTCTGAGCGAGAGGTTGATGAGCATGTTGAGCCGCAGGCGGAACGCGCCGGCGGGGTCCGCGTCCGCATCAAGCCGCTGGAACTCGTCGGCGGTCAGGAAGGGTGCGAGCGCGCGGCACGCGGTCACCGCGACGCCCGGGTCTTCGTCGCGCAGAAGCGGCAGGATCATCGGGCTGGGTCCGAACGTCGCCGCCGTCATCCACGCGGCCTCGGCCCGTGTCTTCTTGCTGGTGCTGCCCAGTTTCGTGTTGAGAAAGCCCATTGCCTTCGTTTTCGGGCCGCTCTCCTGCGTTGCGTTCTCGAACCAGGCGAGCCAGCTCGCGTTGCCGGTCAGCGCCTTCCTGATGAACGGGGCCACGGACTCGGGCGTGATCTCGCCGTTTGTGCAGAGCGCGAGCGCGAAGGCCGCGCTCATACGCACGTCGAGGTCGTCGTCCTCGAGCAGCGGCCGGAGGTACTGCGGGGCCTCGGCCCGGTCGATGCGGCAGAGGGCGCGGATCGCGATAATCTGGACCAGCGGCTCGTCCTCCTTCGTCACCGCGCCGATGAGTGCCGCGACATCGCGCCCGCCTGCGTCTGCGACTTCCCACGCGGCGGCCGCGCGCGTCAGCGGGTCGCTACGGTTCAGGCCCGCGAGGTACGGCCGCACCGCCTCGGTGTAGTCCTTCACCGGCCCGACGCGCGGCCCATACGTCCTGAAAAACTCGCGGCCGAGGAAACCGACGAGCAGGACCGACACGACGGACACGGCGATGATGAGGTTTCTTTTTTTCGCCTTGCGGCTGTATTCGTCGAGAGCCGCCTTCACCCGCTTCCGCTGGGCCTGCTTGAGCAGGATGGAGCCGTAGACGTCGTCCATCGCGGCCTTGCTCGCGGGCGCGTTTTCGGCCGCGGCCGCGCTCGGATGTTCGGGAACCGCTATGGGCCTCCCGCAGGCGGGGCACTTGGCCGTCTTTCCCGCGTGCTGCTCGTCGACGGCGAGCGTCTTTCCGCAAGTGCACTTGAACCTTATCTTCGCCATCCGTGGGGTTCCGTCACTTGGCGTTCAGTGCGCAGGCGATGATGTCACTATGGTCGAAGGCCAGCGGCGGCAGGTCGTCGAGACGCATCCACCGCGCGTCCGCCGCGTCGTCGCCGGCCCTCGGCTTGGGCCGGTCGCTGACTCGCGCCAGAAACGCAACGGCGATAGTGCGGCCGCGAGGGTCGCGGTCCGGCCTGTCAAAGGCGCGCAACTGCCGGAGCTCGACGCCGGCAAGCCCCGTCTCCTCCGTGAGTTCACGTGCCGCGGCGTCCGCCAGGGTCTCGTCGATGTCGATGAATCCGCCCGGCAGCGCCCAGCGCCCTTTGAACGGCTCGGCTTTCCGTTTGATGAGCAGGACCGCGCCGTCATCGGTCAGCACGACCATGTCGACGGTGACGGCCGGGCGCGGGTAACGGTAGCAGTATTCTTCCGCCATTGCCCTAATTATACCGGCGCCACCGCCCACCGTGCAACCGTGGAAGCCCCGTCTCGCTCGGTCGCGCCCCGTCGCTGTTGACTTGGCGCCCCTCCGTGCGAATAATGAGGGCGGCACGATCAAGGAGAAGAAGGGCTTGGCGACCGCTTGGCGCAGCACGTTTCGGCTGATCGACGCGAACCTCAACCGCGCGCGCGAGGCGGCCCGGGTGGCCGAGGAGTACGCCCGTTTCGTGCTCGATTCGGCCGAACACTCGCGCCGGCTCAAGGACGTGCGGCACAAACTACGCGGGCTCGCGGCCGTGCTCGACGCCGGCTCGGGCCGACTGCTCGCGGCGCGCGACACGCCGGGCGACGTCGGCACGGACATCGGCACGCCCTCCGAGGCGGCGCGCGGGTCGACCGCCGAGGTCGCGGCCGCGTCGCTCAAGCGGCTCGAGGAGGCGCTGCGCGTCATCGAGGAATACGCCAAGACCGAGCGGCCCGAGGCCGCGGCGGCGGCCGAAGCGCTCCGGTACGAAACCTACGCGATAGAGAGCGGACTGTTGGGCCCGCGGGGCCGGCTCCGCGACGCGCGGCTCTACGTCATCGTCACCGCCGGCCTGTGCCGGGGCCGGGACGTCGCCGACGTCGCGCGGGCCGCGGTCAGGGGCGGGGCGGAGATAATCCAACTGCGCGAGAAGGAGATGGAGGGGCGCGAGTTCCTCGCCGCAGCGCGCCGGCTCCGCGCGGCGACCGGCGAGCTCGGGGCTCTCTTCATAGTGAACGACCGCGTCGATGTCGCCGCGGCCGCGGGCGCCGACGGCGTCCACCTGGGCCAGACCGACCTGCCTCCCACCGAGGCGAGGAAACTGCTCGGGCCCGGCGCGATCATAGGCGTATCGACTCATTCCATCGAGGAGGCGCGGCGGGCCGTCGCCGACGGAGCCGACTACATCGGCGTCGGGACCATCTTTGCGACGCAGACGAAGGTGCCCAAGCGCCTCGCCGGTCTGGAATACGTCCGGGCCGTCGCGTCCGAGACACGAATCCCCGGCTACCCCATCGGCGGGATGAACGCGGACACGATTCCGTCCGTGCTCGAGGCCGGCGGCGACCGCGCGGCGGTGTGCACGGCGATCATCGCGGCCGACGACATCGAGGCGGCCGCGCGGCGCATCAGGAACCTGCTTCCCGAACGCGAAGGAACCGGACAGGAATGAGACACGGGCCGTGGAAGAAGATGCTGGTCATGACCGAGGGGTACGCGAAGACGTACTCCGCAAAAGCCGCGACCGGCGTCATCCGGTACTGTCGCGACGAGATCGTCGGCATACTCGACTCGCAATACGCCGGCGGGGACATGGGGGCCGTGCTCGGCGCCGGCGGCGGGCTGACGGTCGTCGCCGACGTGGCGTCCGCGCGGCCGCTGGGTCCGCAGACCCTCCTGCTCGGTGTCGCGCCCATCGGGGGCGCGCTCCCGGACGGCTGGCGGCGTCAAATCATCGACGCGCTCAACGCCGGCCTCGACGTCGTGAGCGGGCTGCACCACTTCCTGAGCGACGACCCGGAGCTGGCGGCGCTCGCGGCGAAAAAGGGGCGGACGATCCACGACCTCCGCAGGCCGCGCGAGAACGTCCCGGTCGCGTGCAACCTCGCGAGCAGAATGGACGCCCGGCGGGTCCTCACCGTCGGTAGCGACGGATGCGTCGGAAAGATGTTCGCGTCCATCGAAGTGACCGAGGAACTCCTGCGGCGCGGGCGCGACGCCGATTTCGTGGCCACGGGCCAGATCGGCATAATGATATCGGGCCGCGGCGTGCCCGTCGACCACGTCATCTCCGATTTCATGGCCGGCGCCGTCGAGCAGGAACTGCTCGGCCGCGAGAGGCACGAGGTCTTCGTCATCGAGGGCCAGGGCTCGATCCTCCATCCCGGTTTTTCCGGCGTGACGCTCGCCCTCATGCACGGGGCGGCGCCCGACGCGATGATCTTCTGCCACAGCGCGACGCGCGAGACGCAGATCGGCGGCATCCGCATCCCGCCCGTCGGCGAACAGATCGCCCTGCACGAGGAACTGTGCCGCCACACGCACACGTCGAAGGTCATCGGGATATCACTGAACTGCGCGGGCCTGGACACGGAAACGGCGCGGGCCGCGGTGGACCGGATACAGGGCGAGACCGGCCTGCCCGCGACGGACCCGGTGAAGTTCGGCGCCGGCCCGCTGGCCGACGCGGTGGAGGCGATCCTGTGAAACTGAGCTGGAAGCCGCTGGACCTCCGGCTCAGGCATACGTTCACGATAAGCCGGTCGTCCATCGACGTGCGCCATAACGTGCTGGTGACGCTTGAGGCGGGCGGGCACGTCGGGCACGGCGAGGCGGAACCGACGCCCTTCTACGGCGAGACGGCGGAGTCCGCCGCCGCGGCGCTCGATCGGTTCGATCCTGCGCCGCTCCGGAAGATAGAGACCGGCGTCGCGGTCGACGACATCGTGGCGGAGTGCGCGGAGCAGTTGAGCGGCGCGACGTCCGTCCTGGCCGCGCTCGACTCGGCCCTTTGGGACATCCGCGGGCGCCAGCTCGGCAAATCCGTGCGCGAACTGCTCGGCGCGCCCGCGCGGACGGCGGTGCCGACCTCATACACCATCAGCATGGCCGACCCGGACACGATGGCGCGGCTGGCCGAGGAGGCGCGCGGCCGGTACAGGATACTGAAGGTCAAGGTAGGCGGCGAGGACGACCTCGCGCGGCTCGAGGCGATTCGCAGTGTCACAGACCTGCCCATCCGCGTCGACGCGAACGCGGCGTGGACGGCCGAGGAGGCGGCGGATAAGATCGCCGGCCTGATGAGGTTCGGCATCGAACTCGTCGAACAGCCCTGTGCTCGGGACGACATCGACGGGCTTCGGCGCGTGCGCGAGGCGGCGGCCGTGCCGGTCATCGCCGACGAGAGCTGTCACACGGCCGACGACGTCGACGCGCTCGCGGGCGCGGTGGACGGCGTCAACATCAAGCTCGTGAAGAGCGGCGGACTCTGCGAGGCGCGGCGGATCGTCGAGCGGGCGCGCCTGCGAGGCATGAAGCTCATGATCGGGTGCATGACCTCGAGTTCGCTCGCGATAACGGCGGCCGCTCACGCGGCCGGCTGGATGGACTTCATCGACCTCGACGGCAACCTGCTTCTTGCGGGCGACCCGTTCCGCGGGGCGGCCGTCGAGGACGGCATCATCCAGATTCCCGGCGCGCCCGGGCTCGGCGTGGAAAGGGCGAATCGATGATGAGGGCTCTTGTGATAGAACGGCCCGGGCGTGCCCGCGTCGTCGAGACGTCCACCCCGTCGGCGGGGGAGGGCGAGGTCGTCGTGCGGGTCCGCGCGTGCGGCGTGTGCGGGACCGACGTCCATATTTACAGGGGCGAGTATCTCGGCGATTATCCGGTGGTCCCGGGCCACGAGTTCGCGGGCGAAGTGGTCGAGGTCGGCCCGGGCGTTCCGTGTTTCAAATGCGGCGACCGTGTCGCGGTCGAGCCGAACCTGAGTTGCGGCCGATGCCGCTTTTGCCGGCTGAGCGAGCAGAACTTCTGCGAGAACTGGAGGGCGATCGGCGTCACACTGCCCGGAGCGATGGCCGAGTACACGGTGGTTCCGGCGACGGCGGCGTTTCACATTGGCGACCTGCCGTACGAATCGGGGGCGTTCATGGAGCCGCTGTCGTGCGTGCTCCACGGGATGGCGAAGCTCGACGTGCGATACGGCGAGAGCGTGCTGGTCATCGGCGCGGGCCCCGTCGGCATCCTGCTCGCGCAGGTGGCCCGCGACTGCGGCGCCGCGCGGGTCGCCATTGCGGACCGTGTCGCCTCGCGGCTGGCGCTTGCGCGGGAGCTCGGCGCCGACGACGCGGTGGACACGGGCGGCGGTTTCGGCCCGGTCGAACGGATTCTGCCCGGCGGGGCCGACGCGGTGATCGACGCGACGGGCGTGCCGTCCGTCATCGCGCGGACCGTGGGGCTCGCGCGGCACGGCGGGCGGATATTGCTCTTCGGTGTGGCGCCGAGCGACGCCGTGGCCGCCATCAAGCCGTTCGAGGTGTTCCGCAAGGGGCTGAGTATCTTTTCGAGTTACACGTCCGTGCGCAACTCGGTGCAGGCGCTCGACCTGATTCGGAGCGGCCGGGTGGAGGTGGGGCGGCTGGTCTCGCACCGGCTCCCGCTGGACGGGTTCGGCGAGGCCGTCGGCCTGCTCGGCGATCCCGAGGGTGCGATGAAGATACAACTCGCGCCTTGAGGGGCCGCGTGACGCGCCGTCCCGGTTCCTACCGGTTTTTCCCCAAAAGCGATGCGCGTTCGGTGTTCGGCGGGCTGGAATACGCCGTGCTTTCGGGTTCGAGTCCGCGCTGTTCTGCGGCATTGACGATGCGGTTCAGGATTTCCTCGGCGGTCCCCTGTTCGGGCCGGAACCAGCCGCTTCTTGCCGACACCTGTACGCTGGTCATCTGGTCGCTGAGCCGTTCGAGCACGATGTCCACGGGGATGACGCGGTCGCCGACGAGACATGCTCCGAGGTCGCGCCGGGTGATCATGTTCCCGGTCCGGCACGCACCGTCGTCGACAACGGTGACGTCCAGTTCCGCGAGCGCGTCGCGGGCGGCGGCCTCGACCTCTTCGATCGGCGCCGAGACCGTGCGTTGGCTGGAATCGGAG
>Ga0180436_10001823_pt1 | contig 20582 bp, 20 predicted proteins | sample SS_ome_2_FD_132434 | JGI IMG/M metagenome (GOLD analysis project Ga0180436, IMG submission 132434) | Hypersaline lake sediment archaeal communities from the Salton Sea, California, USA - SS_3_S_2 metaG | ecosystem: Environmental > Aquatic > Non-marine Saline and Alkaline > Hypersaline >...
AAAAGGTAAAATAGTAATGGGGTTGGATCGCGGGTATCGTACGGGAAATAAAGTCGCTGTTGTGGACGAAACCGGAAAGGTTTTGGACCCCGGTGTAGTTTATATGACTTTGGATAACCATGACAAAACTAAGGCAAAAGAAATCTTGACAAAACTCATAAGGAAAAACGATGTTAGTATCATTGCAATCGGAAACGGCACAGGTTCCAAGGAAACAGAAATTATCGTCGCTGATATGATAAAAGAGTTTTCGCTCGATATAAACTATATTGTAGTGAGCGAATCCGGCGCTTCCGTATACTCAGCATCCAAGCTTGCGAGTGAGGAATTTCCGGAGTACGATGTTTCGCTCAGGTCCGCTGTTTCGATCGCCCGCCGTCTCCAAGATCCTTTGGCGGAGCTTGTAAAAATCGATCCGAAGTCCATTGGAGTCGGACAATACCAGCACGACGTAAATCAAAAGAGACTGAACGAAACTTTGGGCGGAGTTGTGGAATATTGCGTAAACGAAGTCGGAGTGGATTTAAATACCGCTTCCCCGTCATTGTTGAAATATGTAGCGGGTATCTCGACCGGTGTGGCAGGAAATATCGTCGAATACAGAGATGAGGTCGGCGGATTCAGCTCGAGAAAACAGTTAAGGGATGTATCAAAGCTTGGACCAAAAGTATTTGAGCAGTGCGCAGGATTTCTTCGTATTCCCAACGGAGAAAACATTTTGGACAATACTGCAATTCACCCCGAATCCTACTCCGTGACTAAGAAACTCATAAAGAGCAAAGGTCTTTCTATGGACGGCGAATCCCTTTCAAGGATGCGCGACGAAATGGATAGCTTCGATATTGACAGCTTATCCAACGAGCTGAATGTCGGGAAGCCCACTCTTATCGATATATTAAACGAACTGAAAAAGCCTGGCAGAGACCCAAGGGAGGATTTCGAAGCTCCTGTTCTAAAGAGTGATATCATGCATCTTGAAGATTTAAAGGAAGGTATGATTTTGTCGGGAACTGTTCGAAATGTTGTTGACTTCGGTGCTTTTGTGGATATCGGAGTTCATCAGGACGGGCTGGTTCATATATCCGAAATTTCCAATACTTTTATAAAACATCCGCTGGACGCATTGAAAGTCGGAGATATTGTAAACGTAAAGGTTTTGGGCATTGAACCCGAAAAGAAGCGAATTTCACTGACCATGAAGAACATAAAATAGCTATTATGGGCAGACGTCCTATACTCTCTGCCCTTTTATTATCCCAAAGCGACATCCAAACACATCATGACAGCGAAGCCGAGCATCGCACCTATCGTCGTTCTGGCATCCGGCACGCCCTCTTTCTTTACGCTTGCGGGCACAAGTGCATCCACCACGACGTATATCATGGCTCCGGCCGCAAAAGCCAATGAATACGGCAACATTGGGCGGACAAAACGCACCAGAAGCGCACCCAATACTCCAGCTATAGGCTCAACAAACCCTGAAAGCTGACCGTAGAAGAAAGCTTTTTTTCTGCTGAAGCCTTCACGCAAAAAGGGCATCGCAACAGCCGCACCCTCGGGGAAGTTTTGGATACCTATTCCGAGCGCAAGCAAAAAAGCTCCCGTGAGCGTAGCCCCGGGAATTCCAGCGGCCACAGCTCCAAAAGCAACGCCGATAGCAAGCCCTTCCGGGATGTTATGTATTGTAACTGAGAGCACGAGCAGACCACTGCGTTTCAATGACGGACTCAGATTTTTCGAATGCTTGAATTTATCCAAAAGAATATCTATCGCTTTTAGAAAAGCTCCTCCGAGAAGAAAACCCGATGTGACGATAAGCCATGCTGCCTTTCCCTCTTCCTCTGCCATGCTCGCTGCAGGAAGGAGCAAAGAATAGAAGCTTGCAGCAATCATAACTCCTGCGGCAAACCCCAGCATTATATTAAAAACTTTTTTGTCTATTTTTTTAAAAAACAGTGCAGGGAGTGCACCTGCCGCTGTCACAAACCATGTGAAAAGGGTCGCAAAAAGTGCTTGAATTTCAGGAATTTGGTTGTAAAGAAAGTTCATCATATTTTCACCTCTCATATCCAAGATATTCAAATCGGATATATTGTGTGAAAACAAAAAGCGATGGTATATAACGAAATCTCCGAAACAACCATCGCTTTATTTTTATTTTATTGGTTTTTAACCTACATATCCGCTGCTGCTTCCTGACATGACCCAGAGGCTGATAAGATATATCAAGCCTGCCGCTAACAATACGGCGATAAGCACCTTCCAGAAGCTTACCGGTGCTTTTCCTTGGACTTCGCCGGTCTGTCCGTTTATGTAGAAGCTGAAAACCTTTCCACGAAATCTGTATGCAGATATCCAAACCGGCAAAAGCATATGCTTATATGTTATATCCTTATAGCTCGTATTGATGTTTATATTACCAACAACATCCGCTGAGCGAAGGATAATCGAATGTATATCGCTTTTTATCCTCTGTCTTATAACCGACTTAGCGGATTCCCAAATCGCCTTTACGCCTTTTGTGTATTTCTCCGCCGCAAACCCAACCAGAAATTTCGGGTTGTATTTTGAAAGAAGCTTTAAGTCAAAGGGCTGTATGTTGTGCATGATCTTTTGGTCGATATTGGTACTGTCGTTTATCAGCACATCATCGAAAAACTTGTTGTAGTTTCCCCCGACAGGAAACCATCTGATCTTTTGGACTTGCCTCGTTCTTTGCTGCGGTCTTCCGTCCACCATAACCGTATAAGTCTGTGTGATATAATAGTAGTTTCCCGCCTGTCCTTGATATGACGAAAAAGTCCCGGCATCATAGGTCCAATGCGGTACATATATACCCTTCATGGTCTTCTCCATCTCGTGGTCTTTTTTTATCGACCTAGGAGCCCAAAAACGCTTATTTATCCAAGCCTTAAAGTTCGTCTTTGCGTTTTTCTTGTCAACCTTAAACGGCAGAACCGATTCCGGTTTAATCCCCGGCAGCTCATCGGTATCGACAACTTGCGGGCTGCCGCAAAAAGCACACCTCGTGGATATGTCGTTTGCTTCAAGAACAGTCTCTCCTCCGCAGTTATCGCATCTTACTACTCTCGTCTTGCTTCCCCAATCTTGATCTGCACTCTCGTCAGCAGAAAAGAAATCCTTCTCATCTATAGTCCCTTCAATATTCTCAATAGCATGCTCTGCATGGCAATACTCACACTTCAGAGTCTGACTTTCAGGATCGAAGACAGTCGCTCCGCCACAAGCAGGGCATTTGAACCCTCCCGCTTCCTGAACCTTCTTCTCATCTTCAGGAGGGCTGTTATAGTTATCACTCATCTGTCAAACACCTTCCTTGCCTAAAGCTCCTCACCGCATTCGGAGCAGAATTTTGCACCGGGCTTGTTCTTTGCATCACATTTCGGACATTTTACCGCTTCTTGCTTTGCACCGCATTCCGGACAGAACTTTGCGTTTTCTTTTATGTTCGCTCCGCACTTAAAGCACTCGACCTTTGCCTGTGTCATCTTCTCTCCGCATTCCGGACAGAATTTCTTACCCTGCTCAACCGCAGAACCGCATGAAGGGCAAGCTACCATCGTTTTTCCTCCGCTGTTGTTACCGGAAAAAGCATTCGACATCATGTTTCCCATAGCAGCTCCTGCACCGAGACCGACACCTGCTCCCGCAACGCCGCCGCCTTCGTTCTTTGCAGCATCTCTTATAGCTTGAGCTGTCTGGTATTGTGCAAACTGCTGCATATCTCCGACTATACCCATCTGGGTTTTTGCATCCATCATCTTCTCGACTTCTTCCGGAACCGATACGTTCTGGATAAAGAAGGATGTGAGCATCAAACCGAACTCCTCGAATATCGGCCCGAATTTCTTCTGTCCCGTTTCACTCAACTCGTCATACTGAGTCGACATATCCAACAACGGAACTTTTGATTCTGCTAATGTATCCGATAGGCGGGAAATAATTGCATTTCGCAAATGACCCGTGATGTCCTCAGTGCTGTAAGATGCACATGTACCGAAAACCTCTTTTAGGAAAGTCCCGGCATCGTCGACTTTGAAAGCAAAGATTCCATATGCACGTATACGAACAAGACCAAAGTCCTGGTCTCTCATCGGAACTGGATTTGCCGTTCCCCATTTTTCGTTAATGAACTGTTTTGTGCTTACGAAGAAAACATCAACCTTAAAAGGGGATTCAAACCCGTATTTCCAAGATTTCAGCTTGGTCAAAATCGGCATATTGCTCGTTGTGAGTTCATGTCTTCCCGGTCCGTAAACGTCAGCAATTACGCCTTCGTTTACAAGTACAGCTACTTGGGACTCACGAACAGTCAGCTGAGCTCCGTTTTTTATCGCTTTATCCTCATCGGGAAATCTATAGACCAGCATGTCGGTTGTATCATCCGTCCATTCGATTACGTCAATAAATTCACCTTTGATTATATCCATTATACCCATCAATCTACCTCCTTGAAGTTGTTTTTTAAATTTCTATACGACCTAATCCAGTTAAGCCGATTTTTAATATTCTCTTAGTTTCTAATGGATATATAATACCATATATTTGCTCTGTTTTAAAATGTTTTAATCCATATTTACCGATTATTAACACGCTCATATAAAACAGCAGAATATTAAAAAGAATACAAATAAAAATATATTCTTTTGGTCTTTATATGAACAAGATTGTCATTCGATTACTGTCCGCAGCACTTCTTATATTTTTTTCCGCTGCCGCAAGGGCATGGATCATTCCTGCCCACTTTTTTGCTTACCGCCTGCTTGGATAACTTCCATTCCTTCGAAATCTCTTTTCGCTTTTCTGAAGTCAGCACGTTATCCCATTCCTTTAATCCATAAAGCCATTTCGCTCTGGCGTCCAGCATGTTGAAATATAGTTTTTCAAAATCTATATCGAGTTTTACTGCGGAGTTTTCCTTCAGCTTTCCGATGTTGAGTTCTGTTTTCAGGCTGGTATTTATTCCGTCCAGAAAACCAGTAAATACAACACTGTTCATTTCAAACTCATCAGCAAGCGAGGATAATTTCCCTTCGAAAACCCTCTCATTATTCGCTAAAATCTTTTTATAATTCTCAGTTTCAGCATCGAAATATGTATTCCAAAACTCCTGCTGTTCCTTATCTTCTCTTTCCTGCTCGCAAGCAGAATTCCATTCAGAGTATAAGCTCAACTTCTTCCTCCTACAGCATATCCTTCAGGCAGTTCGCAATCTCCTTGATAAATGTTTCCGTATCAACCTGGGTTTTATTTTTCGCTTCGGACAACAGAACCAAATCCTTAGTCATAGTACCGTCTTCGATAGTCTTAATCGATGCTTTTTCAAGTTTTTCAGCAAAACTGACAAGCTTTTTATTCCCGTCCAGCTCTCCTCGCTTTTTAAGTGCACCACTCCAGGCAAAAATCGTCGCCATGCTGTTTGTAGAAGTCTTCTCTCCTTCGAGGTGACGGTAATAGTGGCGTGTAACTGTTCCATGCGCCGCTTCATATTCGAAGCATCCGTCCGGAGAAACCAAAACCGATGTCATCATAGCAAGACTTCCGAACGCAGTCGCAACCATATCGGACATCACATCTCCGTCATAGTTCATACATGCCCAGATAAATCCGCCGTCTGAGCGAACAACTCTTGCCACAGCATCATCTATCAAAGTATAGAAATACTCTATACCTTCTTCCTCGAATTTTTCTTTATATCTCTCATCATATAATTCTTGGAAAATATCCTTAAATCTATGGTGATACTGCTTTGATATTGTGTCTTTGGTTGAAAACCATAGATCCTGTTTAGTATCCAGCGCATACTCAAAACAGCTTATGGCAAAACTTATGATGGATTTATCCGTATTGAACATCCCGCGCACAACACCACCGAGTTTATCAAAATCTGCGATTTCAATTCTCGTTTCTTCACCTTTTTCTGTTATCACAAGTTCAGCAATTCCGTCAGTTTCCAAAACATACTCTTGTGCATTATATATATCGCCATATGCATGTCTTGCAATCGTTATCGGCTTCTTCCATGTTCTAACGCTTGGCAGGATCCCATCAACCAAGATTGGTGCTCTGAAAACAGTCCCATCCAAAATCGCACGGATTGTGCCGTTCGGAGATTTCCACATCTCTTTAAGACCATATTCTTCGACTCTTTGGACATTCGGTGTAATCGTTGCACACTTAACACCTATTCCGTATTTCTTAATCGCTTCTCCGGCTTCTACAGTCACTCTGTCATCGGTTTCGTCACGAACGGTTAAGCCCAAATCATAATACTCGGTCTTTAAGTCGACAAAAGGCTCAATCAAATAATCCTTTATCATCTTCCAAAGTATTCTCGTCATCTCATCGCCGTTGATCTCGACCAAGGGCACATTCATTTCAATTTTTTTCATCGATAATACTACTCCTGTTTACTTTAAAAATTTTATATAGACTCTTATAATAGATAATTTACGTTTCTTCCCAACGGTTTACTATTTTAAAGTAAAATCAGCTAAAAAACAAGCTATTTTTGATTTTGGTGTTCAAAATCAATAAATTAAGACGAAATTCAATTCAGATATCACCTAGAAATCCCATACAAGTTTTTAAGAAAACTCAAAATTCCAAAGCCTTGCTTTAAAACACTCTCGATTTATCTGTGCCCGAAGATTGAGCGTACTTAAAAAATCGTAAAAACAAGTGCTTGTTCGAGATAAATCAGCTTTGATAAAATGCGGCAGCATCAAGGCTGATTTTCGAGTTACGTGCAAGCTAGATTTTTTATAGTGAAATCGAGGAAAAGGCATAGACAATGAGAGATGATTCCGTGTTGTTTTTGGGTCAGTCCAAAAGTGGAATAACTAAAAGAAGACAGTTAAGCCCTCCAAGAAAATCCTTGAAGGGCTTATCATTGTTATATACAATTCTTCTTCAGCTTTATTTGTCCTCAGTCTTATTATCCTCAACAAAGCTTTCAAAGCTCTGTTTTCCTTTCTCCTCCCACCATTTCTCATAAGTGTCATCAAAGCCTTTATCGTCAAAGGATTTATCGAACTCTTTATCAAATTCCTTGTCAAATTCTTTCTTGATTTCACTCTTGATTTCGCTCTTTGCACTTTTCCACTCATCATCATCGCAATCATCTTTATCGCCTTTTCCGCCGCTTCCAAAGCCGCCAAAGAGCAACCTTCCCAGAACTGCGATTCCGACACCCTGCCAATATGTGATGGTTCCAAGGCCAAACAAGTCAGGCATCAGCCAATTCCACAGCAGCATTATTGCAAACGATAATGCTATTACTAATGCAATTCCTCCGAGCACCATTCCTATAATCTTCAAAACCTTCTTTGCTTTTTTCGCTTCTTTCATTCTACTTTTCATAATATGCCTCCTATCCGTTGATATAATCATCCAATATTCTTTTTAACTTCTTCACCGCTCTGCTCTTTCTCGAAAGCAGTGTGCCGATCGGTTCGCCAGTTTCTTCAGATATCTCTTTATAACTTCTTTCTTTTATCACCGATTCAACAAATACATATTTTGATTTTTGATCGAGATCATGAATCGCTTTCTTGACTACCTGTTTCATCTCGGAATCCAAAAGATAATCCTGTGTCTGTGCAACCCTCCGAGTTTCAAAATCATTTGTCAAGACCTCTTTGGATTGTTTTTTAAAATAATCCTTTGCGGTGTTTGAAAGTGACCGATATATATATGCACTTAAGTGATCGATGGCATTCAAGTCATTTCCCTTATAGATAAACTTCAATGCGGTTTGTTGAATAATATCCTCTGCCTCATATTCACTCAAGGATCTGAAATTGCGTTTTAAATATTTTATATACTTGTTAAAATCAAACCCGAATATATCCGCTATTCCATTACCCAACAGGCCACCTCCTTTCATCAATTACTTCGTTTTGCCGGCTACATCTATTAGACGATTCAAAAACGGATTTATTGCATAAAAACAAAAAAAGCCCTAAAAATAAAGCTTTTTTTGATAAAATTCATGTTCTATGCGTTTTTGTCAGCAATATCATATATAAGCGGAAGTTTCAATATCGAACCGTTTACCGCATTTATGATACACAGCAAGGTTATTATAAACCAAGCTGCTCCGCTTATGCTTCTAAGAAAAATCAATATTCCTCTGAGGAAAGGTATTATACCAAGAACCCCAAGCACGATATATAAGGCTATAAAACCTATTCCAAGAAGTATCGACTGCCAAGCATGAGTCCTAACTGTCTTGTCCTCTTTTTCTATAGCCAAAATGAATATGCCTGATACAAACGATAAAATATATGCAATCCATGAAGCATTTTTACTGCTTACACCCAAATCATTAGACATTTCTTCTCTCCTTTATTGAATTTTAGTAGATCCTTTTTATTTATTATAATATATATAAGTTGTGAAATAAAGGGTTCCTCATAAAAGAGTTTAAAAACTTATTCTCCCGTCAAAATTAAGCCACATAATATACGCATCTTCTCCATTATCCGTATAGTACGCTTTTCGTATACCTTCGATTTTGAACCCGAATTTCTGATATAGGTTTATCGCAGCTTCATTCGAAACTCTGACCTCGAGTGTAACCCCTTCACATTTCGCGCGTTCGGCCTGCTTTATCATAGCGGACACAAGCCTGCAGGCTATGCCCTTGTTTCGCTTCTCCGAAAGAACGGCAATATTCGTGATATGCGCTTCGCTGACGACCATATACATCCCGGAAAACCCAACTGTGTTTCCGCATTTATCTCTAGCAACAAAATATTCGGTAATCACATTGTTCACGATATCCGAATATAGCATATTGAAAGTCCAGGGATTACTAAAACACTTTTTCTCTATATCATGGATTGCCGAGACGTCCTCTTTTTTTGCTTTATAAATCATAACATCCAATATCAGCGACCTTCATTCTTTTCTTTCATCTGTTCAGCTTGAGACTTTCTGAAATAATAAGGCATAATATCGTATGCGGATACAAATTCACTGTTACTTGCTTTTCCCTGCGCAATTTTCAAAACACTTTTCGCATTCGGATACATACGTTTTTCGTCCAAAAAAACAGCTCTTTCACCCATTTTTTCAATGATAAATTCTTTATAGTTTAAAGCTCCGTCACCGACAAAACACACATTCCCTTCGGGCAGCTCTCCTAAAAAGATTTCAAGCTTATCTGCACCATAGTCCGATAGACACGAAATTTCCTTTCCATCCGATTTATAAACAGCATAGTAGCTTTCACATCTTCGAGCGTCGATCAATGGGCATATCGTGCCTTTAAATTCCCTTGCATTCTCCGCCAAGCTGTCCAGAGTGTTTACCGCTATACAAGGTTTTTCCTTTTCAAGGGCAAATCCTTTAACGGTACAGACCCCGATTCGGATTCCGGTAAAGGACCCTGGACCGATATTGACTGCAAAAGCATCGACATCATCAATCGATAAATCACTTAAATATAAGCACCTGTCGATGAGAGGCATCAAGTTTACTGAGTGCGTATTCTTGTCGTGGATAGATTGGTAACAAAGCAGTTCCTCCCCCTTGCCAATCGCAACGGAGCAGACATCACCTGTGGTTTCAATCGCTAAAATCCTCATTCTCTCACCCCGCTTATCATTATCTCCCTTTGGTTGCTTTTATCGCCTTTTTTGATGTTCACATATATAATATCATCAGGCAAAATATCGTATATCAAATCCGCCCATTCGATTAATGTAATTTTATCATCGTTTAGGTATTCATCAAACCCGATCTCGGAAAGCTCCTCCGGGTCTTCAATACGGTAAACATCGAAATGATTCAGCCCTTCATATTCACGAAGCAAAGTAAACGTCGGGCTCAATATATGCTCATCTATACCAAGCCCTTTCGCAACTCCCTTGACGAATATCGTTTTGCCCGCTCCTAAGTAACCAATAAGCGCAACAACACTTCCCTTATTTAGGGTTTTTGCAAATTGCTCTCCGAATTCAAGTGTCTCTTTTTCATTGTGTGTAATCTTCTTTTGCATGTTTAAAAAATATTTCCTCAAATTTTCCATAGTAAAAGGCGATACCTTGGATATTATATCATAGCATCGCCTTAAACCGAAAGTATATTTACTTGTACTAAAAACTTCGTATTACTTATGCAGTATTCCTGACAGCGGTTTATAAACCAGCGCGACAATTATGCTCTGTGCTACCGTTTTTATCGCAGTCATAGGAACCGCTCCTGCAAAAATATAGCCCCATACATTTTCCATTGAAGGAAAATACAGCGGTATAAATACATACAGATTCAAAACTATGGACATTACGCACGCGAGGACAACACCTATCAGCATTCCGATAATCGCAACTTTTCTCGACTTTCGAGTTCTATAAAGCCAAATCGCAGGAAGAACGTACGCTACTCCCAACAGGAAATTTGCAAGCTCTCCAACTCCGCCTGTCATGCCCTTTACTGCGAAATGCAGTACGTTTTTTATGAACTCCACGAGAACTCCTGCAATCGGACCCAAAGCGAAACCCCCGAGCAAAGCAGGAACATCACTCGCATCCGCCATAAGCCATGGGAACGCAGGGAAAATAGGGAATTCCAGCAAGTAGAGTATCAGAGCTATTGCCGAGAGTAAACCGACTTTTACGATATAGCTTACACTTTTGTTTTTCATTCTTTGTCACCTTCACCAGATTTGTTTTTCTGGCTTACCTCTCATTATTCATTGATTTAAAAACAATATCTCCGAAAAATATAAAACAAAACCCCAAAAGATTTCGGGGTTTCGATAAATAAACATAAGTTTAATTTCTTCTTTCATCCAGACTTTACTGTCGGCTATGGAATTTCACCATATCAGCGAATTTTTTCGCTCGTGGGCTTTTACCACCGGTACGAGAATTTCACTCGACCCCGAAGATATTCATTTTTATGAAACTATTATTGCATAGCTGCGTCTATTTTGCAAGCCTCTTTTTCACTTTTAGTCTGTTAATCACCCTTATAAAAATCTTTTCAATCTCGCTGAAAACGAGCATAAAGGCAGAAAGTCCAAACACCATCAGCCAATGGGTGTTCGAAAGCATCGCAAGATCGAATACATTTCTTAAGAACGGAACAATCACAACGGAGACCTGCAGCACACCGGAAACCAGCATAGCTAGCAGCATAATCCTGTTCTTAAATATGCCCAGTCTGAACACACTCGTATGGTCGCTTCTTGCACCGAATGATGCGAACAGCTGGCTTATCCCGAGTGTCACAAAAGCCATCGTCATGGCATATTCCTGACTGATTTTGCTTCCGATAATAAAGGCGAAAAGCGTCAAAGCCGCTTCAACAGCACCGGTAAGCCCTATCGATGTCCATGTTCTGCCGTCAAGAAGCGGTACTTTTGCATCCCTTGGAGGCTTTCTCATAACATCGCCTTCTGTCGGTTCAAGCCCCAAGGCCAAAGCCGGGAAAGTGTCCGTTACCAAGTTAATCCAAAGGATATGAATAGGACCCAATATCCTCATGCCTAGCATTGTTGCAATAAACAGAGCGATTACCTCACCTGTGTTTGAAGAAAGGAGGAACCGAACTGCTTTTCGGATATTCTGATATACTTTTCTTCCCTCTTTGACCGCTTTCACGATTGTTGCAAAATTATCATCGGTCAAAACCATATCAGCAGCAGCTTTTGATACATCTGTTCCTGTGATACCCATACCGACACCGATATCCGCTGTCTTCAACGCAGGAGCATCATTGACTCCATCTCCCGTCATAGCAACAACCATCTCTTTATCCTGGAACGCATTGACGATACGCACCTTATGTTCAGGGGCAACTCTGGCATAAACAGAAATGTCCTCGCATCTTTCATCGAGTTCTTCATCACTCATCTTGTTCAGCATTGCACCTGTGATAGCTTGTTTCCCTTCGGCGAGAATCCCGAGTTCCTCTGCAATCGCTCTTGCGGTAGCAGCATGATCCCCTGTTATCATAACGGGCTTTATTCCCGCCATCTTACAGTCCTCAACGGCCGCCTTTGCTTCCTCTCTCGGCGGATCTATCATCCCGCATAGTCCAATCAGCGTTAGTCCGTTTTCAACTTCCTCTGCGTTTCCTACCGAGTTCGTTTCAACATCCTTATATGCAAAAGCCAAAACCCTCAAAGCATCATCCGCCATCAGAGCATTCTGCTTTTCTATATCGTCATGCTTTGTCTTATCGAGTTTTTCAACTCCGTTTTCGTTCAGCAAGCTTACGCATCTTTCGAGCAAGACATCCGGTGCGCCTTTCACATAAGCTCTGCCGTCTTTTATAACGGTCATAAGCTTTCTTTCGGAATCAAAGGGGATTTCAGCATCCCTGGTTCTTTTCTGTATTTCTTCAATAGTCCAGCCGTATTTCAAAGCATAGTCGAGCAACGCTGTTTCGGTCGGATCACCGACCATAACGCCTTCTTCATCCGGCTCAGAATCGTTGCAGATCACCATGCAGTCCACCATATGGTTAAGCGCCGCTTCACTCCAAGTTCTCATAACGGTCATCACGTTCTGCGTAAGCGTTCCGGTTTTGTCCGAACATATTATTTTTGTCGAGCCGAGAGTCTCGACAGCAGGCAGCTTTCGAATTATCGCACCTCTGTCTGCCATCCTCTGCATACCGAGCGCAAGCACTATCGTCACTACAGCGACGAGACCTTCCGGTATCGCCGCAACAGCCAACGAAACCGATGTCAAAAACATTTCGAACATCTCATTGCCGAGCAAAATTCCAACACCGAACATTGCAGCAGCTATTATAAGAACCGCAATGGAGATAATCTTTGAAATCTGTTCAAGTTTCTTTTGGAGCGGGGATTTATCCTGTACCGCCTCGGAAAGTGAAGATGCGATTTTCCCCATCTCGGTTTCCATACCGGTATGTACAACAACGCCAAGACCTCTACCGTATGTGATGCTGCTCCCCATAAATGCCATGTTTATTCTGTCTCCGGCAAGCGAACCCTTCTCGCACACAACATCTGCGTCCTTTTCAACCGGCAATGATTCACCAGTGAGTGCGGATTCCTCCGCTTTCAAAGTCGCTGTTTCGATCAGGCGTAAATCCGCAGGCACATTGTCCCCGGCTTCGATATGCACTATATCGCCGAGTGCCAATTCCTCTGCTCGAATTCTGGCAGTTTTCCCCTTGCGTACTACCCTTGCCATAGGTGCCGCCATATTGTTCAAAGCTTCCAAAGCTTTTTCCGCCTTCACCTCTTGGACAGTACCTAAAATCGCATTTATGAGAATAACAATCCCGATTATTATCGCATCCAAAGGCTCTTCGAGAACTGCGGAGATGATTGCAGCAACGATAAGTACCCAAATCATCACATTCGCAAACTGTGAGATAAAGATTCCGAATATCGTCTTTTTCTTCCCTTCGTCGAGCTTGTTTTTGCCGTACTCGGCGACTCTTTCCTCAGCTTCGCTCTTGCTTAAACCCTGTTTATCCGTTTCGAGTATCTCAAGGCAAGTCTCCTTAGGTAGTGTATAAAAAAACCTTTCTCTGTCTAAACTCAATGCTAACCTCCATTATAAAAATTACATTTCTCTTCCGTTATTATATATCAAAAATTCTTCTTAAACTCATTGTCAAACATCCACCAAGAGCTTTTGCTTATCGATGTTGTCGATATTGCTCCGGTAATATTCGATAAGTTCTCCAATCGACACTTCCATATCTGTGAATTCGAAGTCATTGAATTCTTTTAACAGCCTACCATTGCTTCCGCTGTATGCCGCACCTATCCCCGATTTTTCTATCACAATCGGATTATGCGGTTTTCCCGAAATAGCCGCAACCATCTTCGCAAGCTCCAAAAGCTCATACTTTGAATTCGGCACGATATTATAAGTCTTATGTTTCAAATTCGTATCAAAAAACCTTTCTAGTATTCGGCAAAAGTCATCAATATATAGATAACTGAACACCCTGTTTTGTTTGAGAGTGACCGGCAATTCCAGAAGCGTTTTGCATACAGCGTTCGAGATAAACCTAATCTCATATTTCTCATACTTGCCAAATAAACCGAACACCCTCAAATTATATATCGGCAAGTCAGTTTCTTCGATATGCTTCGCACATACAAACCTTGAAAAGGTGCCTTCATCTTCGGGTATGTTTTCTCCGAAATACTCTTCGCTCATATCGGGCTTCAAACTCAACAGACCGTATTCGGAACCGGTCCCCGTTATGAACATCTTCTCAGCCTTTCCATACTCGACTTGTTTCGCCAGGTTATAATACATTCGCACATTCGTTTCAAGAAGATTTTCAGTATTTCCTGCCGCTCTGTGGTAGGGCTTTATCGCAGTATGCACTATTATATCCACTTCGTTTTCTTCAAAGAACGAATCCACTTTCTTCGAATTTTCATACGGCAAGTCGACATGAAACGGCGCAAGGATTTTATAGTCCTTGTATTCAAAATATTCGATTAGGTTTTTTCCGACAAACCCGCTCCCGCCGGTTATCAAAATCGTCCTCATGCTTTTATCCTTAGTATTCTCAGAATTTTATTTACTATTTCGTTTCTCCTGTTGCAACCAAGTCTGCTCCTGATTTTGCGATATCCTTGATCAGTACCGCACCGCTTTTTATTGGAGCTTTCGCTCTAAATGCATTTACCTCTTTCATGCAAATCATCATCTGGTTTAATAGTACAGGCTTATTCGTCTTAACCGCTATGACACTTTTCTTTCCATTTACCACCCGCACAGTAGAAGTCAAAACCCTTTTGGGGTTTATAAGCTCTCTTAAAGCATACTTCTCCCCTTTGCTGCAGGAGTTTCCGGTAATCTTTTTCACTTTTCCTTTATCATCCAGGACCACCGTAACCTGGCACCCCTTTGGGCACACTGTGCAAGTAATCGTTTTTTTAATCTCCATGTTGTTTCTTAACCCCGCTAATCATAATCCGTTTTTTCGCGGATTTTATCATCTCTTCAGAAAGTGAAACTCTTTCCATCTCCCCCGGCGCAAGCCTTCTTTTCTTTGTCTCTTTCGTTTCTTTTCCATCACTTGAAACAACTATTTTAGCTTTTACCATCGGCCCTGCGACCCTAAAGAATATTTTCGTCTTTGCCTTTGCCTTTTTGGATATGAACTGCGGCAAAACATAGCGGATATTATCCCCGGGAACAATCTCGATTTTTTTCTTCGGAGTCTTCGCTTTGCCTTGTATATATTTTGCGGCTTTCTTGCCCGCCAGCATACTCTCCTCAGTGACATAATCGACAAGGTCATGTATATGCGCAACATTTCCGCAAGCAAACACTCCGCTTACATTCGTCTGCATATTCTCATCCACTATCGGACCTCCGGTTATCTCATCAATCTCAACTCCACATTTTTTTGAAAGCTCGTTTTCGGGAATAAGTCCGACCGACAAAAGAAGAGTATCGCACTTTATCTTCTTCTCCGTTCCTTCAATAGGCTGACGGTTTTTATCCACTTTAGCATACGTTACTCCACTCACTCTTTCCTGTCCGTGTATTTTTGTAACGGTGTTGCTCAAATACAGCGGAATATCGAAATCGTCCAGGCATTGAACTATATTTCTGGTAAGCCCGCCGGAATACGGTAAAAGCTCGATAACCGCTTTCACCTTCGCGCCTTCCAAGGTCATCCGTCTTGCCATAATAAGCCCTATATCACCCGAGCCCAAAATCACAACTTCATTCCCCGGCATATATCCTTCGATATTGACAATCTTTTGTGCAGTTCCCGCAGTGAAAATCCCTGCCGGCCTTTGCCCGGGAATATTCAGCGCACCCCTCGTCCTCTCCCTTGAACCCATTGCAAGCACGATAGCTTTTGCTTTAATCTTCAAAAATCCATGCTCTTCGCTTATCGCAGTTATGACTTTCTTTTCCGTTATATCGGTAACCATCGTTGAAAGGAAAGTATCTATCCTGTTCTTCTTGACTTTCTTTTTAAACTTAATCGCATACTCCGGACCTGTCAGCTCCTCTTTGAAATAATGCAGACCAAACCCGTTATGAATACACTGCTCCAAAATTCCGCCCAGCTCATCATCCCGCTCGATTATCGCAACACTGTCAATTCCGTTTTCTTTTGCGCTTATCGCCGCAGCCATACCGGCCGGTCCACCGCCGATAATGACCACATCTATCTTTAAATCCAAATCTTCTGCTCCTTATTCACTCTTCGTCTTTTTCGAAACGATCCAAGACCCGCTGTCCCATTTATGGATTTGTTCGAAAGGTACTTCCATCTGCTCTGAAAGAATTTTCATCACTGTAGGACTGCAAAATCCGCCGTGGCATCTCCCTGCGCCTGCTCTTGTTCTGTGCTTAACACCGTCAAGAGTGGTAGCCCCAGCAGGTCTATTTATCGCATCCACAATCTCGCCTTTCGTCACCATCTCACATCTGCATACGATATTCCCATAAAGCTTGTTTCTTTCGATTGCTTTTCGCCTGTCTTCATCCGAAATGGTCGAAAACCGCAGTTTTTTCGTGTTTTTCGATTTGAAGTCTTTCTTTTTATTCATCTTCAAACCCGCTTTCTTCAGGAGTTCTGCAGTGTATTCCGCAATCGCGGGAGAAGAAGATAGCCCGGGAGATTCGATCCCGATAACATCTATTATATTTTTTGCTTCTTCGTTTATTCTTATAATAAAATCCTCTGTCGGTGAAACAGCCCTTAGCCCTGCAAATGAGGTAATCACTCCTTTAAGATCGAGTGTCGGTACGGATTTCTTTGCTTTTTCAATAACCGTACTTAACCCCTCTCTCGTCGTGGCAAAATCCTCTTTGTCGTCTATGTCTTCTGACGTAGGTCCGAGCAGCATATTCCCTTCGACTGTCGGCGTAACCAGAATTCCCTTTCCCATCTTTGATGGTGTTTGGAAAATAGTATGCGTAACCAAATTCGACATCGCAGAATCGTACAGCAAATACTCTCCCTTTCGCGGTCTGATATCCACTTCTTCGCCGTACATACCGCATATCTTTCCACCATAAACACCTGCAGCATTTACCAAGTACTTGGTTTCGAATTCTCCGTTATTCGTTATTACTTTTATAGTATCCTTCTCAGCATCGATATCCACAACTTCTGTATTAAAATATACATCTGTACCGTTCATAACAGCATTTTCAACAGAGCCTACAGAAAGCTCATAAGGGCTTATTATCCCTGCGCTTTCACACAGCAAAGCACCCAAGGCTTTCTCGGAAAGATTAGGCTCAAGCTTTTTTAGGTTTTTTCTGTTTATGATAGTCAGACCCTTAATCCTGTTTTCCACTCCCCTGTCATAAAGTTCTTCTATAGTCTCCATATCCTCATCGGAAAATGCGACTACCAGCGAGCCGCATCTCAAAAACGAAACGTCCAAGTCCAAAGCTATTTCATCCATCATCTCGTTGCCTCTTTTGTTGAGTACAGCTTTCAGCGTTCCCGGAATTGCGTTATATCCTCCATGAACGATACCGCTGTTCGCTTTCGATGTTCCGCCTCCTGCTTCGGTGGATTTCTCTAAAATCGCAATATTCAAATCATATCTCGAAAGTTCTCTAGCAATCATTCCGCCGGACGTACCGGCACCTATTACAATAACATCATATATCATACCTACTCCTGCCAGTCTCTCGATTTCGAAACGGCTTTCTCCCAACCTCTATAGTTCTCTTTTCTTTTTTCTTCATTCATATTAGGATAGTATGTTTTTTCGATGGAATGCAGTTTTTTAACCTCATCCAAAGAGCCATAAAACCCTGTTGCCAATCCCGCCATATACGCTGCGCCGAGTGCCGTCGCTTCCTTTACTCTCGGGAGTTTGATCTTCACATTCAATATGTCCGCTTGGAACTGCATCAAAAACTCAGATGCACTCGCTCCACCATCCGCTTCAAGCTCTTTAAGTGATATTTCGGAATCCTTCTCCATAGCGGAAAATACGTCCTTTGTCTGATAAGCTATACTCTCAAGAACCGCTCTCGTGATATGCTTTTTATTCGTTCCTCTCGTCATGCCGAGAATCGTACCTCTTGCACGCATATCCCAATACGGTGCTCCGAGACCTGTGAACGCAGGAACGAGATATACTCCGCCTGTGTCCTCGACTTCACTCGCTATCTCTCCGCTTTCGGATGCTTTTTCAATCAGTCCGATTTCATCCCTTAGCCATTGTATCGCAGAGCCTGCATTGAATATGCTCCCTTCAAGAGCATATACGACTTCGTCTCCTATCCCGTATGCAATCGTTGTGAGCAGTCTGTTTTTCGAGATAATCGGTCTATCACCCGTATTCATCAATATGAAACAGCCGGTACCGTATGTGTTCTTTGCATCGCCTTTTTCAAAACAAGCATGTCCGAAAAGTGCCGCTTGTTGGTCACCGGCAACCCCGCTGATAGGTGTTTCCGCCCCGAAAGCTTCTTTGTCGGTGACTGCAAAAACAAAGCTCGAGGGTCTTACCTCCGGCAGCATGTTTTTCGGAATATTGAGTTTTTCCAAAATCCTCTCATCCCAGCGAAGATTCTTTATATCATAAAGCATCGTTCTTGATGCGTTCGTATAATCCGTTGAGTGCGCTTTTTTTCCTGAAAGATTCCATATAAGCCAAGTATCTATCGTGCCGAAAAGCAATTCGCCTTTTTCAGCCTTTTTTCTCGCCCCTTCGACATTGTCCAAAATCCAGGCAACCTTTGAAGCGGAAAAATATGCATCGATAATCAACCCTGTTTTTTCGGTCGCATATCTCGCAAAGTCCAAGTCTTTCGCAAGCTCTTCACAAAAATCCGTAGTTCTTCTGCACTGCCAAACTATTGCATTATATATTGGCTCCCCGGTAATCTTATCCCAAACCACAGTGGTCTCCCTTTGGTTGGTTATCCCGACAGCTTCTATATCATTTAGTCCGATATTTGCCTTCTTAACAGCATCGTGGATGGTGTCCGTCTGAGTTTTTAAAATTTCTATTGGATCGTGTTCCACCCAACCTGGTTTCGGATAGATTTGCGAAAACTCGATTTGAGACTCAGAAACGATATTCGCATTTGCATCGAAAACAATGGAGCGTGAGCTCGTCGTTCCTGCGTCCAAAGAAAGGATATATTTTGTCATAACTCCTGTGCCTCTTTCGTGAAAATAAAACATTGATATATGTTTTTTGCAGTTATATAATATATACCATAGATGGTGTACTTATTCAATTATTAGAAAGGTCGTATAAGCATATGAGTGTAGAAGTTTTTAAGACAAAAGCCTCGGACGGAGTGGTTCTTATCTCCTATAAGTTCGTACCGAAGAGTGTTAAGGCAGTGCTTCTAATCCTTCACGGTTCAATAGAGCACGCTAAAAGATATTTTGATTTTTCTGAACACTTAGAAAAAGCAGGAATTGCTGTTTATACATTTGACCAGAGGGGTCATGGTAAAACGGCGGCAAAAGATGATGAAGTGGCATACTTTTCGGATAACGATGAAGGTTGGTATCAATCCGTAGACGATGTGAATATGTTCGTTGAGATGATCAGAAAAGCCCACAAAGGAATGAAACTCGTATTATTCGGCCACAGCATGGGTTCATTTCTCACAAGGACCTACATAGCAAAATATCCAAAAGGCGTTGATAAAGCTATTATTTGCGGAACAGGGGATGCTGCAAGCGGTCTAATCGCATTTGGGCGAATGCTTTCTTCACTTATTGTAAAACTCAAGGGCAGAAGATATCGCAGCAAACTTATTCATAAACTCGTATACGGAACATTGAATGACAGAATAAAAAATCCGAGAACCGGATATGATTTTATATCGTATGATGAAAAAGTCGTTGATGCTTATATCAAGGATCAAAGATGCGGCAATCTTGTAACATGTGAATATGCGAGAGAGATGTTGAGTGGAATCACATTTATCGGCAAAAAGGAAGCTTTTGAAGCCGTTTCAAAAGACCTCCCGATTCTAATTGTAGGTGGCCAGGAAGATCCTCTTGCGGGTAAAGGTGGTACAGATTTGAACAAGGTCATTGATGGCTATAAGTCTGCGAGCATTAAGGATTTAAGAGTTAAAATATATCCGAATATGCGGCATGAGATACTAAATGAAATCGGGAAAGAAAAGGTGTACTCCGATTTAAAGGACTTTATACTTTCGTAAAAATTAAGTATCTGTATATATAAAAAAGACCGGATAGTATTTAAATCCGGTCTTTGTTTTGTTTTTTTAGTATGGTCTTTCTATATCTACATAGTCAGGAGTATAGCCGCCTTTGTTCATATCGGAGAGTATCCAATTTAGATATCTTTCCGCACTGCTTACATGCTCCTCAGCCTTTTCTCCTGTATAAAGATAGACATTACCGTAGACGGAATTTATAAACTCGTTAAATCCCGCATTATCATCAAGCTCTAAAAATCCTTCTTCAATCGCCAACAGAATTTGTTTTGGCGTATCAGCAGGAAGGCAGAAGCCTCTGAACTGGCGCAGAGCTTCTAAAGCTTCCGGTTTTATGGTCGGAATCGTCGTTCTGATAGACGGAATGCTGTTTCTATAAAAACTATGGTTGGTCAAATCCTT
>Ga0180436_10001824_pt1 | contig 20577 bp, 19 predicted proteins | sample SS_ome_2_FD_132434 | JGI IMG/M metagenome (GOLD analysis project Ga0180436, IMG submission 132434) | Hypersaline lake sediment archaeal communities from the Salton Sea, California, USA - SS_3_S_2 metaG | ecosystem: Environmental > Aquatic > Non-marine Saline and Alkaline > Hypersaline >...
ATTCCAGACACGCACGATTCCAGACAGGCACGATTCCAGACAGGCACGATTCCAGACAGGCACGATTCCAGACAGGCACGATTCCAGACAGGCATCGATTCCAGACAGGCATCGATTCCAGACACACGATTCCAGACAAGGCACCGATTCCAGACACACATGTTTCGGCACGCATTTTTCGGGACAGGCACCAATCTGGGCAGCGAATTGCGCAGGGTCCGCATCCGCGGCCTGGCGGCGCGAGATTACGGGGCAGCCAATCGGCTGAGGCACGATGGTTCGCGTGTCGATGTTGCGTCGAAACGCGACAGGATTTGATCTGATAGCGCGGCGACGTGGAGTCACCCACAGTGAGTGAACCCATCACGGGGCTTGAAGGACGCAACCTCACGACGAGAGAACTGCCCCGCGCGAACGGGATGACGAATTCGGGCAACGCTCGGGGCGACCGCAAGCACCGACGCTCCTCCCAAAAACGGGGCAGCAAACTCCGGACGATAATTCAGATGCGCTATTCCCGGGGCCTACACTTCCCCTCGGGCGCTGTGCTGTATCGGCAAGAACGATCGGCCGGGAATCCCCGACGAGACATGTCCATCACGACGTAGAGCGAACATCCGGCCCACGCCGTGTACCCATGCACGGTTCAGACGCGCAGCGTGCCGACGCAGATGTTCTCGGGAGCCGACCGCCGGGTAACGGGACCTCACGCTCGTGCGCATATGCGACACCCAAACCCCGGGATCAAACCCCAACGACGAAAGGAGGTATGACTCGTCCCCTGAAATTGAGCCACGCTTGCCTGGAACACAGCAACGACCGGTCGCATCGACAAGGTTGAGATAGTCGACACGACCGAAAGGCAGTGCATCGATTTCAGGGGCTTCCGATCTTTCACGCAATTGTGCAAGAGAAGGAAACCTCGTATCACGGTCAGCCGGCGACGACCGACGGTCCGGCAGCATACGCTGCTGCGCCGCAGTATAAATGCTTTCGCCGATCGTCGCGGCCATACCGGCACGAACGGGGTTGAGATCGACATAAACCATCGCCTGCAACAAGGCGGCGGTGTCGAGCAGCGCTTGCGATTTGAAACGAGCTTCCCAGAAATGCCCCGTCACACCTTCCTCGGCATTGGCTCTGCGAGCGATGTACTCGTTCAAACAGCGCATGTACCAGGACAGATCGCCCAAGCGTTCACGCCAGGTCTCGAGTGTCGCACAGACACGGCTGCGCTCGTCACACGTCATCGCATCGCCTTTGCGATACCGGGAGATGAGTGAGGGTTCGGAGAACAGGCGCGTCCAACGCGTAATGACTTCCTCGTCGGACCATTCTGCGACGCGTTCGGGTCGCAGCCGCAAGACGAGGTGATAGTGATTGCTCATCAAGGCATAGGCGCACAGCTCGATCGCGAAGACTTGCGAGAGTGCTGCCAGGCGTTCCCGCATCCAGCGGCGGCGATGCTCATACGAGCGGCCGGACGTGCTGTCGGCGCCACACAGGAATGCGCGGCGGACGCAGCGTGAGATGCAATGGTAGTACGGTGTGCTTTCGACGCAGACGAGCGCCTTGCGAGGCTGAGCCATCCTTGACCTCCCCGAAATTCATCGATTAATCGCCATCCCAGGCAACGTACTCACTGTAGCCGCACGACAGGTCGCATTTCAATGGGAGGAGCAGGGATACTCCGGATCATCACCACGGGGGCCTCTCTCGTGAAGGCATGCCGTGATCCGAAGCGGACCTGCCAAGACACTGCCCGCTCCACATTTACCTTGGATTCGACTCCCAGGAATTCCAATAACAGGCCACCTCCGAACCGAGCCTGTCAATGGTCAGCACCCCACGATTGGCGCGTCAATGAGTGGCGTGACCGCACGACGTGCGATCCATGCCTGTCCACGATTAGCGTCCATGATCAGCGCGCGTTTCGCAGTCCAGTTGATGCCTGTCCATAAATTGCGTGCGTCCACAAATTTCGCTAATTGATGCCTGTCCAAAATTTACTATGTCCAAAATTCAGGGGGCGGATAGGCACTGGCCGCTCCCGGGTGCGGCTGCCATGATGATGCCTCAACGCTTTTTGGGAGAGTTCGGATGTCCGGAATCGATCGCGTCGCTATTGTCACTGGCGGCTCGCGCGGTATCGGCCGCGCCATTGCGCTGGCGCTTGCGGCCGAGGACTGCGATGTCGTGTTGAGTTACGTCAACGACCAGGATGCCGCCGCGGAGGTGGTGTCGGCAATCGAGGCGCGCGGTCGCCGCGCGCTGGCGGTGCGCGCCGATCTCGGTGAGCAGGGTGATGCCACGGCGCTGGTCGAGGCCACGCTGGCGGCGTTCGGCGGGGTCGACGTGCTGGTGAACAATGCCGGGGTGTCCTCGAACGAGAGCTTCATCGCCGATACGCCGCCCGAGACCTGGGTCCGCATCATCGACGTCAACCTGCACGGGACCTATCACATGGTTCGCGCAGTCACGCCGCTGATGCGGGCACGTGGCGCAGGCCACATCGTCAACCTGTCCTCCAATGTCACCCAGCGCATGCCCGCGACGTTCGGCGCATACACCGTGTCCAAGTCGGCGGTCGAGGCGTTGACGCGCATCCTCGCCAAGGAGGCGGGGCCGCACGGCATCCACGTCAACGCCGTCGCGCCGGGCCCGATCATGACCGACATGCTCGACGGTCTGCTCGAAACGATGGGCGAAGCGCGCGCACGTGCTTTTGTCGAGTCCGTGCCATTACGCCGCGCAGGCCAACCGGAAGAGATCGCCGCAGTCGTGGCGATGCTGGTCTCGGCGACCGCGAGCTTCATCTCCGGTGAGGTGATCTACGTCAATGGTGGCGGGCCGGGCGGCTGACGCAGTCCGCAGTCGCAGCCGCGAACACGCGCCGCTATAGTGGCCCCCGCCGCTGCCCGAACCGCGGGTAGAAACGAGACGGAGATGGAGCCCATGGAAACCACCGGCAGCACGCACCACGGCCTCGCCACCCTGCCCGGGCCCCGCGGATTGCCACTGCTCGGCAACCTGCACCAGCTCGACTTTCCGCGGCTGCATCAGCAGCTCGAAGGCTGGGCGCACGATTTCGGCCCCATCTACCGCATCCGTATCGGGCCGCGCACGCGCGTCATCATCAGCGACTGTGACGCCATCAACATCATGCTTCGCGAGCGCCCGGAAACCTACCGCCGGCCGCGTCTTACCGAAGCGGTCATGGAAGAAATGGGTTTCAACGGCGTGTTTTCGCGCGATGGAGATGCCTGGCAGCGCCAACGCCGCGTGGTGGTGCAGGCGCTCAGCCCCACGCACCTGACCCGTTTCTACCCGGCGATGCGCATGACCACGGAACGCCTGCTCGACCGCTGGAGCAATACTCAAGGGCCGATCGACCTGTGCCGGGACCTGATGCGCTACACGGTGGACGTCACGGCACATCTCGCATTCGGCATCGACGTCAACACCCTGCAGACCGATGGTCCGGTCGTACAGCAACATCTCGACAAGGTGTTTCCGATGCTGTTCCGCCGTGTCGTCGCCCCGTTTCCCTACTGGCGCTGGGTACGCACCCGCGCCGACCGCGAGCTCGATGCCGCGCTCGCCGAGATTCATCGCATCGTTGCCGACATGACCCGCGCCTGCCGCTCGGGCATGCGCCGGGAGCCCACGCTCTTCGAGCAACCGAGCAACTTCCTCGAGGCCATCATCGCCGCGCAGAGTGCCGAACAGGTCGAGTTCAGCGACGACGAGATCTATGCCAACGTGATTACGCTGCTGCTTGCCGGCGAGGACACCACCGCCAACACCCTGGCCTGGGCCATCACCTTCCTCGTCCAGCACCCGGCCTTGCATGCGCGCATCCGCGACGAGGTCGACGCGGTGCTGGGTGCAGCCAATGTGGCGCCAGACCTGGCGGCGATCCGGCAACTCGAGTTCGTCGAGGCCTTCGCGCTCGAGACGATGCGCTTCAAACCGGTTGCCCCGATCATTGCCCTGGAACCGAAAGACGATGTCGAACTCCTCGGCTACGGCCTGCCGACGGGGACGCCGATCATCGCGCTCACACGTCCTAACGCGATCAGCGACGATCATTTCGATGCCGCGGCGTCGTTCGACCCGACGCGCTGGCTGGCGCACGAGAAGTCCCCTGCCGCATTGCACAATCCACGCGCCCACATCCCGTTCGGCGCCGGGCCGCGATTTTGCCCGGGACGTGGCCTGGCCATGCTCGAGATCAAGGCGGTGCTGGCGATGCTGTGTCGTAATTTCGATGTCGGTATGGCCGGAGATGCGGCGCAGATCAAGGAACGGCTCAGCTTTACCATGCAACCGGAGAACCTCCGCGTGACGCTGACACCGCGCGCCGCGGCCACCACTTGACGCACGACCGCCTCAAAAGCACTAAACTGCGTCCATCCGGGGAGGTCCGGCGCGGTTGCCGCGTGCGGCTTTCCCGACAGGTGCAACAACAACGTCAGGAGCTGTGATGATTACCAAGGGCATCAAGGAGCTCTGCGCCGAAGCAGAGCAGGAAATCGAGACGATGACGGTCGAGCAGGTGATGGCCGTCAAGGACAATCCGGACGTTCAGTTGGTCGATATCCGCGACGTGCGCGAACTGTGGCGCGATGGTGCGATCGGCGGATCGATTCACGCGCCGCGCGGCATGCTCGAGTTCTGGGTGGATCCACAGAGCCCGTATCACCGCGAGGATTTCGCCTCCGGCAAGAAGTTCATCTTCTACTGCGCGGGCGGCATGCGCTCGGCGCTGGCGGCGCAGAGCGTACACCGCATGGGCCTCGCTCCGGTCGCCCACATGGCCGGCGGCTACGGCGCGTGGGTCAAGGCCGGACACCCGACCGAAGAACGCGAAGCCAAGTTGCCCAAGCCCAAGTCCTGAGCCAACACACGCTCACAGGTCGAGTCCGGTACCCTGTGCGAACTGCCGCATGCAGAAATAGTCGCGCCACGCCACGATGCGTTCGCCGCGCACTTCGAACGCGCCGGCGACTGGCAGTGCAAAGGCGCGCCCGCCTGGCGGATTGAAGTGATCGAGACGCTCGTTCATGACCAGCTCGCCGAGCGCGACTTGACGCAAGGTCTCGATGCGCACCGGGCCGGTCAGCCGGAAGAATCCGGCCAGGGTGTCACGCACCCCGGCCGGCCCCTGCACGGGCGGAAAGGGCATGTTCTGGTAGATGCACTCGTCGGCGATGTAGGCGAGAGAGCGTTCGAGATCCTCGTTGAGCGTCTCGCAGAACGCGGTCACGATTTCGTCCGGTGACATGGAACCTCCTTGCGGGTCAGATGGCTGCGCACATCGCATGTTAGCGGTCCTCGCGTGCGCGCGAAACCGACGCGGTGATGCAGTGACGCGCCACGCCCTGCGGCCGCGGTGATGAGCGACGCGGCGCCGAGCACCGCCGCCGCGATCGTGTTCTGTGGGGACGATCGGCTCACGGCGCTCTGCGCCCCGAGCGGGATCGTCCAGGCCGCGGCATTGCACCCGGCACGGGAAGGAGCGCGCACCGATGCCCTCGTCGGGCAGGCGGTTTCGGCCGTTGCCCCACCCGCCGAACGAGCCCGACTGCAGGAAGCATTCGCGCGGGCAACCGCGGGCGGAACGCCGACGAGCACGGAATGGCCCCTGCGCGCCGGCGCCGGTTCACTGACCGCCAGCTGCCGTTGCACGCCGCTCACCGACGGCGAACACGCGAGTCTCGTCGTCGTCGAGGTAGAGATAATCGCCAGCGTCGGTGGGATGCGGCCGCTGCACACCGCGGGGCGCTTCGAGCTCGCCATGGCGCAATCACGCGCGGCGTGGTTCGAGCGTGATCTCGCGACCAACATCGGCATCGGCCCGCCGTCACTGGCCCGCATCTACGGGCTCGACGATGGCGTCGGACCGTGGCATTACGATGACATTCGAGCACGGATCCTGCCCGAGGATCTGCCCGCCTACACGGCGCAAGTCGAGGATCATCTCGCCCACCATGCCGACGTCACCACCGTGCACGAGATCAGCTACCGCATCCGGCATCCGGACAAGGGCGTGCGCGAGATCGAAGTGCGCTACCGCAACCTGGTCGATGACGAGCGCCCGCGCGCCTACGGGCTGATCTTCGACGTCACCGAAGCGCGCGCCGATGCGCGCCGGTTGCAGGAGCTCCGCGACCTGCTCGACCTCGCCTTGACCGCCGGGAACCTGTTGCTGTGCGTGTGCGAGCCGGCCACCGGAGCGATGCTCACCGTGGGCGATCGCGAGGCTTTCTTCGGCATGCCGGCCGGTGACGAGCAGTGGTCGTTCGAGGAGTTCACCGAGATCCTCGCCGCCGACGACCGCCTGCGGATGTTGGCGGCCTACCGTGCGCTCGTCGCCGGCAAGTCGGCCACCCCCGGGCGCTTCCGCGTACCACAGGCGGATGGCGGGACGCGCTGGTTCGATGCGGAGATGCGCGGCCTGTACGACGAATCCGGCCAGGCGACCCGTGTGTACGGCCTGCTTCGGGACGTCACCACGGACGAGACGCTCGCGCATTCGCTGCGTAGCACCGAGAGCCGCCTGCGCCTTGCCATGGAACAGGCACAGGCAGCCATGTTCGAGTGGGATCTCGATCGTCACGAGATCACCGGTTCACCGAACCTGGCGGCCATCTACGACATCGCCGATACGCGGCCCCCCTGGCCGCGCGAACTCCTGGCCGAGCGTACGCATCCGGAAGACCGCCGCGCCTTCGATCTCGCCTCGTCGAGCGCCACCGTCATGCCGCTCGACGAACCCCGCGCCCGCCACATCGACATGCGCATCCGACACCAGGACGGCTCGACGCGCCACCTCGAGATCCATTATCGGCGCATCGCGGTGCCGGGCTCTCAACGCGGGCACCTCATTGGCGTGGTCAACGATGTCACCGAGCGCACCCTGGCCGAGAACTCCCGCCACGAGGTCGAGCAGCGTCTCGCACGCATCGCGCGACTGGTACCCGGCATGGTCTACCAGTTCAAGCATCACCCCGACGGGCACTACAGCTTCCCCTACTGCAGCGAGGGCATCCGCGACATCTACGACACCGCACCCGCGACGGTACGCGACGATGCCCGACCGGTCCTCGAGCGAATCGCGCAAGCGGACCTCGACCGCGTGCTGGCGTCGATCGCGACTTCTTCGCGCCACCTGCGCGAGTGGCGCGAGGAGTACCGCGTCCACCATAACGACGGCACCTTGCACTGGGTCATGGGCCACGCGACGCCGATGCGGGACTCCGACGGGGGCATACTGTGGCACGGCCACATCATGGACATCACCGAGCGCAAGTCCGCGGAGATGGCCCTGCGAGAAAGCGAAACGCGCCTCAATCTCGCACTGGCTGCGGCGCAGATGACGTCGTGGCATTGGGACTTCGCATCCGACCGCATCATTGCCCTGCCGGGCTTCCCAGCAGGTTTCGGCCTGACGACACCGACCACACTGGATGCCTTTCTCGCTATCGTTCATCCGCAGGACGTCGCCGAACTCCAAGGCGCGTTCGAGGTCGTGCGGCAGGAACAGGCGGCGGGTATGGTGACCCGTGACTTCCGCGTCGCGCATGCCGGCGACGAAGTCCTCTGGTTCGAAACCCGCATGCGCGCCGACTTCGGCACTGATGGCAGCGTGATCGGCATTCACGGCGTCACCATCGACATCACGCGACGGCGCCGCGCGGAGGCCGAGCGCGAACGGCTCGGCCGCCAGCTCGAACAGTCCCAGCGCATGGAGGCCATTGGCATGCTGACGGGAGGAATCGCGCACGACTTCAACAACATCCTCGCCAGCATCATGGGCTACACCAGCCTCGCGCGGCGCCGCTTCGAGGCCGACATGCCGCCGCAGCTCGCGACTTACCTGAAGGAGGTCAGTGCAGCGGGCAAACGTGCGCGTGACCTGGTGGCACAGATGCTCGCGTTCAGCCGTGGCGAGGTGAGCGAGTCGCACAGCATCGATCTGGCAGCAGTACTGCGCGAGTCGCTACGCATGCTGCGCCCGATACTGCCATCGACCATCGAGCTTGTGCCCGATATCCGCCAGGACACGCCGCGCGTCAGTGGCAACGAAGTCCAGATCCAGCAGATCGTGCTCAACCTGTGCATCAATGCACGCGATGCACTCAGCGAGGGTGGCAGCATCACCCTCGGCCTGTCGCATCGACCGACGCTGCAGGCGACCTGTGCGTCCTGCCACGTCGATTTCGCCGGCGAGTTCGTCGAGATCGCCGTCGGCGATGACGGCCCCGGGATCTCCGCGCAGGATCGCGAGCGCATCTTCGAGCCGTTCTTCTCCACCAAGCCTACCGGCGAGGGCAGCGGCATGGGGCTGTCCATGGTTCACGGCACCGTGCACGGCTACGGCGGCCACCTGCTGCTCGACAGTAGCACCGGCGGTGGCACCCGCTTCGCCGTGCTGCTGCCGGTCGACACGAACGCCCCGCGCGATGCTCGCGACGCGGCCGAGCCGAGCGGGATGTCCAGCACCCGGCGGACGGCCCGCATCCTGCTCGTCGACGACGAACCGGCCGCCGCCACGGCGGTTGCCGAGCTGCTCGAACTGAACGGTCACGGCGTGACCGTGATCGCCGACCCGCAGGCGGCTTTGACGCGCTTCGCGGAGACGCCCGAGGCCTGGGACCTGGTCATCACCGATCAGGTCATGCCCGGGCTGACCGGCGCCCAGCTCGCTACGCGCCTGCTCGCACTACGACCCGCCCTGCCGTTGATCGCCATGAGCGGCTATAGCGCGACACTCGATTTGGAAGCCGCACAGGCACTGGGGTTCCGAGCCTTTCTCACCAAGCCCATCGACGAAGCGGCGCTGAACGCCGCTATCGAGCGTGCGCTGGCCCACGCTTGAGGACACTGCGGGAACATCTACTGCGAGACGATCTGAGCAAGTGAGCGCGGGCACCCGGCGGACCGTTGCCGGGCATTCGAGAAACGCTGTTCATGCAACGCCGGCTCGATGCTGAACGGCAACACCGCCAATAGGCAGCGCGGCCTGGTGTTCAGAGCCTGCCCGGACCGCATCGCGCGCGAGCCCTGCCGCGAACGATTCAGCTCCATTGCCCGCCGCGGGCCGGACGCGTGCGGCGCGCACGGCCGCCGCGCGGCGGCCGACGCGGCGCCTTGCCGCGTGACGCGGGTACGAGCTGGTGAGCGCCGTCGCCGATGAGATCGGCGCGTCCGAGGCGCAGCAGGGCCTCGCGCAGCAGTGCGTGATTCTCGGCGTCGTGGTAGCGCAGGAAAGCCTTGTGCAGGCGACGCTGCTCGCGGGTCTTGGCGCTGAATACCGGTTCGCTCTTGTAACGCAGCTTCTTCAGAGGGTTGCGATCCGCGTGGTACATCGCGGTGGCGAGGGCCATGGGCGACGGATAGAAGGTCTGGACCTGGTCGACGCGAAAGCCGTTGTCCTTCAGCCACAGCGCCAGGGCGAGCATGTCTTCATCCTCGCAGCCCGGGTGAGCGGCGATGAAGTACGGGATGAGGTATTGCTCCTTGCCGGCTTCCCGCGTGTAGCGTTCGAACATGCGCTTGAAAGCGTAGTAACTGCCCATGCCCGGCTTCATCATCTTCTCGAGCGTGCGCTGCTCGCTGTGCTCGGGCGCAATCTTGAGATAGCCACCGACGTGATGCGTGACCAGCTCGCGGACGTATTCCTCGTCGAGCACGGCGAGGTCATAGCGCAGGCCCGAGGCGATCAGCACCCGTTTCACGCCGCGTACCTGGCGCGCCTTGCGGTATAGCTGGGTGGTCGGCTTGTGGCTGGTCTCGAGATTCGCACACACCGTGGGATAGACGCACGAGAGCCGCCGGCAACTCGCCTGGATGTCGTCATCCTTGCAGTTGAGGCGATACATATTCGCCGTCGGCCCGCCGAGATCGGATATCACCCCGGTGAAACCCGGCACCTTGTCGCGGATTTCCTCGATCTCGCGCAAGATCGATTCCTCCGAGCGGCTCTGGATCACGCGACCTTCGTGCTCGGTGATGGAGCAGAACGTACAGCCGCCGAAGCAGCCGCGCATGATGTTGACCGAGGTCTTGATCATCTCGTAGGCGGGGATCTTCGCCTCACCATAAGCGGGATGCGGCCGACGCTGGTATGGCAGGGCGAACACACCGTCCATCTCCGGCGTCGTCAACGGAATCGGCGGTGGGTTGACCCACACCTCGCGGGTTCCGTGGCGCTGCACGAGCGCGCGCGCGTTGTGCGGATTGGATTCCTGGTGCAACACGCGTGAGGCATGCGCATAGAGCACCGCGTCCTTGCTGACCTTCTCGAACGACGGCAGGCGGATCACCGTCCGTTCGCGGGCGGCACCAGCCTGGCGATGCAACGGCATCGGGATCACGCGTACCGGCTGCGGGGCGCCCGGGGCCGCGTCGGCGCAGCGCGCATCGCCCTCGAATTCGTAAGGGTTGGGCAGTGCGTCGACCTGCTTGGGCCAGTCGATGCGGGTCGAGTCGAGCTCGGTCCAGCCGGCCGGCAGGGTCCGGCGGATGATGGCGGTGCCGCGGATGTCGGTCAGACGCTCGACCGCCTCGCCGCGGGCCAGGCGGTGCGCGACCTCGGCGATGGCGCGCTCGGCGTTGCCGTAGAGCAGGATGTCCCCGGCCGCATCGTCGAGGACCGAACGGCGCACCTGGTCGCTCCAATAATCGTACTGCGCGATGCGGCGCAGGCTCGCCTCGATGCCGCCGAGCACCAACGGCACGTCGCGATAAGCCTCGCGGCAGCGCTGTGCATAGACGATCACGGCACGGTCGGGACGTTTGCCGGCGACGCCGCCGGGCGTATACGCATCATCGCTGCGCAGGCGCCGATCCGCGGTGTAGCGGTTGATCATCGAGTCCATGTTGCCCGCGGTGACACCGAAGAACAAGGTCGGCCGTCCTAGTGCCGTAAACGCCTCGGTCGAGTGCCAGTCGGGCTGCGCGATGATGCCGACGCGAAAGCCCTGGGACTCGAGGAAGCGCCCCATCACGGCCATGCCGAAGCTGGGATGGTCGACGTAGGCATCGCCGCTGACGATGATCACGTCGCAGGCGTCCCAGCCGAGCGCATCCATCTCCGCACGCGTCATCGGCAGGTACGGCGCGGGCTCGAAGCAGGCAGCCCAGTGCTTGGGGTAATCGAACAGGTTCGGCGCGGTGATCGGCATCCACCTATTGTAGGGCCTGTCGCTCTTTCACGCTGTGGGAACGTGGTCCGGGCGCACGCGGCGATCGAGCGCCGCGCGCCGCACACCACCACGCGAAGCCGCCCGGCGGGCGGCAGAAACCGGCGTTGACGGCCGTCAAGCCGGGCGCCCCGCCACACGCTACCATGCCTGCAGTCGACGAAGCGCAACCCGGGGGAGGAACACGCCATGACCACGCTCAAGCATATTCTCGTCGCCAGCGACGGTTCGGACGGCGCCATGCAGGCTGCCCGCTTCGCCGGCGGCCTCGCGCGCGATACGGGCGCCCGGGTCACCGTGCTCATCGTGCACAGCGAGGAACTGATGATGCCGTACGCCTGGGGTGCCGGCGAGTGGCCGGCGCTGCCGGCCAACGCGGTGCTCTCGATCGACGAGATCCGCGCCAGTGCCGAGGAAGCCGCCGCCGCGAACGAGCTCAAACAGAGCCTCGAAGCGCTCGGCACGCTGGCGAACCCGGCGACCGCGGTCCAGCTCTGGGGGCATGCGGCAGAGGAGATCTGTCGCTACGCGGTGGACCACGAGGTCGATCTCATCGTCATCGGAACGCGCGGCCGCTCTTCGTTCACGCGCCTGCTGCTCGGCAGCGTGAGCACGCAGGTCGCGAGCCACGCGACATGCCCGGTGACCCTGGTACGCTGAACGTCGCGGCGCGAGTGCCTCAGGCGCTGTCGACGAAGCCCGCGAGATAGCGGAACAACTTGCGCGCCGACGGCGGCGCGCGTTCGCCGTCGGCCTCGCGGGCAGCGGCGCGCGCCAGCCGCAGCGCCTCGGCGCGGTCGAAGGCCGGAAAGCGTGTGGCGAGGTCGGCCAGCACGTCCTCATCACCCGCGATCAGGGCGTCGCGCCAGCGTTCGACATCGTGAAAGGCGCGCACGGCTTCGCGCCGGGGTCGTGACTGCGCGTCCGCGGCGGCGGCAACGGCACGCCAGTCTTCGCGCGCCAGCAGGCCGCCCGCGTAGCGCACCTGGCGTACGAACGCCTGGCGCTTGAGGCGGCTCGCGGCGGCAATCGCCTCGCGCGTGTCCGCTTCCAGCGGCAGGCGCGCCAACTGCTGCGCGGGCAGCGCGGCAAGGCGCCGCACCAGCGCCTGGATGGCGGCGAACTCGCGCTTGACGGCGGACTTGCTCGGGCGCGCCGGCGTGAGGTCGTCTGTTTCGCGTTCGGCATCGGGCTCGTTCATGTGCGCAGTGTAGCGCCGCGGAGCGTGCGCTGCTGCCGCCCGCGCACGGCCAGGCTGGATTCTGCGCTGGCTGCGCATCCCGTATAGACTGCGCGGGCCGGGCGCTCCCCGCGCGTGTCGCGCGCCCGCTGAACGACCCCGTGAACGAAGCCATGGACACGACCAGCCTGAACCGACTTGCCGGCGCCCTCGAGCGTGCCGTGGTGGCGCTCGCGATCCTCGCGCTGGCCTTCCGCGTGCTGGTCTACGGACACATTCCGCGTCCGCCGGGCGCCGCCTGGGGCAGCGCCGACGTCATCGATTTTGCGCTGGCCCTGCTGCTGTTCCTGCTCGCGCTGGCCTGTACCGGTCTCGCCGTCGCGCTGTCTACGCGCGCCGCGGAGCGCGAACGCGGGCGCGCATACCGCCCGGCCGTGATCGGCATGACCACGTTCGTCGCCTACTACCTCGTCCACCCCTACCTGCCGGTCCTGTGAGCCCGGCGCCGGAGCGCAAGCATGTCCGAACCCGAATTCCGGATGATCGAGACCAACGGCGTCACGCTGCACACCGCGCTCGCCGGCGACGGCCCGCTGGTCATCCTGCTCCATGGCTGGCCGCAATGCTGGTACCTGTGGCGTCACCAGATCGCGCCGCTGGCGGCCGCCGGCTATCGCGTCGCGGTTCCTGACCAGCGCGGCTACGGCGCGAGCAGCAAGCCGGCCGATGTACGGGCCTATAACATCCGCGAGCTCGCCGCCGACGTCACCGGCCTGGCGCGCGCGCTCGACTACGACGATTTCGTCCTGTTCGGGCACGACTGGGGCTGCCTGGTGGCCTGGAACACGGCGCTGCTGCACGCCGACGTCTGTCGCGCGGTGATGGGCCTGTCGGTGCCCTTCTGGCGTGCCACGGCGGCGACGGTCGATCCGCCGGGCATGGATGACCGCTTCTGGTATATCCGCTATTTCCAGCCCGAGGGCGTGGTCGAGGCGGAACTCGAGGCGGATCTCGAACACAGCCTGCTGCAGCTCTACTACGGGCTGGCCGCCGACTCGCCCTACGGCGCCTGGATGAAGCAGCTCGACCATCCCGCCGACAGCCGCCTGCTCGACACCCTGCCGCATACCGATACGCTGCCTCGCTGGCTGAGCCGCGCGGACTTCGACTACTACCTCGAGCAGTACCGCCGCTCGGGTTTCCGCGGTCCCTGCAACTGGTATCGCAACATGCTGTACAACAACATCATCACGCCCGAGCTGGAGGGCGCGCGCTTCACCCGGCCGGCCGCTTTCGTCGCCGGTGCCGAAGACGATGTACTGCTCTACGATCCGGACTGGCGCGAGAGCTTTCCGCAGGCCTTCGACGATCTGCGCTTCATCGAGATCATCGATGGCGCCGGCCACTGGCTGCAGGTCGAGAAGCCGGCCGAGACGACAGCCCAGATGCTGCGCTTTCTCGCACAGCTCGACGCCTGAGCGCCGTGCACACCGGCGCCGCGTCAGTGTGCGATATCGCCCTTCAGCTTGTAGCAGCAGCCTTCCAGCCCGCTGAAGTAGCGCGGCACATCGGGGTGATTGACCGGCACGCCGCTGTCGTCCTCGAGCAGGTTCTGCTCGGACACGTAGGCGACGTAGCTGGTCTCGGCATTCTCGGCGAGCAGGTGATAGAAGGGCTGGTCCTTGCGCGGCCGGACGTCCGCCGGGATCGACTCCCACCACTCATCGCTGTTGCTGAACGTCGGGTCGACGTCGTAGATCACGCCCCGAAACGGGTACATGCGGTGCTTGACCACCTGGCCGATGAGAAACTTCGCGTTGCGGACTATCCTGGTCATGCTGCTGGGATTCGAGCGGCGGGGGGCGGAATTCTACCCGAGGAAGCGCCGCTTTGCTGCGCCGCGGCACGGATCGCGCGCCACGACGCCCCGCGCCGCCTACCCCGCTTTAGCGGCGCGCGCCAGCGGTTCTATACTGCCGCATGAGTTTCGCCCCCGGCAGCATCGATCTGCACGCCCACAGCACCGCGTCGGATGGCAGCCTGGCGCCGGCTGCGCTGCTGGCCGCCGCAGCGCACGCCGGCGTGCGCATGTTGAGCATCACCGACCACGACACCGTGGCGGCCTACCGCGGCGGTCTGACGCCGCCGCCGGGCCTGGCGCTCGTGCCCGGCATCGAGCTGTCCACGTTCTGGCGCCGCATCGGCATCCATGTCGTCGGCCTGGGCATCGACATCGACAGTGACGCCATGCGCGAAGCCTGCGCCCGCCAGCAGGCGGCCCGCGAACAGCGCGCCCGGGCCATCGCCGCGCGCCTCGCGCGCCAGGGCATCGAGGATGCCTATGCCGGTGCCTCCCGTCTCGCCGACGGTGGCGTGATCGGACGCCCACACTTCGCCCGCCTACTCGTCGAACGCGGCGCGGTGCGCACGCTCAAACAGGCCTACGCGCACCACCTGCGCGGCGCACGCGAGGCGCATGGTGTCGGCATCTGGGCCGAACTCGGCGAGATCGTCAACTGGATCCGCGGCGCCGGCGGCATTGCCGTGCTTGCCCACCCGGCGCATTACCGCCTGACCGGCGTGCGCCTCGGCGAGCTGGTCAGCGAGTTCGCCGCGCTCGGCGGAGGCGCCATCGAGATCGTCTCCGGTCAGCAACTACCCGCCGTTACCGCGCGCCTCGCCGCGCTCGCGCGAGCACACGGCCTGGCCGGTTCGCTGGGCTCGGATTTTCACCATCCCGATCGACCACACGCGCCGCTGGGACGCCTCCCCGCGCTACCGGAGGATGTGCCCCCGGTATGGTCGCACTGGGTTGCCTGAGACCCGCCTTCAGCGGCCGGTGACGCGCTGCGTGGCGGCGCGGAAACGCGCGCGCTGCGCGGGGCTGCCGCGCAGTTCGGCATTGGCCGCGCGCTCGGCGGCACGCGCCTCGCCGGCCGTTGTCGTGAGATCGATCACGCGCTTGGATTCGCGCACGGCGCGCGCGTCGTTGGCCGCAATCGCCTGGCCCAGCGCAAGCGCCGCCGTGCGCAGCGCGGGCGCCTCGTAGACCGCGTTGAGGAAGCCGCAGGTAAGCGCTTCCGCCGCATCGAAACGCCGCGCGGTGAAAATCAGTTCCTTGGCCTTGGCCGGACCGACCAGCCGCGGCAGCGTCGCCGCGCCGACCACCAGCCCATACTCGGCGCCCGGCAGGCGGAAGGTCGCGCCGGTCGCCGCGAGGCGGATGTCGCAGGCCATCGCGAGCAGCGCGCCGCCGCCGAAGCAGTAGCCATTGATGGCAGCGATGAGCGGCAAGGGCGAGCGGTCGAGCCGTTCGGCCGCGCGCTGCGCCGAACTCGTCCCACCCGGAGCGTCACCCGGCTCGACCCCGCTCGCTTCGAGCATGTCCTGGCCGGCACAGAAAGCCTTCTCGCCACTGCCAGTGAGAACCACGGCGGCGAGCTCCGCGTCCGCCTCCGCGGCGTCCATGGCGTCATCGAGCGCGTCCGCGAGCGCCCGGTCGATGGCGTGGTGGCGTGCGGGCCGATGCAGCTCGAGCAACAGCACCGCGCCCTCGCGCCGCACGTGCAGCACCTCGCTCACGCCGCTCTCACAGCGGGCCGGGACGAACCGGATCCTTGCCGTCCCAGCCCTTGGTCGCGTCCTCGACCAGCATGAAGAGGTCTTTGAACACGTCGTGGTTGTCCCACAGCTCGACGAAATGACCGACGCTGTCGACGGTGTCGAAGTAGACCAGCGGCGCGCCACCGACGGTGCATTCGAAAGCCGCCTCGTGCCCCAGCTCGGCATAACGGGCGCAGGTCTCGGCGTAGTTCTGCGGCATCAGGCCGACGTGGTGGACCCCGACGCGCCCGGCGTCGAGGAACTCCTTGTAAACCGAAGGCGCGTCGTTCTCGCAGTAAATCAGCTCGATCTGCACATCACCCGAATTGCCGAGTGCGAGCGAGACATCGGCGTTCGACGGCCCGCCGCGGTAGCGCTGGTTCTCGAGCGGGCAGTGCTCGAAGAGAAAGAACGGCCCCACGTTGAGCACGTCCACCCAATACTTCAGCGCGGCATCGAGATCGCGCACCACGTAGGCGACCTGGCGCACGGTATACAACGGTTGCGTCATGTTTCTGTCTCCCCTCGTTGATCGAATCGACCCGCCGAGACAGTAACCCGAACGCGCACGGGCGGGAAGGGAACGCCCATGCGCCACGCGTCGGTTGCCGCGCGTCATCATCGCGGCACGTGCCGCTCGCATCGGCACGACGCGGCGCCGATCAGCCGCAGGGCACGACCTTGCGCAAGGTGTCGCGTGCCCACAGCGCGGTACCGTCGGGGGTGTCGCCGTCGCGGTGCCAGCGCTCCGCGACCTCGAGACAGAACGAACCGGCGGCCTCGATGCGCGGCGCCTCGTCGACCGGGCGCTCGCCGCCGATGCGGATGTCCGGGTTGGTCGTCGTATAGGTTGGCACGATAGTCGGCGTCGCGCAGCCGCCAAGCAGCGCGGCGCACACCAGGCACGTCATCAGTCGGGGGCTCATGGAATCTCCGCGCCAGGGGCGCACACGGGTTGATGAGAACTCATCACGGCCGCTCCCGGACGGGTCGCGGGCGGCGCGCGATTCTGCGGCCCACTCCAGCGCGCTGTCAATCGGCGCGTCTCGCCAGCGCTCGTGCGAGCCTGATACCGTGAGCGCCGAACTACCCGGAGACCCCGCCATGCTCGAACGCGTCCGCGCCATCGCCGTCGATCAGTCGTTCGCCCGCCATCTCGGCATCGAACTCGTTCGCGCCGAAACCGATCGCGCGACGCTGCGCCTGCCCTACCGCGAATTTCTCGGCGAGGACCGCGTCAACGGCGGCGCCATCAGCGCCCTGGTAGATCTCGCGGCGACGTGCGCGTTCTGGGCGCACCCGGGGGTCGGCGCGAACGCACGCGGCGCGACCATCGGCTTTTCCATCAACTACCTCGAACTCGTCGTCGCGGCCGATCTCGAGGCCAGCGCACGCGTGCGCCGGCGTGGCGGCAGCATCTGCGTCGGCGACGTCTCGGTGACCGACAAGGGTGGGCGCGAAGTTGCCATCGCCCAGGTCACCTACAAGCTCAACCCCTGACCGTGCGGGCACTCGAAGCCCTGCGCTACACTGCCGCCAGGCTCAGCCCCCACCACGCCCGAGGAGAACCGTCCATGCCGTTCCGCCACCTGCTCGTCCTGCTCCTGCTCGTCACCGGCGTGCCTGCCGCTTCCGCCGCCGATAGCGCGCTCGCCGCCGCGGCCGGCGGCAGCCACCGGGACGCCGCCAACGTCGCGCGCAACGCGTGGCGTCACCCGGTCGAGACGCTCGAGTTCTTCGGCCTGCGCCCCGACATGACGGTCGTCGAGGTATGGCCGGGCAGCGGCGGCTGGTACACCGAGATCCTCGCGCCCTACCTGCGCGAGCAGGGCAAGCTCATCGCGGCGAACTACGACGGCAGCACCGGTGTCGAATACTTCGCCAAGGGCGCGCAGAAATTCCGCGACAAGCTCGCCGCGCGGCCAGGCATCTACGACCGCGTCGAGGTCACCGCGCTGATGCCGCCGGGCGCGCCGGCCGCCGGCCCGGCAGGCAGCGCGGATCTCGTGGTTACCTTCCGCAACCTGCACAACTGGGTCCGCGACGGCTTCGCCCCCGCCATGTTCGCGGCCATGTACGAGGTGCTCAAGCCGGGCGGCACGCTCGGCATCGTCGCGCACCGCGGTAGCGACGACATGACCGGAGCGGAGGCGGCCAGGACCGGCTACCTCGCGGAAAGCGAGGCTCTGCGGCTGGCCAGGGACGCCGGCTTCGAGTTCGTCGCCAAGAGCGAGATCAACGCCAATCCGAAAGATACCAAGGACCACCCCAAGGGCGTGTGGACGCTGCCGCCGAACTTCCGTGCCGGCGACCTCGATCGCGAGAAGTACGCGGCAATCGGCGAAAGCGACCGCATGACGATGAAGTTCCGCAAACCCTGACAGGACGGGCACACGGCGATGTCCCCGCGCCGCGCCTGACTGACCCCGGCAGCTCACAGTTCGACCAGACATGTCCAAGACACACCCAGATGCCCCCGGTCTGCCCCGGGGCGAAGCCCTCACCGCGCGGGATGCGCAGTTCCGCGACGACCCGCAACCGGTCTACGACCAATTGCGCGAACAGGCGCCGAGGTACGCCGACGCCGCCTACGGCCGCACCTTGCTGACCCGCTTCGACGACGTGCGCGCCACGGTGCGGCACAAGCATTTCAGCGTCGATGCACGTCTCAGCAAGCCCGACTCCTACCTGCGGCGGATCGCCGGCACGGGCGTCAACGAGAGCGCCGGCGACAGCGCCTACGAGCCGCCGCTGGTGCTGCTCGACGACCCCGATCACCGACGCATACGCCTGCTCATGAGCAAGGCGTTCAACCCGCAATCGATCGAGGCCATGCGCCCGCGCATCGAGGCCATCACCGGCGAGCTGCTCGATGCCTGCGCCGGGCGGGATCACATCGACCTCATCAGCGATTTCGCCGGCCCGCTGCCGACGCAGGCGATCCTCGAGATGATGGGCATGCCCGGCGGCGCGCGCGAGGACTTCAAGCGTTGGTCAGAAGACATACTCATGGGCTACGACCCGGAGCGCGATGCCGCCACGCAGGCGCGCCTGCGCGAGGCCTACGTCGCGATGGGGCGCGAGTTCCGCCGTGTGGTCGAAGCACGCCGCGAAGAACCACGTGACGATCTCATCTCGGCAATGGTGCGCGCCCAGGAGGAACAGGACCGCCTGAGCGACCTCGAGATCATCAGCCTGTGCACGCAGCTGATGGTCGCCGGCAACGTCACCACGACCGATTTGATCGGTAACGGCGTGCATGCCCTGCTCGAGCACCCCGACCAGCTCGCACGGCTGCGCGCCGAGCCGGCGCTGATCGAGGCCGCCGTCGAAGAGATGCTGCGCTACGATTGCCCTATCACCGAGACCGCGCGCATTCCGCGTAGCGACGACACGGTCAACGGCTGTCCGGTCGCGGCCGGCGAGACACTGACCGCCTCGCTGGCCGCGGCCAATCACGATCCGGCAGCATTTCCCGCGCCGCACCGCTTCGACATCACGCGCGAGAACAACACGCACCTCGCTTTCGGCAGCGGCATCCACGTCTGCCTCGGCGCGCCGCTGGCACGCCTGGAAGGCCAGATCGCGATCCGCGAGCTGCTCGCCCGCTGCCCGCGCCTGCGGCTCGATCCGCAACGCCCGCCAGCACGGCGCGCGCTGCCGTTCTTTCGCGGATTCACCACGATGCCGTTGCGCCTGGATTGAGCCGGGCACCGGCCGAACCGCGAAACAGTTCACGATCCGCGCCGGCCGGTTGGCGGTCACGCGTCGCTTGGCCCGGGTAGACTCGGAGCTAGTCTTCGAACCGGATTACTCATGGAGGAAATACCCGTGAAGCAGCCCTTCAAACCCATCGCCCTTCTCGCTCTCAGCGCACTCCTCGCCGCCCCCGCGCACGCCGCCCCGGTCGTCACGCAGGCGGGGATTTTCACCTTGTCGCCCTGTCCCAGCTTCTGCGGTGGCGGTACCTCCGAATCCGATTTCGACGGCGGCGTCGGCCAGACATCGGCCTATGCCGAGGTCGTCGGCGGCGTGAATGGAGACGGCCGCGCGGCGGCGGCCATCGGCGGCCCGGGCGTCCCCCTCATCACCCTGAGAGCCGAGGCCTACTCGCAGCCCGATGCGACGGTAACGGCCGACGCCGCTGCCATGCAGAAATACCGTTACAGCGGTCCGGCAAGCAGTTTCGCGCTCCAGGTCCGGCTCGACGGCAGCGTCGTCGAGGGCAGTCAGCCGCCGGATGCCGCCCTGACCGGCAGCGTCATGGTCGTCACCGCCTCCGACCTCGACTTCTCGACGGACTACGGCACCTTCGCGTTCGAGATCGTACCCGGCACGCCCGGCGCCCAGGCGCTCGACGAGGAAGTCATCATCTTCCTGCAGGAAGGCCTGCACAACCTCGGGCCGCAGAGCGTGACCCGCACGCTCAACTTCACGCTCGCGGACGGCGACGAAGTGTTCATCTGGGCCTCGCTGCTGACCACCGGCACGCGCGGCGGCAGCGCCGATGCGTTCAGCACCCTCGACATGGCCTTCACGGCCGGCAACGTCGCCGGCCTGAGCGCGGTGCCGCTGCCGGCGCCG
>Ga0180436_10001825_pt1 | contig 20569 bp, 15 predicted proteins | sample SS_ome_2_FD_132434 | JGI IMG/M metagenome (GOLD analysis project Ga0180436, IMG submission 132434) | Hypersaline lake sediment archaeal communities from the Salton Sea, California, USA - SS_3_S_2 metaG | ecosystem: Environmental > Aquatic > Non-marine Saline and Alkaline > Hypersaline >...
CCCACCCTCGACGCTCTGGTGGAGGCGCGCTTCGAGCTGCCCCTGGTGGTGACCCAGCCGGACCGCCGCGCGGGCCGGGGGCGCCGCTTCGAGGAGACGGCCGTCAAGACGGCGGCCCGCGGTCACGGCCTGGACGTGCTCGACTGGGGCGCCGGCGACAAGGCGCTCGTGACCGACCGTGTCCTGTCCTGCGAACCGGAGGTCGTCGTCGTCGTGGCCTTCGGACACATACTGCGCCGGCCGCTGCTCGAGGCGGCACCGCTCGGATGCCTCAACCTGCACGCCTCGCTGCTGCCGCGCTGGCGCGGCGTCTCGCCGGTGCACTACGCCATCATGCACGGGGACCAGTGGACCGGCGTCACGGCCATGCGCATGGACGCAGGCGTGGACACGGGGCCCGTGCTGGCCCAGCGCGCCGTGGGCATCGAGCCCGACGAGACGTCCGGGGAGCTCACGGCCCGCCTCGCCGGCCTGGGCGCCGACCTGATGGTGACCACGCTGCGCGCGCTGGCGTCGGGCAACCTCGAGCCGCAGCCCCAGAACGACACCGGCGCCGTCTACGCCCCCAAGCTGAACCGCTCCCTGTCGCCGATCCGCTGGGAACGCCCCGTCACGGTCGTGCACAACCAGATCCGGGGACTCCAGCCCTGGCCGGGCGCCACGACCTTCGTGGGCGAGCCCCTCGTTAAGATCACCTCGGCGCGGCCCTACGCCATGGGGACGCCCGAGGTCGAGCCCGGCACGGTCGTCCGGGCCGACGAGGAGGGTCTGCGCATCGCCTGCGGCGAGGGCGTCCTCCTGGTGACCAGCCTGCAGAACCCCGGCAAGGTGCCCATGTCGACGGCGGAGTTCCTGCGCGGCTGTCCCATCGAGCCTGGCGTGCGTCTGCGCTCATGAGCGTCGATCCCGTCCGGCGCCGCGCCTGGACCTGCCTGATCTCCCTCGACCAGGGGAATGCGCTCGAGGACGCGCTGGCCGGGGCCGACGCCGATCTGGCGGACGACCGCGACCGCCGCTTCCTGGGGGAACTCGTCCGCGGCGCGGTGCAGTGGCAGGGCCGCTACGACCATCTCATAGCGCGCTTCTCCAGACGCAGCCGGGCGCCGCGCGGGGAGATCCGCGCCGTCCTGCGCCTCGGACTCCATCAGCTGCTGGCCTGCGACCGGGTCCCGACCTATGCGGCCGTCGACCAGAGCGTGCACCTGGCGCGCGCCGTGGGCGGCGGCAAGGTGGCGCCCTACGTGAACGGCCTGCTGCACGCGGTCGCGCGAGAACTGGAACGGGCCGGCGGAACGGTCGAGGGCCTGCGGCCCCTGTTTCCGGATCCCGGCCGCGAACCGGTCGCTCACCTGGCGGCCTGGCATTCGCATCCCGCCTGGCTGATCGAGCGCTGGATAGAGCGGTTCGGATCGGAGGGGACCGAGCAGCTCTGCGCTCACGACAATCGCCGGCCGCCCGTGACCTGCCGCGTGACGCCGCCGGCCTCGCCCGTGACCGTCCGCGCGCGCCTCGAGGAGGCGGGAATCGCGACCCGCCGCAGCGGCATCGCGGCGCGCGCCCTCATCCTGGAGCATCCGCTGCCGCGGGCGGATCTCCGCAATATGCTCGCCCGGGAAACGTCGCTCATCGTGCAGGACGAGGCGGTCCAGGCGGCGACGGACTTCCTGTGCGCCGGGGTGCGCGGTCCGGCCCTGGACCAGTGCGCGGCGCCGGGGGGCAAGACGCTCCGTCTCCGGGAGGAACTGGGCGAGGATGCGCTCCTGATCGCCATGGACGTCGACCGCCCGCGACTCGGTCTGCTGACCGGTACGGCCGTCCGGACCGGTCGCGGTCCGGACGGCCTGGTCACGGCCGACGGCCGGCGCGCTCCCTTCGCCGACGGGAGCTTCGAGACGATCCTGCTGGACGGCCCCTGCAGCGGCACGGGCGTTCTCCGGCGCCATCCGGACGGCCGCTGGCGCGTCGGACCCGGACACCTGTCCCGCAGTGCGACGCGTCTGGCGGCGCTGGCCCGCGAGGCGATCCGGCTCCTCCGTCCCGGCGGGCGGCTGCTCTACGGGACCTGTTCCCTGGAACCGGAAGAGAACGAAGGGGTTGTGGATAAGCTGCTGGCGGAATATCCTGATCTGGTCCCGGCGACCGAGGACGCCGCAGCGGCGGACACCTGGCGCCGGAACTGGCTGCCCCATCGGGACGGCGCGGACGGCTTCTTCGCCGCTCGGCTGCGGCGGCGGAAGGAACGGGCATGAAAGTCTGGCAATTCATCCTGTTGCTGGCCTTCCTGGCGGCGGTCTTCGCCGTGGGCCTGCTCCTGTCCAACGCCCTGCTCGTGCCCCGTCTCGTACACCGGCAGGCGGAGGTGCGGGTGCCGGACCTCGTGGGCCGCGTGACGGCCGACGCCGGACTCGAGGCCGAACGGTCGGGTCTGGACGTGGAGGTCGTGCGGGAGGAGACCCACCCCACGCTTTCCGCCGGCACGGTCATCAGCCAGCTGCCCGAGAGCGGACGCACGGTGCGCGAGGGGCGCAGCATCGCCCTGATCGTCAGCGCCGGACCGCCGGCGGGACAGGTGCCCTTCCTGACGGGCCTGACGCGGCGGCAGGCCGAGAACACGCTCCAGCGAGAGTCCTACCGGGTCGGACGTGTCCTGCACATGAAGCGGCCGGGCTGGTCGGCGGCCTCGGTCGCCATGCACTACCCCCCGTCCGGCACGCGGACGCGCAAGGGCGGCGACGTGGACCTGGTGATCGCCGAACCCCCGCCCACGCCCGCCTATCTCATGCCGGATCTGCGCGGACAGGCCCTCTTCGTCGCCCAGCAGGCGATCGAGAGTTCGGGCTGCGTCATCGCGCCGGTCCGCTACGAACGCGACAGGGACGTCCCCCACGGCACGGTGCTCGCCCAGAGCCCGTCCCCGGGGACGCGCATCATCAGGGGAGATACCATTGAGCTGGTGGCCTCGACACGCTGAGACGGCCGTGGCGCCGTCCCTGCTGGCGGCCGACTTCGCGCGGCTCGACGCGGAGATCGGCGACATGGTCGCCGCGGGCGCCGACCTGTTTCATCTGGACGTCATGGACGGGCACTTCGTGCCCAACCTGACCTTCGGTCCCTTCATCGTGGGCGCCATCCGGCGCTGCACGGACCTGCCGCTGGACACGCACCTGATGATGACCCGCCCGGATCGCTATCTCGAGGCCTTCGCCGAGGCCGGCGCCGACGCCCTCACGATCCACGTCGAGTCGGATTGCGACGTGGCCGAGACCCTCGCGGCCATCGGCGCGCTGGGCGTCCGAAGCGGCGTCTCCCTCAACCCGGACACCGATCTCGAATCCGTGAGGCCCCATCTGCCGTCGGTGGATCTGGTGCTGGTCATGTCCGTGCCGCCCGGCTTCGGGGGACAGTCCTTCGACGAGGGCGCCCTCGACAAGATGCGCCGGCTCGCGGCCTGGCGCGAAGCGGCGGGCCTGGATTTCGCCATCTCCATCGACGGCGGGGTGAACGACGCGACCGCTCCCGCCTGCCGCGAGGCGGGCGCCGACATCCTCGTGTCCGGTTCCCATCTCTTCGGATCGCCGGACCGGCCGGCCGCCGTCTCCCGGCTGCGGGGAACGGGGCGAACTGCATAAATCCCTTGCCCTAAGCCGTTTCATGGGCTATTCTGTCCGATCGCCAGATGGGCCGGGCGTTTATCGTACGTCCGCCCGTTGTTTTTCTGTGTGCCGACTTTAAGGATATGCACGGCATGTCTTTAGAGGAATCGGCAGGGAGGACGCGCAGGTGTTCCAGGAGTTGACGAGCCGGCTGGGCGGCGCCTTGAGGAAACTCTCGGGGCCCGAGCGTCTGACGGAGCAGAACGTCAAGGACGTGCTCCGCGAGGTTCGCCTGGCTCTGCTCGAGGCCGACGTCAACTACCAGGTCGCCAAGACCTTCGTCAAGCGGGTCGGGGAGTCCGCGGCCGGACAGCACGTCTGGGACAGCCTCACGCCCGACCAGCAGGTGGTCAAGCTCGTCCGCGACGAGATGGTCGCCCTGCTCGGCGGCGAGACCGCCGAACTGGACCTCTCCCGCAAGCCCGTGGCCACGGTCATGGTCATGGGACTGCAGGGCAGCGGCAAGACGACCCTCTGCGCCAAGCTGGCCCAGCGCCTGAAGCGCGACGGACGTTCGCCCATGCTGGTGGCGGCCGACATCTACCGTCCCGCCGCCATCGACCAGCTGCACACCCTGGCCGAGACCGTGGGCGTGCCGGTGCACAGCGACCGGGGCCGCAAGAACGCGGTCCAGATCGTCAAGGTCGGCCTCAAGCGGGCCAAGAGCGAGTCGTGCGACGTCCTGATCGTCGACACGGCCGGTCGGCTCCACGTGGACGACACGTTGATGAACGAGCTGTCCGAGATCGACAAGACCGTGCCCATGGACGAGAAGCTGCTCGTCCTGGACGCCATGATCGGACAGGAATCGGTGGTCGTGGCCCAGGCCTTCGTCGATCGCGTCGGTTTCGACGGGGCCGTCATGACCAAGATGGACGGCGACGCCCGCGGCGGCGCGGCCCTCTCGGTGCGCGAGATCACCGGGCGCCCCATCAAGCTCGTCTCCATGGGCGAGAAGATGGGCGACCTGGAGATCTTCCACCCGGACCGCATGGCGGGCCGGATCCTCGGCATGGGGGACGTTCTGACCCTCATCGAGAAGGCCGAGGAGAACATGGATGCGGACGAGGCCGAAGCCATGGCCAACCGCTTCATGAACAACGAGTTCACCCTGGAGGATTTCCAGAATCAGATCCGCCAGGTCAAGCGCATGGGCCCCCTCAAGGGCATCATGCGCATGCTGCCCGGCATGGACGGCAAGATGCTCGACAAGGCCAAGGTGGACGAGGGGCAGATGAAGCGCGTGGAGGCGATCATCAACTCCATGACCCTCGTCGAGCGCCGGCGGCCGGAAGTCATTAACGGTTCCCGACGCAAGCGGATCGCCCGCGGCAGCGGGACCAACGTCTCGCAGGTGAACAAGCTGCTCAAGCAGTACCGCGACATGCGACGCATGATGCGCCGCATCAACGATTCCGGCGGGCTGGAGCAGTTCAGTGAGCAGATCCTGGGCAAGCAATGACCGTTTGTCGGTGACGGCCCGGGAGATTATCTTTCGCGGTTTCAAGGGACGGTCACGCCGACCGTACGACAAGGCCGTGGGCAGACGACACAAATCCGGAGGTATCGCGTGTCGACCACAATCAGATTGACCCGGATGGGCCGCAAGAAGCGCCCGTTCTACAGGCTCATCGTCACGGACAGCCGCAACCGGCGCGACGGCGCCTACCTGGCGAACCTCGGCTACTACGATCCCTTCGCGGATCCCTACGAGGCCAAGCTCCACGAGGAGGAGATCCTGACCTGGCTGCGCAAGGGCGCGACCATGTCGGATACAGCCCGCTCGCTGGTCCAGCGCGAGGGCATCCTCTACCGCTGGGACCTGGAGCGCAAGGGTCTGGAGGCCGGAGAGATCGCCGCCAAGGTGGCCATCTGGCGGGCCGACGCCACCAGCCGCGAGGCGGCCCGGGCCGCGGCCAAGGCCGACGCCGAGCGCGCGGCCAAGGAGGCCGAGGCCGCCAAGAAGGCCGCCGAGGAGGAGGAGCGCAAGGCTGCGGAGGCCGCCGAAGCCGCCGACAAGGCCAAGGCCGAAGTCGAGGCCGCCGCTGCCGAGGCCGCCGAAGAGGCGCCCGAAGCCGAGAGCGCGGACGAGGCCGGGGACGAGACCAAGGACGAGGGCTGAACACCATGAGCGACGTCCTTGAATTGATCTCGTTCATCGTCGTCAACCTGGTGGACCATCCCGACGACGTGCGCATCGAGACGACCGAGCGTGACGGGGAGGAGGTCTTCCGGCTGCACGTGCACCCCGAGGACCTCGGCCAGGTGATCGGCAAGGGCGGTCAGACGGCCCGTGCGGTGCGCGCGGTCCTTCAGGCCGTCGGCGCCAAGCGGAACCGCTACTACGGCTTCGAGATCGCCGAAGAGGATAAGTAGAGACCGTGGACGCGCTGCCGCGCGACGACTTCGTCGCCATCGCGGAGGTCGTCAAGGCGGTGGGCCTGAAGGGCGAGATCAAGCTCTATCCGCTCCTGGACTGGCACGCGCCGCTGCTCGAATCGCCGTATCTCGTCTGGGAAGACGGCGCGGCCCTCGAGATCGGCGGCTGGCGGTCCTCGGGGGATTGTCCGGTCGTTTCGGTGGCGGGTCTGACGGGCCGCGACGACGCTGAGCGGGCCGTCGGCCGGTCGGTGGGCTTCCTCCGGAGCCGCTACACCGAGCCCGGCTTCCCGCGGCCGCCCGCGGGATTGCCGTTCCGCTACCTGGGACGGGAGGTCCGCACCCGGACGGGCGAGATCGTCGGCCGGGTGGACGAGGTTCGACGCCACGGGCCCCAGTTCACGCTGGTCCTGGCGAGCGAGGGCGGCGAGACGTTGATCCCGGCCGTGGCGCCCATCCTCCTGCCCGACGAGGGGACGAGCGGCCCGCTGGTGATCGATCCGCCGGAAGGGCTGTTGGATGTCGCTGGCGATTAAGGTGCTGACCCTGTTCCCGGAGATGGTCCGGGCGGTGCTCGATGCCAGCATTCTCGGACGTGCCGCCGCACAGGGGCGGGTCGCCTACACGGTCGCCGACATCCGCGACCGGGCGGTCGACCGCCACGGCACGGTGGACGCCTATCCATACGGCGGCGGGCCGGGCATGATCATGATGGCGCCGCCGGTGATCGAGACCGTGGAGGCCGTCAGGGAGAACGACGCGGCACCGCTGCTGCTGCTGACGCCCCAGGGGGAGACCCTCGACGAGGCCCTGGTGCACGAACTGCTCGCGGAGGCGCGGGACGCCGGGGAACTGATCCTGATCTGCGGGCACTACAAGGGCGTCGACCAGCGGGTGGCGGACATCCTGAACCCGCGGGAGGTGTCCATCGGGGACTACGTCCTCACGGGCGGGGAACTGCCGGCCCTCGTGCTGATCGACGCCCTGGTCCGGCGGCTGCCGGGCGTGCTGGGCAACAGCGATTCTGCGGACGCGGACAGTTTCACCGCGGTCCAGGACGGCGGGCTGGAGGGCTGCTGGTACACGCGCCCCGCCGAGTATCGGGGACACGCGGTGCCGGAGGTGCTCCTTTCCGGGCACCATGCGAAGATCGAGCAATGGCGCCGGGACGAGGCCAGGCGGCGGACCCGCGAGCGGCGTCCCGACCTGATGGAAGAAGAGAATCGGCCGGCGCGAGACGACGGCGAATCAGAGAGATGAACCGAGTGAAGGCCGGCCCGAGCCGGCCGGACACGACCAGGAGGCGACGATGAGCGGAATCATCGATTCCATACGGCAGGAGAACCTGCGCGACGACCTGCCGGCTTTCAACATCGGCGACACGGTCCGCTGCAAGATGCGCATCAGCGAGGCCGGCAAGACCCGCGTCCAGAACTACGAGGGCGTCGTCATCGCCCACCAGGGCACGGCCAACGAGGCGTCGATCACGGTGCGGAAGATCTCCAGCGGCATCGCCGTCGAGAGGGTCATCCCCGTGCAGAGCCCCAACCTGACCGGCATCGACGTCGTGCGGCACGGCCGCGTCCGTCGGTCCAAGCTGTACTACCTGCGCGGCTTGACCGGTCGCAAGGCCCGGATCCGCGAGAAGCAGTTCGGCCGCAAGTGAATCGCGGGCGAACCGCACGCGAACCGCTCCCGCATGCCGCGGGCGACAACCTTGCCGCCTTCGACCGGGACCGGTCCGACGGCGGGAGGCTGTGCCTGGCCGGCGTCGACGAGGCGGGACGCGGCTGTCTGGCGGGGCCCGTGGTGGCCGGGGCCGTGGTCCTGCCGCCCGACGGGGGGCCGACCGGGCTCGACGACTCCAAACGGCTCGCGGCCAAGAGGCGCGAGCGCCTCTACGCGGAGATCATCAACGGCGCCCTGTCCTGGGGCGCCTTCGCCATCTGGCCCCGAGAGATAGACAGGACGGACATCCTGCGCGCCAGCCTCAAGGCCATGGCGGGCGCCGTGCAACTGCTGGGCGTCACGCCCGACCTCGTCCTGGTCGATGGCAACCGGCCTCCCGAAATGGGCTGTCCCTGCGAATGCGTCGTGAAGGGGGACGGTCGCAGCGCGGCCATCGCCGCGGGCTCGATCGTCGCCAAGGTCGTACGCGACCGCCTCATGACCGACCTGGACGCCCGCTATCCCGACTACGGCTTCGCGGCGCACAAGGGCTACGGCAGTCCGGAGCATCTGGCCGCCCTGGCCGAACGCGGGCCCGTCGGGGTCCACCGCTTCTCCTTCCGACCCGTGGCCGGCCTGCGTCAGACGAATCTCTGGTAGGATCCTTGCTCGCATCGTTTTCGGACGACCTCCCGGAACACGGAGACCGCATGTCCTGCGATAGGCAGGCCCTGGGCCGCTTCGGGGAGCGACTGGCCCGGCTCCTTTACGAACACGGGGGATACGAGGTCCTGGAACGGCGTTTCCGGGTCCGCGAGGGTGAGCTTGATCTGGTGGTGCGGCGCGGTCCGGTCCTGGTCTTCGTCGAGGTCAAGACGCGGCGCGGGACGGCCTGGGGTGCGCCGGCCGAGGCGGTCACCAGAGGCAAGCTGCGACGGATGAGGCTGGTCGCCCGTCGCTATCTCGCGCAGGTGGGATCCCGGGGCGCTTCGCGCTTCCGATTCGACGTGGTCGCGGTCACGCTCGCTCCGGACGGCGGCGGGCTGGAACTCGTCCTGTTGCGGGGGGTGGCCTGACCCCGGACCGCCCGCGCATCGTCTTCCACCGCAGTGTCGCCGCCGGTTGACGCCGCCGCCCCCGCCCCGCCCGCTTTTTGCCTTGGCATCGCGCTTCGGATGCGACTAGTGTTGCCTGCGACGACCGGCCACCCCACACCCGACAGAGACCCATCGCGGCGCGCCGTACGGATCCGGACGGCGTCGACCGGAGGTACCGCTGGACATGGCAGACTACGCATTCCGGGACATCGAGGCGCGCTGGCGGAAGCGCTGGGAGGAGACGCGGCACGACGAGACGGACCACGAATCGGATCGTCCGCGCTGCTATTGCCTCAGCATGTTCTCCTATCCCAGCGGCGACAAGCTCCACCTGGGACACTGGTACAACTACGTTCCCGCCGACACCTGGGCGCGCTTCCGCCGCATGCGCGGCTACAGCGTCTTCCAGCCGGTGGGCTTCGACAGCTTCGGACTGCCGGCCGAGAACTACGCCATCAAGTGCGGCGTGCCCCCCGGGGAGCACACCGCGGACAACATCCGGATCATCCGCGAGCAGCTCAAGACCCTCGGCCCCATGTACGACTGGCGCAGCGAGCTCGCAACCCACGCGCCCGAGTACTACAAGTGGACCCAGTGGCTGTTCCTGACCCTCTACCGCAACGGCCTGGCGTATCGAGCCGAGATGCCGGTCAACTGGTGCCCGTCCTGCCAGACGGTCCTGGCCAACGAGCAGGTCGTCGACGGCAAGTGCGAGCGCGACGGCGCGGAGGTCGAGCGGCGCAGTCTCACCCAGTGGTGTTTCCGGATCACGCGCTACGCCGACCGGCTCATCGACAACCTGGCGGAACTGGACTGGCCCGAGGAGACCAAGAAGAAGCAGGCCAACTGGATCGGCCGCAGCCACGGCGCCGACGTGGTCTTCACCGTCCCGGCCGACGCGCTCACCGGCGATCCGCCGGACGGGACGGAAACGGCTGCCGACGGCGGCGTGCGCCTGAGCGTCTTCACGACGCGCCCGGACACGCTCTTCGGCGTGACCTATATGGCCCTGGCGCCGGAGCACCCCCTAGTCGACGCCCTCACCGACGACGCGCACCGTGACGAAGTGGCGGCATACCGCCGCGAGGCCCAGCGCCTGAGCGAGGTTGACCGCCAGAGCACCGACCGTCCCAAGACCGGCGTGCACACCGGCGCCGTGGCGGTCAATCCGGTCAACGGCGAGCGCGTGCCCGTGCTGGTGGCCGACTACGTGCTGGCCACCTACGGCACGGGCGCCGTGATGGCGGTGCCCGCCCACGACGTGCGGGACTTCGCCTTCGCGGGGACCCTGGACCTGCCCGTTCGCCGCGTGATCGTGCCGCCCGGGGGCGACGCCGGCGCGCCGCTGGAATCCGCCTACACCGATCCGGGCCGGATGGTGAATTCCGGACCGCACGACGGCGCGGACAACGTCGAGGGCGGACGCGCGATCGTCGCGGACCTGGCGAAGCGGGGGCTGGGGGGCGCCACCGTCCAGTACCGCCTGCGGGACTGGATCATCAGCCGCCAGCGCTACTGGGGCGCGCCGATTCCCATCGTGCATTGCCCCGCGTGCGGCGAGGTGCCCGTGCCCGACGACCAGCTTCCCGTGGAGCTGCCCGAAGTGGACGAGTACCGGCCCCGTGGCCGGTCCCCGCTGGCCGCCAACGAGGCGTACATGGAGACGATCTGTCCCGCCTGCGGCGGGAGCGCCCGTCGCGATCCGGATACCATGGACACCTTCGTCTGCAGCTCGTGGTACTACCTGCGCTACCTCGAGCCGGACCTGGACGACGCCCCCTTCCGTCTCGAGACCCTTGCCGGCTGGTTCCCCATCGAGATGTACGTGGGCGGCGCCGACCACGCCTACGGTCACCTGATCTATGCCCGCTTCATCAACATGGTGCTCCACGACCTCGGGCTGGTGCCCTCGGAGGAACCGTTCCGCCGCCTGCGTCACCAGGGCATGATCACCCACGAGGGCGAGAAGATGTCCAAGAGCAAGGGGAACACGGTCGTCCCCGCGGATTACCTGGAGCGCTACGGCATCGACACCCTGCGCGTCTATCTCATGTTCGGCTTCGCCTTCCACGAGGGCGGCGACTGGACCGACGACGGCATAGACGGGATCTGGCGCTACCTGAATCGCGTCTGGCGGCTGGTCGACGCCTTTCTGGATGGGCGCTCCCCGGCGGGCGACGCGCCGGCCGACGCCGCCGATCTCGGCCCGGACGAGGCCCGGAAACGCTGGCCGGAACTGCGCCGGATCATGCACAACTCCATCAAGGGCTGCACGCGAGACCTGGAGCGCTTCCAGTTCAACACGGCGCTGAGCCGCCTGATGGAACTGACCAACGCCCTCCACCGTTACGCGGGACGCGAGATCATCGCCCGCGACGACGCCGATTTCGGGCAGGCCCTCGCAGCGCTGGTCCGCATGCTGTCCCCCTTCGCCCCCCACCTGGGCGCGGAGCTCTGGGCGCGTCTCGGCCACGAGACGAGCGTTTTCGACGCGGACTGGCCGGAGTGGGACGAGGCGTATCTCGTGGCGGACACCGTCACCTACGTGATCCAGATCAACGGCAAGATACGGGAACGCATGGCGGCGACCCGGGGTGCGGACAGGTCGCAACTCGAGGGGGAGGCCCTGGCCTACGGGCGCATCCCCGAACTGATCGACGGTCGCGCCGTGCGCAAGGTGATCGTGATTCCCGACAAGCTGGTGAACATCGTCGTGTGATGGGGAAGGTAGGCGATGAGTTACTGGGATGTCCTCACCCGGGCGAAGGAGCGGCTGGACCGGGGCGATCTCCAGGGGGCCGAGGCCCGCTTCCTCGAGGCCGAAGCGGCGCGCGGGCGCTCGCCGGGCCGGGTCTTCTGGACCGAGACGGTGGGCGACGCGGCGCGTCGTCTCTGGCGCGGGTTCGGCCGGCGGGAGCCGGCAGGCGATGCCACGCGCTGGCAGCAGGAGACGGACCGTTTCCGTGACGGCTTCCGCAGCGCCGTGCGGGAGACCCTGGCGCGGGCGCGCGAATGCCTCGCCCGGCCCGGCGGTGACGATGCGCGCGCCCGACTGGATCTCTTCAGCCTGGTCGTCTACCTGGCCACGGCCAGCCGGCTCGCCGATCAGCCCGCCCTCGATCCGCACCCCTACAGTGCCGCCGCCCTGGATGCCGCGCTGGTGCTGCGGGCGCTCCCCGAGAGCGGCGTCGTTCCGGTGGACACGCCGCTCTCCGCCGACGCCCGGCTGGATCTCGTGCGCCGGGGCACACGCCTGCTCGACCGTGTGGCGGGGCCCGGAAGCGACTCCGAAAGCCGGCGCGCCCTAACGGCCGACCTGATCGCCCTCCTGGCGGCCGAGCATTTCGCGTTGCCCGGTCAGGAAGCCGAGCGGCGCTGGCATTGCGCCCGTCTCACCGATCGCCACCTCGGCGCCCATGCGAAGGCCGTGCCTCTCTACCTGGTCTGTCTCGAGGGCGAAGCCGTGTCGGCGAGACACGGCGAGACGGCGCGTCTGAGGGCCGCGGAGATCCTGGGCAACGTGCGCGAAGCCTGTCTTCCCGTACCGCGCTACGGCGAGGCGCGCCGACTGCTCGAGACGGGCGGCCTGATCTCGGCGGAAGGCGAGTCCTGGCGGCTGGCGATCCTGGACGTGATGGACCGGCGCTCCTTGACGGGGGCGGACGCCTGGGCCTCGGTGGCCCATGCGGACGGGAGATGGCTGTGTCTCCTGTGGCAGGGCGGGCAGCCGCGGGATCTCCTGACCTGGACGCCCGGCGATGATCCGGACGCCCTGATGACGTGTCTCGAGGTCTGCGCTGGCCGGATCGTAAGGGTCGGCGCACCATGCAACGCCTTTGAATCGGAAGAGATAGGCGGATTCGTTGGCGTATTTCTCGAATCCGAACTCTACCCGCATGCCGTTTCGGACGAGATCCTGGCCGATCTGGCCCACGCTCGCGACGCCCATCGCGAGCCGACGACACCGACACCCGTTCCGCATCCGGAGCTCGATCCGGACCGGATGGAGCCCGGCAGCGGCGTCGACCGCGCCCTGGTCTGCGGCCGCGTCTGGGGGATCGTGCTGCGACACATCCTCGACGCCGATCCGGCCCTGCGCGACGGCATCCGCGATCTGGCCGGCCGGGGCGACCGGCCCGCCGCCTTCCTTTCCGCCTTCCTGCCCCCGGAACTGGTGGCGGGGGCCGGTCTGACCACGACGCACCTGCGCGATCGCGCCAATCCGCACCAGACGGAAAAGGCCGGCGAGGCCTTTCCGGACACCGTCGCCGGGCCCACGCTCGCCGCACACGACGTGGCGGTGGTCAGCACGGGGCGTCCCGCGGAGGTCCTGGAGCGATGGGGCGCGGACCGCCGTCACTGGCGACTCGTGCTCGACGGCCTGGACCGTTGGGACGCTCTGGACCCGTGCCTGTCCCGACGCGGTGGGCGGCACACGCTGATTCCGCCCGGGGCCGAGGTCCACGACAGGGACGCGGCGATCGCCAGGCTCGTCGCCATGGTCGGCCCGGAGCGGGGTTCGGTGCCCGAGCTTCTGCCCCTATTCCACTGGTGCCGCATCACGGAGACCCACAACGGGGATCTCCTGGACTTCCGACGGTTCCGTCCCTGGCCGACCGGCGCCGTGGCGCTCTACGACGTCTACCGGGATCTGGCCGAGCGCCTGCCGCGTGTGCCCCTCGGACCGGACGGCGATGGCTGGGCGGGCGAATACGTGGACCGCGCGGCCGGATCGGAAGTGCTGGCCGGCATGGCGGACGACCTGTCCGTCACCGAAGACGTCCGACGGTCGGCCTGGGGTCTCGACGACGACCGGGACGCGGCCTGGATCCTCTGCGACAGCGCGGCCGTCCACTGGCGGCTGTTGAACACGCCCGGTCTGGACGTGGGCGCCCTCCATCGCACCCTCGCCGGATCGGGGCGCGCCCATCTCTCGCTGGTGCTCGGCGGCGGCTTCCTGCGCGGGGAACTGGAGCGGCAGTTGGTGGAATGGCTGGCACCCTACGGGCGCGCCGCCTGTACTGCGCTCTCCGATCAGCGCTTCCCGCACCTGCGTCTGGCCGGAAACGGCGCGTCACCGGATGCGCGGGTGGAGGTGGGGCGTGCCGCCGTCGGTCTGATGCAGCGGATCGAGGCGCTGTCCCGAGGTGGCCGACGGGTGCATCTGATGCCCGGGCGGGAGGGACCGCTCCGCTCCTTCCTGGCCGCATACCAGAGGGGGGAACTCGGCGGGGACGGCACCGCCGAACTGATCTGGGAAGATCCGGAGGATCTGTGGCGTCCCGGCGCGTCGCGGGATCGCCTGCGCGACGGTACGCTCGTGGTCGCGCGACTCGGCAGCCTCGACACCGATGCCGCCGGCGGAACCCCCGTCGTCACGAACCGGGGTTGGCGCGAGAGGGACGCCGCCGTCGCCCATCGCATCAGTCAGCGCCGGGCCCTGTGCGCCCTGGAAATTTGCGCGCTCATGAGCCGCGGCGCGGCCGAGGTGGAGGTGGCCGACCCGCGCTGGTGGCGCTGTTTCCCCCTGGATGCCACGGCGGCGGCCGCACCGTTTCCCCTGCCTCCGGCGGAGTCCGCACGGGTGGCCACCGGCGGTCGTGCCGAACTCTACGATCTGCCCGAACCGGACCTTGCGAGCACCGGCCCGGTGCGGCGGTGGAGGGCGCACCCCGACCGCGGCGACGCGCTGACCGGGGCGGCGGCGGGTTGGCTCTGCGTCCAGGGCTGGGTCGACGAGAGCTTGCGGGGGTTGCCGCCCGGATTCGTGTCCGCGCCGCCGGCCGACCTGCCTGCCGGTTGGAGCGATCGGGAGCGTCGTCTGGTGATCGGCGAGCCGGGCGCCGCCTGGCTCTCGGCCCTGCGCGGCGTGCTCGGCGCGAGGGAACTGGGAGAACTGGACGCCTGGCTCCTCGTGATCGCCGAGACGCCGCCGCCCGAGGCGCTGGTCCTGCGCGACGCCGTCCTGACGCCCGGCGCCTGCCGGCCCGCCGGCGGGGAGGAACTGGGATCCTGGCACGTGGTGGTCTGGGTCCGGCCGGACGAACTGGCCGATCCCGCCCTGCGCAGGCGCCTGACCGCGAAGCCGCCGCGAGAGACCTGGGCGACGGATCTGCGCAACTGGCTGCCGTCGGCCGTCGCGTCCGGTTCCGAACACGCCATGGTCATGCGCTTTCTGCTGAACGAGCTGCGGTCGCCCACGACGTTGCAGGCGGGCAGCCTGCCGCGGGCCTGGCGCGACTACTTCCGGAGCCTGCTGGTCGAGGCCGGAGACGGCGCCTTCGCCGACGGGGCCGGATCGAGCCCGGGCGTCGATCTCGACCAGCCGCCGGTCCCGGTGGGCCGACTGGGCCACCCGCTCTGCGCCTGCCCCGGCTGCGGCAACGAGGCCCGCTGGCGCGCTTGGCGCGAGCCGTGTGCCGTGTGCGGCGTGAGCCTCGAGCGCTGGCTGCAGCCGTCCGTGCGCCGGAGCCTGATACTCGACATCTGGCGTCGCAAGGTGGATGCGCTGCGCGAGCGGGAGGACCTGCGACAGGGGCGTCCCCTCTGCGTCTGGGTCGCCCCGGAACATCTGGAGCGACTCAAGGGACTGCTCGGCGACGCCGGCATTCCCTGGCGCCGGCAGCGCGACCGCTTTATCACCACCCGCGACGCCGAGGCGCCGGACTGGCTGATCTGCGTCCAGGGCGAACTGGCGGATCCGCCGCCGGAATGCCACCACGCCCTGCTGGAACCGCCCGCGAACGCGGAGGATTTCCACGAGCACCGTCGCCGGGCGGGGGGGGAACTCAGCCTCTGGTTCCATCCCCTCGAGCTGTCCGCGGACACGGGCGGCCTGGCCGGCGCGGGCGGCTCGCGGGCGCCGGCCTTCCAGAGACGACTGGTCGAGCGCCTGGCCGCGCCTCCCGGTCTGGACCCGGCGTGGCGCTGGCGCGGCTGGTTCTCGCCCCGGCTGGTCGAGATCCTGAGCGGGCTGCCTGTGACGGAAGTGCGAAAGATCCTGGGCGTGACCTCCTGGCTGAAGGCCGTCTACAACGAGCCGACCGAGAAGACCGGCGCACGGTCGACGGAGGGAGAGGCGGGGCCCCGGCTGCTCTGCAGGGATCTGTCGTCCATGGAGGCCGAGTACAAGCTGATGCGTCTGCACCCGCTGCTGGATTCCATCCTGCCGGTCCTGCTGGCCGCACGGACTCCCGGGATCGTGGGGCACCTGCAGCTCGACGATCTGCCCCTGGAGATGGACGACGTCGAACTCGCCTGGCTCGACCGGTTCCTGCTCGGGGTGTCCCTCACGCTTCCGGCCGGGAGTGAGGGCGCAGCCGACGCGGAAGACCACCTCGACAACCTCCTGTACACTCCGGCCCGGGGCGTGATCAACGGGCCGCAGCGTCGGCTCGGCTACGTCGGAGACCTCGAGGACGTGATCGCCAACCTCCATTGCCAGCTCGACTTTCTCGCCGGGGCCTTCCGCACCCTGTTCGCGCCCAACGACGACGGCGAGGTGCCGGGCACGGTCCGCCTGGACGATCAGACATCCATGATCCTGGGCGAGGCGGGTCTGGAGACGGGCGTCCTGCTCGGCCTCTGGCACGTGCGGGGACCCGGGGCGCCGGGCGAGATCGCCGACGACCCCGGCACCGGTCCCGCGCCCTACGACTCGGGCGCAGCGGAGGCCGCGAGCGCGCTGCTCGACGCGCTGGCGGGCGAGGAAGAGGCCTGGCGCCGTCGCCTGCTCGACGCCTGTCGCACCGGCTTCGTGGCCGATCTTCCCGCTCGGCCCGCCGACACGGCCCGTCGGCTGCCCGTCGACATCGTGCCGGCCCAGGCCGTGATCGCCGGCGATCTGCACGCGTCGGCGACAGCGGGCGGTCCCGACCTCCTGGCGCTCGAGGGCCTGTCGGGCACCGGGCGGCTGCAGACGATCGCGCAGGCCCTGACCCGGGCCCTCGAAACCGGCGTGGACGGCGACGACGTGACGGTCTTCTGTCCAGACGCCGCCACGGCCGTCCGCTACAACCTGGCCTGGCGCCGGTGCGGGAGCCATCTGCCCTGCGCGAGGATCCGCCACGGCACGGATCTCGCCGTGGGATCGGCCTTGACCGGCGATACCATTCCCCACGATCCCGCGGGCGAAGTGGCCGTCCTTCTCGAGGCGAACCGGATGCGTGCCGCCGAGCGCTTCCGACTGGCGCAGCGTTTCCGGCTCGGCGTCCAGATCTGGACCGTGGAGCCGGTGCTGGCCACCGAGGCCTGGGAACACCTCTTCCTGACCGCACCCGAGCCCGAGGCGGTGCGGCGTCTCACGGAGCAGAGACGCCAGTCGAAGCGCGTCTGCCAGGAAGTCCTGGACATGGCCGAGCAGGCGACGGGCCGACGTCCCGCTTCGCAGCCGGGGCGGCAGGTCCGCGGCGAGGTGGATGTCCTGCTCACCGCCAGCCTTGACGCGGGCATGACCCTCATGAGCGGGAAGCAGGCGGAGTGGGGCGGGCTGCTCTGGCACGCGGTCGCGCCCGTTCCCGCCGACCTGGACTATCTCGGCCGGGCCGCCGCCCGCTCGGGTTGGCTGCCCGTCTACCGCTGGGAGCTCGACGAGCTCCTGCTGCCCGGCTGTCTGGAGTTCGTCGCGGCCGCCCGCGACGCCGGGGCCGTGCTGTCAGGAGAGACGTGCGCCGAAGGCGCCGCCGGCGAGGTTCCCGCCGCGGCATTGTTCCTGCCGCGACGCGAGGCCGCCGCCTACCGCGAATGGCTGGCGGTCCTGGACGGCGCGTCGGGGATCAGCCTGGGCGCCTTCCATGAGCGCGTATCCCGGGCGGGGTGGTCCGAATCGTTCCTGGCGTCGCCCGCCGACCGGGCCCGCGTCGCCAAGCTGGCCGGCGATTTCGCCGACGCGGATCTCGTCGAGTTCCTGGCCAGGCCCCTGCTCGAGGCCTGGCGCCGCGTCGTGGGTGAATTGCCCGGACAGCCGGCGGCGGGACGGGGCAGTCCCGTCCTGATGCTCTCGACGCCCGAGGAGGGGGAGGGGGCGCCGGCGGGATCCCTCGCGTATTTCTGTCTGGGAACCGAGCCGCCCCGTCACCACTACCGGGTCTTCCAGCGGGCGACCGACCGGTTGCTGATCCTCTACAAGGACCAGTCTCCGCTGGGAGAGGGGGGCTGAGCGGCCCGGAATCCCGCCATGGCCAGGAGTTGCTTGTTCCGACCGTGGCGTGCTGCTAACTTCGATCCGGATCGTGGCATCGCGGACACATCTCGGACGTGAACCCGGAGAGTGGGAGCATGGATCAGCCTTTCGTGCCGTTTCGCATCAAGGTCGTCGAACCCGTCGTGAACATCAGCCCGGCCGAGCGGGCGGCCTGCCTGGAGAAGGCGGGCTACAACCTCTTCAGCATTCCTTCGGAATCCATCTACGTGGACCTGCTCACCGACAGCGGCACGTCGGCCATGAGCGACGCCCAATGGGGCGCCCTGGTCCAGGGCGACGAATCCTACGCGGGCAGCCGCAACTACTACGATTTCGAGGAGACCATCCGCGACCTCTTCGGCTACAAGCACGTCATCCCGACGCACCAGGGCCGCGTGGCCGAGAACCTTCTCTTCACCACGCGTCTGAGTCCCGATTCCGTGGTGCCCAACAACATCCACTTCGACACCACGCGTGCCAACGTGGAGCACCAGGGCGCCAAGGCCCTCGACTGCGTCATCGACGAGGGGTTCGATCCGTCGATCGAGTTGCCCTTCAAGGGGGACATGTCCCTGGACAAGCTGGGAGCGGCCTACGAGCGGTACGGCGACCGCATCCCCTTCGTGATGCTGACCATCACCAACAACAGCGGCGGCGGCCAACCGGTCTCCCTGGCGAACATCCGCGCCGTGTCGGCGTTCTGCGCGGACAAGGGCCTGCCTCTGATCTTCGACGCCTGCCGGTTCGCCGAGAACGCCTGGTTCATCAAGCGGCGCGAAGCGGGCTACGCCGACAAGTCCATCAAGGAGATCGCCCGGGAGATCTTCGCGCTCGGCGACGGCTGCACCATGAGCGCCAAGAAGGACGCGCTGGTCAACATGGGCGGGTTCCTCTGCCTGAACAACGACGAATGGGCGCAGGACATCACGAACCTGCTGATCCTGATCGAGGGCTTCCGCACCTACGGCGGCCTGGCCGGCCGCGACCTGGCGGCGGTGGCCCAGGGACTGCGCGAGGTGATCGACGACGACTACCTGACCTATCGCATCGGGCAGGTGCGGCGCATGGGCGAGGAGATGGAGTCGCGCGGCGTGCCCATCATCAAGCCCGTGGGCGGTCACGCCGTCTACGTGGACGCCATGAGCCTGCTGCCGCACATACCCCAGTCCCGCTTTCCGGCCCAGTCCCTGGCCTGCGCGCTCTACCTGGAGGGGGGCGTGCGCGGCGTGGAGATCGGCAGCCTCATGTTCGCGCAGACGGACCCCGGCACGGGTGAGACGTCCTACCCCGTCATGGAACTCGTTCGCCTGGCGGTGCCCCGCCGCGTCTATACCGAGACCCACCTGACCTACGTGGCCGAGATTTGCGGCCGGATCAGGGAACGCAGCGGGTGTCTGCGGGGTTTGGAGATCGTGTACGAGGCCCCGGTGCTGCGCCACTTCACCGCCCGTCTGCGTCCCGTGGATGACGGCCCCCTGATCGAGGAGTCGCCGGCTTGACGTTGCGCATCGTGATCCTGCCCGACGATTGGCGGTACGGCGAGCGGCTGGAACCGCAGGTCCGCGCGGCGGCGACACAGCACGAGCTGTCGCAATGGTTGACGGAGATCACGCTGGTCGTGGACGACGTGGCGGCCGACGAGCGCTCGTGGCTCGGCATCCGGGACCGTTCGATCCTGAACCTGTATTGCCACGAGAATCTCTTCCTGCGCGACAGCGCGGCGTCGCTGACCATGGGTCCCGCCTCCCTGCCCTGGGAACTCGGGGAGCGGGCGGATCCCGAGCGGGTGCCGCCCGCCTCCTTCTCCGCACGCAAGGCCGAGCGCTACCTGCACCACCAGTTCCTGGCCGTGCGGGACATCCTGACGGGGGTCGTCCTCCCGGAGGCGGTGCCGCGGCGGCTGTCAGAGTCCTATCAGGAGGCCTGGGCCGTGACCGTGGACGGCCGCCTGCGCCGGGGGGCCATGCCGGGGCATCCGGTGGCCGAGCGCCGACGCCGCTTCTTCCGCACCTTTTCGGTCACGGGCATGCTTCTGCCGCAGCACTGGGACATCTTCCACACCCTCTGGGAATGCAACAAGCCCACCCACGAGCTGCTCATGGAGCTCGCGGAGGCGCTGCCCGGCCTCTAGATCCTCCGCCGTGCCCGGGCGCCGGCCGACGTCCCATCGGCTTTTGCCATTTGCATTTTCCCGCTGAAGTCGCCAATTTCATAGCGTCCGACGCGCCTCGGCCTTGACGGTGGCGCCGACGACGGATAACATGCCGCTTGAATCGCCGTCCGGCACCGGATGTCCATGATCGCCCGGCCCTTCGCCAGGCGATGCGATCGATACGCCAAGGGAGGTTCTCCATGTTTGCTGTTTCACCCTCGCCGCGTCGGGCCTCGAATCCTCTGCTGCTGGCCTTGGCCGTCGCGGTTCTCGCCGGGCTGGCCGGTTGCGGAGGGGACAAAGAGGTCGATCCGTACGTCTACACGACGCTCGAGCGCGTGATGTCCGGCGACACCCTGAGCACCGACTTCCTCTTCGAGATCGACGCCCCCCAGCTGGACTACGCCAAGGGCGACGTGGGCATCGTCCGCAAGGGCAA
>Ga0180436_10001826_pt1 | contig 20558 bp, 19 predicted proteins | sample SS_ome_2_FD_132434 | JGI IMG/M metagenome (GOLD analysis project Ga0180436, IMG submission 132434) | Hypersaline lake sediment archaeal communities from the Salton Sea, California, USA - SS_3_S_2 metaG | ecosystem: Environmental > Aquatic > Non-marine Saline and Alkaline > Hypersaline >...
CACATGTGCTTCTTCATTTCCGCATTCGAGGCAGGTTGTTCGATAGAGAGCGCCGATTTGGTTTTCCAGCGCAGCGCGGAGCGCCTCGGCAGCTTCGCGATACGCCTTGAGGTTGAGATGCTCGATTTCCTGCCGCACGATCCAGTAGGACATGGGGTTGATGTCGCAGCCGGCCACATCACACCCGACGCGATTGGCCTCGAGGAGCGGCGTGCCACCCCCCATGAACGGGTCAGCGACGCGCACTCCCTTTAGATCGTGGTTTTCGTAAAACGATTCGCGAAGGGCGGAGTCCACGAACTCAGAGAGGACGAGGGCGCGGAAGAGGGTTCCGGGACGCCGGGCAAACCACTTGTGGACGGCGATTGGGGGACGGTAGTTCTGTTGAATCTGCTTCTCGCGCAGAGCCAAGCCAGCCACAAAGGGTATGTCGAATCGGTGCTCTATCATGAGGTTGCGTCGGCGAGTGGGAAGCTACCGGCGTCACGGATGAGACGCAAGGACGGTAGTCTTGGTGTTAGCTCCGCGGAAAGGCGGGATCCCCGGAAGGACTGCCGCGGCAGACGAAGAAAGAGAGCGGGGGCTTACGATTTGTAGAGGCTGCAGAGCAGTTCGGCGTCTCCTGTCGGAGCTTGTAGAGCGGAGGCGAAATCATCGATATTGGTGGGTTTCCGGGACTTTACCCTCGGATCGCAGGGCGGGTATGATGCTTCGCCAAGAAGTTAGGGTGCCTTCGGTCCCAAAGCAAGAAAAGAATGTTCATGGGAACAAAACATGGATTTTCCGGAATATTCCGTTCTGGCCGTTCAGCCTGCTGGCGCCGCACTGAAGCGGCCCCCGGCCCGGGTGCGGCCCCTCCTGTCGATTCCTGTCACGGTCTCTCGAATCCGTGGCGGGCGATGCCTCGCTGGGATCATTCGCCGCTTTGGGAGGCTTCGATACGAGGATATTTGTGAGGCATGGGATGAAGGGAGGGCGGTGGTGAACCGGTTGTGCCGCCGGCGGTTGACAGGCAGAAGGGGAGCTTGCACGGTCGACGGCGTGGCGGAGCGGGCGAAGAGGTGGCCATGGCACGGGTGGATCGGGCTGGTCCTGATGGCGGTGTTCTGGGCTCTGAACTGGGGGCTGGAGGGGATGCGCACCCACTGGGGGTTCTTTCCGATGTGGCTGGGATATGCGCTGACGGTGGACGGGCTGGTTCTGCGACGGACGGGCAGTTCGTTGCTGACGCGGAGTCCCCGGGGATACGCGGGGCTGTTTGCGGCCTCGATTCCGGCGTGGTGGTTGTTCGAGCTGATCAACCTTCGGACGCAGAACTGGTTCTATGTGGGCACGCCGGTCGGCAAGCTCGAGTATGCCCTGCTGGCGTCGCTCAATTTCTCGACCGTGATTCCGGCGGTATTCGGGACGGCGGAGCTGGCTGGGTCGTTTGGGTGGATTCGGCGGCTGAGGCGGGGTCCGCGGATTGCGCCCACCCGGGGGATCCTGTGGGGGTTTTTCCTTGGCGGGTGGTTGATGCTGGCCCTGTTGCTGCGTTGGCCGCGTTACTTCTTCCCCCTTGTCTGGGTGTCGGTGTATTTCATTCTGGAGCCGGTGAACGTCTGGCGGGGGAACCGCTCCCTTGCGGAGTTCACGCGCGAGGGCGACTGGAGGCCGGTGGTGGCGTTGTGGACCGGCAGCCTGGTCTGCGGGTTCTTCTGGGAGTTCTGGAACTACTGGTCGTATCCGAAGTGGGTTTACGAGGTGCCCTTCGTGGACGTGTTGCGGGTCTTCGAGATGCCGTTGTTGGGATACGGGGGCTACCTGCCGTTCGCGCTCGAGTTGCATGCGGTCTACCACCTGATGCAGGGCGCGTTCGGACGGCGGCGGTGGACGTACGTCCGGTTGGGCAGGTTCGGGCAGCGATAGCGGCGGCGGCGGCGGATGACGAGACGCGCTTCGGTCACTCGTTGGCCGTTCTCTTCGGCGTGATCGTCAACCGTCCCGCGGCGGCGCCCGCCCGTGGTGATCGCCGCGGCCGGGCCGGACGAGGATTCTTCTTCATGGCGGGGGCCGGATGTGTTACGAGGGATGCTCGCACAAGAAAATGGAGGAAGAACATGAAGGACATGAAAGTTGAGATGGCGGATGTCTGGGTGGCTGGCATCAAGGACCGGCCGGGGGGGCTGGCGGAACTGCTGGACGGGTTGCAAAAGGCGGGCGCGGACCTGAACTTCCTGCTGGCCCGGCGGGCGCCCGACCAACCGGGGGAAGGGGTCGTGTTCGTGACCCCCCTCGAGGGAGATGAGCAGATCGAGGCGGCCCGGAAGTTGGGATTCGACGTCGTGACGAGCGTGAAGTCGTTGCGCATCGAGGGGGAGAACCACCCCGGGGCGGCGGCGGACGTGGCGAAGAAGCTGGCGGAGGCCGGGATCAACCTCCGGGGATTCTCGGGAGCGGCGGCGGGACCGCGGTCCGTTTTCTACATCGGTTTCGACAGCGCCGAAGAGGCGGCAAAGGCGGTGAAGGTGCTCGAGGCGGAATAGTGCCCGGTCAGAGGGGTCCGGGGGACGGCTTCCGAATTCCGCAGTTGCGGAAGCGCGGGACATTGCCGGGCCTCGACGCCGGAATCCAGCAACCGGGCGGTCTCCGGGGGGGGTAGTTCCATGGAGTCCGGGGGCGGCTGGCTGAGCGAAGCGAAGCTCCTCCGGACGTTGTTGCTCAGGAGGCTTCGAGTTCCAAGCCGACCGGGCAGTGATCGGAGCCGGGGATCCCGGGGTGGATGGTAGCGCTCTGGACGCGATCGAGGAGCTGACGCGAGACGCCGAAGTAGTCGAGGCGCCATCCGACGTTGCGTTGGCGGGCGCGGGCGCGGAACGACCACCATGTGTAGGCGCCGGCGCGGTCCGGGTGGAGGTGGCGGAAGCTGTCGGCGAAGCCGGACTCGAGGAGTCTGGTGAAGCTGGCGCGTTCCTCGTCGGTGAAGCCGGCGGACCGGCGGTTTTCCTTCGGGCGGGCGATGTCGATTTCCTTGTGGGCGACATTGAGGTCGCCGCAGAACACGACCGGCTTGGCGTGCCGGATGGCGATTCGCTTCAGGAAGCTTCGGAAAGCCCGGTCCCATGAGAGACGGTAGTCGAGGCGGCGCAGACCGTCTCCGGCGTTGGGGGTGTAGACGTTGACGAGGAGGAACTCGGCGAACTCGGCGGTGAGGAGGCGGCCCTCGCCGTCGTGGGCGGCGCGGCCCATGCCCCGGATGACGGTGAGGGGTTCCTTGCGGGAAAAAACGGCGGTTCCGGAATAGCCGGGTCTTGCGGCGGAGTTCCAGTAGCTCTTGTAACGGCCCAGTTCCAGCGGGAGATCGACCTGCTCGGAGCGGGCCTTGGTCTCCTGGAGGCACACGACGTCGGGGTCAAGGGCGGTGATGGATTCCGCGGCGCCCTTGTTCAGGGCGGCCCGCAAGCCGTTGACATTCCATGAGACGAGCCTCACGTGGTGAGGGGCGGACTACCGCTTCGAGAACTGGAACTGTTTGCGGGCGCCGGGCTGGCCGGACTTCTTGCGTTCCTTCATGCGCGGGTCGCGGCGAAGGAGACCGGCGGCCTTGAGGGGGGCTCGCAGCTCGGGGTCGATGGCGGTGAGAGCACGGGCCACGGCAAGCCTGATGGCGCCGACCTGGCCGTGCAGACCGCTGCCGCGCGAGACGACCTTGAGGTCGAACTTGTTGAGGAGGTTGGTTGCTTGGAACGGGGCGAGCACCTCGTTCTGCAGTGGCAGAGTGGGAAGATACTCCTCGAAGTGGCGGCCGTTGATGGTGCAGGCGCCGGAACCTTCGGTGAGCCAGACGCGGGCCACGGCGGTCTTGCGCCGGCCGGTGGCGGTGGCGGATAAGTCGGTGGCGGCCATGATGATGAAGAGGATGAGATTTTCGGGAGAAGCGGGGAAAGTCAGAGGGTGACGGGCTCCGGTTGCTGGGCCTCGTGGTTGTGCCCGGGGCCGGCGAAGACGTGAAGCTTGCGGAACTGGGCGCGGCCGAGGCGATTGTGGGGAATCATGCCGCGGACGGCGTGCTCGACGAGGAGTTCGGGTCTCCGGGCGCGGATCTTACGCGGCGTTTCCACCTTTTTGCCCCCGACGTATCCGGAGTGGCTGGCGTAAATCTTCTCGGTTTCCTTTTTGCCGGTGAGGCGCACCTTGGCGGCGTTGACGATGACGACATGGTCGCCGGTGTCGATGTGGGGAGTGAAGGCGGGCTTGTGTTTGCCGCGGAGGAGGCGGGCCGCTTCGACCGCGACGCGTCCGAGGATCTGGTCGGCGGCATCGATGAGAAACCACTTGCGCGTGATATCGGCGGGCTTCGCGGAAAACGTCTTCATGGCGGGTTGCCGCAGGAGGATTGAGGGGGCGGCGGAAAGGGCGCGAAACGTAGGAGCGAGCCCCCAGCCTGTCAATGTTAGTTTTCGACAAAAGGAATCGCGGGGCCAGTTTTCTGTTGCGGGATCGGAAAAATCGCCAATGATGCGCCCCCGGCCGCAGCGCGGGCGGGGGAAACCCGAAGACGAGAGATTATCGCAGGACCACCGAGAAAACGACGGCGGGGCGGTCGACGAAGACGCCGCACGGAGTATAGCGGGCCGAAGAAGGGCGCGGACGGGGAGGACAAGGCTGTCGAGGTTGAAGGGACGATTTCGGCCGTTCTCGCCGGAACCATGTTCAAGGTCAAGCTGGCCAGCGGCCATGAAGTGCTGGCCCACATTTCGGGAAAGATGCGCAAGCGTTTCATCCGTCTGGTGGTAGGGGACCGGGTGAAGATGGAGATGTCCCCATACGACACCACCAAGGCGCGCATCGTGTACCGGATCGGCTAGAGTCCTTGGAATCCGGGACTCGTCACAAATGAGCCGAGTTCTGCGATCTGCGGTTTCGGCGAACGATGACGGGCGACGATTGCGGATGACGATGGGAGAGGCACCCAATCGTTCCGCGTTGTGGCCGCTGGTCAACCGGTCCGGGGCTTGCCTCGCTGGAAGCAAGTCGGGGATGGGCTCGGAAGGGCGGGTTGGTGGACACCTCCGGGGACGGCGGCGTCATCAAGGGGCGTTGGCGTGGCGGCGGCGGTCGATTTGCTGGCGGGCGGGACGGGGATTGTGGTTATAGTGAGGGGGAGATGGAACCGTGGCAGCAGCAGATTTTTCTGGGGGTCTTGATCGCGTTGGTGTTCGTGGCATTTCTGCGGGAGTGGCTTCCGGTGGAGCTGGTGGCGCTGGGGGCGTTTTTTTCGTGCGTGGCGGCGGGCATTTTACCGTTGTCGGTGGGTCCTGCGGCTGCGGCGGGCGAGGAGCGGTTTCTGGCGCTGGGTGTTTTTGCGCATCCGGCGCCGGTCACGGTGGCGTGCATGTTTGTTCTGAGCGCGGCACTGGAGCGGACCGGGGTGGTTGAGATTCTCGGGCATGGGTTTGAGTCGGTGGCGGCGCGGAGTCCGCTGATGATGCTGGGGATGCTGATGGTGGTGGTGGCGTTTTTGTCCGCGTTCATGAACAACACCCCGGTGGTGGTTGTTTTCCTGCCGCTGGTGCTTGCGATCTGCCGTCGCAAGGACTGGAAGCCGTCGCGCTTTCTCATTCCACTCTCGTATGCGGCGATCGTCGGGGGCACGGTGACGATCGTGGGCACCTCGACGAACCTTGTGGTGGCCGGGACGGTCGAGCAATCGCAGTTGGCGCCGTTCACGATGTTCGAGATCGCGCCGTTGGGGATGATTTTCGTGGGGGTGGCGATGGTCTACATGCTGACGGTGGGGAGGCGGCTTCTTCCGGACCGCGTGACGCTGGCGGCGCTCATCGATGCCGACCAGCGGCGGGAGTTCATCACGCACGCGTTTGTTCGGAAGGGTTCGCCGTTGGCGGGCAAGCCGTTTTCGGAAAGCCAGTTTCCGAAGATGCGGCGGGCGCGGGTGCTGGAGGTGTTGCGTGCCGGGGAGCGGTTGACGGTGCCGCTCGACAGGATCGTTTTCGAGGAAGGGGACGAGATCGTGTTCAAGGGGCAGGTCGAGGGGCTGATGGGGCTTTCGCAAACGGAGGACATCCAGCTTCGCGGGGAGGAGGAGTTGGGGTTGGAACGGGTGCGGACGGAGTCGGCCCTCTTGATGGAGGGGATCATCGGCCCCGACTCCTCGTTCGAAGGCAAGAGCCTGAAGGAGTTGAACTTCCGGCAACGGTTCGGGGTGATCATCCTTGCGGTGCATCGCCGGGGGCGGAACCTGCGGGAGCGTTTCGAGGACGAGAAGCTCACCTTTGGCGACACACTGCTGGTGCAGGGGCCGGCCGAGAAGATGCGGGCGTTGTTCGAGATGAAGGACTTCATCAATCTGACGCAGCCGCAGGGGAAGGTTCCGCGGGTTCGGAAGGCGCCGTTTGCGGTGGCGGCGATGGCGGGATTCATGGTCCTTGGCGCGCTGATGGGATTCGGGGTGGTTCCAACGGTTCCGGTGGTGGCGTTGGCGATGGGAGCGGCCTTGCTGGTTCTGCTGACGGGTTGTCTGAAGCCGCAGGAAGCCTACGAGGCGATCGAATGGAGGGTGGTTTTCCTCATCATGGGGATGCTGGGGGTGGGGCTGGCGGTGGAGCGTTCGGGGCTGGCGGCGCTGGTGGCGCACGGGTTGGTGGGCACGGTGGGTCCGGAGAATCCGTTTCTGCTGATTGCGGTGCTTTATCTTCTGACGGCGGTCTTGACGGAGGTGATCAGCAACAATGCGGTGGCGGCGCTTCTGGCGCCCCTTGCGATCGTGATCGGGCTTGAGGCGGGGGTGAGTCCGAGGCCGCTGGTGGTGGCGGTGATGTTCGGGGCGTCGGCGAGCTTCGTCACGCCGATCGGCTACCAGACGAACACGTTTGTTTACGGGGCGGGGGGGTATCGGTTCGGCGATTTTTTCCGGGCCGGGATGCCGCTGGCGATTCTTCTGTGGCTGGTGGCGAGCGCCATGATTCCGATCATCTGGCCGTTGGTCTGACGCGTTTGCCGGCGGTCCGTCGGTGGCGGTTTGCGGTGGTTTGTGGTGGCGGCGTTCCGCCTGCCGGGGTCGCGGGCAGGGTGTCCACGCGCCCCGGCGGAGCGCGCCTTGCGAGGCGGCGCCTTGCAACGCCTCGCGATGAAGTCCGGTGAGAGAAGCGGTGCCGGGGGGCAGAAAGGCGGGGTTGGCACGGCATGAGCCTCGACAATGGCGGGGTGGTGCGCTTAACACCGGCGCGCCGTCCGCGGGACGGCATGATCGGCCATGATGAGGGACCTTTCCAAGTACCGGAACATCGGGATTTTTGCGCACGTGGACGCCGGCAAGACGACCACGACGGAGCGGATCCTGAAGTTGACAGGCAAGATTCACCAGATGGGGGAGGTCCACGACGGCGCCGCCACGACGGACTTCATGGAACAGGAACAGGAGCGCGGCATCACGATTCAGTCGGCCGCCACGAGCTGTTTGTGGAACGGCCATCAACTGAACATCATCGACACGCCGGGGCACGTGGACTTCACGATCGAGGTCTACCGGTCGCTGAAGGTCCTCGACGGGGGAGTGGGTGTTTTCTGCGCTTCGGGCGGGGTGGAACCGCAGTCGGAGACGAACTGGCGGTATGCGAACGGATCGAAGGTGGCGCGTCTGATCTTCGTGAACAAGATGGACCGCGTGGGGGCGGATTATTTTCGGGTTCTGGATCAGGTTCGGGATATCCTTGCGGCGAAGCCGCTGGTGATGACGCTGCCGATCGGGGTGGAGGCTCAATTCAAGGGGGTGGTGGATCTGCTGACGCGCAAGGCGCTGATCTGGGACGAGAGCGGCGATCCGACGCGCTTCACGGAGGAGGAAGTTCCGGCCGGGATGGCGGAGCAGGTCGAGGACTACCGGCGGCAGTTGATTGAGACGGCGGTGGAGCAGGACGACGAAGCGATGGAGAGATACCTTGACGGCGAGGAGCCCGATCTTGCGACCATCCGGAGGTGCGTCCGGAAGGGGACCATCGGGCTGAAGTTCTTCCCGACTTATTGCGGGTCGGCCTTCAAGAACAAGGGGGTGCAACCGGTCTTGAACGCGGTGGTGGATTACCTGCCGGACCCGACGGAAGTGGTTCCGCAACCGGAGGTTGATCTTGAAGGCCACGAGACGGGGGAGTTCGCGATCGTGGATTGCAACAAGCCGCTGCGGGCATTGGCGTTCAAGATCATGGACGACCAGTATGGGGCGCTGACGTTCACGCGCATCTATTCCGGGCGACTGGAAAGGGGGATGACAGTCCTGAACACGTTTACGCGGAAGAAGGAACGGGTGGGGCGCATTCTGGAGATGCACGCGGACTCGCGGGAGGAGCTGGAAGCGGCGCAGGCGGGAGACATCGTGGCGCTGCTGGGCATGAAGGACGTGCAAACGGGGCACACCTTGTGCGACCCGAACAACCCGGCGACGCTTGAGCCGATGGTGTTTCCGGAGCCGGTGATTTCGATTGCGGTGGCGCCGAAGGAGCGGGGGTCGGCAGAGAAGCTGAGCGGAGCCCTCGGCAAGATGATCAAGGAGGATCCGTCATTCCGGGTCGAAACCGACGAGGAAAGCGGGGAGACGATTCTGAAGGGGATGGGCGAGCTGCACCTCGACATCAAGATCGACATCCTGAGGCGGACCTACAGGATCGATACGGAGGTGGGCAGGCCGCAGGTCGCGTATCGCGAATCGATCACAAGGGCGATCGAGGACTCCTACACGCACAAGAAGCAGACGGGGGGGTCCGGGCAGTATGGCAGGATCGACTACATGATCGAGCCGCTGGAGCGCGGAGCGGGATTCGAGTTCGAGTCGACGGTGACGGGAGGGAACGTCCCGAAGGAGTATTGGAGCGCGATCGAAAAGGGGTTTTCGGACTCGAAGGAGAAGGGGGTTCTGGCGGGTTATCCGTGTCTGGATTTCAAGGTGACGTTGAAGGACGGGGCGCACCATGCGGTGGACTCATCGGCGGTGGCGTTCGAGTTGGCGGCCCGGGCGGCCTACCGGCAATCGATGCCGAAGGCGGCGCCGCAACTGCTGGAGCCGATCATGAGGCTGGACGTGTTCAGCCCGAGGGAGAACGTCGGGGACGTGATCGGGGACCTGAACCGCCGGCGGGGAATGATCAAGAGCCAGGAGACGGTGCCGAGCGGGGTGCGGGTGAAGGCGGATGCGCCGCTCGGCGAGATGTTCGGATACATCGGAGACCTGCGGACCATGACCTCGGGGAGGGGACAGTTCTCGATGGAGTTTTCACACTACGCGCCGGCGCCGAAGAACATCGCGGAGGCGATCATCAAGGCCGCCGCGGAAAGGAGATGAGGGCTCGCCAGCCGGGCTGAAGGCGATCAGATTTTCTGGCGGGGGAGGGCTTGGCGCTTGGCGGGATCGGACGCGAAGAGGTGGGCGAGGGCGATGGCGAGGGCGTCGGCGGCGTCGGGTGGCGGGGTGGCATCGAGGTTGAGGAGGGCGCGGACCATGAAGGCGACTTGTTGCTTGCCGGCGGCGCCCTTGCCGACGACGGCTTGTTTGACTCTCCTGGGGGCGTATTCGTAGACCGGAAGGCCGTGATCGGCGGCCGCGATGAGGGCGGCGGCGCGGGCGGCGCCCATTGAGATGGCGGTGCGGTGGGACTGGACGTAGATGATGCCTTCGACGGCCACTTCATCGGGGTTCCATTTCCGGATGAGGTTGGCGAGGCCGCGGCGGACGGCGGCGAGGGCGGCGGATTGTTCGAGGGTGCGGGGAAGCGTGATGACGCCGTAGTCGCAGACGTGATGGGAGCGGAAATCGCCTTCGAGGACCGCGTAACCGGTGTTCCGGATTGCGGGGTCGATGGCGAGGGTGGTCACGGGTTGCCGGTTGCCGGTTTTCGGTTTTCGGTTTTCGGTTCTGTGTTTCGAGGGAGTTTTCAGCGCCGGCGGCCGGCGGAGCGGCGGCGGCGGCGGATTGATCTGGCGGGGGACTCGTCGAGGAGGGCGGTGTAGGTGTAGTCGAAGTCGGGGAGTTTGCGGCGTTCGATGCGGCGGTCGATGAAGCGTTCGACGGAGTGGGCGAAGTCGATTTCGTCGGCGGTGAGGATGGTGAAGGCGTCGCCCTCTTTTTCGGCGCGGCCGGTGCGTCCGATACGGTGGACGTAGTCTTCAGGGTTTTCGGGGACGCGGTAGTTGATGACGTGGGAGACGCCGGAGATGTCGATGCCGCGGGCGGCGACGTCGGTGGCGACGAGGACCTCGTATTGGCCTTCCCTGAACCCCTTGAGGGCGTGCATGCGGTCGGTCTGGCGGATGTCGGAATGCATGATGGTGACCTTGTCGTGTCCCTTGCGGCGGAGGAGGCCGGCCACGGTGTCGGCCTCCTTGCGGGTGCGGGTGAAGATCATGACGCTGTGGTAGTCGGTCTTTTCAAGGAGGGCGAGGAGGAGGTCGTCGCGCTGGTTCATGGCGACGGGGAAGAAGGCATGGGTGACGGTGGAGGGGATGGAGCGCCGCGCGATGGCTACCTCCTGCGGGTCGTGGAGGCACCATTCCGCGAAGGTCTGGATGGCGGGGGGCATGGTGGCGGAGAAGAAGAGGGTCTGGCGGCCCTCCCACGGGCAGAGGTTGACGATGCGGCGGACATCGGGGAGGAAACCCATGTCGAGCATGCGGTCCACCTCGTCGAGGACGAGGACCTTGAGGTCGCCGAAGCGCATCGAGGCGCGATAGAACATGTCGATGAGGCGGCCGGGAGTGGCGATGACGATGTCGGCTCCCTCTTCGAGTTGTTCGACCTGGCGGGCGTATCCGACTCCCCCGTGGAGGAGGGCCACCTTGAAGGCGGTGTGGCGGCCGTAGTGTTGGAACGCTTCCGCGACCTGGTGGGCGAGTTCGCGGGTGGGTTCGAGCACGAGGCACTGGGGGCGGTGGACGGGGGCGAGCATGGTCAGGATCGGCAGGGCGAAGGCGGCCGTCTTGCCGGTCCCGGTCTGGGAGGCGCCGATCACGTCGCGGCCTTCGAGGACGAGCGGGATGGCTTGTTCCTGGATGGGGGTGGGGATCGAGTAACCGGACTCCTCGACGGCGCGCACCACTTCGGAGGCGAGGCCCAGTTTGGCGAATGGCATGGGGGTAGCTACAGAAGATGAAGCGCGACGGTCAAGATGAAGCGCGAATTGTTCGGAGACCGTCTGAAAGAAGGCCTCGCGGGGCGGAAGGGGGGGAGGTGTGCGGGAGGAAGCTTCTCTCAGCGGGGCGGAGCGGGCGATTGGATGAGGAGACATCCCTCGAGGACCGGTTGCAGGACGTGAATGAACGCCTCGCTATCGCGTTCAAGGCGTTCGCCGAAACGTTCTTCGGCCTGATGGAGGAGATAGTCCAGATCGGCACGGACGAGGGCGTTCGAGCGTCCGCGGAGGATGGCGACGAGGAGGCAGAATCGGCCTTCGCGGACCAGACCGAGGCGGCCTTCGGGGAGGTCGAAGGAGGTTTCGAGGGATCCGTCCGGGGCGTCGAGCTTCGAGACGAGAAGGCGGAGGGTGGAGCGGATGCGCCGCGGCGAGGCGTGACGCGCGGGGTCGTGGCTGGCGTATGAGACGAGGGTCTTGGATTTGCGGCGCAGGAGGTAGGCTTCCTCGACGTGGTAGCGGCGGGTGCGGTCGAAGACGATATCGTCGTAGCTGCGGCTGGTGACGAGGGCGCGCAGGCGCCAGGCGAGGCGGTCGAAGGCGCCTGCTTCGCGGAACTGGCGGGCGCTTTCCATCTGTTCCGCGATGGCCCGGCGGACCGTGTTGCGGAGCATGGGTTCGAGGTATCCGTGGATGGAGGTGTCGCGGCCGAAGAGGGCCTGTTCGAGGGAGGATTGCAGGAGGGGGCGGAAGGCGTCGGCGAGATCCTGGTCGGTGGGTTCGTGGAACGGGTCTTGAGGTGCGGGGAGGGGGTTCTCGTGATCCGGGGGCGGGTTGCCGGCTGCCTCGGGATCGGGGGTGGGGGGTGGGTTGGGGTCCGGTTGCGGTTCCGGGGGGTCGTCGTCGATCATGAAGGAGGCGAGGGCCTCGGTAAGCCGGTCAGGTTCGGCGGCGGGGGGTGAATCCGGCTCCGGCCGGGAGGCCGGGGCGGGATTGGCATGCTCCGCGACGTGCTCGGCACGGGGAAAGCTGGGAATACGCAGGACGGAGGGAGCGGTGGTGGAGGCGGCGGAGGCCTTCCCGGGGGACGGCGGGGCAGGACCCCCTTCGAGGAGATCCGCGAGGGAAGGCATCGGTCGCTTCTCTTCGAGGGGGTGAAGTTCGGGAAACGGGTGGGCGGGCATTTCCGGAACGGCGAGCGCGGGCATGGCAGTCACGGCAGGAAGCCGTCCTCGGATTGGGGTTCATCTTCCATGGCGGCGCTGGCAAGGCGGGCGAAGCGCTCCTTGAGTTCGGCGCGGGTGACGCCCTCGTGGCGCATGGTCTGCATGTTGCGGTCGACCTGGTTTTTCCAGTGCACGATTTCGGACTGCAGGTGGTGGAGGATTTCGCGGACGCGGGCGTCGATGCGGGCGGCCATGGCGGCGCTGATCCCTTCGAGTTGCGAGCTGAGGTGGCGTTCGAGGCGGGCGTCGTGCCGTTGCATTTCGGCGGAGGTGGCCTGGATGCGTTCGCTGGCCTGTTCGAGTTGGCGGGTGAGTTGCTGGTATTGGCTGTTGCGGAGGTTGTTTTCGCGCTGGATTTCGCGGCGCAGTTCCTCGGCCTGTTTGAGGATCGAGGATTGCGCTTCCCTGACGCGGGTGGCGGCGTCCTCGTTCCGGGCGCGGCCGGATTCGAGGCCCTCTTCGAGGCGGCGAACGCGGTCCTCGACTTGCTGGAGTTGACGCCCGACCAGGATTTCCCTGATGCGCTCGACGTGCTGGGAAGGGTTCGGGGGGGGATCGTGCATGGACAGCCGTAAGAGTGGAGTTGAGGCGGGCCGGGGGTGAAACCGGGCCGAGCAGACAGAGGACTCCCGTCCATCATGGACGAAGAGGGCCGGAAAGAGCAATGAGATTCGGGATTGTTAGCATTCCCGGATTGTCCTGCGAAGAGAACTATTTTTTCAGGTGGCGGGAGACTTTGCGGAGTTGGTATGATAGGATCTGCACGATGGCGGAGAAAGCGAGACGAGGCGGTGTTGGAAAATCCCCGAAGGAGGGGAAAAAAGGCCTTGAGCAGGCCTATGAGCAGACGCGGAAGAGCCTCATCGCGCGGCTGGAAAACTGGGAAGACCAGAAGACGTGGGACGAATTCTACCAGACCTATTGGCGGCTGATCTACTCGGTGGGGCTGAAGGCGGGGCTGCGTTCGGACGAGGCGTTCGACGTGGTGCAGGAGACGATTCTGTCGATCGCGAAGCAGAGCAAGAAGCGGCTTTACGATCCGAAGCAGGGGTCGTTCAAGACGTGGCTGATGAACATGACGCGGTGGCGGATCAACGACCAGTTTCGCAAGCGCAAGAAGGACACGGCGATGGCGGGGGCGGACTGGGAGGACGACCGCAAGACGGCGGTGATCGACCGGTTCGAGGACCCGAAGGGGGATCTTCTCGAGCGGATGTGGGACGTGGAGTGGAAGAAGAACCTTGCGGAGGCGGCGCTGTCGCGGGTGAAGGCGCAGGTTTCCCCGAAGCAGTATCAGATCTTTCATTATTATGTTGTCAAGCAGTGGGAAGCGCGGAAGGTACAGGAGCATCTTGGTGTGAGCATGGCGCAGGTGTATCTGGCGAAGCACCGGGTGGGGGCGGTGTTGAAGCGGGAGTTGGCACGCATGGAGAAGAATGCAGACTAAGGTTCGGACAGTTCCGGTGATTCCGGATCACGAGGTCCTGCGGAAGATTGGAGGCGGGGCCTATGGGGAGGTGTGGCTGGCGCGCGGGGTGACGGGGGCGCTGCGCGCGGTGAAGACCGTCTGGCACAACGATTTCGAGGACGAGCGGGGGTTCGAGCGTGAGTTTCAGGGGATTCTGCAGTATGAGCCGGTTTCGCGGAATCATCCCGGGCTGGTGCACATTCTGCACGTCGGGCGGGGCGAGTCGGACGGCGAGCCGTTTTACTACTACGTGATGGAGCTGGGGGACGACGTGCGGTTGGGGCGCAACATCCACCCGGTGGAGTACGAGCCGCGGACGTTGCGCAGCGACATGAAGGCGGCGGAGGGCGAACCGCTGGACGTCGAGGAGTGCATCTCGACCGGCCGCCTGCTGGCGGAAGGGCTCGATCACCTGCACCGGGGGGGGTTGGCGCACCGCGACGTGAAGCCGTCGAACGTGATCTTCGTGGACGGCAAGGCGAAGCTGGCGGACATCGGGCTGGTGGCGCAGCGCGGCCAGCAGACGTTCGTGGGGACGGAGGGGTTCGTGCCGCCCGAAGGGCCGGGATCGGCGGAGGCGGATGTCTACAGCCTCGGGAAGGTGCTTTACGAGATGGCGACCGGCAAGGACCGGCTGGATTTTCCGGAGTTGCCGGACGAGTTGCCGGAGGGCCGGAAGCTGAAGCGGTGGCGGCTGTTGAACTCGGTGATCTGCGACGTGTGCGAGCCCCGGATCGGCCGCCGCAAGATCAGGACGGCGGGGGACCTTGCGACGGAGTTGGCGCACCTTGAGGCGGGCCGGCCGCGGCCGCTGCGCATGCGGGCGGGGGCGGTGGCGGCGGGTCTGCTGGGGTTGGTGGCGGCGGTGGGCGGGGCCGAGATGTTGAACTGGAATGAATGGCGGGTGACTTCGGTGAGTTCGCCGATTCGCCCGGAGGAGGTGGAACTGGCGCCGGTGACGGTGACGAGTTATCCGCATCCGGCGGAGGTGTTTGATGCGGAGGGCAAGTATCTTGGCGACACGCCGTTGCGGACGATGCGGCTTCCGGTGGGGACGGAGGTGCGTTTCCTCATCAAGAAGCACGACTACAGGGAGGTGACGGAAACTGCGGTGGTCGGCGAGGAGGGGTTGGTGATCGATCCGACGCTGACGTATTTCAAGCCGCCGGAACCGGGGGAATGGTGGGAGGACATCCTCGAGAACCGCTATCGTCCGGAGGAGGACTTCCACGAGAGCTACAACTACATCGGGGTGGCGTCGTGGATGCAGTTTCAGGAGGAGAAGAAGGTTTCGTTCGGCAAGATCGTGGAGCTTTCCGAGAACGGCGCGATGCGCCAGGTGGTTCTGGCGACCCCGGCCGAAGCCCGGCAGTTCGCGAAATGGCTCGAACAGAAGTGCCGCGAGAACTACCTGAAGGAGGAGAACTGGATGGAGGTCCGGATGGACAAGGGGCGGGACCTGAGCGGGGTGAACCCGGATTGGGTGAGGAAAGGGATGCGGCCCTTTTACTGCGTGGTGCGCCGCGAACCGCGCTCGGTGGTGTCGTTCACGAGTGATCCCCCCGGAGCGAAAGTGTATCTGAACGGCCTGATGGTGGGCAAGACGAGCGTTCCAACCGAGTGGGAGCCGGAGCCCGCGCCGCTCGAGGTCTCCGTCATCGCGGGGGAGGTGCAGTTGATCATGGAGATGGAGGGATACAAGAGTTACGAACAGATCCTGCAGCTCAAGCCGGGCGATCCGAAGTGGCCGGAGCCCCTCCATATCAGGTTGGAGCGGGAAGACATTTTCGGCGAGCCGTGGGTGAACAGCCTTGGAATGAGATTCGTGCCGATCGAGGACGACCTCATGGCGGCGGTCTGGGAGACGCGGGTGCGGGACTACGAGGGGTTTGTGAAGGGCTCGGGCGGCGAGGTGGCCTCTGCGCCGCCGGAGTTCGCGCAGAATGACGAGCACCCGGTGGTCAACGTCTCCCGTGAAGAGGCGATGCGATTCTGCGAGTGGCTGACCCGCACCGAGCGGGCGAAGAAGCTCATCGCCGCCAATCACGAATACCGGCTGCCGACCGACCTCGAGTGGAGCATGATGGCGGGATTGCGCGGCGAGGCCGGGGAATGGCCGCAGGATCGGGACGGTCAGCGGGACGGATATCCGTGGGGGCCGCAATGGCCGCCGCCGCCGGGCGCGGGCAACTTTTCGGACGAGGCCGCCAACGTTCCGCCCCGGGAGAAGATCCCCGGATTCCATGACGGCTTTGAGAAGACCGCTCCGGTGGGCCTGTTCCAGCCGAACGCCCTCGGGCTGCACGACATGGCCGGGAATGTCCGGGAATGGGTCTCCGACGACTACAACTCCGAGGGCCGGCATGCCGTGACGCGCGGCGGCGGCTGGAACAGTTACCAGCGGCACCATTTGCTGACTTCCGCCCGCAATATCGTGCCCCGGGAATTCACCGAGAGCGACTCCATTTACGGATTCCGGGTCGTGCTTGCCAAAGTGCCCGTGGTCCCCGACAAGGAGGGCGCCCCGGCCAGCAAACCATGATCGAAATCCGCGTCGCATACGAGGGCGATCTGCACTGCACGGCGGTCCACGGACCCTCCGGGACGACCCTTGGAACCGACGCGCCGGTCGACAACTACGGACGCGGCGAGCTGTTTTCGCCCACCGACCTCCTTGCCGCCTCTCTCGCCACCTGCATGGCCACCTCGATGGGCATCGCGGCCCGGCGCAAGCAGATCGACCTGCACGGAATGCGTCTCGAGGTCCGCAAGCACATGTCCGGCGACCAGCCCCGCCGGGTCGCAAAGCTGGAAGTCGAAATCCATATGCCCCTCCCCGAGGATCACAGCGAAAGGAAGCTCCTCCAGAGCACCGTCCTCGGTTGCCCCGTCACCCACAGCATCCATCCCGATATTGAAGTGCCCATTACATGGCACTGGGAAGGGGGCTAGTCCGTGGTCCCTCCGTGACCACATGCGTGAGCGCCCGGGAAAAATTCCGGGAATTCCGGGTTGCATTCCGCCCGGAAGGAGGGAGAATCAGCCAAAAGGTTACTAACGTGAGCAACAAAGTAATGATGAAGCCGCAGGCCTCGTTGCGGGGGGCGGTTCAGGGCGAAGGAGGAAAGGAAGAAGCCACGGGACGATGAGCAGGGAAGAGAAGCGATCGAGGATGGAAGGGATCAAGGAGGGGAGCGGCTATTTGCGGGGGACGCTGGCGGAGGGGCTGGCGGACGAGAGCACGGGCGCGGTGTCGGCGGACGATGAGCAGGTATTGAAGTTTCACGGGACCTACCAGCAGGACGACCGGGATGTGCGTGCGGAGCGGCGGCGGCGGAAGCTTGAGAAGGCGTATGCGTTCATGATCCGGATTCGGGTTCCCGGGGGTGTGGCGAGGCCTGCGCAGTGGCTGGAGGTGGACCGGATGGCGGATGCGTATGGGAACGGGACATTCAAGTTGACGACGCGGCAGGCGTATCAACTGCACGGGGTGATCAAGACGAATTTGAAGCGGACGATTCGTGAGATCAATGCGGCGGCGTTGGACACGATTGCGGCGTGCGGGGACGTGAACCGGAACGTGATGTGCAATCCGAACCCGGAGGTCTCGGAGCTGCATCCGGAGGCGCTGCGGGTGGCGCAGGCGATCAGCGACCATCTGACGCCGCGGACGCGGGCCTACCATGAGATCTGGCTGGACGGGGAGAAAATCGAGACGAGCGAGGAGGAGGAACCGGTCTACGGGAAGGTGTATCTGCCGCGCAAGTTCAAGATTGTGGTGGCGGTTCCGCCGAGTAATGACGTGGATGTTTATGCGCAGGATCTGTCGTTCATCGCGGTGGCGGGGAACGGGCGGCTCGAGGGGTTCAATGTGGCGGTGGGCGGCGGCATGGGGATGACGCACGGGCAGGAGGAGACGTATCCGCGGCTGGCGGATGTAATCGGGTATGTTCGGGCGGAGAAGGCGGTGGAGGTGGCGGAGAAGGTGGTGACCGTGCAACGCGATTTCGGCGACCGGGGGAACCGGAAGCACGCCCGGTTGAAGTATACCATCGCGGACCGGGGGCTGGATTGGTTTGTGGAGGAGCTCGAGAGGCGGCTGGGGTGGCGGCTGGATCCGGCGCGGCCGGTTGAGTTTGCAGGCAACGGCGACACGTATGGGTGGCGCGAGAATGCGGACGGCACGGCGAACTTCACCCTGTTTGTCGAGGGGGGGCGGATCCGGGACGACGGGTCGAGGCGAGTCCGGACCGGTTTGCGTGAGATTGCGCGGATTCTCGACGGGGAGTTGCGTCTCACGCCGAACCAGAATCTGACGATTGCGCGGGTGCGGAGCGAACAGCGGGCCGCGATTCAGGAGCTGGTTGATCGTTACGGGCTGGACGGGTTGCGGCGCACGAGCGCGTTGCGGCTGCACTCGATCGCCTGCGTGGCGCTGCCGACTTGCGGGTTGGCGTTGGCGGAGTCCGAGCGGTATCTTCCCGCGCTTCTCGGGGAACTCGAAGAGGTCCTCGAAGGGGCCGGATTGCGGCACGACGCCATCACGATTCGGATGACGGGCTGTCCGAACGGCTGCGCGCGGCCGTATATTGCGGAGATTGCGCTCGTGGGCCGCGCCCCGCAAAGATACAACATTTACCTTGGGGGAGGGTTTGCGGGCGACCGGCTCAACAAGCTTTGGCGGGTGGGGGTGCGGGACGCCGACCTCGCCCGGGAGCTGCGGCCGGTGATAGAAGACTACGCGCGGTCCCGGGTGGGCGGCGAGCGATTCGGGGATTTCGTGATCCGCAAGGGGTACGTGAAGGAGACTTCTTCCGGGGAGGAGTTTCACCGCGAGGTGGCGCTTCCGGAAGCCGGCGTCAGCCGGTAAGAGATCATGATGAGCACGACGGGGAGGCGCAGCGGGAGCGGGTTGGATCTGGAGCAGTTTCGCGGGCGGTTGGAGCGGCTGGACGGCGCGGGGCGCATTCGGTTGTTGGCGGAGAAGTTCCGGGGGCGGCTGGTGGTTTCGAGCAGCTTTGGTCTGCAATCGGCGGTGATGCTGCATCTGTTTCGCGAGCACGCGCCGGAGGTTCCGGTGGTGTTCGTCGACACCGGGTATCTGTTTCGGGAGACGTATCTGTATGCGGTGCAACTCGAGGAACGGCTGGGGTTCTCGGCGCATGTCTACCAGCCGGCGATGACCGCGGCCCGCCAGGAGGCGCTCCACGGCAGGCTTTGGGAGCAGGGGGCGGACGGGCTCGAACGATACGCGCGGCTCAACAAGATCGAGCCGATGAGCCGGGCCCTTCGGGACCTTGGGGCCGACGTGTGGGCGAGCGGTCTGCGACGCGCCCATTCGGACGACCGCGCCGGCCGGCGCATCGTGGAGCGCCAGGCGCGCACCCTGAAGGTGTATCCCATCGTTGACTGGGATGACGGGCAGGTTTCGGATTACATGCGGGAGCATGATCTGCCGGCGCACCCGCTGGCGGCGGCGGGATTCGTCACGATGGGCGACTGGCATTCCACCGCGCCCGCGGGGGCCGCCGGATCGCGCGAAGCGACCCGCTTTGGCGGCCGGAAATACGAGTGCGGGCTGCACCTCGAGTCCGGGGTGCGGGACTTCCAGATTTAAGGCATTGCTGAATGCGGGATCGGTCATTACATAGAACCCAAGCCGCAAGATCATTATGAACAACGGAATCGCATCCAACATGGTCGAGATGGTGGGGGGCACCCCGATGGTGCGCCTGAATACCATCGCCGACGGCTGCAAGGCCGAGGTGGTGGTGAAGGCGGAGGGCTACAATCCGCTCCTGAGCGTCAAGGACCGCATCGGCAAGTCGATGATCGAGGCCGCGGAGGCGTCCGGGGAACTCAGGCCGGGCGGAACCATCATCGAGCCGACCTCCGGCAACACGGGCATCGCGCTGGCCTTCGTGGCGAGAAGCAAAGGCTACGGCTGCAAACTCGTGATGCCTGAGACGATGTCGATCGAGCGCCGGGTCCTGTTGAGGATGCTGGGGGCGCAGATCGTGCTGACGCCGGGGCCCAAGGGGATGGGAGGGGCGATCGCGAAGGCCAAGGAGTTGCTCGACAGGGAGCCGGGGGCGTTCGGTCCGGGACAGTTTGAGAACCCGGCCAATCCGGAGGTCCACCGCAGGACGACCGCGGAGGAGATCTGGCGGGACACCGGGGGGGAGATCGACGTTTTCGTTTGCGGAGTGGGGACCGGAGGGACGATCACCGGAGTGGCGGAGGTGATCAAGGCCCGCCGCGACCTGCACACGGTGGCGGTGGAGCCGTCCGCCAGCCCGGTCATCTCGGGAGGGAGTCCGGGGCCGCACAAGATCCAGGGGATCGGGGCCGGCTTCATCCCGCGCAACCTCAACCTTGAGATCGTTGACGAGACGATGCGGGTCAGCAACGAGGATGCGTTCGAAACGGCCCGGCAGCTCTGCGTGCTCGAAGGGTTTCCGGCCGGGATATCGAGCGGGGCCAGCGTCTGGGCTGCCCTCGAGGTGGCCAGGCGTCCCGAGATGGAAGGCAAACGGGTGGTGGTGATCGCCGCCAGCACCACCGAGCGCTACCTCAGCACGGCGCTGGCGGAAGAGGCGCGGGAGGAGGTCTCGCACCTTCCGGTGGAGCCGGTGTAGCGGGGGGCGCTTCTGGTTCCGGAGGGACCGCTCTTCATGGTTGGGGCGCTTCCGTCCGCCGGTCGTGGATCAAGAGAATAACCAATCCCGTTCGCCCGGTCTTGGTCAATGC
>Ga0180436_10001827_pt1 | contig 20557 bp, 14 predicted proteins | sample SS_ome_2_FD_132434 | JGI IMG/M metagenome (GOLD analysis project Ga0180436, IMG submission 132434) | Hypersaline lake sediment archaeal communities from the Salton Sea, California, USA - SS_3_S_2 metaG | ecosystem: Environmental > Aquatic > Non-marine Saline and Alkaline > Hypersaline >...
TGTAGGGCTCGATTCGTCGCGAATCCTTCATAATACCATCAGCTGTGAACACACTCTCATGCTGCCCATCTTCTTTTGGCAGCGATTCCAATACTTCATATGGAATAAGCGCGTAACTTTGGGCATCTCGCAAGCCACCATCCGTCGTGATACCCTGGACCTGATGCCAGCCCGAATTGAGTCTGAGCCGCAATCGCTTTTGCGGAAACCCCGGGGGCATCCAGGCGGGCACTAAGGGTGTGATCTCCCCGGGCTTGCTAATGATTTTAGCAATGGTCTCCTTCTTGGGAACAAAAAAGAAATAGCAGCCACAACTGTTCATAATGTCCACCATGGCGGCATCGCCGTTTTGATCCAAAGTCACCCGATAGGTAACACCGTCCAAGGGTCCGCGCTCGATCCAGGGCGCGTTTTTACCGGCCCGTTCTGAATACCAAAAGGCATAATTCAATTGGTATACCGGGTGTTCGTTCAGAAAGCTGTGAGAGGGGTAATAGTAGACGGTCGGATGGGTACTATCCACCGCCACCTGGTTGTTTTGCCATGTGATCCGGCCGATGCGGTCATAGGATTCAACAACATCCTGGTGTATGACCGGGGCAAACCTGAGTGCTAATTTCTGCAGATCCCGGAACGTCACTTTGGGCAGACCAAAGGCATCCAGACGACTTGGATTGTACAGGTGCTTGATAAAATCCGGATCTGCTGAATCATTTTCCAATAGGGGGCTATATTGAATCAATTTCCCCAACACCTCCAATTCAGAAGGATCTGTTTGATGCCATTTTTCATAGCGCTTGTAGGCCACAGCCGTAGCGGCCGTCACGGGAATCCCGGCCAGCGGATAAAAGCCTATCAATCGTGCCAGGGTAGAATACTCATCCGGAACCCATACGGCCGGTTGCAACATACCCAAAAAATCCGGATGGCGTTGATCACTTGCGAACATTTGAAGCGCGTAATCCTCGACCTTTTGGATAGTGATTTGCCGGTCCAACGACGATCCCATAGCCCGGGAAAGCTCCTGAATGGCCGTTTCAGGAAGATTGCCGATTTCTTTGCGGCGGGACGCCATGCCGAGATTCAACATCTGCCGGGCCCAATACAAACCATTCCGGTCCCCATCGACTTGGCTCTTTATGGCGGCCAGAAATCGATTGGACCGCATGTAGGGAAATCCATCTACCGCAAAACTGCTGGCATCAGACACCCCATATTTTTCGATTACATGTTGCAGTTCAATATAAAAGACTTCGGCCTGGTTATTCCGCTGCAGCTCATCCGTATTGATCCGGGTCATTGGACCGGCGCAAGCCAGTAGACCCAGCATAATAACTGTGCAAATTATGAACATTGATCTTTTCATGAATAAATTCGCTTCCCATGTTGTTTAATTCTGGAGATAAGTTTTAAGCCCTGAGCTCCAAGCTGCTGACAGCTTAGTGCTTACGGCGGATCTCTATGTTTATTCGCCCTTATGTTCCAGCAACTTCTCAAGAAAGTGTTCACCGAAATATTCGGCTATAATGCCGGCCACGCCGACATCCAGATTGTCCGGGTCCTCCGACTCACGATTGCAGGGAAATGCTTTCCAATTTTTATCCACCGATAATTCCGGCGTGGCCCCATCCAAGAGTATCAGCGGCCACAGGGAACAGGCACTTGGTTTTATTGTGGTCGGACTCAATTGCAAATCAATGGCTGCCGAGTGCAGGCTGCAAAGCTTTTCTCCAGATGGCAGCAAATAGGTAAAAATACAGGCTTCATCTGCATTGGCATCGATACGATAGGAGCCATCCTCCCATTCCTCAAAAACATTGATGAACTCGTCATCTTTTAAAATACTGTCGGTATAACGCATAACTGTCGGGAAACATCCTACAATTTTCTCCATTTTGGCCGGCTTCACATGCGGAACGTAGCAAAAGCAGCAAGTAGGCTGATTTTTACAAATTTCCGGCCGGCAGTCATGGTTGATGGCCTGCAATGCCGCCAAATCCACACGAATACCGTTGATGATCGGCTTGGTATTCATAAACACCTTATAGAGATTGATTATTATACAATTTTATTTGATGACCTAAACATCGAACACCCAACACTGATAGACTCGTAAAAAGTCCGAAAATTGGCAAGATTCAAATTTCACTCCTAACAAATTTAACATGTTAGAGAGGATAAAAGTGAAAATGTTGACTTTTTACGAGTACATCAACACTGAACATCGAATGTTCGTTCAAAGCCCATTGTTCAACGTTGGATGTTCGATGTTAGAATTAAACTTCTTTTGAGTGGCAAACGGATCTCTATTGATGTAGTCCATGTAGTCAGATCAACTCGTCAAAGGCTTGATCAACTGATCAACCAGCGCCTCTTCAGCCCACTTCAGATCTTGCTTCTGCTTTCCTTGTTGAAACAGCGCCATCATTCTGTCCGCCAGACCACGCGCTTTTTCAAACCCGGATTTTACAGCACGTTCAATAAAACGCCAATCTTCATGCTTGATGAAATCTGCAAATGCAACCGCTAATTCTGGAAACAAGGATTTGTGCATCCCCTCCATAAACGCCACGTAAAAACCCAAGGAAGCCGGTTTTCGTTCAGTTAAAATATAATGCAGGGCACCGTGTGAGCCGGTATCAGCCAGAATGTCCTTAATCGCCCGGGCAAACAACTCTATGGACGAACGCGGATAAGCCCCGATCATTTCCTGCCAGAGCTCGCGATCGATATCATCACCCGACAGTTCGCCCATCTCATGATGAAGGTATATGCCCATGACCTCGCGGGTCAATTCGGTCAGATTAGATTTCCAAGCGGCGTGATCCTGCTCTCCCAGACCCATTTGGCTCAAAGCGTATCCAAGCGCGGGCCGCCCGGATTTGTTGATATAGACCATTTGATCCCATAGATAAACTTCAGCAATGTGTTGACGGATCAAGATGGTGTTGTCTTGGGTTAGTGCCGGTACAGCAAATAAATCTCTGGCATGCTCTTTACCCAGAACAAATACGGGTGTGCCGTCTAGGTGATTGTGCGCCATAATTTCCGCCAAAAAAAAAGTTGGCTTGAGTCCCCGACCGTATCCGGCACCATAAAACAGACCCTGGCTATTGAGGAGCCGGTTTAAAGCCTGAGTGTCAAAGGGATTAAATTGATGGCTATTGATTTCCAGGTCGTGGTAGGATTCATCTCGAATGTCTTCCCAGGCTTCTTCTTTGCAGCCTATCCAGTCCAGAATCTCTGAAGGCTCCTTCTCAACCCAGGGGGCGAGTCCCTTTTCCCATTTATATAGATCACGCAGCCGGAGTGCCAAGCCGCAAACTGAATATAAGCCGGCATAGCGGGCGTCAGACTGATCGCAATTGTGCTGAATTTGTGAAATGAGCTGCCCCAACCCAATCCGTGGTCTTGACAATGCCATTATCTGGTTCCAATTCTTTTACAATTTCACAGCAAACTACTTGACTTCCAGAATTTATTCATTAAGTTAGTGATGTCAAAAATATGAGCGCTAAACTTTGAGGTACAAGCAATAATCGCCTGGAGCTCAAAGTCTAGCGCTTATTGCTTTTTATTTAAAGGAGACCCTGCATGTACTTTGAAGCCGTATTCGATCCGTCCGAAAATCTGGAATACTCCAACGATGCCAAAACCCTCGCCGGAAAAAAGATTGCAGTCCAGTCTGGCTGGATTATCAAGGAAGGCCAATTCAAAGACCAGGAATGCTATTATATCCCCAATTCCACAGTCGGTCTTATCCCCATCTGCGATTTAAAGGAGATAAAACCGGTGCCGTATGTTAAATGGCGGGATTTGCTCGCCCAGCTTGGCTTCTAGACGCTAAGCTGGTAGCACTGAGCGATAAGCCACAGGCGGTTTCTGGCTTATAGCTTACACCTTATACCTCTAAGCTATAAATCAAATACCGCTCCTCGATCGGCACTGCTAACCTGTTTGGCATAGCGCGCCAGATATCCGGTCTTCTTTTTCAGTTCGAATGGCGGCAGTTTTTCAATCCGATTTTTAATCTCGCCTGGGGCAAGCTCCACATTGAGCGTTTTGTTGGGAATGTCGATGGCAATTATGTCCCCGTCTTCAATTATGGCGATGGCGCCGCCCGACGCCGCTTCTGGCGACACATGCCCGATGGCGGCCCCACGCGTGGCGCCCGAAAAACGTCCGTCGGTTATCAGGGCCACATCCCTGTCAAGACCCATTCCGGCCAGCGCCGATGTGGGCGACAACATCTCGCGCATACCGGGCCCGCCTTTGGGTCCTTCGAAGCGGATGACAAGCACTTCACCTTTTTGAATTTCCCCTGCCATGATGGCTTCGAACGCATCGTCTTCAGAATGAAACACCTTGGCGGGGCCGGTGTGCTGCAGCATTTCATCGGCCACGGCCGCCTGTTTGACGATGGCCCCATCCGGGGCAATATTGCCGCGCAGTACCGCCAGTCCACCGGTGCTGTGCACTGGATCGTCGATGGGCCGAATCACACTGGCGTCTTTGATGCCGGCTTGAATCGATGACAGCACCTCTCCCACGGACTTTGATGCTACGGTCATCTCCCCATCCATGATGAGATCGTTCTTCTGCAGTTCAGCCAGTATCGCCGGCACCCCGCCGGCATGATACAGATCGATAACATGATGCGGCCCGGCCGGCGCGATAGAAGTGAGATGCGGCACCTTTTGAGCCAAACGGTCAAAATCTGCCAAAGTTATTTCGACGCCGGCATAATAGGCAATTGCCGTGATGTGCAGCACTGAATTGGTCGAACCGCCCAGGGCCATATCCGTAGCAATCATATTTTCAAACGCCCCTTTGGTCATGATATCACGCACCCGAATATTCTGTTGGGCCAAGTTTACAGCATGGAAACCGGTTTCTTTGGCTAACCAAATACGCTGTGAATACACCGCCGGGGTGCTGCCGTTCATGGGCAGGGCCATGCCCAAGGCCTCACTGAGATTGGCCATGGTATTGGCGGTAAACATGCCGGAACAGGCCCCGGCACCCGGACAGGCGCTGCATTCATACTGATTCATATCACTTGCGCTAATCCGGCCGCTTTTCAATTGCCCTACGGCTTCAAATACTTTATCCAAGCCACCATCTTTTCCCGCTACCTTGCCGGGCAGCATGGGGCCCCCGGCAATAAATATGGCCGGGATGTTCAGCCTGGCCGCACCAATCAGCATGCCCGGAATAATCTTATCACAGGAGGCCATGAGTACCAGCCCATCAAACGGATGGGCCATGGCCATGATTTCGAGGGAATCGGCGATCAATTCCCGGCTGGGAAGTGAGTATTTCATTCCGTCATGATTCATGGCCAAACCGTCGCAGACACCGATGGTGTTGAAAACCAACGGCGTGCCGCCGGCCGCATATACACCGGCCTTGACGGCTTCCGCCAGCTTGTCCAGGTGGATGTGCCCGGGTATGATTTCATTGAATGAATTGGCGATGCCGATGATGGGTTTGCCCATCTCCTGGTCGGTCATACCGCCGGCCTTCAACAAAGATCGGTGCGGTGCCCGTTCAACCCCCTGGGTCATGAGATCGCTTCGTTTCTGCATGATTTCTCCTTATACATATCGCAACGGTGTCGTTTCAATCTGAAAAGCTTACCCGCCTTCGGTTTGTGAATTTCCCCTGCACGCCCTTGGCGGGTTAAAAATCGTATTATCCAGTTCATCGTTGCTATTGATGGGAAAATTTACAACTGTGTGGCCGGATCTGTCAAACCTATATATGCATCTGGCCCTAATTACATCTGAACAGAGGGCACCAACTTGCGGACAGCTTGCTTAAACATTGACTCTAATCATAAGCCACCGACCTAGTCGGTGGTGAAGGAGGTCCACCGCATCAGCGAAGCATCCTTGTTGCTGAGCTGTATAAAAAAAGATAAGATTCCAATTTCATGCCACCGACAAGGTCGGTGGTCGTTGACTTAAGCTGTGAATATCATTATTATTACCTGATCCTTGCATAAAATGTATTGAGATTTATATAAACCGCTATCAATTAGGGATTGCGAAAAATTTATGATATCTGAATAATACCCAATGAATAGAAGTTATCTTAAAAATTAGATTTTTGTTTAAGGTCAAGGCGGCTGAGCATTTCAACCCGCAGGAATACGCCTTGTATTTTGAGGAATTACAACGTGTGGCCAACACAGACATTGGGCAAAAAGATATTTTTGAGATAGCTTCTAAAAAGGAATGTCTATATGCCTATCCATACCAAAAGCTGTCATGAACTCCCTATGCAGGATCAACAGGTGAGATGGGTAACCCATCCTGTTTCGCTGGACAAACTCAGAATCACAACCGGACACGAACGAGCAGCCAGGGAGCTTGTCCCCATTATCCTCGAAGCTCTCAGATCCACCGGGAAAGTAATATTTGCAGCCGGAGGGGAATCCGGTACCGGCAAAAGCGAGATTGCCTACCTCGTTGGGGAAATCCTGAAAAAAAAGGACGTCTCAACAATTGAATGGTCATTTGACAATGCCTACCTGACTAGTCCAGAAGAACGTGAAACCAAGCGAGCGGAAGATTACGACAACAACGTTGGCTTAAATGAAATGAACAGATCTAAAATTGAAGAAATCATGTCTTGTTTTGAGAACAACCAATCCGTCAATGTCCCGATTGTCATAATCAACGCAGACGGTTCCCGGCCCATTAAAGAAATCACCCTGGACATGAAAGATCGAAACGTACTGATTTTTGATGGCCTCTACGCCGCATTAATTGGGGCGATTAAAACCGACACATCCAAAGCAACGCGCATTGTTGCAATGAATGCCAAAAAATTTAACCTGGATGCCCAAAAAGAAAGAGGAAAAGAAGCGGTCAATGAACACCGGATGAAAGTCCTCGAAAGAGAATGCCTCGCCGTTAGATCGCTCTGGCCCTATGTAACCCATAAGATATCCGAGGATTGGAAGGTTACGGCTTATACACATAAACAAGATAAATAGTCGAGCATAGACGAGGAGTCCGAATGAGTGATGAGTATAACATACCGGGTTTCAAGAGAAAGTATGAGAGAAAAGACTATAACGCAGATATTTATTTTTCATTCAAATCCCAGGCATATCCCGCAGTAATTCGCAACATTAGTTTGGGGGGTGCACTGATCAATCACGATAGCGCTCCTAAAATATTTGAGGGTGAGATCATTACCGTCAACATCCCTTTCAGTCAGACAAAACAAAGTGTAAAACGCAAAGCCAAGGTTATGTGGAGCTTCGATACGGAGCTTGGTATCGAATTTATTTAATTTCCCCGATTGAATAAATTGCCACAGGACGGACTTGACTTGACCCCTTGTGGTCTATCACGGCGCAGGCGTTTTATTCGAATAGAGCTTAAAGGTATACGCACGATCATAGTCTATAATCTCTGGACGATCCTGCACCATAATTGTCAGATTCTCTTTTTCCGGTATCGCCTGATCTTCCTTTTCAATCTTGAGCTTAAGCTCGTCCCCCTGGGCTTGAATGTGGAAACGGTCTCCTCTGATCAGAACGCTGAACATTAAAGATTCCCATTCTGCAGGCAATTTGGGATTGATCGCTAGTTTATCCCCATGCCAATCGAGACCGGCAAAGTTTGTGATGACCCCCTTCAAGCAGCCTCCCATTACACCAAGATGAATACCCTCGGCAGTGGTACCCCCCTGAATGTCGGACAAGTCACTGATAAGTGCCAGCCTGAAAAAATCCCAGCTATCAGCTGTTCTACCCGCGTAGGCCAGCACCATTGCATGGGCAATGAAGCTCAGTGTAGAACCATGAGACGTACGCGGCAGGTGGTGGTTAAGGTTTTGCAACAAGTGATTCTCCGGCAGCTCATATCCCATGATCTGTACAATCCGTTTTAATTCATCAGGTCCCAGATTATAGTAAGCCATTAAGGTGTCAGCTTGTTTTTGGATCTGGTATTCATCCGGGTCCATACCCACCGCTCGGATGCGACGGTCAGCTCTTCCTGGGCTGTATACGATTGAATACAGATCCTGCTCCTTGCCATCCAGCAGCACTTTCAGGCCTTTAACGTCATCCGGACCTCTTAGATTAAACCACTCGGAATGATTGGCGATGACCCCATCGGAATTGAGATGAAGTGACAGATTTTGGCGAATTTCGCGCCAGTGGTCATAAGCGTCCGCCATCTCTCCCGCCGTAACCCCCATATTGTGGTAGGCTTCCTCCAGTTCAGCAGGGTTGGCGGACTGAACGTCGGCCACCAGGTGTTCAGCCTGCTCTAGAATCCAGGCCAGCATTATATTGGTATAGGCGTTGTCCTGAACACCTCTTTTGGCTTTGCCCTCATGGAACTCATTGGGTCCCATAACCCCATCAATCGAATAGTTGCCGGTGGCCGAATCCCGTTGGCACATGCTGGCAAAAAAGCGGCAGATTTCAAGTACCATCTCCGTTCCCATGCTTCTGAACTGCAGGTCGCCGGTGGTTTCCAAAAAATCAATCACATTATAGGCAATTGCCAGCGATACGTGCCGCTGACGACAACTATTGTCTGGATCCCATTTTCCGGATATCGGATTGAAGCGCGTCACCTGAGTCTGTTCATCTCCGTCAATGCCTGCCTGCCAGGGATACATGGCGCCCTGATAGTTGTTTTCCCGGGCTTCCCTGCGGGCCGCTTTGAGCCCATGATAACGATGCGTCAGAAGCGATCTGGTCACCTGTGGTTTTTGAAGGGAAATTCCGGGATAATATAAAATGTCATCCCAAAACTCATGGCCCCGGTAAGTTTCCCCGGTCAGACCGCGCGGACCGATACCGCCGTCGTTGTGTTCCGAGCCCATGACAAACAGGTGGTATGTGGCTAGATTGATGGCTTGCTGTCCCAATCGATCTCCCACGATTTCTATGCCGGCTTTACGCCAGATCTCGGCCCATTTAACGGCCGAGGGCTCAAGCACTTGTGAAAATGAATCAATATCAGCAACTGTGCGCTGTGCCTGATCCAGCGTATCGGGACTTCCTATGCTGGTCCGATTGGTGTGCAGGCCGATTATCTTATGCACTGAAAGCGTTTTGCCCTGTTCCACTTTCTGACTGAAAACCGTATCGGCACGACGCGCGGCCGTTGCAAGCTCGAAAGCCGGTTTGAGTTGTTTTCCCGCCAGTTCAGCTACAATTCGTGCGCTTGCTGTAATTTCTGCCGGTTTCAGGTCTTTTCCCGGAACCTGGGATGGATTGGTTTGGACCCGGACAAAGGAAGTCCCCTTGCCCCCGCCGCCTTCGGCGATGCTTTTTAAATGGTGCTGATCGAGCTTGGCATAGCGCGCAACGCCGTCATTGATATGATCGGCATGCAGACCCGTTTTAACTGTGATCACACCGCAATAATTTATTGGGGTAATACTATATTCTATGGCCGCCAGGTGTTTGTCCGCCATACTCACACAATGGCGGGCAACAACCTCAGTTAGGGCGCCATTCTGACCACGAAAACGGAGTTTTCGGGTAAAACAGCCGCTACTAAAATCAAGATCCTTTTCATAGTTCAATAGGTCGGTTTCATGAGGTTGAAACCAATCATTATCATCAATTTTAAACGTAACAGGCAGCCAATTTATACCGTTTACCAGGTCTTCATTATAAACGGCCTGCCCATCAACAACAGATTTTCGCGTATTGCGAATGCTAGAGAAGTACGTTCCGGCATATCCCCACGAATCTGCCCCCTGCCCCTCTTCATAATCTGCCGCGCGTGTACACAAATAACCATTGCCAACTGCTTGCAGAGCCTGTTCAGCCCTAAACCTGGCTTTTAACGAGGCCGGGTCCGCCTCTGGTTCCCTTTGCATGGGTGTCCCACAATATTTCAGTCGCCGGCAAGTTTCCGATAGCCCTTCTTTAAACCAGCTATTCATTTCCTGGAGAGGGTTTTGCATATCCCCGATATCTGTCAGTACGATGTCAGCACCATTGTTTCTGAGTTCCTGCTGGTTACCGGCACGCGCCAGACCAACAACCAGACCAAAATTGCCCTGCCGACCGGCTTCGACCCCTGAAATTGCATCTTCAAAAACGATGGCCCGATGCACCGGCACACCCAACCTGTGGGCCGCTTCCACAAAAATATCAGGAGCCGGTTTTCCCTTTAGTCCCATCTCTTCCCGTACAATGCCATCGACAATTAAATGGTCCTCGAAAAGATCAAACAACCCTGCCTTTTCTATAATTTTTTTGGCATTCTTACTAGAAGAGGCAACAGCAACTTTGACACCTTGTTTTTCTGCTTCTGCAATCATATTGATCGTATGGTGAAACTTAACTATTTCAACGGCATCATCATTGAGCCTCGCTTTAATCCAGGCATCCTTTATATCCCCTACCTTGCGAACGATTACATCAGCCAGCTCTGAAGGTCTTCCCGCCAGTATTTTAAGAAACATATCAAGATGCTTAGAATTCATCGCGCATTGATCAAATAGCGCCACAAGTTTTACCGGATCATGTGCCTGCTGCGCTGTCATGGATCTCAATTCATCCGGCCCTATGGCTTGCGGCAGGGACGCCTTAATCTCTTTTATATTTGAGGTCATAAATTGCATAAAGGCCGAAGAACCACGTTTGCCCGCCGAGTCATCCGTAAAATGACCAACCACTTTAGTTGTAAGACTATCTTCCCCGGCTCCAAGCGCGTCGATAAAAGCCCGAACACCATCATAGCGAGGTTTACCGTCCACATAATCCAGATAATGCTTTTTGCTGAATTCCTCAGGTGCCCCCGGGGGAAGCAATTTGCTTTCCCGAAGACAAGTTAACAATTTGTCAAATGTTTGCTTCCACCCATCAAAATGCAATTTTTCAGTCGAGGTTATTACACCATCCAGATCAAATATTAGTGCGTCGAACTCAAATGGCCACCTTGATCGGTTCGAACTGCCTTTTTGATCTGGCGTACCTTGCAGCCTATTGATAGAGCTAGCGTTCGTATGTTTTTCCGGTTTCATTAATATACCCTTCAAATTTTTTCTTTAAAACTGGACCGGTATTGCTCGATAAGCGGGTCAAAAAAAAGATGGTCCTATCTGATTTCATAAGTACTCGAAAATCAATGGTAGCAAATCCCGAAAATCCACCTGCATCTCATCAGCCTCCCGTCGGGCCTCCCCATCCGCATAAGAAAGACCAAAAAAACGGTTTATCTCTATCTGTTCCGACTGGCAATACGCTTTCAGGGATGGCTTGGCCATGCTGGCTAGCCGATAGGCTTTTTGCTCCGCAGCCCATTTGAAATGGGGGCCGTCCCCACCGCTGTCCCCCACCACCATGATGTTTTGCGGCGCTATCTGAAAATGCTTGGCAACTTTTTCGGTGTTGACGGGCTTATCTGTAATTTCCTGCAAGGCATAATCGGCATAGGAATACCTATCGTTCCCGAAATTGATTTCCGGGTGGGCCGACAATGCCGTGGGGCAAGGCAGCAGTTTTTTGGCAATAACCCGTTCAAAATAACCCCGCGAGCCGGTGGTGTTGATCATAAAAAGGATATTTTTTGAAAGACAGGATTCTATCAACTCGGGTACGCCGGTATAATGCTTAAAGCTGGCATCCAGGTAAGCATCCATCTGTTCTTGAGTAATTGGTGCCGGCAGGCTCGTTTGACAGCGCCACATGGCGACCCGCAAGCTAATCTGATTGCCGGTATATTGCTTGAAAATAGTGGCCAGATCCGATTCAAGCTGGGGATAAACATAGGCCATGAAATCAAATGGGCCGCTGGGGGACAGGCATTCGCTCCAGTCTGATGAGATGAGGCCGCGATAACTTCCCATATTCTTCGATCCTCCTCTAAAAGCGTTTCTTGTTCTTTGTTCTATGCCCTTTTTATATCCAGATAGGGGTCAAGGATTCGGGGATTCAAGAACCCAAGGGACTGCGGGTTGCGAGTTACGCGTATCGAGTTGCCGACCGCTTTAAACAACACACAACATGTAACCTGAAACCCGAAATCACTCGAATCCCCGGCCCCTTGAATCCTTGAACCCTTATGAGTTCAATAAAACCTAGTTCATAAAGGTGCGCCAATCCAGGTGAGGATGACTGTTATTTACCTGTGAAGTTCGGTTTGCGTTTCTCCAAAAAAGCCGCCTGTCCTTCCTTCAGATCCCGGCTGTTGATGGCGGCCTGTACCAGCGCATTGGCCTGCTTCTGCCTGGCCGGGTCCAGTTCTTGGTCAGCGGCGATCAGGTTCAGGATCTGTTTCATCCCTTTTAAAGCCAGGGGTGCATTTTGGGCGATTTCATGGGCCAGGGCATAGGTAACATTTTCAAGATTTTCCCGGGCCACCAGCTTATCCACCAAGCCCATGGTTTTGAGCTCCCTGGCCTTATAGCGCCGGGCGGTAAAAAACATTTCCTTGGTATGTTGCCAACCAATGACGCGAATAAAACGTTGCAGTCCTTCCGGAAAATAGACCATGCCCAGACGTGCGGGCACCATCCCCATCTGGATGTCATCGACGGCAATACGGAAATCGCAGGCCACAGCCAGATCGCACGCCCCACCAAAGGCATAGCCATTTAACATGGCGATAACCGGAAACGGAAAATTGACAATACCGTCCATGGCCAGATCGAACGGACTGGTTTTATCCAATAAAGCTCGCTGTTCCTCAGACACGTTTGTGGGGATGGCGGAAATATCGTAACCCGAAGAAAATGCGTGTTCTCCAGCGCCGCGGATAATCACGGTGCGTGTATCACCAATTCCTGCCTGCTTTAAGGTTTCAGATATCTGAATCAGCATTTCGGGTGTCAGCGCATTGCCCTTTTGCGGCCGGTTTAATACCAGGGTCAGAATCTTATCCTTCTTTTCAACCAGCAACGGTTTATTCGACATGTTCAACTTTCATTGCAGTTTACTTTGAAAATATGCGTTCTATGAGATACCATTCGTATTTCATAAAATCGTCTAAAGATTTTATTGTCAAGGGAAAGCCATTGAATTTTATTGACTCACTCGTACCGATTGCGTAAACCTCACCACAAAATTGGAACAATTTTTTGGTAAGGAATTCTTATGGATTATTTTTTCACCCCCCGCGGCATCGCCGTCATCGGTGCTACGGCCAATCGTCTCAAAGGGGGTTATCATATACTTAAAAATCTGATCACCGGCTACCAGGGCGGTATCTACCCGGTCAATCCCCGCTACAACGAAATCGATGGTCTCGCCTGCTACCCATCGGTCAAGGATGTTCCTGATCCTGTGGACTTGGCCATCATATTCATACCGGCCGCCATTGCCGTGGATGCCGTCCGGGAATGTGCGCACCGCGGCATCAAGGGCGTGATGATCCAATCGGCCGGTTTTGCAGAAACCGGCGATAGCGGCCGTGCCTTGCAAGCGGAACTTTTGGCCATCAAAGCCGAGTCTGGTATTCGCATTTGGGGTCCCAACTGCATGGGACTTGTGGATGCCGTCAATCGCCATGTATTTTCCTTTGTTTTAAACAGCATCTGGGATGACGGGCTGACGCCCGGAAACGTCTCCCTGATTGTTCAAAGCGGTATGCTGTCGGCCGGGTTTCTCATCGATACCGTCAGCCACGGCACCATGGGGATCAGCAAAGCCTGCTCTCTGGGTAACAAGGCCGATATCAACGAATGCGATATCTTGGAATATTTGATTACAGATCCCCGAACCGATGCCATCGGTGCCTATCTGGAGTCGATTACCGATGGTCCTCGATTTTTGCAAGCCTGTCGGCAAAGCCGCAAACCGATCGTGATCCTCAAAGGGGGCAAGAGTCAAAAAGGTGCCCAGGCCGCCATGAGCCATACCGCCAGCTTGGCCGGTGATGCCGACGTTATCAGAGGTGCCCTGACTCAGGTGGGGGTAACCCAGGCCAATGATTTTAAACAGATGCTTGATCTGTGTCGGACCCGGGCCCGGTACGACCGGATCCCCACGGATTACAAGGGACGCATCGGCATTTTGACCTACAGTGGGGGTGCCGGTATTGTGTCAGCTGACTTTGCGGATCAGATGGGGCTGGAAGTGGCGGATCTATCGACGCAAACGCTTGAAAAGCTGGCAACAGTTTATCCGGAATGGATGCCGCCGGCAAATCCGGTGGATTTCTGGCCGGCCATTGAAAAAAACGGGCCCGAGAAAGTTTATCAAACGGCCTTTGAAGCTGTTTGCAGTGATCCGGGTGTGGATGCCGTTCTTTTCCATATCTTTATCGGTGGATTTGTACAGTCACTAGACATCGCTCCTTTTGCCAGCATTGCCGAAAAATATAACAAACCGCTTTTTATCTGGCTTTTGGGCAAACGCCAAGAGGCGCTAGAATTTCAACTGCATGCCCATGAAATTGGTGTCCCTGTTTTCCGTGAGCTCAAGCGCGCCGTTGAGTGCATGGCGGCATGTTTTGCCTGAGCAAGTTGTACCCTGCTGAAATTATCCCACAGTTTTCGAGATTGGTGACAGAAAGCCCTTTTTTTCTACCGGGGATTTGAAGTTGACAAGTTTGTCTCCTTCCCCGATCCAGACGATACCAGCCAAGCTCATTCTTGATAGCATCGCTTCATTCTACTTGAAAACCATGTATCGGCGCGCATGAAAATACGGATACCTTGACACTCCCGTCAATCTCTTCTATATCGTATTATCAGTTGGTTAAGGAAAGTTAGCCTACTATTCAAAGGCGGTGTTATTACCCTTCTAGCGCCGATTCAAGTCACGGTTAAAAATGAAAATCCTGATAAAAAATGCTGGTGTGTCTCTCCTATTGGTACTGTTCTGTGCCTGTTCCCCTTCTCCAGAGAGCACCGGTGTGACGGAGCCGCCACCAACGCCTGTTCGCATTTTGGAAATCCAACCAGTTCAGTTACCTCTGGTTACCGAGGTGGTGGGTCGATTGGCACCCAACCGTGAAGTGCCCCTTGCCGCTGAAGTAGGCGGCATTGTCACTGCATATACGGCCGATGTCGGTGACTGGATTCAAAAAGATAACGTCGTTATCCGGTTGAATCCCCGTGACTATAAGCTGGCGCTGGAGGAAGCGGAAGCTAATTTTGTGGTAGCACAAACCCGCTTGGAACTGGCCGTGAAAGCCTTTGATCGTGCCCGCAGCCTATTACCGCGGGAAGTAATCACGCAGGATACCTTTGACAATGCGGAAGCGGAATACCTTTCAGCCCAGGCATCGGTCAAACGGGTCAAAGTCCTGGTAGACATAGCCAAAGCCCAACTCTCAAAGACACGCATTCGCGCACCTTTCAACGGTCAGGTTGCAGCCCGAATGATCGAAACCGGGCAGCTGATCGGGGCGGGTCAGCCCTTGGTGAAAATTGTCGACCCAAATCCCATGCGCGTCAATATCTGGCTGGCTGAAAAGGAATATGTGCGCCTGGATAAAAGCGATCGTGTTTCGATTGTCCTGGAGGCCTATCCTGAAGAAACATTCACAGGCAAGATCGACCGCATCGATATTACCGCGGACGAGAGAACCAACACCTTTTGTGTTGAAATTCTAGTGACGAATCCCAATCAGACACTTAAAACAGGCATGACCGCCACGGTACGTATTGTCACAACTACGCTACCCGACGCCATCCTTATACCCCAGAGTACGGTGCTCTACCGATCGGACCGGGAGGAAGTCTTTGTCGCTGGAGGGGACAATCGTGCCCAACTGCGTAAAGTCAAACTGGGACGTTCCCTGGACGATCGCGTTGAGATCCGTGAAGGTCTGGCAGCAGGTGATCAGTTGATTGTCACCGGCGGGCAGTACCTCAAACCGGGTGACAAGATATTAATTTCGGCTTTTAGTCAGGCCGAGGCCAAATGAACATCTTCCGTTTTATTATTCGGCAAGGGCGGATCTTCACGCTGATCGTTGTGATTCTGCCCATCATCGCCGGCACCTATGCCTATCAATCTCTGCCCAAGGAGGGGGAGCCCGAGATTGCGGTCCCCCATGCCATCGTTGTGACCGCCTATCCGGGTGCTTCACCGAGTGAAATCGAAAGTCTGGTGACCAATCCCCTTGAAGAGGCCCTGAGTGATCTTAAAGATGTGGACGAGATGCGCTCCTCGTCAGCCGAGTCCGTTTCCGTGATCGTCCTCGATTTTATGGTGGATGCGGACCTGGAGCTGTCCCTGCAGCGGGTCCGGGATAAGGTAACCGACGCCCAAAAGGAACTGCCGGATGAGGCCGAAGATTCCACCGTGTCGGAAATCAGCTTCAGTGACATTCCCATTATGCTGGTGTCCGTGGTTGGCGATATGGATCCGGTTTTACTCAAGCGCCTGGCCGAAGATGTTGCCGACGAGTTGGCTTTGATGCCGGAGGTCCTCTCCACCGATGTAACCGGTGGCCAAACCCGGGAAATACACATCTATTTGGATCCCAACCGGCTCAACCAGTTTGGCTTGACGATTCTGGATGTTTACAATGCGATCAAACAAGCGGATATCAATATCCCCGGTGGTATGGTCAACATCCCTGAACGGCGTTTCCTGCTGCGTACGCTCACTGAAATAAAAAATGTGGCTGATTACAAAAAAGTTCCCCTGATCCGAAAAGCGGGCCGGGTGGTTTTTTTGGGCGATGTCGGCACCATCATCGACGGGCACCAGGAGGATATCAGCTATTCGCGTGTGGATGGCAAACCGTCTGTTTCCATCGCCGTAAAAAAACGGGTCGGGGCCAACATACTGCAAACATCGGCTAAAGTCCGCCAGGCCATCGAGATTATCCAGAAGCGTTTTCCGGCCGGGGTTCAGATGGTGGTTACCGCCGATCAGGCCAAATACATCCAGCAGGGCTTCGACACCATGAACAACTCGGCCGTTACCGGTCTGATCATCGTGATTGTGGTGCTCTATTTTGCCATGGGATTCCGGAATTCCATCATCACTTCCATGTCCATTCCCCTGTCCCTGCTGATCACATTCATCCTGCTCAAGGTGTTTGACCAGACCAATAACAACATGGTCCGCTTTTCTCTGGTGCTCTGTATCGGTCTGCTGGTGGACAATGCCATCATAGTGGTAGAAAATGTCTACCATCATTACCAGATGGGCAAAGAGCGAATAGCTGCCGTCATCGACGGTGTCTCCGAAATCGCCGCACCGGTTGTCTCGGCAACCCTGACGACCATGGCCGCATTCCTGCCGATTTTACTGATGACGGGCACCACCGGCGAATACATGGGTTTTCTGCCCAAAACTGTCACCATTGCACTTTCTGCATCTCTAATCGTTTCACTGATCGCCAATCCCTTGGTGTTATCGCGATTCATGCAGCGCTCCGTCAAGGATGGCCGCATCGTCCGTCCCGAGGAAGATCTGGCCTTTTTAAAACGAATATATGTGCGCCTGGTATCGTGGGCTTTGAACCACCGTTTCGTGTTGGTTGTGCTGACCATTGGCAGCATGGCTTGGGCCGCCAGCCTGGTGGGGCTCAATATCGTTAAGATCGAAATGTTCCCGGACATTGATTTTGATTACATCTATATACCCATCGAAACCCCCACGGGAACGGATGTGAAAACCACCGACGCCATCGCCAGGCGGGTGGAAAATATCGTAACCGACATGGTACCGGAGGCCACCCAGGTGGTATCGACAGTGGGATATCGGGGCCAGAGTGCCTATGAACTGTCCTTTGGCCAGGGGACCGTCAGCCATTTTGCCGAAATTACCGTCGAGCTGCTGGACGGTAAGGAGTTCGCGCGCGCATCCCATCTGGAAATTCAGCAGCGCATCCGGGAACGGCTGCAAAAAATCCCGGGTGCCGCCATCCGCTTCAGGCCGTTGTCCTGGGGGCCGCCCACCTTTGCACCCATCGTGGTGAAAGTCGTTGGCCCGGAGATTGCGGTACTGCGGGAGATTTCCAGCGAGGTCAAAGAACGTTTGTCCCGCATCCAAGGGGCCGTGGACGTCAAAGATGATTTTGAGAATGCCCCGCCGGAACTGCGGGTATCCATTGACCGTGGGAAATCGGCGTCACTGGGCATCCCGCTGGATCAGCTGGCCATGACGCTGCGTGGCGCAACGGCCGGCCTGGATATTAGAGAGTTTCGGGATGAAATGGATGTATCCAAAAAGTATGATGTGCGCGTGCGGTTTTCGCCGGCAGCACGGACCACACCTAAAATGCTGGAAAAAATCAAGATACGATCGGACACCGGCATGTTGGTACCACTGGCCAGTATTGCCAAGTTTTCCCAGGGGCCGGGAATCAGCAGAATCGGGCACGTGGACCGTCGCCGGGTTGTGCGCGTATCGGCACGCAACGAAGGACGGCCGGCCGTGGAGATCTCAAAAGAGCTTATCAATCAGCTTAGCGCATTTGAGCTGCCGCCAGGCTACGCATTCGATTTTAGCGGCGAACACCGTGAAACCGAGGAGTCCTTTGCCAGCTTGAAACTGGCTTATCTGATCGCGTTTATCCTGATTTTCGCATTACTGGTGACGCAATTCAATTCATATTTTCAACCGCTGGCCATTATGACGGCCCTGCCCCTCTCAATCGTGGGCGCCATGTTCGGATTACTGGTTACGGGCAACAATTTTTCGATCATGAGCTTTGTCGGCCTGGTGGGTCTGACCGGCATCGTGGTCAATGACTCCATCGTTCTGGTTGACTGCATCAACAACAAGCGCAAGCAAAAAATGAAAATATTCGAGGCCATCACGGCTGCCGGGCAACAACGCTTGCGACCTATTATTTCAACAACCCTTTCCACCATCGGCGGCATAATCACCCTAACCATAACCGACAAACTCTGGGAAGGATTGGGGGTGGTGATTATCTTCGGTATCGGATTTGCCACAGTTCTGACCCTGGTGGTCGTACCGGTGATGTACTCACTTTTTGAAAATCTGGGCTACTATGCCATTTCCGCCTTCAAGGGCCCCCGGTTTCAATCCGTACCGGTCGGACAAAGCTTCTTTCTTTCTCGCCGTCGCCATGCCAAACTGTGGGTTGGGTTGATGCTGCTGGTACAAATTGCGGTCCTTGCCGCCGGTGGAGTTGTGCTGGCGCCGGAAGTGATGCGTATCTGGACCGCTGCCCATTTCCAGGCACCCAACCTGATGAAGCTGGCCATCGAAGTGGTGGTGTTTGCGCTGGGTTTGGGTCTGCAAGGAGTCGGTGTTTTGCTGGTGCTGCTGATTCCGACCTGGGCCGGGCTGTTTTTTCTAATGGGACGCCGGACTGCGGATATGCACTATATCGATGTCACTGCCGATGGCATCACCTTGACATCGCCGGCCGAAGCCCTCTTTTTTGCGCATGAATCCATCAAACGCGTTAAATTTTCGCGGCTTACCAGACGTTTGACCATTTATGCAGGCAGGCGGCGGATAACGCTGCGCAAGGTTGTGGCGGCGACCAGAAAACCGCAAAAGGTACCGCTCAGATCCTGGCTGGGTGCAACCCCGCCATCCCGTGCAGACCTTAGAACCGGTATGCAAGAGTTGAAAGCTGCTTTAGATGCCTTGGTATCCGGTCAGCCTTGATTTTCAGCCGTTATTACACCACATTGATTTTAGTTATCGTGATAGTCAGAATAACTGACCTATGCCAGACTACCGCCATATAGCACCGTGGTATGATTTCCTGTTGCGGCCATTTGTGAAAACCATTCGCCGCAATGTTGTCAAGACGGTTCTGGCATTAAAGCCCGGGCTGGTTCTGGATGTGGCCTGTGGCACCGGGGACCAACTGCGTGTTCTCTCGGAAAACCGAATCAACGCCGTCGGCATCGATCTTTCCGAAGCCATGCTGCGCCAATGTCGCCGGTCAAACCCGGCTGCAGACTGTTTGTTGCAGGACGGGACCGCCATGGCTTTTCAGCCGGCCACATTTGATCTGGTTATGATTTCGTTTGCCTTGCACGAATGCGGTTGGCCTGCGGCTGTGGACATGCTGGACGAAGTATATCGGGTCCTCAAACCCGGCGGCCAGCTGCTAATCGTGGACTATGCCGATTTGAAACAGGTACGTGGACATGTGCGCCTTGCCATCAGCGCCATTGAATTCCTGGCCGGTCGAGATCACTTTAGCAATTTCCGCAACTACCATCGCAAGGGCGGTTTGCAGGCCTTGATCGATCCACACCGCTTTAGTTTGTTAGCATCACGAAAGCGGGCCGCCGGTAGCATTGAAATACAGGAGTTTAAGCCTCTCAAAGACAAGGCCCTGAATTGGAAGCTTGTGTCTTCGACCACCGGCTAGGTCGGTGGTTTATGATTTGAGTAAAATTGGTTTTTTTTTAAGAAGCGGTGCGATACTGCGCTATCTGTCTTGATATGGCGATCAGCCGATCGTTCTCGTCCCAGATTTCTCCATCCTCCTCCAGGAGGCCGCAGGTAAGAAACCGCGTCCGGAAGACACATTTCAACCATTTTGATTGCGGTATGTTGCGAACGTTGACGGAAAACTCCAGGGTCGGCACCCAGGCAACCATGCCCTGACTGGTCAATACAGCCGGTGGGAAGGAATCGGCAGCCAAAAGAATCCCCAAGACA
>Ga0180436_10001829_pt1 | contig 20546 bp, 14 predicted proteins | sample SS_ome_2_FD_132434 | JGI IMG/M metagenome (GOLD analysis project Ga0180436, IMG submission 132434) | Hypersaline lake sediment archaeal communities from the Salton Sea, California, USA - SS_3_S_2 metaG | ecosystem: Environmental > Aquatic > Non-marine Saline and Alkaline > Hypersaline >...
GGCGTGATCGTCGCCATGGGCTTCCCCGACTACTTCCTCATCGTCGCCGACTTCATCGGCTGGGCGAAGGACCAGGGCATCGCGGTCGGGCCCGGGCGCGGCTCGGGCGCCGGTTCGATCGTCGCGTACGCGCTGCGCATCACGAACATCGACCCCATCGCCTACGGGCTCCTGTTCGAGCGCTTCCTGAACCCCGACCGCGTGTCGCTGCCCGACTTCGACATCGACTTCTCGGACGCGCGCCGCGGCGAGGTCATCGACTACGTTCGCCGCACCTACGGAGACGACAAGGTCGCGCACATCGCCACCTTCGGCACGATGGCCTCGCGCGCCGCGATCAAGGACGCCGCGCGCGTGATGGAGGCGCCGTTCGCCGACGCCGACAAGGTCTCGAAGCTGATCCCCTTGGTGTTCGGCCGTTCGGTGCCCATCCGCACGGCGCTCGAGGAGATTCCCGAGCTGCGCGACCTCTACGCCGCCGGGGCCCAGCCGTACGTCGACGTGGCCATGTCTCTCGAGGGGCTGACGCGCCACGCCTCGGTGCACGCGGCCGGCGTGATCATCGCCCGCGACCCGATTACCGAGCTCGCCCCGCTGTTCCGCAGCGGCGACGGCCCGGTCGTCTGCCAGTACGACATGGGGTCGGTCGAGGACCTCGGCTTCATCAAGATGGACTTCCTCGGGCTGCGGACGCTGTCGCTGATCGAGGCAGGCGTGCGCATCGTGCGCGACACCTACGGCGTGGAACTCGATCCCGACGCCTTTCCCGCGGACGACGCGCTCACCTACGAGCTGCTGGCGCGCGGCGACGCCGCGGGCGTGTTCCAGTTCGAGTCGCCGGGGATGGTCGACACGCTGCGCAAGCTGAAGCCGCGCCGCATCCAGGACCTCATCGCCGTCTCGGCCCTCTACCGCCCCGGGCCCATGGAGAACATCCCGACCTACATCCGGCGGCACCACGGCCAGGAGGACGTCAGCTACGCCGACTTCCCGGTCGCCGCGCCGATTCTCGCGCCCATCCTGGAGGAGACCTACGGGATCCCCGTCTACCAAGAGCAGATCATGCAGATGGCGCAGGCGGTGGCGGGCTACACCCTGGGTGAGGCGGACCTCCTGCGGCGTGCGATGGGCAAGAAGAAGGTCGCGGAGATGGAGCAGCAGCGGGCGATCTTCGAGCGTGGCGCGGGCGAGCGTGGCATCCCGCGGCCCGAAGCGAACCACATCTTCGACCTGCTGGAGAAGTTCGCGAACTACGGCTTCAACAAGTCACACAGCGCCGCCTACGGCGTGCTGTCGTACCAGACGGCGTACCTCAAGGCCCACTTCCCCGTCGGGTTCGCGGCGGCGCTCCTGACGGTCGAGCGCGGCGACAGCGACAAGGTGGCGCAATACGTCGCCGACGCCCGCCACCTCGGCGTCGAGGTGCTGCCCCCCGACATCAACACCTCGGGGGGTGACTTCACCCCGGACGGCGGGGTCGTTCGCTTCGGGCTCTATGGCGTGAAGAACGTCGGCGACGCCGCAGTCGACCACCTGGTGCGCGAGCGCCAGCAGGGAGGCCGCTTCCGCGACCTGTTCGACTTCTGTCGCCGGGTGGACACGCAGCTCGTGAACAAGCGCGCATTGGAGTCGCTCGTGAAGGCGGGCGCATTCGATGCGCTGGGCGACCGGGCCTCGCTCCTCGAGCACCTCGAGCCCGCGTTGCGCTGGGGAGCCGCCCAGCGCGAGCAGGCCAGCCTCGGGCAACACGGCCTCTTCGGCATCGACGAGGTGCGGCCGCCGGCGCTCACCGCCGCCGAACCCCTCGGCGCACTCGACCTGCTGCGCATGGAGAAGGAGGCGCTCGGGCTCTACCTGTCGAGCCACCCGATGCTGGAATACCCCGGCCTCACCGAGTCGGCCAGCTGCAGCGTGGCGGAGCTCGACGGCTGGTGGCGCGAACGGTCCGCCGATGGCGGCCGTCCCCGCGTCGCCCTGGCCGGCCTGCTGCAGAACGTGGTCAAGCGACCGACGCGCAAGGGCGGCATGATGGCCCGCTTCGAGATCGCGGACGTGAGCGGCGCCCGCGAGGTCGTCGCCTTCGGCCGCACCTACGACGACATCGCGGCGGTCCTCGCCGAGGACGTGCCCGCGGTGGTGGTGTGCGAGGTCAGCCAGGACGGGGACGCGCTCCGCCTGGTGGCCGAACGATTGGTGCGTTGGGACCGGCGCGAGCAGGTGCCCGAGCTGGCGATCCTGACCTTCGATCTCGACGAGCTGGGCTCGCACCAGCTGCTGGAGCTGCGCTCGTGCCTCGATGACCGCTCCGGCCGCGTGCCCGTCGAGCTGAGGCTGCGGACGGGCTCGGGGACGATCCACTTCGCCGCGGAGGGGCTCCGCGTCGATCCCGAGGGCTTACCGGCCGTGGTGGAGGCCTGCCCGTGGCTCACGGCCACGGTGGCCCTCGACGCGCGCCCGTGGCTGGAGGAACGTGGCCGCCAGGGTTACGGCGGACGCGGCCGACCGCCGGCCGCCCGCTCGCCGGCGCCGGCGAGCGACGTCCCCTTCTGACGAGCCGCTGCGCCGGACGGCGGCCTCAGCCCCACTGGGTCGCCGTTTCGCGTCCGCGCTCCAGGTCGACCTGCGTGGCCGACATCTTGAACTGCTGGGCCGAGGTCGCGGCGTGCATGGCCGTCTCGTAGCTGATGACGTCCTGGCCGTAGAGCTCGGCGAGGTGGTCGTCGAAGAGCTGCATGCCGTCGAAGCGCGAGTCGCGGATGGCGTCGTAGATCTCACCGGTCCGCTGCTCGTCCTTGATGAGGTCGCGGATGCGCAGCGTCCCGCGCAGGATCTCCATCGCCGCCACCCGGCCCTTGCCCCCCACCCGCGGGAGAAGCCGCTGCGACACGATGCCGACGAGGGCCTCCGCGAAGAGGATCCTGGCGACGTCGCGCTCGTGCGGCGGGAACAGCTCCATCACCCGGTTGATCGTGCGCACCGAGTCCTGCGTGTGCAGCGTCGCGAACACGAGGTGGCCCGTCTGGGCCGCCGACAGTGCCGCGGCCGCGGTCGCGTGGTCGCGGATCTCCCCGATCATGATGATGTCCGGGTCCTGGCGCATGGCGGCGACCAGCGCGTCGGCGAACGTGGTCGCGTCCATGCCGATCTCGCGCTGCACGATCGCCGAGCGCTTGGAGCGGTGCAGGTACTCGATCGGGTCCTCGATGGTGACGATCATCTTGCCGTGGACGGCGTTGATCTCATCGATGACGCGCGCCAGCGTGGTCGACTTACCGGATCCCGTCGGCCCGGTGACCAGCACGATCCCCTTCTCCTGGTCGCGGAAGTAGTTGATCGTCTCCTCTGGGAGGTTGACGATCGCGAGCATCGATTCGTCCGAGCCGATGATGCGCAGGACGGCGCTGACGCTCCCGCGCTGGCGGAAGAGGTTGACGCGGAAGCGGCCCAGTCCGGAAACGGAGTAGGCCAGGTCGACCTGATGCCGTTCCGCGAACACGCTCCGCTGGCGCTCGTCGCACATTGCAGCCACCAGCTTCTCGGTGAACGCGGGCGTGACGCGGGTGTCGGCCACCGGGATGAGCTTGCCGTGCAAGCGGGCCAGAGGCGGCAACCCGACGTGGAGGTGGAGGTCGGAGGCGCCCCGGTCGACGAGCGTCTTGAGCAGATCGTGGAAGTTCACGGCCACACGATAACGGCCGACGCCCCCCGATGGAATGAACACGTACACTGCGCGCCATGGAACTCCCCCACGATGTCATCCTCGTAGGCCGGTCGTGACCCGCCTCCTCATCCCGCTCGTCGCCGCCGTCACGCTCGTGCTGCTGGTCATCTGGCTGCAGCAGGGCGGCTCGTCGGCGACTCCGGCGCCGGCCGCCACCCAGGCCGCCGGAGCGGCGGACGACGCGCCCGTCGCGTCCGAGGACGCGGTCGCCGCGAACGAGACGCCTACGGCGCCCGCCGACGCGGAGACCGGCGTCGACGGCGACGCGCCGACGGCGGACGAGGCGGAATCCGTGCCGGTCACCCCGGTAGAAGGCGACCCGGCCGGCCCGGCAGATGCCGGCCCCGTTGCCCCGGTCGAGGCCGCGCCGGCCACACCGGCGGGCGAAGACGTCGTAGCCAACCTCCCCGAGGGCTTCGCCGCCCTTGCGCCGCTCGTCGCGGAGCGGCGCCTGGCGTTCGAGGAAGCCGCCGAGGTGCTCGACCCGGAACTCGACTACGCCGCTGTCATCGAGACCAACCGCGGTACCGTCTTCGTCGAGCTCTTCGAGGAGGAGACGCCGCTCACCGTCAACAACTTCGTCTTCCTGGCCCTCCACCGCTACTTCGACGGCATCGTCTTCCACCGCGTGATCGACGGCTTCATGGCCCAGACCGGCGACCCGACGGGCACCGGGACCGGCGGCCCCGGTTACCAGTTCCCCGACGAGATCGTCGAGGACCTGCGGCACGACACCCCCGGCGTGCTGTCGATGGCCAACGCGGGCCCGGGCACCAACGGCTCGCAGTTCTTCCTGACCTTCGACGCCACGCCCTGGCTCGACGGTGCGCACACCGTGTTCGGGCGCGTGGCCGACGGCCTCGAGGTGCTCGACGCGATCACCCGAGTCGATCCCCAGCAGCCGTCGATCGTCGCGCTGCTCACCGATCCGGCGTCCTCGGTCCGCGACCAGGGTGTGGCGCTCGACGGCGATGGCACCGTCGAGGACGCGCTCGGCGAGGCGCTCGGCGTCACCCCGGTGCCCGGCCCCGGCTACGAGGTCGCCGGCACGCGCGTGATCATCGGCAGCGTGAACGGCGAGGCCGCGGCCGGCTTCTTCCCCAGCCCCGATCGCATGGAGCACGTGACGATCGTGGCACGACCCCGTGACTGACCCGCCCGCGATTTCCCCCACCCCAGGAGGCCCCATGAACGCACGACTCGACGGCTACGAGCAGGTCCCCCACGTCGGCGCCGAGCGCGTCACCCAGTTCGAGCGCGCCGGTCAGGCGCTCGAGGGCGGTCACGACTACCTCGCGCTGATCGACACCGATCGCGGCGAGATGGTCGTCGACCTCGAACAGGACCGCACCCCGGTGACGGTCAACAACTTCGTCTTCCTGGCGCTGCACCGCTACTTCGATGGTGTCGTCTTCCACCGCGTGCTCGAGGACTTCATGGCGCAGACTGGCGACCCGACCGGCACGGGCCGCGGCGGCCCCGGCTACCGCTTCGCCGACGAGTTCCACCCGGAGTTGAGCCACGACGCGTCCGGCGTGCTGTCGATGGCGAATGCCGGCCCCGGCACCAACGGCTCGCAGTTCTTCATCACGTTTGGGGCCACGCCCTGGCTCGACGGCAAGCATGCCGTGTTCGGCCGCGTGGTCGACGGTGCCGAGGTCCTCGACGCGATCACCCGGGTCGACCCGCAGCGCTCCGGCGGCGCGAAGCCGGATGCGATCCGGCAGGTCACCATCTGGCGGCGCGCGGCGGCCTGACGCTGCTCGCCCCGTGAGGGCGGCGCCTTCACCAGCGGCGCCGCCTCCGTCGGTCAGGACCCCATCGGGGGCATCTTCAGGGTGCGCCGTCGCGCATGGTCGACGAGATGCGTCTCGAACGCCCCCACGGGCACACCGCGGCGCTCGGGTTCTTGGCGGCTGCGGAACGCGACCTCGTCCGCCTCGATCTCCTTGTCGCCCAGGACCACCGTGTAGGGCACCTTGTACAGTTCGGCGTCGCGAATCTTGGCCTGCATCCGCTCGTTGCTGGCGTCGACCTCGGACCGCAGGCCAGCGGCGCGAAAGCGTGCTTGCAGCCGACGGGCGGGTTCCACGTGGCGGTCGGCGATCGGCACGATGCGCACCTGCTCGGGTGCGAGCCACAGGGGGAAGTCGCCGGCGAAGTGCTCGATGAGGAACCCGATGAGCCGCTCGTGCGTCGACAGCGGTGCACGGTGCAGGCACAGCGGGGTCCGCCGCTGGTTGCGCTCGTCGATGTAATTCAGATCGAAGCGGGCGGGCACGGCGAAGTCGACCTGGTTCGTCGCCAGGGTGAACTCCCGGCCGATCGCGCTGCGGATCTGCACGTCGATCTTGGGTCCGTAGAAGGCGGCCTCGTCCTCCACCTCCACGAAGTTGATGCCGCCGTGCTGCAGCGCCCGGCGGGTCATCTCCTCGGTACGCAGCCACAGTTCGGGCTCGTCGACGTACTTCTTGCCGAGGCCGTCGGGCGCGTGCTTCGAGAAGCGCATGACGTAGTCCTCGATGCCGAAGAGGGCGAAGTAGCGCAGGTAGAGATCGACCACCGCCAGGAACTCGGCCTCGAACTGATCCTCGCTGCAGTAGATGTGGGCGTCGTTCATGTTCATGCTGCGGACCCGCAGCAGGCCCATCAGGGCGCCCGAATCCTCGTAGCGGTAGCACGTCCCGTACTCCGAGAGCCGCAGCGGGAGGTCGCGGTAGGACCGCGGCCGTGCCGCGAAGATCTTGTGGTGGAACGGGCAGTTCATCGGCTTCATGTAGTAGCGGACGTGCTCGAGCTCCATCGGCGGGTACATCGAGTCCGCGTAGTACGGGAGGTGCCCGCTCTTGAGGAAGAGCTCCTCCTTGGACACGTGTGGTGTGCGCACCTGCTGGTAGCCGGCCGCCTCCTCCATCTCCTTCGCCAGGCGCTCGATCTGCTCGACGAGGACCGTCCCGCGCGGCAGCCACAGTGGCAGGCCCGGGCCGACGTCCTCGTCGAGGACGTAGAGGTCGAGTTCGGCGCCGAGCTTGCGGTGGTCGCGCCGCCGCGCCTCCTCGAGCTGCCACAGGTGGTGCTCGAGCTCCTCGGCGGTGGCGAACGCCACGCCGTAGACGCGCTGCATCATCGGTCGCGTCTCGTCGCCGCGCCAGTAGGCGCCGGCGACGCTCATGAGCTTGAAGTGGGGCGTGACGTCGCCGGTGGACGGCACGTGGGGACCACGGCAGAGGTCGGTGAAGCCCGTGTCGCCCCCCTGTTCGTAGAAGCTGATCGCGACCCCCTCGGGGAGGTCCTCGATGAGCTCGACCTTGTACGGGTCGCCCTGCGCACGCCAGTGCGCCAGCGCCTGGCCGCGGGGCACCTCGTAGCGACGTAGCGGGAGCCGCGCGGCGATGATCGCGCGCATGCGCGTCTGCAACTCGTCGAGGTCTTCGGGCGTGAGCGTGCGCGGCAGGTCGAAGTCGTAGTAGAAGCCGTTGTCGATCACCGGGCCGATGCCCATCCGAACGCCGTCGGGCGCGTGCCCTTCAGCGACCAGCATCTCACGTACCGCCTGCGCGAGGACGTGCGCCAGCGTGTGCCGCTGCAGCGTCAGGAGGTCGTCGGCGTCGCGCCTGGTGACGATCGCCAGGTGCACGCCTTCGGGGAGCGGCGTGAGCAGATCGGCGAGCGTGCCGTCGACGCGCGCGCCGACCGCCGCCCGGGCGAGGCCCGGACCGATCACCGCGGCGGCGTCGGCGGCCGTCGCGCCCGGTGCGAGGTCCAAGCGTTGACCGTCGGGCAAGAAGACGTGCATGGGGGACTCCTCGAGGCGGCGCGCGGCGCCGGCGTGGGCGGGCGACGTGCGTGCCGGACGCGCCCGCGAGCGCCGGTCATGCTAGCACGTGACATACTGACGGCCATGCACCTCGTGGCGGTCGTCGGCGGCGACCAGGACCTCGCCCACCGCTTGCGCGGCTTTCAGGACGCCGGGCAACGCTTCCTCCTCCACCCCATCGCACCGCGGGCCCTGCCGGCCCTGACCGATGCCCTGCGCACGCTCGATTTCGCGGGCGCCGTCGTGCTCGACGACCGCAGCCAGCGTGACGCCGGCGCAGCCGCCGAGCGCAGCTCGCTCGACGTCCGCGAACTGCGGGCTGCGGACGCCCTCGTCATCACCCCCGCCGGCGTCGTGACCGACCTGCACCTCGGTCGAGCCATCGGGGCGGCGCTCCGGCAGCGACTGTGGGATCCGCGTGGCGCGCGGGCGGTCGTCCAGGGGTCCGATCTCGCCGCGCGAGCGGCGGCGCGCGAGCTCGCCAGTCTCGGCGTGGCGCACCTGTGCGTGATCGCCTCGGACCGCCCGGAGGCGGAGCGCGTCACCGGTCTGCTGGCGGCGGCCACGTCGACGGCGGCCCTGGCCGAGGCGGAGCCCGCCGCGCAGGCGATGCTCGAGCGGGCCGACCTCGTGGTTCGCTCGAGCGAGGCGGCGACGCTGCCCGCGCACGTGCTCGGCCCCCACCTGGCGCTCGTCGACCTGGTGCCGGGAGCGCTGTCGGCGTGGCGACGCCGTGGCCTGGAGGTCGGCGCCCTCACGATCGGCGCGCTCGACGTCGAGGCACACCGTCTGCAGCTGGCCCTGACCTCGATCCTCGGCCCCGGGGTCGCACTCGAGCCGCTCATGGCCCTCGTGCACGACGCTTGACTCATCCCTCTCAAGCCGCTGGGCGTCACGCTGTGCGTGTGTTGCGTCGCGTACCGCCTGGCGTCCTCCGCGTGCTGCCGCTCGCCATCGCCGCCGTTCTCTTCGGCGCGGCGGTGTCGAGTGGCCATGTCGGTTCCCCCGCGCCCGGCGTCGAGATCCCGCTGTGGAACGCCCGGATCGAGATCACCGATGGCGCGGTCACCGTCACGGTCGGCGATCGGACGCTGGTGTACGTCGACGGTCTCGGCTGGCTCGCCGACTTCGTCGCCCCCCCACCACGCGTCCACGACGGCGTCGCCTGGGTAGTGCCCGACGTCGCTGCGGCTCTGGGTCTGATGCCCGAGCAGAGTGGCCGTCCGCCGTCTGCGGACGCCGCCCCGCCGTCAACTGACGGCGCCCCGCCGTCAACTGACGGCGGGCAGGCGCGGCTCGTCGGCGTGCGCATCTCGGGCGAGGTGGACATGCGCGTCGTGCTCGATCTCGAGGGCATCGAGGTCGACGCGGTGCGGGGTGTCGGCACCGTAGGACGCGTCGAACCGGGCGACGCCCTGCGGCTCGAGCTGCCGAACGTCGTGCTTCCCCCCACCCTCCCCGCGACCGCCGGCGTCATCGACCTCGCATGGCGCGAGGGCGCTCCGCGTCCCTCCCTGGCGTTGACCGGCGGCGGCTTTGCGTACGACGTGTTCGCGTTGGCCCACCCGACGCGGCTCGTCATCGACCTGCGCCCCGACCGCGATGGGGTGCCCGCCTCGGGCGAACGGGTCGAGGCCCTGGGCCCCGGCGTCGTCTACCGGACGTTCCGTGCCCAGGGCACTGGGGGGCCGAGCCGCGTCCACGTGCTGGAGGTGGCACCGGGGGCCGGCCAGTGGCGCGTGGTCGGGGCGCCCGGCGAGGCCCAACCGACGCTGCGGTGGGCGGACGGCGGGTTCGTCGCGATCAACGGCGGCTACTTCGAGCCGGCGACCCGCGCCGCGATCGGGCTGCTCGTGGTCGACGGGGTGTGGCTCTCACCGCCATCGCGGGGTCGGGCGGTCATCGGATTCGGTCCCGAAGGTGTGGTCATCGATCGCGTCCAGGTGCGGACGGGCCTGTGGCTCGACGATCGGCTGGCGCTGTCCCTCGATCACCAGCTCGCCGAGCAGGTCTCGGTGCACGCGACCCCGGGCGCGTGGGCGGGAACCGGGCACATGGGGGCGCTGACGGTGGATGCCGGTGGCCTCGTCACCGGCAACCGCGTGGGTCCGGTGCGCGTCCCCGATGACGGCCGCGTGATCGTCTACCCGCCGGAACTGCGCGCCGCCGCCCTCGCCGAGCACGGTACCCGTGTCCGGACCACGGTTCGGCTGCGGCCGGCGGCGTTGGAGCGCGTTTCCCACGCCGTCGAGGCCGGGCCGCTGCTGGTGCAGGCCGGGCGCGCCGCCTTCGCCCCCGAGCTCGAGGCCTTCGCGCGCGGCGTCCGCATCCTCGACGAGGTCACGCAGCAGGCCGCCATCGGCGTCACCGGGGACGGGACCGTGCTGCTGGTCGCGGCGGAGGCCATGGTCGCCGCCGACCTCGTTCCGCTCATGCTCGACCTCGGTGCCGTCGACGCGATGCGCCTCGACTCCGGTGGCAGCACCACGCTCGTCGCCGACGGTCGCGTGCTGAACCGACGCACCGAGCGGGCCGTGGCGAACGCCATCGTGTGGCTCCCCGAGGCGAAGCGGTGAGCGGGCGCCTGTGGCTCGCGTTGCTGTTGGCGGCGTCGCTGCACGTCGGGCAAGGTCAGGGCAGTGGTCGCCTGGCGGAGGTCGAGGTCGGGTTCCGAGGTGCGCCGGTGGCCGACGCGTGGAATCCCCTGCGCGTGACCGTGCGTGACGTCGGCAGCGGCCGCCTCACGCTCGTGGCCGATCAGGGCAACCTGCGCGACGGCGAGATCCCCTGGACGATGGTCGTGCCGGTCACCGGCGGCGCCGGGGTCCGGGTGCTGGAGGTCGACGTATTCCTGCCGGCCTGGCGGTCGCTGGTCTGGTCCCTGGAGGCGGGCGGCAGCATCGTCGCTAGCGGCGCGCTGCCCCGGGAGGCGGCCGACCGGCGCCGGCTCGACCTGGTCGTGAGCGCCCGGCCCGGGGCGGTCGCCGAGCGCCTCGCGGGCCGCGTGGTCGACGTCCCCGCGTCGCTGCTGCCCGCGCGTGCCGCCGCCTACGACGGGATCCGCTCGCTGTGGCTCGACGGCAGCGCAGGCATGCCGGCGCCGGCGGCGATCTCGGCCGCCGCCGCGGCCGGCGCCGTGGTCGTACTGGCCGACGACGCGCTGCGCGATCCGGACGTCACCGAGCTCGTCGGTGAGGGTGCGACGTGGATCCCGATCGCGGCGGGCGGATGGTGGGTCGGCGCACCCCCCGATGGCGCCCAGCTCGAGGGGGCCCGCGTCGACCTGGGCGCCTACCTGGCCGCCTTCGCTGCCGCGGGCGGGGTGGTGGCCCCGCGCACCGTCTCCGTCGCGGCGGTGATGCTCACGGCGTCCGCCTACGTGCTGCTGGTCCTGCTCGCCTGGCGCGTCGGTGGCGCCCCAGGCCTGTTGACGTGGTCCGTGCTGCTGCTCGGCGCCTCGCTGCTCGCCTGGGGCGCGCCCCGCCCCTCGTCGCCGACCCTGATCGAGAGCCGCGCGTTGCACGTGGGTGTTGGCGATCTCGCGTGGCGCACCGAGGTACACGACCTGTTGACGTTGCCGGCGGGCGAGGTCGCCGTGGCCCGAGTCGCTCGCCCGGCGACCACGACCACCGGCGAGCAGCGTCTCGGCTCGCCACCCGCCACCACGCTGACGCTGCCGCGTTGGCGCGGGGCCACGCTCGTCGAGTCGCCGCGCGCCGCCCCGGCGCTGCTCGCGCTCGACGCGGACGGCCTGCCGGTGGCCGTCGGCAACCGGGTGTTGCGCGACGTGCGGGTCGTCGGTGGCCCGGCCTGGCGCGAGGTGGCGCCGGGGCGCGCGCTCGAAGCTCCGAGCGACCCGACGAACCTCGGCGGGAACGCCGCCGCCTTCGAGGCGCTGCTGCCCCCCGGCAGCGCGTGGGCCAGGGATGGCGACGACTGGCACGTCGCCCTCGCCCCGGGGGTGCGCTGGTGACGGTGCGTCTGCCGAGGGTCGTCGAGGGCGGCCTGGAGCGTCTGCGTGCCGGCGACCTCCCCCAGTTCGGGTTGCTGCTCCTAGCGCTGCTGGTGGCGACGCTGGTGGTGACCTGGCCGGCCCGCCCGGGGCTCCCGAACGAGTCGTGGTACACGGTCTCGCAGACCCGCTCGGTGCTGATCGCGCTGCTCGCGCTCGGCTACGGGATGGGGCTGCCACTGGCGACGCCGCGTCGGGCGGCGGGTACCGCGCTGGCGGTGTTGCTGCTCGCACTCACGACCCTGCCCCTGGAGTTGGTCGCGCACGCGGGGAGCGCCCCCGCGACGCCGGCGTGGTGGGCCTGGCTGGCGACGCCCATCGCCACGGCGGGGCACCTGTCGCTCGGCGCGCTGTTGGGCATCGTCGTTCGCCGGCTGCGTCTGACGGCGCTGGCGCCCCTGCTGGCGCCCGCCGTCCTCGTCGGCGCCGTGGCGATCGACGTCCGGCTCGGCGTGACGCTGTTGAACCCCCTGACCGCTGCGCTGCAGATCGCGCCCGGCCACCTCGCGTTCCATGGCGCCGTCGCGCTCCTGGGGGCCGCCGCGCTCGCCTGGGTCGCACGGCGCGGCGGAGGCGAGGCATGACGCGGCCGGTGCATCTCGACATCCTTCGGCGGTGGCGCCTGGAGGGCATGGGGCTGCGCGCGGGCGCGGGCGGCCTCCTCGCGTCCGTGGCGGCCTTCGCGCTGGACGTCCCGAGCGCATGGCACCTGGGCGCCATCGTGCTCGGCGCCGCGCTCGCCGCCGCGTGGCCGCCGAGAAGCAACGAGCGGCGTGCGCTCGGGTGGGTCGGCGAGCGCGTCGGTCTGGCCTACGAGACGGCTTGGGAGCTCGCCCGCACCCGGCCGCCGGCCGATGATCGCGCCACCGCGCTGCGTTCGGCGGTCGAGGTGCAGGGGCGGCTGTCGGTGCGGGACCTGCGGCCGCCGCCGGCGGCCGCGTGGTGGCTACCGTTGGCGACGGTCGCCTTCGGACTGTGGTTGTGGGCGGCCTGGGCGGGGGGCGGCGGCGCGGCCTTCCCGACGGGGCCGACGCCCGGGCCGCCCCCCACGACGACGAGTCCCCCGGCGGTAACCGACGAGGCGCGCGTCGAGGACGCGGCGATCGACGAGCCCGACGCGCTGGACACGCCCGATGAAGCGACTCCGGGCCGCAGCGACGACGGTACGGGCGACGCCACGAGCGCCGGCACCGGCACGCCATCAGAAGGCGGCGCCCCGGCCGAGCGCGACGTCCTGGACCGGTTCCTGGATCGGCTGCGGGAGCGCCCACCCGAAGAGGAGGGCGCCGCGCGCGCGGGTCAGGCGGCCGGCGTCGGCGCGGACGAGGAAGACGAGGAAGAGGACCCGGCCGCACCGGGCGGCGACGCCCTGCGCGGCGGCGAGGCGCCCGAGGAGGGGGATCCCGAAAGCGAGCGCCTGCCCGGCGGCGAGGGCGACGAGGAGCGCGCCGGCGAAACCGATGAGGGCGACGGCGAGGGGCCTGCGGGCGACGAGAGCGAGGGCGACGCGGGTGACGCCGGCGGCCCGGAGGGCGAGGGGCCGGAGGCACCGGGCGAGCCAGGGAGCGGGCCGGACGAGCAGGCCGGCGGCGCCGGCGAGCAGGTCGGGGTCGACGAGGGTGGCGAGGAAGGGGACGCGGGCATCGGGGTGAGCGCACCCGGTGATGCGGGTCCCGCGGCCGATCCGGCGGCGGGCGATCCACAGCCGTTGCCGTCGCAGATCGGGCCCGGCGAGGAGCTGCCGATCGGGGGCGTTCAGCTGCCCGGCGTGGGGCCCGACGGCGGCTTCCCCTCCGGACCGGCCGGCACCAGCTTCCGGCGCGGCGTCGAGGAGGCGCTCAACGAGGGCGACCTTCCCGTCGCGTACCAAGAGGTCATCCGCAACTACTTCCGCTAGGCGCGGTCGTCCTCGTTGGGCGAAGTCGCCGTCTCGGACCAACCCCAATGGCCTCGGCCACGCGTGACGGTCGTGACGCGTTCCTCGATGCGTGCGGCCGCGGAGGCCAGGACCGTGCCCCGCACGACCACGCCGGCGGCGTCGAACTCGGGCGCGGCGTGGTCGACGTCCGGGTCGGCGAGCGCGCGCAGCACGCCGTCGACCTCGGCGAACGGAGCCTGCAGCTCGAAGGCGGCACGATCGGGGACGTCGAGGACCGGCGCCCCGTCGAGGGCGCGCGCCAGCGAGCCGCCGTACGCCCGCGCCAGGCCGCCGGCGCCCAGCTTGACGCCGCCGAACACGCGCGCGACGCCGGCGATCACGCGGTCGAGGTCGCGCTTGAGGAGCACCTCGAGCATCGGCCGGCCGGCCGTCCCGCCCGGCTCGCCATCGTCGGACCAGCGCTGGAGCGAGCCCCAGCGCCACGCCCAGGCCACGTGGCCCGCTTCGGGTTCGGCCGCTCGCAGCCGTGCGACCCAGGCGGCCGCGTCCTCGACGTCGGCGAGGGGCGCGACGACCGCCCGGAAGCGCGATCCCTTCACGACCTCGAGGTGCTCGCTGGGGCACGCGATCGTCCGGTGGGCCATGCAGGTAGGCTAACCGTCGCGGGCGCCCGCGGGGACGTGACCGGGCACGTGCTACCTTGCGTAGGCCGCGGGTGTGCGCGTCGGTCGCGTCGCGCGCGGCGATCGCGCCCCCCGGGGCTCCGGGCGCCGCGCTCCGCGCCGCGCTCCGCGCCGCGCTCTGCGCGGGCGCCGAGCCCAGGCCCACGACGAGGTGGAAGATGCCGCTGGTGTTGTACGACACGTTGAGCCGTCGGAAGGTCCCGTTCGAGCCGGTCGTCCCCGGCCGCGCCGGGATCTACTTCTGTGGACCGACCGTGTACTCGGAGCCCCACCTGGGCCATGCGCGCGGACCCGTGGTCTTCGACGTCTTGCGCCGCTGGCTCGAGCACGAAGGGCTCGCCGTTCGCCTGGTGATGAACGTCACCGACGTCGGCCACCTCACCGACGACGCGGACGACGGCGAGGACAAGCTCGAGAAGCGCGCCGCGCTCGAGCGCCTCGAGCCGATGGAGGTCGCGGAGAAGTACTTCTGGGCCTACTTCGACGCCATGGCGCGCCTTGGCGTGCGGCGGCCGTCCGTGGTGCCCCGGGCGACGGGGCACATCGTCGAGCAGATCGAGCTCTCGAAGGAGTTGCTGACACGCGGCCTGGCCTACCAGGCGGGCGGCAGCGTCTACTTCGACGTCTCCGCCTGGCGGGACTACGGCCAGCTCTCCGGCCGCGACCCGGGCGAGCAGGTCGAGGGCACGCGCGTGGACGTCCGCGGCGACAAGCGCGACCCGCGCGACTTCGCACTGTGGAAGGCCGCGGAGGGCGGCCACCTCATGCGCTGGCCCAGCCCCTGGGGCGACGGCTTCCCCGGCTGGCACCTCGAGTGCTCGGTCATGAGCACCAAGTACCTGGGCGACGAGTTCGACATCCACGGCGGCGGGCTCGACCTCGTCTTCCCGCACCACGAGTGCGAGCTGGCGCAGGCGCGGGCGGCCGGCAAGCCCTTCGCGCGGATCTGGCTGCACTGGAACATGCTGACGCTGAACGGCGAGAAGATGTCCAAGTCGAAGGGGCACGTCGTCGAGCTGGCACCGCTCTTCGAGGCACACGAGCCGCTGGCGGTGCGCTTCCACTTGCTTCGCTCGCACTACCGCAGCGTCAGCGACTTCGCAGACGACGCCCTCACCGCCTCGGCCCACGGCCTGCAGCGCCTGCGGCAAAGCTACGCCGCGTGGCGGGCGGCGCCGCCGGCGCCGCCGAGCCCGGACGCCTGGCGCGAGGCGCGCGAGCGCTTCGCGGCGGCCATGAACGACGACCTGCACACCCCTGAGGCCGTCGCCGTGCTCTTCGACGTCGCGCGCGAGGCCAACCGATCGCTGGAGCGTGCCGACCACGGCGCCGTCCACGCGGCGGCGGAGCTGTTCGACGAGCTGCTCGACGGCGTCCTCGGCGTACCGATGACGTCGGCGGCCGACGACGGCTCGCTCATGGCGGGCGTCACCGAGCTGCTGCTCGAGCAGCGCCAGGCGGCGCGCAAGCGCCGCGATTTCGAGAGCGCGGACGCCATCCGCGACCGTCTCGGCGAGCTCGGGCTCGCCGTGGAGGACACCCCGGACGGGCCCCGCTGGCGGCGCTCGGGCTGATCCCCTCGGCTGCCTAGGCCCGCTGGGCGCCAGCCCGGTCGCGAAGGCTCGCGATGGCCCGCGCGCGGCATGCTCGACGGGTGAAGCCGTCCGTTCCCGTGGTCGCCCCCGCGCCCCTGGGCGAGTCCCTCGCCCTGCTCGCCCTGGCGCGCACGCCGGGCGTCGGGCCGCTACGGGCGGCCGATCTCCTGCGCTCCTTCGGATCCGCATCCGAGACCGTCGAGGCCGGCCGCCGCGGTGCCTGGCAGGACCTTCCCCGCTGGCCGCGGCAACGCGCGCGGGCCGCGGGCCGTGCGGTCGATCTCGCGGCCGCCGAGCGCGAGCTGCGCCGCGGACAGCGCGTCGGCGCGAGGTTGGTGACGCTTGCTGACGCGGCCTACCCGCAACCCTGGCGCCCGGCGGACGGCTGGCCGCTGGTGCTGTGGGTCCGGGGCGCCTGGCCGGCGGCCGTGACCGGCCACGCGCCACGGGCCGTCGCCATCGTGGGGCCCCGGCGTGCGTCGCCCGACGCTCGGCGCTTCGCGAGCGAACTGGCCCTCGCGGCCTGCCGCGCGGGAACGTGGGTGGTCTCGGGCCTGGCCTACGGCGTGGACGCCGCCGCCCATCAGGGCGCGATCGATGCGGCGCGCGCGGGTTCCGCGGCCTCGACGCTGGCCGTTCTCGCTGGTGGCGTCGACCGGGTGCACCCGGTCGCCCATCGCGACCTCGCGCGGGCGCTGCTGGATGCAGGCGGCGGCATCGTCGCCGCGGCACCGGTCGGCACGGGGCCCGCGACCGGTGCCTTCCCCGTTCGCAACCGCTGGATCGCGGGGCTGTCGTCGCTCGTCGCCGTGGTCGAGGCCGGCCCGCGTTCCGGCGCCCTGCACACGGCCACCGCCGCGCTCGAACTCGGCCGCGAGGTACGGACGACGCCAGCCCGCCCGTGGGACGCTCACGCCGGCGGCTCACTGGCGCTGCTGCGCGACGGCGCCGCGCCGCTGCTCGAGCCCGACGACGCGTGGCTCGGCCTGCCAGCCGGCATCCGGCCGGATCCGCCCGCGGTGCGGGCAGCCGGGCCGGGGGCGCCGCCGGCCCCTTGGGACCGTATCCTCGGCGCCTCGGCGATCGACGTCGACACCGCGATCGCCGCGACGGGTTGGGGCGTGGGCGCCGTGGTGGCCGCGCTCGAGGGCGGGGTGGTCGACGGGTGGGCGACGCGCCTACCCGACGGTCGCTACCGCCGCACCTGAGGTAGCCGGGAAGACGTTCGGCCGCGTCGTCGGCGGTAGACACTCCCGCGCTCGGGCGGGTAGGCTTGACGGGCATCCGACCCGCGTGCGACGGGCTTCTCGGACACGACACCGGTCGTTGTCCGCGGGCCCCACGAGCGACGGCAGATGGTGCAGGGATGGAAGGAGACGATGACCTTGAGGAAGATGATGATCGCTCTGCTGGCGGTGGCTTCCCTCGGGCTGGCGTTCGGCCAGGGGCTGACGGTGTGGACCACCTTCGGTGACCAGACGCTCGAGTGGCTCGAGGGCGAGGCCGCCTCGTTCACGTCCGCGTTCGGCGTGCCCGTGAGCGTCGTGAAGCTCGACCTCAACGAACTGGCGGCCACCGTGCTGCGGTCCGCCCCCCAGGGAGAGGCCGCCGACCTGTTCATCGGCGTGCCGCACGATCAGATCGGCAACATGGCCGACGGCGGCGTGCTGGCCGACATGTCGGTCTACGCCACCCCCGGGTACCTCGCCGACCTCGGCGAGCAGGCGCGGCTGGCGTACACCTTCGCCGGCAAGCTCTTCGGCCTGCCCATGTTCGTCGAGGGCCCTGCGCTGATCGTCAACACCGACCTGGTGCCCAACCTCCCCGCCACCTACGAAGAGATGATCGAACTGGCGCAGGAGCTGACGACGGCCGATACCTTCGGGTTCATGTACGACGCCCCCAACTTCTACTTCTCGTACGTCTACCTGCGCACCTTCGGCGGTTACGTCTTCGGTCGCGATGCTTCGGGTAGCCTCGTCGCCGGCGACGTCGGCCTGGCCAACGAGGGCGCGGTGCTCGGCGCCCAGGCGCTGAAGGACCTGCGCTACACGTACGACCTCATCCCCTCGGGCGTGAACTACGACGTCGCCAACGGCCTCTTCGTCGACGGCTCGCTGGCGATGATCTACAACGGACCGTGGGCCATCAGCCAGTACCGCGACGCCGGCGTGAACGTCGCCGTGGTGCCCGTTCCGCCACTGGCGGACGGCACCGAGTTCGGCGGCTTCATGGGCGTGCAGGGCGTGCTCATGAACCAGTTCAGCGAGAACAAGGTCGACGCGGCGAACTTCGCCAAGTGGATCACCCGCGCCGACGCGCAGATCTCGATGGCCGAACTGTCCGGGCGCATCCCCGCCTCCGAGACGGCCCTCGCGGCCGTTGGCGACGACCCGATCATCCAGGGCTTCGGCACGGCGCTGCTCAACGCGGAGCCGATGCCCAACATCCCGCAGATGGGCCAGGTCTGGACCCCGGTCGGCAACGCGCTGGCCGTGATCCTCGAAACGGCCGACTCGGACGTCGAGGCCGCCCTCGAGCGCGCGGTCGCCGAGATCCTCGGGAACTGACCGAGGGCCCGAGCCGAACCTAGGGGCTTGCGGCCAGGGGACTCCGTCCCCTGGCCGCAAGCGCACCGACCCCGCGCCATCGGGGCCCACGCGAAGCAGGAGGTACCGGCCATCGACCTCTCGGATCCTCGTGTCTCCCTACCGCGCGCCCGCACCACGGCGGGTGGCCTCGTCAAGTCGCTCCTGCTGATCGCGGCCGCGCTCGGCATCGCTCTGATCGCGGGCTTCGGCAGCGTCGCCGTCCTTCGCCTCGTGATCCCCGATCTGCCCGCCTGGATGGGCCTGCTGATCGGTCTGGTAGCCCTCGTATTTGTCTTGTGGGGCATCTCCCGGCGCTTCGCCTGGATCATGCCCTGGTATTACGTCCTGCCCGCGATCGTCTTCCTCCTCACCTTCACCTTCTTCCCCGTCCTGCTCACGATCTGGCTGGCGTTCACGGACTACGCCGGGGCGCGCAACGGACAACTCAGCGTGCCGACGACGACGCCCGTCGTGTCGGTCGACGGCAACCGCGTCACGGTCAGCGACCCCGCCGGCCTCAATTGCGCGGTCCTGCGCAACGGCTGCGTCGACGTGCGGGCCGAGGTGTACAGCTTCGAGTTGCTCTCCGTGGTCGCGGTCGACTACGCCGACGGCGTCCTGACGATCGCCGAACCGCTACCGCGGGGGCGCGAGGCCCGCCAGGTCGAGATGTTCCTGCCCGAGCTCGGCTTCGACTTCTCGACCGAGATCGCGAGCGTCGAGGGCGTCGAGCTCCGGCTGGGCCGGGCCCCACCCTTCGCGCCCGACCTGGAGCGCATCGGCATCCAGATGGCCGACGAGGTCGACCGCCGCATCGTCGCGCGCGAGGGCGCAGTGCTGACGCTCGATGCCCCCCTGCCGGCCGACTTCGAGGCGACGGCGATCGCCCGCTACAACGAGTACGGCTTCATCGGGCTGAGCAACTTCGTCAGCATCCTGTCGCGCGCCCAGCGCTCGCTCGTCCCGGTGTTCGCGTGGAACGTCAGCTTCGCGGTTCTGACCATCCTCATCAACACCGCCTTCGGCGTGCTGCTGGCCGTCCTGCTCAACAACCCCGACCTGCGCTTCCGCAACGTGTACCGCACGCTGCTGATCGTGCCGTGGGCGTTGCCGAACATCATCACCATCCAGGTGTGGCGCGGCTTCCTGAACGAGAACTTCGGGGTCGTCAACCGCGTCCTCATGCTCTTCGACATCACGCCGGAACCCATCAACTGGCTCGGCGTGGCGATGGCCGCCAAGGGCGCCGTCCTGCTCGTGAACCTGTGGCTCGGTCTGCCGTTCATGATGACCGCCGTGCTCGGCGCGCTGTCGGCCATTCCGCGGGAACTCTACGAGGCCGCCAAGATCGACGGTGCCAGCGCCTGGCAGGGCTTCTGGGGCGTCACCGCACCGCTGCTGCGGACGGCGCTGATCCCCATCACGCTCACGGGTTTCGCGTTCAACTTCAACAACTTCAACCTCATCTTCCTGCTGACCGACGGCGGACCCCCGGTCGACTGGGGGACGGCCACCGCCCGTGGCACGGACATTCTGATCAGCTGGGCCTACAACGAGGCCTTCCGCTCGCAGGGCGGGTACGCCTACGGGCTCGGCTCGGCGATCTCGATCCTGATCTTCGTCATCACGGTAGCCGTCAGCCTCGTCAACTTCCGCGTCACGGGTGCGCTCAAGGAGGAGAGGAACACATGAGGCATCCCGACCGCCGCGCGTTCGTGTGGATGGCCCTCGTCGTCCTCGGTACCCTCCTCGGCGTGTGGGGCCTGCTCGGCAACCTGCCCGAGTCGGTCGTGCGCGACCGCTTCGTCGTCGTCCCCAACGGCTGGGCGTTCCTCCTGGGCGCCTTCGCGCTGCTCATCCTCGGCACCGCGGCCAGCGCCTACACCTACGGCCTGGCGACGCGGCCCGGAAGGGCGTCCGCCTACGCCCTCACCTCCGGCACCCACATGTTCATCTGGGGGGTCATTCTCGCGACGTTCTACCCGGTGATCTATCTCTTGGCGGTGTCGTTCAACCGCAACGACACCCTCGCCGGCGCGCTGCCGCGGGAGGGCAACCTGTTCGTGCGCGCTGGTGTGATCCCCAACCCGGTGGACTTCTCGACCGTGCAGTACGAGAAGGTGCTCAGCCAGACGCACATCCTCGCGTTTCAGTGGGTCCTGATCTCCCTGCTCGTCCTCGCCGTGCTGGGCATCGTCGGGGTGAAGCTCGCCGCCCGCGTCGCCAACCTCCCCGCCTACCGCACCGA
>Ga0180436_10001831_pt1 | contig 20533 bp, 12 predicted proteins | sample SS_ome_2_FD_132434 | JGI IMG/M metagenome (GOLD analysis project Ga0180436, IMG submission 132434) | Hypersaline lake sediment archaeal communities from the Salton Sea, California, USA - SS_3_S_2 metaG | ecosystem: Environmental > Aquatic > Non-marine Saline and Alkaline > Hypersaline >...
CTGGTAATTAGTCGGGACACGGAAGCTCTAGCTTTGGCCCGTGATTTGGGCGCAAGGACTGTCCAGGAATATGGCAGTCCCGGTCTGAATACCGCATTAACCCGGGGAGTGGAAATTGCCAAATCTTACGGAACCTGTGGGATATTGGTTCTACCAGCTGATTTACCACGTCTGGACGCGGAAGATATTCGCAAAATATTAGTTCATAGAGAAGATCCTCCAGTTGTGGTGATTGCTCCGGACCGGAAAAGGGAAGGCACCAATGCGCTTTTTATCAGTCCACCAGATTTGATCGATTTTGAGTATGGCATAGGATCATTTGAGAAACACAGTAAAGGGGCACTGGAAGCCGGAGCACGCCTCGAGGTATGTGATCTGGCCTCTTTGGAATTGGATCTGGATGAGCCTGAGGATCTAGCATTGATCGAAGCAGAATTGAGACTAAACAAATAATGGAAATCATAAATACTATCTATGGAGGATAACTATGACTAAACCAGCTGCACTTTATTTACAGGATGCCCATGACCTGCGGGATGGCCTCGAGTACGTCCGTTATGCAGAGGAAAAAGGCTTTGACGCCGTTTGGCAGGCTGAGTCCCGCCTGGTGAGAGATGCCATTGTTCCGATGGCGGCTTATGCTGCTGTGACAGAGAAGATCAAGATCGGCTCTGGTGTGATCAATAACTGGACCCGCAATATTGGCCTGCTGGCATCAACCTTCCTGACCTTGGATGACCTAGCACCTGACAGGATGATCTGTGGTATTGGTGCTTGGTGGGATCCCCTGGCAGAAAATGTTGGCATCAAAAGGCGCAAACCGCTTACAGCCATGCGGGAAACCGTCGAAGTCATGCGCCGTTTGTTGAACATGGAAAATGTTACCTTTGATGGTGAGTTTGTCCATGTTGAAAATATTGAACTGGATGTCGTTCATGGAAATACCAACCCCCGTAATGTGCCGATTATGATTGGTGCCACCGGTCCGAAAATGCTTCAATTGTCTGGAGAGATCTGTGACGGTGTTGTCATGAACTACTGTGTTCCCGTGGAATATAACAAAATGGCCATGGAAAATATCGAAATTGGCGCAAAAAGAGCTGGAAAGACAATTGATGATATCGATCGACCTCAACTGGTAGTTTGTTCAGTTTCTGATGATTATGATGCGGCAATGGATTCCACCAGGCAATTGTTAACCCAATACCTAGCTCAGCAGCCACATATCGCCATTGCTTCAGGTGTTTCGAATGATGTTGTTGCAGAAATCCAGTCGATCTTAGGTTGGCCGGCAACTCATGAACAGATCCAGGCTGCCAAACACCTGGTCACAGATGATCTTATTCACCGCATTACTGCTTCTGGTACACCAGATGTAGCCCGTGAAAAAGTAGATCAGTATCGAGCAGAAGGTTGCACGACACCAATCCTGTATCCTGTTGGTGGAGATGTAAAGGTATTGATTGATACTTTTGCAACGAAATAGTTTTTTAGGAAGCCCAGCCCTGGAGAGATCTTTCTCCCTGGAGTTGAAGTGTCTTTCCAGGGCTTTTTGCATGAGGAATTGATTATGATCACTGAATACCACCGTCCAGAAAACCTTGAAGAACTTTTATCCCTGGTTTCTAGAAAATCTCCCCGGACGATCGTTCTGGGAGGTGGATTGTATATAAATGAGATTATCAAAGAACCAATAGCAGTTGCTGATCTTCAAAAATTGGGTATGACCGCAATTAAGAAAAAGGGAAAGAACCTTCAACTTGGGGCTGCGGTCACTCTTCAGAATCTGATTGATTCTGAACATATTTCTTCGGCTCTAATAAAGAGTATGAAACATCAGGAGACATATAACAGACGCCAGGTTGCAACGCTTGCTGGAACCCTTATTGCTGCTAATGGACGTTCAGCAGTAGCAGGAGTTTTCTTAGCCCTGGATGCAGAATTGGTTATCAGTGGGGGAAAATCTGATATTGAAAAGATAAGACTGGGAGATTTCCTGCCAGTGAGGGAGGAAAAAATAGCCGGTCGGGTGATCACGGAAATCAGTATTCCGACCGCTGTTCGTGTCTCGTATCAATATGTTGCCAGATCTCCAGCTGATTTACCTATTGTTGGCGCAGCAGTCACTCAATGGCCATCTGGAAGGACTCGGGCCGCATTAATCGGGTACGGGGACCAACCAGTGATGGTATTGGATGGCCCTGGAGATGATGGAGCGGTTGAAGCTGCAAAAGATGCTTATTCTGACGCAGAAGATCAATGGGCTGGCGCTGCTTATCGGTCAGACACTGCCGGGATTCTTGTGAAGCGCTGTTTAGAAGAGATAGCAGAGAACGGTTAAGGATTAATCATTATGATTGATATTGAACTTACGATAAATAATCAAGCCTACCAACTTCACATCCATCCGGGTGAACGGTTATATTATGTGCTGCGGAGACTAGGCTTTAGAAGTGTGAAATTTGGTGACGAACACGGAAAATCTGGTGCGGATACGATCCTGCTCGATGGAAAACCCGTCAACGCCTACCTGATGTTGGCAGCTCAGGCTGACGGCCATGTTATTGAGACTATAGAGATGCTGGGTGATCATCCCAAACAGGGATGGAAAGATGGCAGGGGTCTACATTTCCTCCAGCAGGAATTTGTGATAACCGGTGCTATCCAATGCGGCTACTGCACCCCTTCCCAGATCCTGGCAGCCAAAGAGCTGCTTAGCCGGGAACCAGATCCGACAGAGGAACAGGTAAGAGATGCCCTGTCTGGTGTTTTATGCCGCTGTACTGGCTATTTAAAACCCGTTGCTGCAGTTCTGCGAGCAGCAGCCCGCCTGAGGGGAGAGGAAGTGCCGCCAATTGAAGATCCCATTCAGGTTCCACCTGAATGGATGGACAGTGACATTCATGATTCCATTCCACCGACCAGAACGGTCGAAGTTGATGGGTCGACTTTGACAGCGGAAAGAGTGATTACCGAATTAAAAGTAAGTAACAGTCCGGATACTTGGCGGCAGGTTGGAAAACCCAAGGAAAAAGTGGATGCCGTGAAGCTCGTGCAGGGCAAACCAGCTTTTGCCGCAGATTTTGAACGACGTGATATGTTATTTGCTAAAGTGCTGTTTAGCCCACACGCTCATGCCAGAATAAAATCCATAAACACGACGAAAGCCCTGGAGATCCCTGGTGTGCGTTGTGTGCTAACTCATAAAGATCTGCCACGAGTCCCGTATTCTACGGCGGGTCAATCCGATCCGATACCAGGTCCCTTGGATTGCTATTCCCTTGATAATAAGGTTCGTTTCGTAGGCGACCGGGTAGCGTTTGTTGCTGCAGAGTCTGAAGAGATTGCCCAGAAGGCAGTCGAAGCCATCGAAGTTGAATACGAGATTCTTGAAGCAATCCTCGATACACGAGAATCCATGAAACCAGGTTCACCGGTAATCCATGATCAGGATGATTATGTGAATTTCGCAGACTCCGATCCATCGAAAAATCTAGCCGCGGAGATCCGGATCGATATTGGAGATGTTGAGGAAGGATTTAAGCAGGCTGACGAGATATTCGAGGCAGAATATGAAGTTCCTAAAGTACAACAGGCCCACATCGAACCTCATGTGGTAGTGACTTATTGGGATGAGGATGACCGCCTTGTCATTCGAACTAGCACCCAGGTCCCATTCCATGTTCGCAGGATGATCGCGCCTGTCCTGGATCTGCCAGTAAAAAGGATACGAGTCATTAAACCCCGTGTTGGTGGTGCTTTTGGCGGAAAACAGGAGATGTTAATTGAAGACGTTGCAGCTCACCTGACTATCGTTACCGGACAGCCAGTTCAGTATGTATACACCAGGGAAGAGGAATTTATTGCTTCCCGTTCCCGCCACCCTATGCGAATCAAGCTCAAAACAGGTGTAAAGAAAGATGGAACGTTAACCGCTAATGCTATGTATGCATTGAGTGATACTGGCGCCAATGGCGCACATGCGTTGACAGTGACCGGCAATACTACAAAAGCAATGGCTTTATACGTTGGAGATGGGCCGTTCCGAGAATCTCCTAATATCCGCTTTTATGCCGATGTTGTCTATACAAATACTCCACCATCCGGTGCCTATCGCGGCTACGGTGTTCCCCAGGGATATTGGCCTGTTGAACGACATATGGAGTTTATTGCCCATGAAATGGGGTTGGATCCATTGGAGTTCCGTATGAAAAATTCTCTACAGGCTGGAGAGATCCATCCCTTTAGTGTTGCCTGGAGCGAAGGAAGAGAACCGGTCCCGGAGATGATCCAAACCAATGGATTGGCGGATTGTGTCGTCAAAGGAAAAGAAGCCATTGGCTGGGATAAAAAACTGGCGGATAAAGATTGGAAAAATGTGCCGGGAAAACCTTACCTGAAACGGGGGTTAGGGGTTGCGCTGGTCATGCAAGGAACGGCAATTCCGTACTTGGATATGGGAGGCGCTAGTATCAAACTCAACGATGATGGGTCATTTAACTTGCTTGTAGGTGCAACAGACCTTGGAACGGGATCAGATACTGTTCTGGCGCAAATGGCGGCCGAGATCTTGGGTGTGCACCTGGAGGATATTATCGTTTACTCGTCAGATACGGATTTTACACCTTTTGACAAGGGAGCCTATGCCTCCAGTACGACCTATGTCTCTGGAGCAGCGGTTGTAGATGCGTCAAATAAAGTGGCCGAAAAGATTAGAGAGAGAGCTGTGATGATTCTGGAATCCCGCCTGGATGGGATGAAATTCACAGCCAGTGAGATAGAGTTGACTGACTGCTGCGCAATTGCGCCTGATGGACATGCAGTTTCATTGGCAGATATAGCTCTTCATTCACTTCACCATGCCAACCAGGAACAGATCATGGCCGTCGGATCCTATGTATCCCCGGTTTCTCCTCCACCTTTTGCTGCCCAGTTTGCCGAAGTGACTGTGGATATTGAGACTGGCCAGGTTGTTGTCGATCACCTGGTGATGGCGGTGGATGGGGGGGTGATCATTAACCCTGTGACAGCCTCCGGTCAGATCGAAGGTGGTATGACTCAGGCGCTTGGGTACGCTGTTTCAGAGGAAATGGTTTATGACGAAAAGGGCAGGGCTCGCGAGAAGAATTTTAGGGATTACCATATCTTTGAAGCGCATGAAATGCCGGTCCTGGAAACTATTTTTATCGAAACTTATGAACCTTCCCACCCCTTCGGAGTCAAGGCTGTAGCTGAGATACCTATGGATGGGGTTGCTCCGGCCGTTGGGAATGCAGTATTTAATGCCTGCGGGGCGAATATCCTTGATAACCCGGTGACTCCAGAAAAGATCTGGAAGGAGCTGCAAGGAAACTAGGTTTACCGGCCAAGTTTCATCGAATGCCCAGGAGCGAGTTGTCCTGGGCATTTTCAATAACCTATAGCAGGTGGAGGAAGGCGAGGAGACTGCCAATCTGTTATAATTTAGTAGTTATCAACCGGTTGAAAATTAGGGGCAGAAAGGCCTCTTTTTTAGAAAAATAGGTTGGTTTTGTCTATGGAAACGATTACTTACGTGATTGGACACGTTAATCCAGATACCGATTCAATAGCTTCTGCAATAGGATATGCCTGGTTGCTCCGGGAACGGGATGGAATCAATGCTGTGGCTGCCAGAGCTGGTGCAACTAACCCTCAGACAACCTGGGTGCTGAAACGGTTGGGTTTGGATGCACCCTGTTTGATGACGGATGTCTCTCCCCGGTTTGAAGTTGTTGCCCGCCGTATGGATACTACCTCACCGGATGAGCCGCTCAGAAATGCCTGGGAAATCGCCAGCAGGACGGGTGGTGTTTCTGCAATTGTGAATGATGACGGTACGCCGTATGGCTTGATCACTGGAATTACCCTGTTTTCTTTCCTTTCTGAGCTGGTTGGTCCCCATCCAGGTGGCCAGGATATGCGTATCGCAGAACTCCTTGATATGCCCTGTCATGAAGCCGCTGATACGGATGTTCCCCAGTTCAAAGCGGGCAGTCGCATTCGCGATGCCGTAAATAAGATCCTAAGACAGGAGCGCAATTATTTTATTGTGGTGGACGATGATGGGCAGTATGTGGGACTCTCGCGTCAGCGGGATATCCTCAATCCCCCCAGAGTTCAGGTTGTTTTGGTAGATCACAATGAAAAAGAACAGGCTGTCGGCGCTTTAGAGGAAGCAGAATTGCTGGAAATCATTGACCACCATCGGCTTGGCAACCCTTTTACTCGGGCGCCAATCCGCTTTACCACTGAAGTTGTAGGCAGCACCAGCACTATTATCGCGGAGCGTATTATTGAAGCTGGTTTAAGTGCCCCTGCAGATATTGCGGGGATCCTTTTGGCCGGTATTTTTTCTGACACTCTCTTTTTTACCTCTCCCACAACAACCGACCGCGATAGAAAAGCCGCTGAGCGACTGGGGAGAAGTGCTTTCTCAGGAACTAGTCCTCTGACGGGAGAATCTTTAGATACCTACGGGGAGGCAGTAATAAAAGCGGGAGCAGGTATCTCCACCCGAGATCCGGATGAGATTGTTACCTCGGATACAAAAACTTATACTTCAGGTACTTTGAATTTCGGAATTGCCCAGGCGGAAGTCACCGATTTAGTGCAAGTGGACAAGCACTTACCGGAACTGAAAGATGCATTGGAACGTCTGCGGGTAAATCGGGCTCTGGATTTCACGATCTTGATGGTTACAGATGTTGTTCAGAGTTCTAGCCGGTTGGTTTTCAATAACCCTCCTCCAACATTTGATGATTTGCCTTATCCTGAAAGCACGGATGAAACTAGATTCGCAAAAGGTGTGGTTTCTAGAAAGAAACAGCTTCTGCCGGTCATACTTAGTTTACTTGAAGCTTGATCTGGAATAGGGGCTAAGAAATGAGTAATGTATTATCAGCCTTAGCTGAATTACCAAAAACAGGAACAGCAGCAGCCCTATGCACAATCATTCGGGCCAAGGGATCCACGCCCCGAAAAGAAGGCTGTAAAATGCTGGTTTATGCGAGCGGATCCATAGTTGGGACGATAGGCGGTGGAGAAGTAGAAGGTAGAGTAATAGAGGAAGCACTAGAATCGATCGAATCCGGTGAAAGGAAGATCCGCACTTACGATCTGATAAATCCGGATAAAGGTGATCCCGGAATATGCGGAGGGACCTTGGAGGTATTTATCGATCCATTAACACAGCCGCAAGACCTGATTGTCGTTGGTGGTGGTCATGTTGGTAAAGCGATTGTATACCTGGCAAAATGGTTGGGATTTCGGGTAATCTTGAGTGATGATCGGGAAGATTTCTGCTCACCGAATTTTGTACCAGGAGCAGATGAATATATACACTGTTCCTTGGAGGAATTATCTTCAAAAATTGAGTTTTCACCTCAATCCGTGATAATTCTGGCAACAAGGAACAATCAGGTGGATATCCGGGGGCTCCCAGAGCTGCTAGCTGCGCAGTCTGCTTATATCGGTGTGATCAGTTCACGTAGGAGATGGAAGCTCACAGAGGAAGAATTGCTAGAAAACGGAATTAAGAAAAAGGACTTGGATCGGATCCATGCTCCAATTGGATTGGATATAAAGGCTGAAACACCTGAGGAAATAGCACTCAGCATTATGGCCGAAGTATTCCAGGTCGTTCGTGGTGGATCCGGGAAAAGTTTATCATAACAGCATTTTGAATGGTCAAAATCATTTGACGAAGAAGGATTTATGTGGCAAGAGTATATCAATGCAACTTCAATAGAACAGGTACTCTCTCTGTTAGCTGCTGAAAAGGATCAAGCCAGGATCATAGCTGGAGGAACGGATCTGGTTCTGGAAATGCGCGAGGACTTTCACCAGGAAGTTAAAACCCTGATAGATATTTCAAGGATTGAAAAATTAGATGAGATAACTCTTGATGACGCCGGATACATTCATATAGGTGCCGGAGTTACTCATAATCAATGTGTGGCTTCGGAGATCATTCGGGATGGAGCTCTTCCGTTGGCATTGGCGTCATTGGAAGTAGGCGCTCCCCAGATACGAAATACAGGGACAATCGTTGGTAATCTCGTTACAGCTTCTCCGGCGAATGACACCATCGTTCCCTTAGTAGCGCTGAAAGCTGTGTTGAATATCAGATCTTTGGATGGAGAACGGCAGGTCGCCCTCAGTGATTTTTATACCGGCGTTCGGACACATGTGCTCCAGCCAGATGAAATGGTTACAGAAATAATCGTTCCTTCAATGGCAGCTGAACAACACGGCGAATATCTAAAACTGGGTCTCAGAAAAGCCCAGGCGATTTCTTTGGTGAATATGGCAGTACTGCTAGGATTAGACGAAGGAAAGATCACAAGTGCCAGCATCACCCTGGGTGCCGTTGCGCCAACGATCATCCATGCTTCTGCTGCTGAAGATTACCTGGTCGGAAAAGAGCTGTCAGAAGATATTATCGATCAAGCTGCCGACCTTGCCAGGCAAGCAGCCCGGCCGATTAATGATATTCGAAGTTCAGCAGATTACAGGCAGGAGATCACAAGAGTGTTGGTCAAGAGGGGTCTTACACACATAATGACTGGTGAGGAAGGGGCACGGTTCCCGGATTCTCCTGTCCTATTAATGAGTAAGGATGCCAATAAAGAAAAACCAACTTTGGATGATATCCCGACGATCCCGGGGAAAACCCCGATCATCACCCGTATCAATGGTAAGGAATTTACGTTTAATAAAGGGCACCGGGGTACTCTTCTTCATCTGATACGTGATTTTGCTCAACTGACTGGGACAAAGGTTGGTTGTGAAGAAGGAGAATGTGGAGCCTGTACGGTCTTTATGGATGGAAAGGCAGTTATGTCCTGTCTCGTTCCAGCTCCACGAGCTCACATGGCTGAGATCATAACTATTGAAGGGCTGGGTACGGAAGAAGACCTTCATCCAGTCCAGGAATCATTTATTGAATATGGAGCAGTCCAGTGCGGCTACTGCACTCCTGGTTTTATCATGTCCGCCGCGAAACTTCTGGAAGAAATTCCTCATCCGTCAGAGGAAGAGATCAAAACAGCGATCTCTGGTAATCTGTGCCGCTGCACGGGATATTATAAGATCCTCCAGGCAGTCGAGGAAGCTAGTCAAAAAGAAGGTGCTTAATGGGACGACTACAATATCAAAGAGACATTCAGGATGAACCTGCAAGTGTACACCCGATCTGGCGGGGGATAGGTTTTTTACTGCTGGGAGTGATTGCCATCATGTCTTATGCAGGAGCAAATTTGCTTGTAGAAGCAAATAAAACCAAGGGCTGGATTGTTGTACCGACAGATATTCGGGGAGGAGTTAGTTGGGCTCCTGATTTATATTCCGAATTGATTGTTATGTTTTTCTTGATGATGATTGGGTTTGGCGTAATTACTATCGTCTACTCAATTATTTATAAGGTCTCCCGCCCCCGGGACCTTTTCAAACTGCTCAAATAAGATCTTCTACCGGTATTGGTGTTAGAAGGTGCGGGGTTTTAAACCTGTTAGTTTTATGAGATAGCATATTTAATAAATGTTGGTTCGTTATGCCGTTCAATTTTCGTTTATATTTGATAGATTTTTATTACAGCCTATTCCGCTCCAAGGGAACACCTGCCAGGTTATCGAGAAAAAGGGTGTTCCTTTTGTTGTTCCTGTTTTTCTTCTATCCCCTTTGGAATTTATATATTCGGATCGGATATGCTCTAGACAAGCTCTTTTTCCCACAATATAAAGAAAATAAATCACCTGATCCAATTTTTATCATCGGAAATTACCGGTCAGGCTCCACGTTTTTCCATCGTTTATTATTACGAGATGACCAGTTTACTTGCTTAAAAGCCTGGGAAATTTATTTCGCTCCTGCCTTGGTTCACCGAAGTTTGATCCGTTTTATTTTAAAGTTAAGTAAATTTATCGGCAGTCCAGTTCAGAAAGCTGTGGCTGCGTTTGATGGCATGATGAATGAAATTTACACAATGCATAAAACAGGTTTATATACCTACGAACAAGATTCCCAACTTTTCTATCATACCTGGTCATCCTATAATGTTTTTGCGGTCTCACCATTTCCTGAATTAGCCAGACGGTATATTTATTATGATCAAGAAGTTCCACATAAGGAGCGGCAGGAACAGTTTGGTTATTATAAGGATGTGATAAAACGGCATATGTATCTGCATCCGGAACAACGTTACCTTGCTAAAAACCCCGACTTTTCTCCAGCTGTTGAAACCTTGCTTGAGACTTTTCCAAATGCAAAATTCATTAACCTGATTCGTCCACCAGAACAAATGATTCCGTCTTCAATCAATCTGTGGGCCCATAATTGGCGGGCATACGGAACACCTGAAGAGGAATTTCCCCAGATAGATGTGATCAAGGAGCACGCCAGGCATCGGTATCGTTATCCGCACCAGGTCTTAGCTGGTCTGCCGTCTGATCGATATCAGGTTGTGTTCTTTGAGAATCTTGTTGGGGATCCCGAGGCTGAAGTTAGAAGAATATACGGGGAACTGGGATTGGAGCTTTCAGATGAATTCCATAAGATCCTGGTTGATGTCACTGTTGAATCCAGGAACTATACTGGTCATGGAAATTACTCACTGGATCGGATGGGAGTAGATATTGATTCTCTTAAAAAAGAATTTTCTCCAGATCTGAAAGCCTATCAGAATAATGTGCCGATGGCTGAAAATCTGGTCGTGAAGGTAAAGGAATAGCAAATGGAACGAACTGTACCTGGTACCGCATCAGAGGAAGTTGAACTCTATCAGCGGACTTATTATTCTCTGCTAAGAACATCTGATACTGTTCAGATCCGTTCGATTGAGGAAGTTCATGCAGGAATGAACTCACTTCTTCATCAGCATGCCAGGCACCAAGAGCCGGATATGACGGCATTTATTTACGCTCTTTTGCGGCTTCCGGAATGCGTCCGGGACACCAAAGAGGTTGTCCTGGGACAAACGGGAACTGTGTTTGAGGAAGCAGGTCTGGGTAATGTTTGGGAATGGGAGCAGGTCAGTGGTAAAGCACGCCGCCGCCGCTGTTTTTATGATAGCGACAATAATATCTTGGCTTGCATTATCGCCAGCCGTTCAGATATTGATGATGTCATCCCAATGCTGACAGCCTTTCAGATAGAATGGAATAAGATCCATCAATTACTGCAGTATCTGCCCGATAATATTGATCTGACCCAGGTACATAAACATCATGAAGCCTGGTACAACCTGGCGGAAGCTTTAATGATGTCTGTAAGCGACCTGACCCGATGGCGCTCCATTTGTGGAGATGACTTTATCAATTGGATCGATAAGATTAAATCTCACGAACTTAATTTCCTGGTTCGACTGTTAAATGGCTCTTTGATCGAATATAACAGGGCAACAAGTGATTGGTGGAAGGTTATCTCCAACCGTGTACCTGATCTATTAGACCGACCCGTTTATTTTATATCTAGTAATATGCATAGTTTTGCGAATCTGCTTTCTGGATTTGCCTTGAAGAATCAAAAGGAGATCAATCAGTATCTGGTTGATGCTGGTCAGGAGGAATTGCTGGACGAATGGCGCCAGATCCAGGCTCAGAAGGTTCCTTCCAGTGAGGAAAATTTTCTTTATTATGCCCTCAAGAAGTACATCCAGGAACCAGGAAGTAAAAAGATTGCCAAGGTGCGAACAGATCATGAAAAATCCTGTGGTATACATAGAATATCCAGCGAACATTCCTTTGATGTTGCCGCTCAGGTTTATGATCTATCAAAACTAAAAACGGATTGGCTGGATCCCAGGATTACAAACGGTCTCTCCGAGCTGGATTTTCTGTCTCGAAGTGATGCTTTGATTTTGAATATTGATTATCCCTTAGGATTGGCAGCATATAACTTATTAATGGAAGTTGCAGAAAACGCGGGAAACATTCTTGGAGTGTACATACTCGGGAAAGCCGCGACACTCAATGGAGTGGTTGGGGATGTAATGATCCCTTATGTGGTCCATGATGAACACTCCCGGAATACTTATTTATGTCCCCGGGCATTTGAAGCCAGGGACGTACGGTCTCACCTGGTCTACGGAACTGTACTGGATAATCAAAAGGCTGTCACCGTAAAGGGAACTTTCCTGCAAAACCCAACCTATATGGATGTTTTCTATCGGGAAGGATACACAGGGATTGAAATGGAAGCCGGTCCTTACTTGTCGGCGGTATTTGAAATGTTCCGGCCCTATCGCCATCCTGTGGATGAGATTGTAAACTTGGACAGGGTGCCATTTGACCTGGGTATTCTTCACTATGCTTCAGACCGACCGCTCAGTAAAGGAAAAAACCTGGGCGCAGGTACGCTGTCTTATTATGGCATGGATCCGACTTATGCTTGTTCCCTGGCAATTATCAAGAGGATCTTTGAACTGGAACAAAAACGATTGCAAAAAATCTGAACCAATATCAAATCAATATGGAAAGAAGAGAAATGAGCGAGATAGGAAAATCACATCCAAGAATCGATGCCCTCGACAAAGTACTGGGAAAAGCAGATTATTCCGGTGATTTGGTTATGCCGGATATGCTTTTTATGAAAATCCTTTTTGCAGAACGTCCACATGCCATTGTCAAATCAATCGATACATCCAAAGCTGAAGCCCTGGAAGGTGTTGTTTTGGTGCTGACATCTATTGATGTCCCTGTTAATGAGTATGGCCTGCAGATTCCGGACCAGCCAGTTCTATGTGGACCTGGTTCCGATAAACCTTATGCAGACCGCGTACGTTTTGTCGGCGATCAGGTTGCCGCTGTCATCGCAGAAACAGAGGATATTGCTGCCGCTGCTCGTGATTTGATCGAAGTGGTATATGAAGATTTGCCCCTCTTATTAGATCCGTATGAATCTGTCCAGAAAGGGTCGATGTTAATCCATCCGGACAAGGACGATAATATCTATAAATCCCTTCGCATCAGGAAAGGGGACCTTGAAGCAGGGTTTGAAGCTGCAGACCTGATTGTAGAGGGTGAGTATCATACTCCAGTTCAGGAACATGCTTATCTACAGCCGGAAGCTGGGCTGGCATATATCGATGATCAGGATAGGATTACTGTTGCTGCGGGTGGGCAGTGGTCCTTCGATGAACAAAAACAGATCGCCCATTCTCTGGATCTTGAGAGGGACCAGATCCGGATCATTCATCCGGCCATCGGCGGTGCTTTTGGCGGAAGGGAGGATCTATCCATTCAGCTAGTCTTAGGCCTCGCAGTATATCGACTGCGGGAAGAAGGGATCCTTCGTCCTGTGAAAATAGTCTGGAGCAGAGAAGAATCAATCATCGGTCATCATAAACGCCATGCATATCATATCAAGACCCGCTGGGGAGCGACTCATGACGGCTTGATAACTGCAGCCGAGGTGGATATTCTGGCGGATGGCGGCGCTTATATGTACACTTCCAACAAAGTACTTGCCAATGCGCTGATCGCTTGCACGGGTGTCTATGATATTCCCAACGTGAAGGTGGATGCCCAGGTCGTTGCGACTAATAAAGTGCCTGGAGGTGCCTTCCGTGGCTTTGGCGGCCCTCAGGGTGCGTTTGCAGCAGAAAGTCAGATGAATAAGCTGGCTGAGAAGCTGGAAATGGATCCAGTAGAACTCCGAGTGAAAAATGCCATGAATAAGGAATCCCTGACATCAGTACAGACCCCTTTGCCGGGGGTGGCGAATGTTACCGAGGTTTTGGAGCGTTGCGCTGATGAATCTTTCTGGGTAAAGGAAGATGGGAACTGGCATAAAAAACCGCTTAAATCCGATGATAAAAATGAGATCTTGAAACGAGGCTTCGGTTATGCTTGCGGGATCAAGAATATTGGCTTTTCAGCTGGATACCAGGAAAATTCTTGGGCAACAGTTGAATTATATGGAACTACTAATATCGATAAAGTGATCGTACGCCATGCCGCTGCGGAGGTTGGGCAAGGTACACATACTGCGATTGTGCAAATGACTGCTGATGCTTTAGGTGTTCCGGTCGAAATGGTAGAAATTATCAGTGCTGATACAGGTGAGACCAAAGATTCAGGAAGTGTATCCGCATCCAGAATGACCTTTATGGCGGGTAATAGCGTTTATGAAGCTGCTGAAAAAGCCCTTGAGAAATGGGCTGATGAAGAAAGGCCGGCAATAGCCACTCACCAATACCTGGCACCGAAAACGACCAATTTTGATCCAGATACTGGAGCTTCTTATCCAAACGTCGCATATGGTTATGTGGCCCAGGCTGTGGAACTAGTGGTAGATATTGAAACCGGGCAGATCACTGTTGAGAAGATTTACTCTACTCATGATGTTGGAAAAGCTATTAACCCTGATCAGGTAGTGGGGCAGATAGAAGGTGGTGTCATCCAAACGCTTGGTTATGTGCTTACAGAGGATTTTATAGAGGAAGGTGGATATGTGAAGACAGATAGATTGTCAACATATCTAATTCCCACTGTACAGGATGTCCCCGGGATAATGGAATCAATTGTGATGGAGACTCCTGATCCTAATGGTCCCAAAGGGGCGTTGGGGATGGCTGAAATGCCTTTTATCCCCCTAGCCCCGGCGGTAACAGCAGCAGTTCACGATGCTACTGGTGTTTGGTTTGATGAATTCCCATTAACACCAGAACGAGTATTGAGAGGGTTGGGTAAGATCTAAATCCTGGGAGCTGGTGAGACATTGGTGTCCTACAGCAACTGTAAAGCGGTTCGTCGATTCTTATATCATGTGTTTTTTAATAATCGAGGGACCAATTATAGACTCACAGCCAAAAGATTGGGGGTTTTGTTATTGGCGCTGTTTATCTATATTCCTATTGAATTAATCATCTGGACCGGGTTTATTCTAGACGAGATATTTTTCCCGGAATATCACGATATCAAGATTAAACAACCAATATTCATCATTGGGAATCCACGCAGTGGAACAACTTTTCTTCAGCGGCTCATGGCCCGGGATACCGCAAATTTTCTTTCGATGAAGACCTGGGAGATATTTGGATCACCTTCTATTATTTCAAGAAGGCTAAAGCGGGGGGTGGTCAATATTGGCAGGTCAATTGGTTTACCGGTCAAGAGACGGATCAGAAAAATGGAACAGCTTTGGAAAGAGGATGATAGGATCCACCGCTTCAGGCTTCGTGCGCCTGAGGAAGATGAATACCTGTTTATCCATAATTTTTCCACATTGAAGATCTGGTCGTTTGCTGCCATGGAAGATGAGGCGGACCCTTATATTTATTATGATCAAAAGATTTCCCTGAAGGATAAAAACCGTAATATGTCGTATTATCAAAGCTGCATTCAGAGGCATTATTATTACCATGGACAGCCCAATAAAAAATACCTTTCCAAGAATCCGAATTTTTCTCCAGCGATCGAAACGCTGCTTGATAATTTCCCAGATGCAAAATTCATTTATCTGATTCGTGACCCGCTAGAAGCTGTTCCATCTCATATCAGCCTCAAAGAACGTGAATGGCAAATGCTGGGTTCTCCACTCGAAAAATATGCCTGCGCTGATTTCATAATCAAATCATCTGAGCATTGGTACAATTATCCTTTGAAAAGATTAGAGGAGCTTCCTGTAGAACAGGCAACCATTATTAAGTTCGACGACCTTGTCCAAAATGCAGAAGACACAATTTTGGGTATTTATCAGCAGTTCGGTTTTTCTGTGTCAGAAGAGTTCAAATCGATTCTGGAATATGAAGCCAAACAAGCCAGAAATCACCAGAGTCAGCACCTTTACTCTCTGTCCGAAATGGGTATTAGCCCTCAAGAAATGACTGATAGATTTAATCCAATCATTGAACGATTCGGTTTTGGTGCAGAAAATTAGGCCAGGAATAAAAAAATGAAAATAGTATTCACTTCAATATTTCGACCCGGTCACGGGGGTGGTGCAGGTAGAGTCGCTCATGAACTAGCTCATAGCTTTGCCATAGATCATGAAGTGGTGATGGTTTGTCCAGCAAATAAAAATGGGCTAAGCCAGGATGATGCTGGTTTGTTGGTATACGGCATTCGCAGCGCTGGTGATACAGAGTTCCAGATGCCAGATTTATCTTCCCGGGCAGTCCGTCAATTATTTGAGTTCATGGATGATTTTCAACCCGATATAGTTCATGCCCATGAACCTGCCTTGATGGGATTAATCGGGCAGATCTGGGCCAAAATGAACCGGGTTCCTTTTGTTCATACAACTCATGTTCTGCCTTCTAAGGCTATTGAATTCGGAACAACGGAAGCTATTAATGTTCCGAATGTATTTTTAAAGAACTCTCTCACTGAATATGCGATCCATAGTGTTTTGGGCAATTTCTTCCGGAACTGTGACGCGTTGATAGCTCTGAATCAATCTGCATTGGAGTCGATCAGGGAATTTGGTTTTGAAGGACCAATATTTGTGGTTCCAAATGGGAGAGCTCTCGCTCACTATAATCAACGGCGATTTGCTGATAACGCAGATGATCAGAAAATTCTGGTATTCATTGGATTTATCTCCGAGCGTAAAAACCAGTATTATTTATTAAAAGTCCTTAAATCCCTGCCAGAAACCTATACTTTACGCTTGGTCGGAAAGCCCCTTGCTGTTGATTATCAGACTAAACTGGAAAAATATATCCAGAAGAATGATTTGAAAAATGTTGAGTTTGTGGGACAGATCACACACGAGCAGATCCCAGATTACCTGGAAGATGCCCATGTGTTTCCTTCCGCATCAAAAATGGAAGTTCAGAGTCTAGTAGTGATCGAAGCGTTAGCATCTGGGACGCCCGTAGTTGGATTGTCTAACGAGACAATTGATGAATTGGTGAGTGAGGACGTCGGTTCCTGGATGGCTAAGGACCAGAAACCAGCAGCATTTGCCGCGCAAATTGATAGAATATGTAACCTTCCTCCGGATGAATATCAACAAGTATGTCAAAATGCGAGAGACCGGGTTGAACATTTGGATTGGTCCAATATAGTATCTCAAACAGTGGAGGCCTACCAGGAGATCCTTAAGATTAAATTGACAGTCTCTACTGTTAAAAAAGATAGGTTAACCAGCCTGGTCAGGTTCTTTTCGAGGGGGGATCTAAGGGATTACTTATTAGAAGTAATTGAAGAGGCAAGGCAACGTCCTTCTAAAGTGGTTAGTAAACCACCACGAATGAAGGTTCCTACAAAAATGCAATCATGGATCCGTGTTCCATCTTCAACCTGGTTGATATCAGGTATGACCATTGTTGTCTCCATGATCGGATATTTGTTTATGCGGGGTAGGGGGAAAGATGAGGAATAAACAGATCTATTTATAAGTACCAGGTTCCTTGTTTACAGAGTGTAAATATCGTGTCTAATTCCCTCATCAAACCATTTGTTTTTTTGAACCTGTTGTATAATAGTGGCTTGGTTGGATAATCAGAAACTGAATATATATTTCTGATCAGGTGGCAGTAAATAAGAAAAATTTTATTGGAGTGACCGATGAAAGATTATTTAGTTCGTGGAAGTATCGAGGAAGTTGATCCAAAGTTGTACGAGTTGATCAAGATTGAGGAAGAGCGCCAATATCGGCGACTAATCCTCATCCCAAGCGAGAGCATGACCCCAAAATCTATTCGTCGCGCCCTCGGGTCAGGTTTCCATAACATTTACGCTGAGGGGTACTCATTTGATTTGACGGGCGGTCTCACCGAAGACGAACTTTTTGATTATGACAAGCTGCTTACAGAGTACCGGCGCTATTCCGATGACCGTTATTACAAGGGAGTGGAGTATGCAGATATCCTGGAAGGGATCGCCTGTCAGCGGGCTGCTCAGGCTTTTTCAAACGACGAAAAAACCGCTTTGGACATCTATGTAAATGTCCAGCCACTTTCTGGAGGTCCAGCTAATAACGCGGTTTACCATGGCCTCGTTAATATTGGTGATACGGTCATGGGGATGAACTTGCTCCATGGTGGTCATCTTTCTCATGGCTCGCGGGTCAATCGATCTGGCGAATTCTACAATATTGTTTCTTACTCAGTTGATCCGGAAACAGAGTTGCTGGACTATGACGAAATCGAACGCCTTGCGCTTCAGCATAGGCCAAAGATGATCATAGCCGGTGTTTCATCTTATTCCTGGCAGCTGGATTGGGCCAGGTTTAGAAAGATTGCTGATCAGGTCGAGGCCTATTTGTTGGCAGATATTTCACATGTGGCGGGATTGGTTGTTGCTGGAGAATATCCTTCGCCCATTGGCCATGCTCATATCATATCGACTACAACCCATAAAACCCTGCTTGGACCAAGGGGTGCGATCTTGATGAGCACTGATCTGGATATAATCCAGAAGATCGATAGGGCAGTATTTCCGGGTGAGCAGGGTGGTCCTCATGTAAATGTCTTTGGTGCAATGGCAATCGCATTTAAATTGGCCCAGACACCTGAGCATAAAGCTTTAATGAAACAGATTGTAAAGAACTGCAAGGTGTTGAATGATCATTTGCAGGAACGCGGGTTTAGAATTCCGTTCGGTGGGACCAATACTCACCTAACCAACATTGATACTAAATCAGTTAAAGGAAAAGACGGGGCCTGGTTGAGCGGTGACCTTGCTGCTCGTATCCTAGATGTAGCAGGTGTGGTCACTAACCGGAATACTATACCCGGTGATGTTTCCGCCTTAAATCCCTCCGGTGTCCGCTTAGGTACTCCTTGGATCACCCAGCGGGGACTAAAAGAAGAAGAAACGCGCCAGGTAGCGGATATCATTGCGGACGTTTTGTTTTCCTGCGAACCTTATTATCAGGGACGACATCTGAGGGCAAAAGTAGACTTTAAAACACTTGAAGAAGCTAAGCTGAAGGTGCGTGATCTGGCAGAAAACGCCGGAATCGATTACAAGCCTCAATCCCATGGTTATCCCCATTTTTATTACCTGGATGATACCGCGGAAGAAAGTCAAACAACTTCTTCCTATATCATCAGTGGAGACAAATCCCGTGAATTCCTGGATTATCTGGTCAGCAGTGATATTGAAACAATGGAATGCGGTCAAAATCAACCTGCCATGTTATACACGCCGGATGCCAGCATTCCTGTAATGGTTACTTGTGATGAGCTGCAAAGTTTTCATCTCACAGTACCTGCGGAAAAGTCCGGTCTGGTATTAACTTGGCTCCGGGCTGTGTCTGATGGATATGTTCGGGTTGATGAAGATGTCTTACGGAAGATTCCGGGACCGATCATCGTAAGGGAGTCGGATCGAGAGCATGATTCTATCCTGGACGGGGAGCGGTATGGCAGAAACAAACCTTTTTATCTGGGTATGAAGGAAGAAAAGGGCGAACCCCTGCCGGATTTTGTATGGGAAGAAATAGAGGATCCTGAATTACAGCGAACGAAATTATATGATCTCCATGTTGAACTGGGAGCCAGGATGGTTCCGTTTGCAGGTTGGGAAATGCCTGTCCGATACGATTCTGTTATGGAAGAACATAACGCAGTACGAGAAACAGCAGGAATATTCGATGTCACCCACATGGGTGTTTTCCAGGTTGAAGGTCCGGATGCAATGGCGTTTCTAGACAGTGTAGTGGGTAATGATATCTCCGCTCTGGAAGTAGGAGAATCTACCTATGCTCATTTCTTGGATCCAGATGGAAATGTAATGGATGATACATTGGTTTACCGGCGAATCGAAATGGAGTATATGGTTGTTGTTAACGCCTCAAATGAAGCAAAGATCTGGAAATGGCTGAACGAAGTGAAAGCCGGGACAGTGAAAGTTGACAATCAGCGGCCATGGTCAAGGGCATACGGTATACGCACAATTCTGAGAAACCTGAAGAACCCATTGGAAGGTGCCGATCAACGAGTGGATATCGCTTTACAGGGACCCAAATCAAGGGATATTCTTCTCTCACTGGGCTTCAACGCAGATGAAACCAGGAAGATCAATCACTTGAGATGGTCAGAATTATGCGAAGTGAAGAATAAAGAATTTGATCTGGTTGTTTCAAGAACAGGGTATACAGGAGAACGGTTTGCCTATGAGCTATTTGTACACCCCGATAAAGCGGAGTCGCTATTCCGAAAGCTGCTTGAGGTCGGGAAAGAATTTGGCATTAAACCCTGCGGTCTGGGAGCCAGGGATTCATTGAGAACAGAAGCTGGCCTTCCTCTTTATGGCCATGAAATGGCTGGCGAATTGGATATTGGCGTTGGCGGAGCGGGATTTAGTTCTTATGTAAAGGTGAATAAACCCTGGTTTATCGGACGCGAGGCTTACCTGGCCAAAGAAGAAGCACGCGAACATGTGATCGTTCGTTTCCGCTTTAGCGAAAAGCGAGTCCGGAAAGCTCATTATGGTGACCCAGTGATGGATGAGCAAGGCAGGGTGATTGGTAAGGTGACAAGCTGTGCCAATGATTCCGAAGGATACTTCTTGGGGCAGGCGTATGTAAATAAAAGATATGCCAAAAAAGGTACCCTACTGTA
>Ga0180436_10001833_pt1 | contig 20521 bp, 17 predicted proteins | sample SS_ome_2_FD_132434 | JGI IMG/M metagenome (GOLD analysis project Ga0180436, IMG submission 132434) | Hypersaline lake sediment archaeal communities from the Salton Sea, California, USA - SS_3_S_2 metaG | ecosystem: Environmental > Aquatic > Non-marine Saline and Alkaline > Hypersaline >...
GATGACGCCGTGAGGTGCACCATACATCCCGCCCAAGACACCGGCGAAACCGTGCACAGCACCGAGCTTCGCGTTGGCCAGCGCCAGCCCGCCGAAGAGACTCGCCAGGGCCATGTCCAGCCGTGCTTCGGCGTCGGTTCCGTCGTCGAAGGCACGTCGCAGCGAGCGGGCGGCCCGTGTCATGCCTTCGCGGCAGACCGTGTCGGTGAGCGCCTGCGCGAGGTGTGATACGTAGGGTTCCAGCACTTGGGTCAGCGCGTCGAGGCCCGTGCTCGCCGTGACAGCCGGTGGCATTGAGTGTGTGAGCAGCGGATCCACGAGGGCCACGTGCGGCAGCATGAGCGGGCTGCGGAGGCTCACCTTGACGCGATGCTCAGGGGAGGCCAGTACCGCGTTGCGCGTCACCTCTGCGCCGGTGCCGGCGGTGGTGGGAACCGCGATGTAGGGCACGGATCGCTGCGTGATGGGCTCGCCCTTGCCGATGACCTCAAGATAGTCCAGCGGCTCGCCACCGTTGGCCAGCAGCGCGGCGATGGCCTTCGCGCCGTCGATCACGCTTCCGCCGCCACAACCCACAACCACGTCACAGCCGGCCTCACGCGCCCGCACCGCACCGGCCTGGACCAAGTGCGTGGTGGGCTCGGTGGGTACCTCGAAGGGCTCACACGTCACGCCTGAAGCCGCCAGGGCCTCCAGCACTGGTGCCGCGCGGTCGGTGTTGCGGCCCATGACCATCAGTGCCCGTGTGCCGTGTCCCTTGGCCAGCTCGCCGACCTCGCTGACCGTACCCGGCCCGAAAATGATGCGTCCCGCTGTCGCAAACTCGAATCGCATACACCCCCTCCCTCGCAACGACCAGGACACCCCGGTAGTCTAGCCGCAACCACACTGAAGGTACACTGCAAGATTATAGTCACGCGAGTAGCGCTGACCATCGGTTGCCGCTTCGCCTGGCCTACACTACAATACTGCCAAACTCCGTCATGTAGATGACGGAGCGCAGACGGGAGGGAACCCTATGGCACACCTTCGGCGTAGCATATCCGCAGTGTTACTTCTAGCCATAGCGATCATCGGGTCGGCGGCCTGCACAGGGCAGGAGGCAGCGGGGGAAGCCGAAAGCGTGGACGTCGTGGCCGTCAGGCGAGGTGATCTCACGACCGACATCACCGCCGCGGGGAGCGTCTACTACGGCGACGAAATCACGCTCTCCTTCGACATCGGTGGGCGATTGGTCGACATGGCGGTCTCATCCGGAGATTTCGTCCAGGAGGGCGACACGCTGGCGCACCTGGATACCGCTGACCTGGAACTCCAGGTACGGAGCGCGGAAGCAGGACTTGCTGCTGCGGCAGCACAGCTGGCCCAACTGCAAGAGGGACCGTCAGCTGAGCAGGTAGCGGTTGCAGAAGGTCAGCTGGCGGCAGCTGAGGCGTCGCTTGCACAGGCCGTTGCCGCAAGGGACCAGCTACGTGCTGGTATTACCCAGGCGGACATCGCCGCGGCGCAGGCGAGTCTCGCAGCGGCTGCCGCGGAACAGAAAGCCGCCCTCCTTCTCCATAACCGCACAATGAAGTGCGAGACAATAGAGATGCCTGGTGGCGCACAGCGGATCTGTCCAAGCTTGGGGGCTCCGGAGGAAGAGGCCCGATTCCGTATGTTCGCCGCGGACGAGGCGCTGACCGCCGCCCAGGCACAGCTCGACGCCGTGACACAGGGCGCTAGCGCGCGCCTGCGCAACGCAGCGGCCGCCGTCGATGCTGCGGTTGCTCAACGGAACGTCGCCCAAGCCCAGCTTGAGCTCCTGAGCATCGGGGCATCACCGTCACAGATCGCGGGAGCTAGGGCCAACATCACACAGGCCGAGATCGCACTCGACACCGCCAGACTGGCCCTCGAACGCACGACTCTGTCTGCGCCGACCGACGGGATCGTCGTCGCCGTGAACAAGAGACCCGGAGAACTGGTCGCCCCCCAGGGACCCGTGCTGCGCATTGCGGACTACCAGAGGTACGAGGTACGGGGCAGCATTGACGAAGCCGACATCGGTCTGATCGGCGTCGGCAAGGAGGTCCGATTCAGCCTGGACGCCTACCCAGGTCAGGAAATACCCGGTTACGTGTCAGCCATCGCACCAACAGCCACATTCGAGGGCGGTCTGGTCTCCTACGAGGTGACGGTGGAGATCGGTGAGACGGATGTAGACCTACGCGACGGTATGACGGCCAACCTGGTGATCACACGTGAGCGGCGCGAGAACGTGCTTGTGGTACCCAGCCGGGCGATCTGGATCGATCCCGACTCCGGTAGACCCTTTGTGGAGAGGCAGATCGGTGAGGACGTCGAGTTCGTCTACGTGGAGCAGGGCATCACAAGCGGACAACTCAGCGAAATCCAGGAGGGTCTGGAGGAAGGCGACCAACTCGTGCTACGCTCATCGTCCATGCGGGACCGCTTTCGAGAGATGATGACCGCGACGATGACCGGGGGCTCCGAGTAGCGGAGGCAATCCATGCACATCTTTGCCAACATCGGGATCGCGTTCAGGGCGCTGATGGCCAACAAGATGCGGGCGATCCTGACGATGCTGGGCATCATCATCGGAATCAGCGCGGTGATTATCTTGGTCTCGGTAGGCCAGGGCGTGCAGACGATGGTGTCCGAGCAAATGATGGGTATCGGCTCGACCCTGATCTTCATCATGCCCGGCGAGCTCGAAGAGAGCAACGCCAGTATGAAGAACAACTTCCTGCGAAGCACCAACACGTCCACACTCGCGCTCTCAGATGCCGAGGCACTGTCCGACCCGGCAAACGCGCCGGCGGTGACCGGCGTTGCGCCAGAGTTCGTGGGGAACGGGACCGCGATCTACGGTAGCAACAACACACAGACGGCGATCAGCGGCGTGACGCCCGACTACCAAGACGTGCGGAGCTTCTACCCGATCCTCGGCCGCTTCATCGAGTCAGCCGACCTGCAGAACGCTGACGCCGTGGCGGTTATAGGTCAAACCGTGCTGGAGGATCTCTTTCCAGCGGGGACAAATCCGCTTGGTGAGGTGATCAGGATCAACCGGTTGACCTTCGAGGTCGTGGGCGTTATGGAGAAGAAGGGCGGCTCCGCCTTCAGCGACGAGGATGACATCATCTTCGTTCCGCTTAGCACGGCACAAGCCAAGCTTTTCGGCGCTCGGACTGCCTCCGGTGACTACAGTGTTTCGGTTATCTACGCCAATGTAGCGGACGAGTCACAGCTTGAGCAGGCCCGGACGCAGATATCTGAGGTGCTGCGTTGGGAGCACGGCCTCCTCTACAGCTCGGACAAAGACGACTTCTCAGTCCTTACCCAAGCCGATGTCGCGTCTGTACTCGGCAGCCTTACGACAGTCCTGACCGCCTTCCTGGGTCTCATCGCCGCGGTGTCGCTGCTGGTAGGCGGTATCGGGATCATGAACATCATGTTGGTCTCTGTCACGGAGCGGACGAAGGAGATCGGGCTTCGCAAAGCCGTGGGCGCGCGCCGCCGTGACATCCTTGGCCAGTTCCTAATCGAGGCAGTCGTCCTTAGCGTTCTCGGCGGCTTCATTGGCATCGGCATCGGCGTCTCGGGCACCATGGCTGCGACAGGCATGATGGAGGATCTCACGCCATACATCTCTCCAAGCACGATACTAATTGCCACAGGTTTCTCAGTTGCTGTCGGTCTGTTCTTCGGCATCTATCCCGCTGCCCGTGCCGCCAGGTTGAACCCGATTGATGCACTGCGCTACGAGTAGCCCCTAGGGGCGCCAAGCAAGATCGGGACCCACCGTGGTCGGCACCTAGGCTCCAGAAAGGAGACCGATGGGCCGCTACATCATCCACCTCAACCGCTCCAGAGCACGTAGCGAGGCGCGAGCCGGCGGCAAGGGCGCCAGCCTAGCCCGTCTTCTTGAGAACGGATTTGCAGTGCCGGCCGGCTTCGTCCTAACCCCCAGGGCCTTTCAGGCGTTCCTTGACGCGTTCTCCGTGAGCGAAATCGCGCAAATCAAGCACTGGACAGAGAGCGAGCTTCTGCTGATCCGGAACTGGTTTCGGGAATGCGAGCTGCCGCGACATCTGCATCTCGCCATTGCGCGCGCATACCGGAAGCTCGGCGGGCCAGTTGCCGTGCGCTCCTCCATGGTCGGTGAGGATGCCCAGGAAGCATCCTTCGCAGGTCAGCTTGAGACCACGCTGAGCGTGGAGGGCGAGGATGCAGTTGCGGGTGCTGTGAAGCAGTGCTGGGGATCGCTCTTCAGCCGGCGACTGGTAGCCTACGTGCGCGAACATCCACAGGCCAACCTTTCAGAGATCGGTGACACGTTTGCGCTTGCTGTGGTTGTCCAGCGTATGGTGCCGGCCAGGGCAGCTGGTGTGGCATTTAGCGTGAACCCACTGACCGGAGAACCGTGCGTCGTCATCGAAGCCGTAGAGGGCCTGGGAGATGCCCTCGTGGCAGGAAGAGTCGACCCGGACCGGTATGTCATCCGTCCGGACAATTCGGTTCTCGAGACATCGTACGCGGATCCAGCGCGACGTGTCCTGCCGGCTACGACACTTCCTGAGCTGGCGGACCTGATTCGGCGAGTCCACAGGGCAGCAGGACAGCCGCAAGATGTCGAGTGGGCCTGGGACGGGCAGGACTACTACCTGCTTCAGAGCCGGCCGATCACGTCGCTGGCAGGGAAGCGCGTCTACACGTCCGGGATGGTCTCGGAGATGCTGCCAGGACTGATCAAGCCGCTCGTGTGGTCCATCAGCACACGAAGCAAACTTGAGAGCGTCTTGGGACGCGTCTTCACCGAGCTGATCGGGCCCGCGGAGATCGACTACGCATCCCTGGCCAAACCCATCCACTCGCGGATCTACGCTGACAGCACGGTCTTGGGCGAGCTATTGGCGAGGATGGGCCTCCCTCCGAACTTCTTCGAGATGATGTCGCGCGACGAGACCGCAGCACAGCACGGACCTCCGCCGATCAACCTGCGGACACTACGCACGATGTTCCGCATTGGCCGGTTCGTCTGGCGGTATGGACGAGTTGTGCCTGAGACGGAATCCTATCTAGAGCGCCACACCCAGGCACTGGAACCCTATCGAGAGTCCAACTGGTCCCGGACGGCACCGACTGATCTCCTTGCTCGGGTTTCTGAGCTGCATCGTCTCTACAGCGAGAGCTTGTGGATGAACTTTATCGGTCCGCTCAACATGATGCTGCGCAACCTCTTACTGGGGCATCTCCTGCAGCTCTGGGCACCCAGCGTTGTCGCCTGTGATCTGGTGCGCGGACTTCAAGGCCTCAAGTCCCTGCAGTCTGATCGAGCCCTTCGGCGCCTTGCGTTACAGGCGACCGCTTTGGGCGATGATGTCGTCAGCCTACTCAGCATGGGTGACGACCTTGCGATACGCGCATCCCTATCTGCAACAGCTGAGGGTCAAGCGATGCTCGACGCGATGGATGACTTCCTCGATGACTTCGGATTCCTCAGCGCGATAGGCACCGATCTGTCGCGTCCGTCGTGGGCTGAGCAACCGTCGGCGATCTGGCAGTCGATCGCACGCTACACGTACGCGCCGGCGCCCTTGGACAGCGAAGAGATCAGGAAGCTGCGCGAAGACAAGCATCGAGAAGCGCTCTCTCGTATGAGTGGCTGGCAGCGATGGATCTTCGGCAGGATACTGGCCTCAACAGTTGTTCACATCAACCTGCGCGAGAAGACCAGTTTTCTTATCTCGCAGGATTCGTTCCAGCTCCGTAGAGTCTTCCTTGCACTTGCAGATCGCCTCGTGGACTTGGGTCGACTGGAACAGCGAGATGACATCTTCTACCTGAGGTTTGATGAGGTGGAGTCACTGGTTGGCGGCCAACTCCAGGAGCCTGAGGCATGCGAGCGCGTCTCAAGGCGCCGGAGCGAGATGCAGGCTGACGCAGAGATCGACCTGCCTGACACGATCTATGGCGACTACGTCGCTAGCCGGCAGATCCTCCTGGCAGCCAACCAGACATTCCTTAGCGGCATCGTCGGAAGTTCAGGTATGGTCGAAGGTCGTGCCCGCGTGGTTCTTGACCCAGCCGAGGCGCCCTCAAGCCTGAGCAAGAGCGATATTCTGGTCGTCCCATTCACGGATGTCAGCTGGACTCCTCTTTTCATCGGCGTTGGCGGCATCGTTGCGGAGACAGGCGGGATGCTGTTCCATAGCGCGATCATCGCCCGTGAGCTTGGGTTGCCGGCAGTTGTCAATGTGAAGCACGCCACCCGATTGATCGGCAACGGTCAACGCGTCGTACTCGACGGTAGCCAGGGCAGGGTCTACCTGCACTAGCGAACTCACCTGCCGCCGGCGACGGGTGTGGTTGTCGCGGGGCGGCGTTTGGATACGGAATCGTTGCAGCATATAGGAGGCCTGGACGATGAACTGGATGATTGCGCTTCTCGCCGCCGTGGTCGGCTACCTGGTAGGCTCCATCTCGTTTGCACGCATCGTGACGGGCATCGTGGCTCCCGGTGAGTCAATCACCGGCATCGACTTCGACGAGGAAAGCACACGGCAAGCGGTCAGCGCCATCAGCGGGACTGCTGTCTCCATCAAACTCGGACCCAAGTGGGGCGGCCTCACCGCAGTTTTCGACATCCTCAAGGCAGCCGTGCCGGCACTTGTCTTCAGGCTTGTCTATCCGGAAGTACCGTACTTCCTCATCTCTGCTGGTGCGGGCCTCCTGGGGCACAACTGGCCCCTCTACTACGGGTTCAAGGGCGGGATGGGACTGTCCCCCATCTACGGCGGGTTTCTCGTGCTGGACTTCTGGGGGACACTGATCTGCGCCCTTGCCAGCATGGTGCTTGGGGTCGTTGTCCTGAGGATGATCTTCGTCACGTTCATGGGCGGCCTGTGGCTGATGATCCCTTGGGTTTGGATCCGAACCGGCAATCTAGCCTACGTGGCCTACGTTATGTTCGTGAACGTCGTCTTCTTCCTTCAGATACTGCCTGAGATCCGCACAACCATTCACCGCAGGCGCACAGGCGAGGCTGGTGACTTCTCAGACTCCATGGACGTGACGCCTATGACCAAGATGATCAAGCGTATGGCCGTCAAGGCCGGGATCATGCCCGAGGACGAAGAACCAGCCTCGGTTGCGGACTTACCAAGCTAGAGATAGGGGAACAGCGTGTTGTCTGGCGAGACCGATCATAGCAGACCCCCCATCGTCATCATTGGGGGCTTCCTAAGCTTCACATCGCTCTACGGTGAGCTAGCGGAAACCCTCCGTGACATCGCCGGCACCTCGGTATCCATCGTACCCACAAGGTCTGCCGATTGGCTCGGTGCGGCGTTCCCAATCGGATGGCTGCCCCTGTTGCGCAGGCTTGATCGCACGGTGCGGGCTTCAACCAGCGACGCGAACAGCGACCAGGTGACGTTGGTAGCACACAGTGCAGGCGGTGTGCTGGCACGGATCTACCTCAGCGCAGAGCCCTTCTTCGGCACAACCTTCAGAGGGCTTGACGTCGTCACCCGGCTTATCACCCTGGGCACGCCCCACGACGGCGGCGGCAAGCTGATCTACGGTGGTGTGATGTCGGGCTGGGCGAACCAACGGTATCCTGGTGCCTTCTACGCAGACCAGGTCACGTATGTCTCCGTTGCCGGCAGGTCCGTGGCGGGCAACCCAACGGGCACCCCGCAGGAACGCCGAGCCTACAGGGCCTACCGCGGCATGACCGAGGACGGCCTAGCGTGGGGCGACGGCGTCGTGCCGGTGGGTTCTGCCTTGCTGAGCGGCGCCAAGCCGGTCATACTGGATGGCGTGGGGCACTTCGAAGGCTTCGGGCCCGCATGGTATGGCAGTCGTGAGATCGTGCCACAGTGGTGGAGCGTGGCTAGCGCGACAGACTGACCGTACCCGGTCCGAGGACAACCCGTAACGCTGTGGCGAACTCGAATCGCATAGCGGCCTCCCGTTGACACCCATCGTCTTCGACCATACCATGCCGGCATAGCGCCTCAGCAGACCTCGGTGCTGCTGCCCAGACGCAGCCGTTGAGATGCTCCGGTCCGAACCCAAAGGGTTCGCGGCGTCTTCCGGCGGAAGCCACAAAGGAGAACCAGTATGACCCACATCCGCAAGATGCAATCCAGCGATCTCAACGCCATCGTCGAGCTGTCGCTGCTCGCGTGGGAGCCGGTCTTCATCTCCTTCAAGAAGGTACTGGGGTCAGCGATCTACAAGCAGATCTGGCCTGACTGGCGAACGGGGCAGGCCAAGGTAGTCCGCGACATCTGCCAGGACACTGCGAAGGTCACAACCTACGTCGCCGATGTGGATGGTGTTGCCGTCGGCTACGCCTGCGTGGAGCTCAACGAGGAAACGCACGCCGGTGAGATATCGCTACTGGCCGTCCACCCCGACCACCAGAACCGTGGCATCGGTACGGACCTCAACAAGTTTGCGGTCGACCGCATGCGCGACGCCGGTATGACCCTCGCCGTCGTCGCCACCGGAGGCGATCCCGGTCACGCCCCCGCCAGACGCGCCTACGAGAAGGCCGGCTTCAGGCCCATGCCCGGCGTCCGCTACTACCAAGACCTGACGTGACCCCGGCCCCCACGCCGCTTGCCGGCCTCAACGCTGTGCTGCTGGACTTGGTCACTGGCGCCCGTGCCATCCTGAAAGACAACTTCATCGGCGCCTACCTGCAGGGCTCCTTTGGCCTGGGTGACTGGGACGAGCATAGCGATGTCGACTGGTTGATCGTGATCGACCACGACCTCTCTGACGCCGAGCTGGCCGACCTCCAGACGCTGCATGCCCGCATCTACGATGGGGCCTGCCCGTGGGCGCAGCACCTGGAGGGCTCCTACTTCCCCAAGGACCTGCTCAGACGTGAGGACGAGTCCAGGACACCCCTCCATTACCTGGACAACGGGGCACGCCGGCTGGTGCCGTCGGTCCACGACAACGAGCTGGTCGTGCGGTGGCAGATGCGGGAGCGCGGCATCACGCTGGCGGGCCCTGACCCGACCGAGTTGATCGATCCGATTCCAGTCGACGCCCTGAAGCGCGAGGTCCACACGACGATGCGCGTGTGGGGCGAGGAGATACGCACCGGGGATTACGCGATCGGGAATCGGTGGGCGCAGGCCTTCGCCGTCGTCAGCTACTGTCGCATGCTCCACACGCTCGCCACCGGCGAGATCACGTCGAAGCCCGCCGCCGTCCGCTGGGCGCTGGCGCACCTGGACCCGGCATGGCACGGGCTGATCCAGCGCGCCTGGGCCGATCGGCCGGACCCTGGAGTCAAGGTACTTACCGCGGCGAACCCTGCCGACGTCGCGAGCACGCACAGGTACATTGCGTATGCGATCGCAGCTGGCGAGACAGCCCTGCATGGAGATCCGCGATGATCGCCACCATCGACGTCGAGACCATCTGGCACGGGCGCCAGTCCGGAGTCACCTGGTTCCACCCGCGTGCATGCCAATTCCCCACGGACGAAGGACCCGCGCACCTGATGGCGTGCCAGCCCATCGGCGGCTCCGACGTCTTCGGGCAGGTCCATTGGTCCCTGTCGACCGATCACGGGAGAACTTGGTCAACACCGGAGCCAATTCACGCGCTGGGCAGGCGCGACCTACCCGATGGCAACCAGGAGGGCATCTGCGATGTCGTGCCCGGCCACCACGCCGCCACCGGCGTCACGCTTGCCGTGGGGCACAACGTCTACTACCGCGACAACATCCTGACGAAGCCGAGCGAGGACCGCTTCCCGGTCTACGCCGTCCGTGGCGCCGATAGCGTCTGGCGGGGCCGCCACCGGCTGGCTTGGCCGACCGGGGAAGTGCCCGCGATCTACACGTCCGGCTGCGCGCAGCGGGTGGACCTTGCCGACGGACACATCCTGCTACCGATCTCCGCGGGAGACTCGCCTGATGCCGCCCGTTGGGTGGCTACAGCGCTCTGCGCCTTCGACGGGTGTGAACTCGCGATCGAGGCGATGTCGAACCGGCTGCACCTGGAGGTCCGGCGTGGACTGCTCGAGCCAAGCCTTGCCGTCCTCGACAATAGAGTCTACATGACGATCCGCGCCGAAGATGACCGCGGCTACGTCACGACGTCCTACGACGGAATGACCTGGTCAGAGATTCGACCCTGGTGCTGGGACGACGGCGAACCGCTGACCATGTCCACGACGCAGCAGCGCTGGATCGCCAACCGCCACGGGCTCTTCTTGGTCTACACGCGTAAGGCGGCGGAGAACGCCAACGTGATGCGCTGGCGCGCCCCGCTCTTCATCGCCCAGGTCGACACGGCCACGCTGCGGCTGATCCGCGCAACCGAGCGCGTCGCCATCCCTATGGTTGGGGACAGCATCAGCGATCCCGATCACGTCGCCCGCATGGGCAACTTCCACACGGTGAGCGCGGGGCGTGACGAGGCGTGGATCACGGTGGGCGAGACGTTGCCCGCAGATGGCTGGCGCGGAGATACGTTGTTGGCGCGGGTGCGGTGGGCGTAGCGGCTGCGTACCCGCGGTCCACAGATGGCAGCCTACAAGAAGACCGAAAGGAGACATCGTGAACCCACTGCTCCCGAAGCAGTACTTCGTCCCGGACGTGGAGGCGCGGCAATGGGCCGACGGACGGATCTATCTCTACGGCTCCTGTGACATCAGCGGCGACACGACCTATTGCAGCGAGGAGTACCACGTGTTCTCCTCCGCAGATATGAGGAGCTGGGTGGACCACGGCGTGAGCTTCCGGTCAGAGGAGGGGCACGCCGATCCCAAGGCCCGGCTCTACGCGCCTGACTGTGAGTACCGGAACGGCCTCTACTACCTGACATACTGCGGATCGGACCACAGCGAGGGGATCGCAACGAGCCCTCACCCCTACGGGCCTTTCACGGACGCGTATGGCGTTACCGGCGCCGACGGCGACGGCATCGACCCTGCGGTCCTGGTCGACGAAGACGGCGCAGTGATCTACTTCTGGGGTCAGTTCGAGCTGCGCGGGGCGCGTCTCAGGGACGATATGTCGGGCATCGACTCAGACACCCTGGTCAAGCCGATCCTCACCGAGGCCGAGCACGGCTTCCACGAGGGCGCCTCCATCCGCAAGCGAAACGGGCTGTACTACCTCGTCTACACCGACATCAGCCGGGGACGTGCGACGTCGCTGGCCTACGCCACCAGCGCGAGACCGTTGGGCCCCTACACCAAGGGCGGCATCATCATCGACAACACCGGCTGCGATCCGGAGACGTGGAACGACCACGGGTCGATCGCGCTCTTCAACAACCAGTGGTACGTCTTCTACCACAGATCGTCGCATGCCAGCAGGTTCAGCCGCCGCGTCTGCGTCGAACCCATCACCTTCAACGCCGATGGGTCCATCGACGAGGTGGAGATGACAACGCAGGGCGCGTCCGGCCCATTGGACGCGACGCGAAAACTGGAAGCTTTCCAGGCCTGCCTGCTCTCAGGTCAGGTGCGCAGCCAATCGGTGCCACCCGATGCTCGCGGCAACACCTGGAGCGAGCACCTGACGCTGATCCGGAGCGGCGACTGGGTGGCCTACAAGTATCTCGACTTCGGCGGAGGCGTGAGCAGTTTCCGCGCCCGCGCCGGCAGCCTGGCCTATGGCGGCACCATCGAGGTACGGCTCGATAGCCCGGATGGGCCTCTCGTAAGCACGTGCGAGGTGCCCTACACTGGCGGATGGCAGAGGTGGCAGACGCTCGCCGCGCCGATGATGCAGGCCGTCAGCGGGGTTCACGCTGTCTACCTGGTCTTCACCGGTAGACCGCACCGGCTATTCGACCTGGATTCGCTCTGGTTCGCGTGATCAACCGAGGAACAAGAATGAACGCCTCACCCCTCCGCCCGAACATCGTCTACATCCTTGCCGACGATATGGGCTTCGGCGACCTGGGCGCCAACAACCCTGACTCGAAGATACCGACGCCGAACCTGGACCGGCTGGCGACTGAGGGTATGCGGTTCACCGACGCACACGCTGCGTCGGCGGTCTGCTCACCCAGTCGCTACGGTCTGCTCACGGGGCGCTACTGCTGGCGCACGCCGCTGAAGCGTGGCGTTCTGTGGCCCTGGGACCCGCCGCTCATCGAGCCAGACCGCATGACCGTCGCCAAGCTGCTGCGTGAACAGGGCTACCGTACGGCGTGCATCGGCAAATGGCACCTGGGGTGGACGTGGGCCACACTCGACGGCGAGCCCGCCTGCAAGGGCACGGACATCGGCGTCCTGGACCGCGCCCAGCGTCACGCGATGGAGAGCAACATCGACTACACCAAGCCGATGCGCGGCGGGCCTGTGGATTGCGGCTTCGACAGCTACTTCGGCGTGGATGTCCCCAACTTCCCACCCTACACATGGTTCGAGGACGACCATCTGCTCGATGCACCCATTGAGGAGAAGCCGGACGGGATGTTCGGCCTTCCCGGAAAGATGAAGCCCGGTTGGGCGCTGGAGAAGATGGTCCCGGCCTTTGTGCAACGCGCCGAGGCCTACATTGAGGCATCGGGTCCGGAGCCCTTCTTCCTCTACCTGCCCCTCACGTCGCCGCACACGCCCATCGTGCCCAACGAGGCCTTCATCGGCACCAGCGGGGCCGGTCTCTACGGCGACTTCGTCTGCGAGGTGGACTGGGTTGTGGGACAGGTGATGGCGGCGCTGGATCGCAAGGGCATCGCCGACGAGACGCTGCTGATCTTCACCAGCGACAACGGGCCTGAGTGCATCCCTGCAGCCGACGGCGGCGCCTACGAGCACGCGCGGGTCCACGGGCACTACAGCATGGCCCACCTGCGCGGCGTCAAGCGCGACGCGTGGGAGGGAGGGCACCGCGTGCCCTTCGTGGCGCGCTGGCCCGGCGTCACACCGGCAGGGTCCGTGTGCGACCAACTGATGGGGCTCATCGACCTGACGGCAACCCTCGCCGAGCTCTTCGGGTTCGAGCTGGCCGCAGATGACGGTCAAGATAGCGTCAGCGCGCTGCCCCTGCTCAGGGGCAAGCTCGACGCGCCCGTCCGCGACACCTTGATCTACCACAGCTGCCACGGCAAGTTCGCCATCCGCCAGGGCGACTGGGTCTTCATCGACGCACCGACAGGCGACGACAACCGGGAGCCGGAGTGGTTCAAGCGCGAGCGCGACTACTCTGACCACGACCTCCCCGGCGAGCTCTTCGATCTTGGACATGATATCTCTCAGCGGGACAACGTCTACGATGACTGCCCCGACCGCATCTCTCAGATGGCCTCGGACCTTGCTGCATTCAAGGCAGCCGGCGAGCCCCCGTGCTCACAGCCGCCGGGTGAGTCGGACGCCGAGTGAGACCAGACCCGCGCCCCCACGAATAAGTGCATAGGCAACATAAGCATCCCGGCAAGGAGTTCCAATGGTCAAGGTCAAGCAACTGCCCGCGCGGCAGCGCTATCGCAAGGCGCTGCTGTTGGTCTCATTCCTGTTATTCCCCGCCACCCTGTACTGGTTCTCACCTGCACTGATCCTGCAGGGCGCGTCAGAGGGCGTCATCAACGGCAGCTTCATCGTGTTCACATTGATGTTCCTGTCGTCGCTCTTCCTGGGGCGGCTGTGGTGCGGATGGGTGTGCCCCGCAGGGGCCCTGCAGGAGTTCGCACAGCCCATCAACGAGAAGCGGACGCCGGGACGCAGGATGAACTGGGTCAAGTGGGCGGTCTGGATTCCGTGGGTGACACTGATCGTCGTGTTGGCGGCAGGAGCCGGTGGGTACAGGACCGTGAATCCGCTGTATCAGCTCGAGACCGGCGTCACGCTAGCCCTGCCGCTGGACGGCGGCGGACCGCCGTGGTTCATGATCTACTACATCATCCTGATCCTCTTCACTGCCCTGGCAGTGGCCTTTGGGCGACGCGCCGGCTGTCACACCGTCTGCTGGATGGCGCCCTTCATGATAGTCGGGCGCTGGCTGCGGAACCGGCTGCGATGGCCCAGCCTCCGCCTACAGGCCGAGACGGAGAAGTGCATCAGCTGCCACGCGTGCGCACGCGGGTGTCCGATGAGTCTGGACGTCACCGAGATGGTCCAGCGCGGCGACATGGAGGAGAGCGAGTGCATCCTCTGCGGCACCTGCGCGGACGTCTGCCCCAAGGACGTGATCCACTACAGGTTCTCTGCCGGATAGTCAGCCCTCGCTCCCCTCGGAGGTCAACCCCGTTGCGTTGGGGCGCCTCGGTGTGAACGCGACATCTTCGCCCGGGAACGGCCCAAAGCTATGGGGATAGGCGAGGGCCTTCGGGCCGAACACCGCCACGCGTCGCCAAGTGGTATACTAGGGGCATTGACGACAGACGAGGAGTCGAGTGAGCAGTCGAGCGCACGCAGCCCGCAAGTGGTATCCGCTGGACAACGCCGCCAACGTCTATCCGGCGGTACAGAGTAGCAAGCGCCCCAACGTTTTCCGCGTGTCGGCCACACTCAAGGAGCCGGTGGTTCCCGAGCTGCTGCAGACCGCGCTGGACATCACGCTCCGCCGCATTCCCAGCTTCTCGGTGCGCCTGCGATCGGGGCTCTTCTGGCACTATCTCAGCCACTCCGATGATCCCCTCCTCATCCAGGAGGACGTCGTCAACCCGTGCATGCGCATATCGCACAAGCGGGACAAGGGGTTCCAGATCCGAGTGCGCTACCACGACACACGCATCGCGCTCGAGGTCTTCCACTCCGTCACCGACGGCGGCGGCGCGATGACCTTTCTCAAGACCCTGGTGGCGCAGTACCTGACGCAGCTAGGGCACGACATTCCGGCGAGCCACGGCGTGCTCGACTGCTCTGAGAGCCCCAGGCCCGACGAGGCCAATGACGATTTCAGCGCCTTCGCAGGAGACAGCTCGCGAGCGCCCAGGGAACAGGGCCGCGCCTACCACGTGAGCGGCACACCGCTCCCCCGCCACGATTACGAGATCATCACCGGCACCGTGCCCGTCGACGTGATTCGGGCCGTGGCTAGACGCTATGGTGCATCGATCACCGAGTACCTAGCGGGCGTCTTTCTGCACATCCTCGCCGGCATACAGCAAGCCGAAAAACGGCGACGCCTGCGGCCCGTGTACGTCCAGGTGCCTGTGAACCTGCGCAGGTTCCACCCCAGCGAGACGCTGCGCAACTTCTCCTCTTACGTCTGTCCGGGGATCGACCTGACGCAGGGAAACCGCACATTCGAGGAGACGCTGGCCTCGGTCCACCACTTCATGCGGTACGAGGTCACTGCGCAGAAGCTGCGCTCGCGGGTCGCCACCAACGTTCACTCCGAAAGCCATCCGCTACTCCGCCCAGTGCCCCTCTTCCTGAAAAACCAGGCCATCGCCACGGTCTACAACCTCTCAGGCCCGCTGGCCTACTCAAGCGTCCTGACCAACCTGGGCGTGGTGCGGGTGCCGCCCGCGATGCACCAACACGTCGAGATGTTCGACTTCAACCTCGGTCCCTCCCACGGCACGAAGATCAACTGCACTGTGCTGGGCTATGACGGCAAGCTGCGGGTAAGCTTCGGACGCGTGATCAGGGAGACCATGGTCGAGCGAGCCTTCTTCACCTTCTTGGTGCGCCATATGATCCCGGTCAAGGTGGAGACCAATCAGGAGCCTGCCGAGTGCCCTACTGCGTGAGATGCGGAGTGGAGCTCGCCGACGGGGCAGCGTCCTGTCCGCTCTGCGGCGTCGAGGTCGTGCTGCCAAAGACCCTGCGCAAGCCTGCCAGCGGCAGCCCCCGACCGCAGCTTCGAGATGTCGTCGCCACCGAGTTCGACAGGAAACTATGGATCCAGGTGGTCTCCGCCCTGATGGCGATTCCGGCATTGGGCTGTGTCGTGATCGACGCGGTCTCTGGTGACGGACTGACCTGGTCTCTCTACGTGGTGGCCAGTCTGACTGCCGTCTGGATCTGTTCAGTCAGCCCCTTCCTCTACCGTCGCAACGTCGTGCCGCTCTGGATCACCATCGACGCGGCCGCACTCCTGGGTCTGCTGTACGTGATCAACGCGTTGCCGCCCGCATCTGACTGGTTCCAGCCACTAGCGCTTCCCATCGTCCTCACGCTGTTCCTGCTGGTCCTGCTGGTCCTCGGCTTCGCCCGGCGCGGCATCCTGCGAGAGCTGCACAAGGCCACGGCAGCGTCGATAGCCCTCGCCGCCTTCTGCATCGCCATCGAGAGCGCCGTCGACCTCTACCTCACCGACGCTGTGAGACTGGATTGGTCGTTGATCGTCCTCGTGCTCTGCGTGCCGCTGGCCGTCATCGCCGAGATACTGCAGCGGCGCCGCGGCATCGTGGAGGGCATGAAGGCCTGGCTGCGGATGTAGCCACGTTCGGCCAGGCACGGTCTCAACCGCTCCATCTGCGACTCGCGGTGCTCGGGCACAGCGACCCGAATCCCACACAATACTTGACACGCGGTTGGTTGTAGCATATACTCGTTGTGTAAGCGCTTACACAGAGGTGCGAATGCGTCCCACGATCTACACAGTTGCCGAAAGGGCCGGTGTCTCCATAGCGACGGTCTCTCGCGTGCTGAACGGGACGGCCCGCGTCAGTGATCGAACGCAGGCCAAGGTGCGCCGCGCGATGGACGAGCTGGACTACCAACCGAACGCATCGGCACGGGGGTTGGCTGCCAATGCGACGAGCACCATCGCTCTCGTCTTTCCCAAGCTGTCCGGCCCGTTCTACTCCGAGCTGATCCGCGGTGCAGAGATCGCCGCTAGCGAATCTGACTACCATCTGCTGATCTACGGTGCGTCGGGCAAGGCGCTCGGGCAGGACAGCCAGACCTTGGGCATGCTGACCACAAAGGCCGATGGGCTGATCCTCGCCGGCTCAATTGTCAGTCACTGCTACCTGCAAGATCTACAGCGGCGAGACGTCGCTCTTGTGGTGCTGGGCGAAGTACCCTCCGACACTTCAGTGGACTGCATCCAGCCAGACAACGTTGGGGGGGCTGAGGAAGCCGTGACGCATCTCATCCAGCATGGCTACCGTCGGATAGCGATGATCAGGGGGCCTGCATCGCGAACCCACGCCAGCGACCGTGAGCGCGGCTATCGGAAGGCGCTCGCCGTACAAGGGCTGCCCCACAGGACTGAGCTTGTGGTCGCTGGGGCCTTCAGTGAGGCGAGCGGCTATGCCGCCATGGGTCGCCTCCTAGAGCTAGAGCCAATCCCGGATGCCGTCTTCGCCGCAAGTGACCAGATGGCCATCGGCGCCATGGCCGCAGTCCACGATGCCCGGCTGCGCGTCCCCGAGGACGTAGCCCTGGTCGGCTTCGACGATATCGAGACTGCCCAGTATACGCAGCCGCCGTTGACCACTGTGCATCAGGATATGCTGGGGCAAGGCCAGCTGGCCGTGCGTCACCTGCTGGACAGGATAAATAGAGCGGAACCCAGTGGTGAGACGAAGATACTGCCGACGACCCTGGTCATCCGCCGGTCCTGCGGCTGCGCGGACGAGGGTTTCAAGGCGGGCAACAGTGCCTAGATGCGAGAGTGCCCTTTTTTTGCGTGCTCATGAAAGCGCTTTCTAGACGGAAGGGAGGGATACAACTGTGAAGGTCACTGCTGTACTGGGTAGTCCCAGGAAAGTGAGTTACTCCTCCGCTCTGGCGCGAGAGGTGCTGCGCGGAGCCGCTGATGCCGGACACGAGGTGGTCGTCTACGAGATCAACGACATGTATGTGAAGGGCTGCCAGGGTTGCCGGTACTGCAAAGAGCACAACGTCGACTGCATCGTGCAGGACGACCTGCTGCCCTACTGGAAGGACCTACACGAGAGCGGCGCTCTCGTGCTTAGCAGCCCAAACTTTGCCTCACAGGTCTGTGGCCCCATGGTGACCTTCATGAACCGGCACTACTGCTTGCTGGACAGAGACTGGAGGGTGCGGGTACACGCCGGGATCAAGCTGGTGGGTGTTTTCGCTCAGGGGAACGGCAACCCCGATGCCTATGTGGCGCAGTACAGCTGGTACCTGGGTGACTTCCAGAACCGGGACATGGTGTTGGCTGATACCCTGATCCATTCCGGCAATCAGCCCCTGACACCCGACTGCGTCCTAATGCGCCGCGCATACAACACAGGTAGAGCTCTGTGATTGATGGGATCAGCAGTAGGACTACGTGAGGAGAGTAGATGTCACAGCTACCAGAAGCCGCAAACGAAGCATGGGAGAACCGTGAAGGCCCAGTGATATTGGCCACCGTTGATGCCGAAGGCAATCCAAACGCGATCTACGCCACCTGTGTACGCAAAGAGAGTGGGGACTTGTTGGTTGTCGCAGACAACTTCTTCAACAAGACCCGTGCCAATATCCTGGCGGGAAGCAGAGGCGCTCTTCTCTTCATCACCAAGGAGGGTAAGTCCTATCAGATCAAGGGATGCACTGAGTATAACACTGAGGGTCCAGTGTTCGACGCGATGAAAACGTGGAATCCAGAGACACTGCCAGGTCACGCCGCAACCGTACTGAAGGCGGAGCGTGTCTACTCTGGTGGCGAACAGCTTGTATAGAAGATCGATCGAAATCGAGGTAACAATGACAGAATCACGGACTATCAAGATGGCTTTCCTGGGCTGTGGCGGCATCGCACAGAGACACTGGCTCGGCATCCAGACACACGCGCCACAAGTCCAAGTTACCGCGACCATAGACACCGACCCTGATCGCGCGGCTGGAATGGCCGAGCAGACCGGTGGAAAGGCCTTTTCGTCGCTGGAAGCCGCCCTTGAGCAGAGCGACTTCGAGGCTGTAAACATTATGCTCCCGCACCACGTCCACGAGGAACCCACCGTACGCGCCTTTGCGGCAGGCAAGCACGTCGTGCTGGAGAAACCGATGGCCACCTCGCTGGATGCATGCGACCGCATCCTCGCCGCCGCCAGGGAAGCAGGAACTGTGTTCATGGTCGCCGAGCAATCGCAGTATGGGCAGGCGGCGGTCAAGGTGCAGGAATTGATCCAGGATGGCGCGATCGGCGAGATCATCACCGCAGAAGCCTTCTTTGGCGGTAGGGTCGGCAGCAGCTGGGGCGCGAACGCCTGGCGCTACAACAAGGCAATCACCGGTGGTGGCATCTGTATCGATGGTGGGGCGCACTGGATACGCCCGCTGCGGATGTGGCTGGGAGAGATCGACGGGGTCGTGGCCGTGCTCGACCATCCGCTGAAGGAGATGGAGGGCGAGTCCCTGGCGCACGCCATATTCCGTTTCAGATCGGGCAAGTACGCCTCCTTTATGGCCCTTCGTGCGGGCGCAGCCCGAGCTCCGGGCGAGGATTTCCGCGTCACCGGCACCGAGGGCATCCTCGTTGTCGAGAAGGGACGTGAGGGGCGGGTGATGCTCTACGATCAAGAGCATCGCCAGGGCCTTGAAGTCGTATCCGCCGAGGAGAAGGCGGTCTCCGCCTATGGTCTTGAACTGGCGGACTTTGCCCAAGCCGTGCTAGAGGGTAAGCCACTGGCAGCCGGTCCTGAGGAATCGCTGGGCGAGTTGCGCACCGCGCTGGCGATGTATCGATCGGCGGAGACCCACCGGTGGGAGAAGGTCTGGGACTAGCCAGGCTCCCTCCCAAGCTTCTCATACGGATCACCACTACTTAGGAGAGATACCCATGACAACATCGTCAGTCACGCAGCCTACAAGACACAGCTACCGCAACTTCAACGTTGCCATCTACGCACGCGTCTACGAGGTGCAGAAGATGGCCGAGCTGGACTGGTTGAAATCACGCTTCGACGTGATGCAGCGGTACATCAAGGTGGACAAGGTCTACCTTGAGACTCACCGGGATATGGTCATTGCCGAAGAAGCGACGATCAATCAAGCCCGCGAATTCCTGACGAGCCGAGGGATAGCAGTCAGTGGCGGCATCACCTACACGACCAATGAACGCAACCGTCTCCAGGCGTACTGCTACACCAAACCTGAAGCGCGCCAGATGTGTAGGGATGTTGCGGCATACTCGGCACGTCTGTTCGATGAAGTAATCCTGGACGACTTCTTCTTCACTAACTGCAAGTGTCCTTCCTGTATCGAAGCCAAAGGGGATCTAGGCTGGACGGAGTTCCGCCTTGACCTAATGACCCAGGTGGCACGCGAACTGGTTCTCGAACCCGCCCGGGCCGCCAATCCCAACGTCAAAGTCATCATCAAGTACCCCAACTGGTACGAACACTTCCAGGGGTGTGGCTTCAACCTGGATACCGAGCCGCCGATGTTTGACGGCCTTTACACAGGTACAGAGACCCGCGACCCGATTCAGCGCGATCAGCACCTGCAGCCCTATCACGGCTACAGCATCTTCCGCTACTTTGAGAACATCAAGCCAGGGCCGACGCATGTTTCGCGCCGGCGCCTACGCGCAAGCCCAGTTGACGGCGGCAGGTCCCGTTTGGGCTGTGGATCTGCCCGGAAACACCGCTCACAGGTTGTCTCAGGCGCTCGGGA
>Ga0180436_10001834_pt1 | contig 20519 bp, 17 predicted proteins | sample SS_ome_2_FD_132434 | JGI IMG/M metagenome (GOLD analysis project Ga0180436, IMG submission 132434) | Hypersaline lake sediment archaeal communities from the Salton Sea, California, USA - SS_3_S_2 metaG | ecosystem: Environmental > Aquatic > Non-marine Saline and Alkaline > Hypersaline >...
ATGCTGGAGGAACGGTGGGTCATGATCCGGTATCCGGAGGGAAAGCGCTGATGCCGTAAGGCTTATCGCGATTTCGACGAACGCTCAACCCCAATCATGCAATCGGCACGTACCCCTCCACCCCATTCTTTTCCTCACGCGCCAAAGTGTGACATCCTTTCAAGCGGCCCAGCTCTCCGAATCCGCCAGCGCGCCACAACAGAAAAGGCGGAGCCGCAGCCCCGCCTTTCCGCTTCCATCGTGTGGTGAAAGTGTGCTGTCCGGATCGGCGGACCCGCCTCCGGGCGGGTGCACGATACCGCATACACCTCAGGAATCGTCGCCCTCTCCGCCGGAGTCTTCGCCCGGCCGCCACTCTTCTGTCGCGAGATTGAAGGCCTGCTCCAGGCCGACGAGATCCGAGCTGGGTCGAAGTGCATCGAACGCGGCAGTCTCCTTCTGGAGCTGATCCTCGCTGTATTCGGCGGCCTTGATCGAGAGACCGATCCGGCGCTCGACCTTGTCGACCTTGATGACGCGCGCCTCCACATCGTCGCCCACCTTGAGGACATCCTTGACCTTCGCGACGTGATCCTCGCTGAGCTGCGAGATGTGCACGAGACCGTCGATATCGTCCTCGAGCTGAACGAATGCCCCGAAACTGGCGATCTTGGCCACGGTTCCCTTGACGAGATCGCCCACCTTGAAGCGCGTGTCGATCTCGCTCCAGGGATCCCCTTCGAGCTGCTTCACACCCAGGCTGATTCGCTGGTTGGTCTTGTCGATCTCGAGAACCGCCGCCTCGACCTCGTCGCCCTTCTTCACCACCTCGCTCGGGTGGTTGATCTTGCGGGTCCAACTCAGGTCGGAGACGTGAATCATCCCGTCGATACCATCCTCGAGTTCCACGAAAGCCCCATACGGGGTGAGGTTGCGAATTTCGCCCTTGATCGTGGAGCCGATCGGGTAGCGGGTCTCGACGTCGTCCCAGGGATTCGGCTCGAGCTGGCGGACGCCGAGAGAGATCTTCTGTTCCTCCTTGTTGATCGCAAGAACCACCGCCTTGACCTCGTCGTCGAGGGTCAACACGTCGCTTGGGCGTGTGATGCGCTTGGTCCAGGACAGCTCGGACACATGGATAAGCCCCTCGACGCCCTGCTCGAGTTCGACGAATGCGCCGTAGGGAACCAGTTTCGTGATCTTGCCGGCCACCTCGCTGGCAATCGGGTACTTCGTGTCGATGTTTTCCCAGGGATTGGCCTGCAGTTGCTTCAGACCAAGCGAGACGCGCTCCTTCTCCTTGTCGACGTCGAGGATCTGCACCTCGATCTTCTGGCCGATCGCGAGCATTTCGCTGGGGTGATTGATCCGGCCCCAGCTCATGTCGGTGATGTGGAGAAGACCGTCCATGCCCTGGAGATCGATGAAGGCGCCGAAATCGGTGATATTCTTCACGATTCCCTCGACCTGGTCGCCGATGCGAACGGAATCGAGGAACTCGGCACGCTGCTCGGCACGCTCCGCCTCGATCACCTCCCGGCGGCTCAGGACGATATTCTTCCGGATGTCGTTGACCTTGACGATCTTGAAGTCGTAGACCTGACCCAGGTATTCGTTGAGATCCTTGGGAGGAATGATGTCGATCTGCGATCCGGGGAGGAAGGCCTCCACGCCGACGTTGACCATCAGGCCACCTTTGACGACCGACTTGATCTTGCCCTTCACCAGGCCACCGTCTTCGTAGACCTTGACGATCTTGTCCCAGTTCTGCTTGTGGGCCGCCTTCTCCTTGGACAACACAACCATACCTTCGTCGTTCTCCAGGCGCTCGAGAAGCACCTCGACTTCGTCGCCCACCTCGAATTCCTCGTCTTCGAATTCGGAAATCGGGATGATCCCCTCGGATTTCGCACCGATGTCCACCACCACGACCTGGTTTCGGATTTCGATGATCTGGCCTCTCACGATCGAGTTCTCGCGGTAGACCTGGAAATTCTCGTCAATCATCGCGAGGAGCTCCTGATTGACGGGTTCAGCGGTTGCAGTGGACATGGTAGTGGTTTGAGTTGTGTTACTTGGTTGATTCGTTCCTGCCGACAGTGCTCCGGGAAAAATCGCGCCACGATCGGAGCGCCAGCCATGGCGCGAGGGCGGGTAAATTACGGGAGGATGCCGAATTCACAAGGAAAAAGCCGCATCCGGTCCGGCCGACTACCCGAATCCTCTCTCCGTACCCTTCGCCCGTTTTCCATGGAGCCGCTTCCCGTCACCTGCCCCACCTGCTTCGAAGAGTTCCCCCTTCCCCCGGTGTCTCCCGGAGATCTCCCCTGCGACATCGACTACGACTGCGAAATCTGCTGCCATCCCCTCCGGGTGACGCTCGACTACCAGGACGGCATCGTCACCGCGACAGCCTACGGCCTTGACGACCTGTGAGGATTTCCGGTCTCCCCAGGTCTCCCCGCCACCATCAGGATCGCGTCCTTCCCGGGTCGGGCGCCCGTCCCCGTATCGCGACGAAAAGACCACAGACCACCGCCGCGGCTCCCGCCACCTGCCAGGGCACCAGCGCCTGGCCGAGAATCGCCAGGCCGAGAAAGGCTGTCGCGACCGGCTGAACCAGCAGGGTCACCGCGGCGAGGCTGGCGGGCAGGTGTCCGAGGCTCCAGGCGATCAGGCCCTGCCCGCAGGCGTGGGACAGCACGCCGATTCCGATCAAGGGCAACCACCCCTGCCAGGCACCGGGAAGGAGGCGATCCTCGTGCAGGATCGCGAGGGGGAGCAGGCAGATCGCCGCCACGGCGCTGGCCCAGAACATCAGCAGCGGGGCCGAATGCGTCCGCCGGTAGTATTTCATCGCCAACTGGTAGCTCGCATAGAATACCGCCGTGAGCAGGGCGAGCCCATCGCCGAATAGGGGGGTTCCTTCGGCGGGCGGTTCCCTCGTGGTGGAACTGAGGAGAAGGAGGGCCATTCCTCCGAAAGCGATGATGGCACCACCGACGAAGCGACGCGTGATGCGCTCCTTCCACACCAGCCAGGCGAACACCGTCACCCAGAGTATCGACGTGTTGGCGAGCAGCGTCGAATTGGCGACCGAGGTGTGGGCGAAGGACCAGTGCCAGGCCCAGAAGTCGAGGGCGAAGATCACGCCGGGCAACCAGATCCAGCCGGACAGCCCGATAAACTCGCTCCGCCGGGGAACCAGCGGTTTGCGCTGGCAGGCGAAGAGTATGCCGAGTGCGACGGCCCCGATGCTCACGCGCCAGAAGGCGGCATCCCACATTCCCACCCCCGTTTCTCCGCGCGTACTGAGTACGGCGAAGATCGGAGCGAAGGAGATACAGAGCGCACCGGCGATCAGGCCCAACAGGTGAGGAATCGAAATTGAGGGGGCGACGATCCCCGAGGCGGAGCCGAGAGCCATGGAGGCTCCCATGCCCTCCGATCGGTTGACGTGCAAGCTCCGACCTCCGATGGAGGCGAAAATTCCCGTGGCGCCCTTCTCCCTCCGCCGCCCCGGATCGTCCCGAATGTCCGCATCGAAACGGACCCGTTTTCCACTCGCGCGGCACCGGATTTTCCCTACCATACCAGAATGAGATCCAGCGCACTCGCCTGCATGGCGTGCGGCCTCCTGAGCGGAGCGATGGCGGCCGAGCCCGATTCGCCCGCCATCGCGGGAAGCGTCGCCGAAATCTACAAGACGGCCTCCAATACCGACCTTCGCATCTATCGCTTCGACCCCGAGGACCACGACCCTGCCTCCGATTCACGCCCGGCGGCGGTCTTCTTTTTCGGGGGAGGGTGGAACGGAGGCAACCCGACACAGTTCGAACCTCATACCCGGTATCTCGCCGGACGCGGAATCGTGACCTTCGTCGCCGACTACCGTGTCAAGTCCCGCCAGGGAACGACCCCGCGCGAATGCGTCGCGGACGGCAAGTCGGCGGTGCGCTGGATTCGGAAGAATGCGCAACGTCTCGGGGTGGACCCCGACCGGATCGTGGCCGGCGGTGGGTCGGCGGGAGGACACGTCGCCGCCACGACGGGCATCTGCGATGGCCTCGACGACCCCGCCGACGATCTCTCGATCTCGTCGCGCAGCCAGGCCTTGCTCCTTTTCAATCCGGTCTACGACAATGGCCCCGATGGCTACGGGCACGACCGGGCCGAGGCATGGTTTCCCGCAATTTCGCCGTTTCACAACATCACCGAAGACGATCCACCCGCGATCGTCTTTCTCGGGACCGAGGACAAGCTCATCCCCGTCTCCACCGCCGAGGAATTCCGTGACCGCCAGGAGGCGCTCGGGATCACCTCCGAGCTTCACCTCTATGAGGGAGAGCCGCACGGGTTCTTCAATCTCAGGCTGGCCCAGGGCAAACCGGAGCACTTCATCGACACGGTCCGGAAGATGGATGCCTTTCTCGTGAAACTGGGATTCCTCGAGGGCGAGGCGGACGAGGATCTGCTCCAGTCGATCGCCTCCGGTGCCCGGTGATCATGGTGGATCTCGCGTCACATCCCGCCACCTGGACGGCCGCGCAGATCGGGGAGCGGAGCGATGGGTGGCAGCATCCATTCGGTGCGCTCGATCCCGACGAGGTCCGCGGTCTCCTCGAGAATGGTCCCGGTGTCGTCCTCCTCCGGGGATTCCCCCTCGACGGCCACGACAAGGACTCGGCCCGCGACGCTTTTCTCGCCTGGTGCGGGAGCGTGGGCACCGCCGTCTCGCAGAATGAGCGAGGGACCCTGGTCTTCGATGTCGAGGATGCCGGACTGCCGGAGGGGGATCCCCGCAACCGGGGTCCGAACACGAAAAAGAAACTGAGCTTTCACACCGACCGCTGCGACGTCATCGCTTTCCTCTGCTGGCGTCAGGCACGCAGCGGGGGGGAGAACGAGATCGTCAGCTCACAGGCGCTCTACCAGAAAGTCGGCGAGGAACGTCCCGATCTTCTCGCCGAACTCGAGAGTCCTTTCCCCTACAAGCGCCACACCGTTGATCTCGGGAACGAGAAACCCTGGTGCGAACAACCGGTTTTCTCGTTCCGCGAAGGGCGGTTCGCGTGCAGTTTTCTTCGCGTCCTCATCGACCGGGCCCACGCCGATCCGGACCTGCCAAACCTTTCCTCCACCCAGGTGGAGGCGATGGATTTCCTCGAATCGGTGGCCGCTCGCGACGAATTCGTCTACCGGTTTCGACAGGAACCCGGCGACGTGCTGCTTCTCAACAACTGGGTCACCCTGCACCGGCGCACCGCCTTCGAGGATCACCCCGGTCCGGACGACAGGCGATGCCTTTTTCGCATCTGGCTCAGCGTTCCCGACAGCCGCCCTCTCGATCCGCTCTTCGCCGCCAACTTCGGCTCCGTCGAGCCGGGAGCGATCCGGGGCGGGATGAAACCCTCCACTCCCCCTGCGTCACCCTGACACCATCCGAACCCCCATGGAACTCCACGGACTCCACATCATCGCGAACACCCAGTCGGCGCGTGCTTCCTCGACATTTCACGCCTTCGATCCCTCCACCGGCGCCTCGCTCGAGCCAGCCTTCCACGAGGCCACGACCGAAGAGATCGATTTCGCGGCACAGGCTGCGCACGATGCCTTCGAAGCCTTTCGACAGACAACACCGGAACAGCGGGCGGCCTTCCTCGAAGCGATCGCCGACGAGACCCTCGCCCTCGGTGACGCACTTCTCGACCGGGCTTCGGCGGAAACCGGGCACCCCCGGGCCCGGTGCGAGGCGGAACGGATGCGCTCGGTCAATCAGGCCCGGCTCTTCGCCTCCTTCGTGCGCGAAGGCTCCTGGGTGGATGCCCGCATCGACACCGCCGAACCGGACCGCCAGCCGCTTCCCAAGCCGGATGTCCGCAGCCTGATGCAACCGGTCGGACCGGTCGCCGTGTTCGGAGCGAGCAATTTTCCCATCGCCATCTCCGTGCTCGGATCCGACACCGTCTCGGCCTTCGCGGCGGGATGCCCCGTCGTCGTGAAAGCCCACCCCGCTCACCCGGGAACCTGCGAGATCGCATCGGCCGCCATCGTCGCCGCGGCGGTGAAGACGGGCATGCCGGAGGGCGTGTTCTCCCTCGTCCACGGGAAGGAGCACGCCTGTGGAATCGAGCTAGTGAAGCATCCCCGCATCATGGCGGCGGCTTTTACCGGGTCTCTCGCCGGAGGCCGTGCCCTCTTCGACGTGGCGAACGCCCGGCCCCGGCCGATTCCGTTCTTCGCCGAGATGGGCAGCGTGAACCCGGTCTTCGTTCTGCCGGGCGCTCTCGCCGAAAACGGGGAGGCGATCGCGCGCGATTTCGTCGCCTCCCTCACCACCGGAGTCGGTCAGTTCTGCACCAATCCAGGGCTCGTCTTCGGCCTCGATTCGCCGGAATGGCGGCACTTTCGGGACATGGCCGCCTCCCACGTGCGCTCGTGGGCACCCCAGACCATGCTGCATGCCGGCATCCATCGTGCCTACCAGTACGGGATCGAGGAAAGAAGGGGGCGGGACGCGTTGGCTCTCGTCGCCGAATCCGATGGCGAGCCACGTCCGGAGCGCTCCGAGGCGGCCGGCTTCCTTTTCGAGACCGACGCCGCTGGACTGGCGGAAAATCCGTCGCTCTACGAGGAGCTCTTCGGGCCCGTCTCCACGCTGGTGAAGTGCGGGGCACCCGGCGACCTCGAGCGCTTCGCCGAGCAGCTGGACGGTTCGCTCACCGCCAGCGTCCACGGAACCCCGGACGACCTGAAAAAGTATTCCGGCCTCCTCTCCGTCCTCGAGCGGAAGGCGGGACGCCTCATTTTCAACGGGTATCCGGTGGGCCTCGAGGTCTGTCACGCGATGCATCACGGGGGTCCCTACCCCGCCACCTGCCACAGTCACTTCACCAGTATCGGGACCCGCTGCATCCAGCGTTTCGTCCGGCCGGTCTGCTACCAGAGCTGGCCCCAGGAGGCCCTGCCCGCGGAACTGCGGGACGACAACCCGCGCGGGATCTGGCGGCTCGTCGACGGGGAAAGGACACGCGAGTCGCTGTGTTCACGCCATGCGCCGGTGTTGACGCCCCCCGGCGCATCGAGGCTATCGTCGGTATATGCAGCGCCGTTCCTTTTTTGCCACGTCCGCCGGGCTCGTTTCCGGGGTCGCCGTTTCCTCCTTTTCTCCATCGACCGGACGTGCCGGCGAATTCACCGGGGTGATCAAGAAGGGTGTGAAGTTTCACATGGTGGACGAGCCTGCCCTCTCGATCGAGGACCGCTTCCGTCTCATCGCCGATGCCGGGTTCGACGGGACCGAGCTGCGCACGGCGGAAAAGGAGAATCTCTCCGAATACACCAGCGCCGTGGAAAAAACGGGCCTGCCCGTCCACGGGATCGTCAATTCGAGCAATCCCGACCTCGCCACCGCAGTCGCATTCGCCTCCGATGTCGGTGCCTCCTCGGTGCTCTACGTGGCACCCTACGATCGCAAGAAGCCCCTCATGGAGAGCTGGAATCACAACCTCGCCGTGATCCGGACGGGACTGCCCGCCGCGGAAAAACACGAGGTGAAGATTCTCGTCGAGAATGTCTGGGCCAGCTTCCTCATCAGCGCCCTCGACATGGAACGCTTCGTCGACGAAGTCGATCATCCCTGGTTCGGCGCCTACTACGATGTCGGGAACAACGTGCGCTGGGGCGTGCCGCAGCACTGGATCGAGATTCTCGGCGACCGGATCGGCAAGCTCGACATCAAGGAATGGGACGAGAAGCGTCACCGGGACGAAGGTTTGCGCGCCGGATTCGGCTCCGAGCTGGGAGAAGGTACGATCGATTGGGCGGCGGTCCGGGCATCGCTGAAAACGATCGGGTTCTCGGGATGGGCCACGGCCGAGGTGCGCGGCGGCGATCGAAAGCGGATCGCCGACATCGCCCGCCGGATGGACGAAGTGCTCGACCTGTAGGGCCGCGTCCGACACGCCAAGCGGGCGGCGAAAACCCTCTTTCCCGCCGGAATCGACCCTGTTGCCCCGCCCAGGCAACCCTCTTCGTCACATTTGGTGCCTGTCCGGCGAGGCGGGAAAACTCGGAAACTCCGGTTGCGATGACCGGTTTCGGAACGACCTTGCGGTGAGGTTTCGACCCGGTTCCGGGTTTTCTTTGTCATTCGATCTCGGTCCTTTCCGGTCCTGGGAAACGTTCACGGAGAGGCGGACGGAGGTTGAGCCCACATGCAAAGAGAGAAAATGAAACTGTATATCGGGAACCTTCCCTACGACACGACCGAAACCGATCTCCGCGAGCTCCTCGTTGACTACGAGCCCCTCGAAGACGTTTACATGCCCCTGGACCGAGAGACGCAACGCCCTCGAGGCTTCGCCTTCGTCACTTTCCAAGACCGCCAGACCGGTGAAGCGGTGATCGAGAATCTCGATGGCGCCGACCTGGGTGGACGGCCGCTCCGCATCAGCGAAGCGGAAGAACGCCGCGGCGGCGGAGGAGGTGGCGGTCATCGCGGCGGTGGCGGTGGCGGTGGTCATCGCGGCGGTGGCGGTGGCGGTGGCTACCGGAACGACAAGGGCGGCGGTCGCCGAGGCGGCGGTGGTGGTGGCCGGCGCGAGCGCAGTCATCGCGACGACTGGTAGATCCTGGATACCAGACTCCTATCCGAATGCAAAGCCGCCCCCAACCGGGCGGCTTTTTCGTTTTCGGGCCCCGGTGATCAATTCGGGACTTGTCTAAGCACGGTGCCTTTGTCACTGTCCCCTCGCATCACGCGACATGCTCATGGCTCAAGAAATCTCCCTGAAAACCGGCGTCGAACTGGGCGTCGTCCCCACTCATGCAAAATTCGTCGGCGCGCTCGTGCCCGATGAGGAAGGCCGGATTCCCCGCGACGACGACGGGGAATTCCTCGTAGTTTCGGAGATGAGGGACCTGATGAAGGATTGCCCGGTATCAATCCGGAATGCCCAGATCCCCGTGTTCCCGGGTGTGGACAAGGGCGACCAGGGTGCCGTGATCACGGGCCTGCGGAATCTCGGTCTCGACGTGCATCTCATCCTCATGATCGGAGGGGGGGATCCGATGAGCCCGGACGACGAGGATACGGTCGCCGCGATGCTCCTCGACGGCGTCGCGATTGCCAGGGAAAACGACATCAAGCAGGTTTCGTCCACCTCGATCGAGGAGTGGATGAGCCCCACCGGTATCGAGAAGACGGGTTCCGACTACGATGCCGCCGTGGCCCAGGTCGCGAAACTCCACGCTCGCGTCTTTCGGGATGGAGATCTCGCGAACAGCGCGATCGAACACTGGCACATCGAGTTTCTGCGCGGCGGCGAATTCCAGACCTTTACCGACCTCGGCAAGTGCTGGGACGTCGTTCGCGCCACCAACGAAGCGATCGGAACCAAATATTTCCGGATACTGGCCGATGCCGCGCATTGCGGCGATTCGTCCCTGTCGATCCCCGAGAACGAGGCACTCCTCGTGCAGGTCGCCGAGGCGGACGAACTCGGTATCTTTCACTGCTCCGCCAAGACGACACGCGGTTGCCTGAGCACCGATGACGGATGGGTCGGCTCCCTGCTCACGGCGGCGGCCAGGACCGGCAAACTGCAATTCGTGTTCGTGGAGCTCTTCCATCACGAGGACCCCGCGCTGGAGGGACTGCGCCATCTCGATCCCGGTCACGGAATCGACACCACGGACGGCCGCTCTTACCGGGAAGCGGTCATCGACGGCGTCGTCGATGTGGCCCGACGGCTCAACAACCTGGTGGCGCGAGGACTGCTGAAGCACTGACGGGACGGGGCCGCCGCCTCGACTCGCTCAGGCTCGTCGCCCCGCTTCGCACCCACCCCGGCCGGGGCGCACCACGCGGGAGGACTCCCCTCAACGCACCGCTTTCTCGATGGCCCGGGCCTCGATCCCGGCGTCGAATTCGGGATTGGGTGCCGCGGGAATGGCCGCCTTCGTCGCCTCCTGCCAGGCCCGCAGTTCCGCGAGCAGATCCTCCGCGATCGCCTGCCGGGACTCCGCGAGGTTGGTCGACTCGCCCGGGTCGGTTTCGAGATCGTAGAGCTCGAGCGCCTCGTCCTCGAAGTACTGATGCAGCTTCCACTTGCCTCGGCGAATGAGGGAAACCGGCCGGGAACGAAAGAGGGGATCGCGCTGCTCGAGTTCCCCCTTCATGCCACCGTAGCTCTGGAGGTAGGCGGGGAAGTGCCAGAAGAGCGCGCGCTCGCGCCACTCGGTCAGGGTCGTCTCGTCCAACGAGCCTTCGAGTACGGGGACAAGGCTCCGGCCGTCGAGCGCATGTGTCGCGGGAAGATCCACACCCAACAGGTCGCAGAACGTGGGAAACAGATCGACGCCGTGGACCGGGATCTCGCTGGTCTGATCCGGCGCGACGCGACCCGGCCAGACGACGAATAACGGGACCCGGATGCCACCTTCGTAGTAGGTCCCCTTGTAGCCCTTCAGGGGATCCATGTCCGTGGCGGGCCCATAACCGCCGTTGTCGGAAAAGAAGACGATGACAGTGCGATCCGCCTGGCCCGTCTCCTCGAGCGCGGACATGATTTCCGCGACGCCGTCGTCGACCGACTGGATCATTGTGGCCATCGCCACGTGGTCGTGCCGTTCGCCCGGACTCTTGGCCTCGTATTTGGCAACCAGTTCCCTTTTCGCGTCGAGCGGAGTGTGCACGGCGAAATGGCTCAGGTAGAGCACCCAGGGACGGCCGGCATTCTCGCGGACATAGGCGGCGGCGGCCCGGCTCAGGGTATCGGTCAGGTATTCGCCCTCGGCCACCTCCCCCAGGCCCGGAACCCTGGGATGGGGCGGGTAGTATCCCTTGGGAGGGCTGCCCGAGTGACTTCCCCCGATGTTGAGGGTGAAGCCATGATCCAGGGGATCCTGGCTCAGGTGCCATTTGCCCATGAGGGCGGTCCGGTAGCCCGCATCGGCCAGGACACCGGACCAGGTCACGGCGTCCGGACGAAGCGTGTCGCGCCCGGGAATGTGTTCCAGTCTCCTGTGAGCCGACTTGCCACGCGGGCCGGTTCCCACGTTGTAGATCTCGTGGCGTGGAGAATACTGCCCCGTGAGGAGGCTAGCCCGGGCGGGCGCGCAGTTCGCCGCCGGCGAATAGGCCTGGGTGAATACCATCCCCTGCCCGGCCAGTTCGTCCAGGTGAGGCGTCTCGTAGAAGTCCGATCCCATGAACGAGGTGTCGCGCCAACCGAAGTCATCGAGATAGATGAAGAGGAGGTTGCGTCGCTCTTCGGCGGAATGCACCACCGCCAGGAATCCGGCAGCCAGGATAAAGACGAGGGTCGGTTTCACGCCGGAGGATGGAACGAAATCGGCAATTTCCGCAAGGAGAAAGCCCACTCCGCGCGGGATGCGTGCCATTCGAAAAATCGCGGCAGATTGGAATCGCCCTCACTCATCCGGCCGGGGTACGCTTTGAGGTGGTTCTTTAGCATCCCTGTCACGATGAAATCATTCCGCGCTCCCTGGGGAACGGCCCTCGTAGCCGTCTCCGCGATCACGACCGTCTCCTGCATCGCCGTCGCCACCGTTCCCCTGTTCGCGGATATGCACGGCTGGGGCTTCCTTGTCGCCGTCCTTCCACTCGCCCTCGTCGTGGGCACGCTTCCCTTCGCGATCCGGGGCTATGCAATCGGCGACGGGACCTTGCGAATCGATCGCCCGGGATGGTCGAATACGATCCCGCTCGACAAACTCGAGAGCGCGGAAGCCGGCGCGAAGAGCATGAAATGCAGCATCCGAACCTGCGGCAACGGCGGTCTCTTCTCGTTCACCGGCTGGTATTGGTGCAAGGAATGGGGCACCTACCGCGCCTGGGTCACGCACCTCGATCGCATCGTCGTCCTCCGATTCACCGATCGCACGATTGCCGTCTCACCCGAGTACCCTCAGGCATTCCTCGAGACGCTCGTGGCGGAGACGGGAATCGACACTTTACCTCGATCCAATTCGCAGGGCGATGTCCAGTGAGGGACGGCCCGTTCAGCAGTCTTCGATGCAGAAGTCCCGCTCACGCAGCCTTCGCGTACGCCACACGTAGCGCCACGAGGGCAGGGGCCAGTTGTTGACGAGACGCCCGGACCGGGTCGTGTACCAGTTCCGGCATCCTCTTGTCCAGACGGTACCGCTCGCGTGGCGCCGCATCTCCTCGTCGAAGCGGGCCATCGCATCGGACCGTACCTCGATTGCTTTCGCCGGCGAGCTTCCGGTCAGTCTTCCGATCGCCTCGAGGATGAAGCGGACCTGGCTCTCGATCATCACGATCACGGAGTTGTGACCGAGATTCGTGTTCGGACCATAGAGCAGGAAGAAATTGGGAAAACCCGCCACCGCGATCCCGAGGTGGGCATGCGCCCCTTCCTCCCACACCTCGGAGAGAACCCTGCCATCGCGTCCCTCTACCCGCAGCGAGGCGAGGAACGCCGTCGTCTGAAATCCGGTGGCGAAAATGATCGCATCCGCTTCGAAGGAATCCCCACTCCCCCCGACGAGACGGTTTCCCTCGATCCGGACCACCCCGTCCGCCTCGAGTGAGACGTTTTCCCGCTCCAGCGCCTTCAGGTAATCCCCGGACAGGAGGATGCGCTTGCAGCCGGCCGGGTAGTCGGGAATCAACACCTCGCGTTGCGAGGGAGCGACGCGCCTCCCCATGTGCCGCCGGAGATATCGCTCGAACAACCGGGATAACGGACCGCCCCGGGCGAACACGGGGAATCGAGCCTCCAGCAGCCAGTAAGTCAGAAACCGTTCGGCACGCCGCAGAATCGGGAAGCGCCGCCTTCGATCCCAATACGCCGCGGAGAACACGCGATCCCGCTTGCGCATGATCCAATTCGGCGACCGCTGGAAGACGCGAAGGGAACCGGCTTCGCCCGCGAGAACGGGCACGAACTGCACCGCGCTGGCGCCGTTTCCAATGACGGCGATCCGCCGCCCCCTGGCATCGAATTCGTGATCCCAGCGAGCCGAATGGAAAACAGGCCCGGAAAACGAGTCGAGCCCGGGGACCTCGGGCAGGAAAGGCCGGTCCAATTGGCCCACTCCACTGACGACCACCCGTGCCCGGAATTGCGATCCGTCTGCCGTCTCGACCTTCCAGGTCCCTTCCGACTCATCATAGGAGGCGGAAGTCACCTCTGTCCCGAAACGGAGGCACTCCTCGAGCCCGTGACGCACGACACAGTCCTCGAGATAGGTCCGAATCTCCTCCTGGGGAGGGTACTTCCGTGTCCATTCCGGATTGCGCTCGAAAGAAAAGGAATACAGCACCGACGGAATGTCGCAGGCCGCCCCGGGATAGGTGTTGTGCCGCCAGACACCCCCGACACCATCAGACTTTTCCATGACGACGAAATTCGTCGACCCGGTCTCCTGGAGACGAATGGCGAGGCAGAGTCCCGAGAATCCTGCACCGATGATGATGGCGTCGTAGACGAGGGGCGGTGAGGTTTCGGACATGATCGGCAGCGGCACCCGATAGTGTTACATGAGGTACCTTTCAACTCTTTCAGCGACAGGTTGTGAAACCTCGTAGGTTCGCTACACTCCCCCCCCCTGCACCTCCTCATGAATCGATTCACCGACAAGGTGGTCCTGGTCACGGGTGCCGCGCGCGGCATCGGCCTGGCAATCGCCCGCCTCTTCGCCAACGAGGGCGCCACCGTCGTGCCGACCGACGTGAACGAGTCCGCTCTCGAGGCGTCCTATTCCGGAGTGGACGGCTTCCTCCCCCTTTCGCACGATGTCTCCTCTCCGGAATCCTGGGACCGTGTCATGAAAGCCGTGGGGGAGAGGGCGGGCGGACTCGACGTGATGGTCAACAATGCCGGCATCACCCATGGCGGCACCGTCAGAGATACTGGAATCGACGACATTCGACGGGTCTTCGGCGTCAATTTCGAAGGCGTGCTTCTCGGCATCCAGGCCGGTGTTGCCGCGATGAAGGAGAAAGGGGGCGCGATCGTGAACGTCTCGTCGATCGCCGCCTCCGTCGCCGCACCCGAACTGGCGGCCTACGGGTCCGCCAAGGCGGCGGTGTCCCAACTCTCGCGAACCGCCGCGATCGAGTGCGCCCGGGCCGGTTACCCTGTTCGCATCAACACGATCCATCCCGGTTTCACCGACACCGGCATGGTCGATGACCTGCTCGACCGGTTGGAGGATCGGGCCCCTCCCTTCGCCGCACAGATCTTGAAATCCATTCCCCTCGGACGGCTGGCGAGGCCCGAGGAGATCGCCAAACCGGTCCTCTTCCTGGCCAGCGACGAGGCATCCTACCTGACCGGCACCGAGCTGGTCGTCGACGGCGGCTATACCGCGGTCTGACGCGAGCGGCGCGCGGAGTCCCCCCCTTCCCTGCCGGGACGAACAGGGGCGGTCCACGCTCTCGTGGCCGGGACCAGTCGTCTCCAGATTTCGCGACTCCGCTGTTGAATTTATTTCAGTTTTCCTAAATACTGGAACAATCGCAATCCCCCCGACGATTCCAGACCATGTCTGCCGACTACACCGAAGAGCACATCAAGTCGCTCGAACCGCGCGAGCACATCCGGCTCCGTCCGGGCATGTACATCGGCAAGCTGGGCGATGGTTCCTCGTCCGATGACGGCATCTACATTCTCCTCAAGGAGGTGATCGACAACTGCATCGACGAGTTCGTGATGGGGAACGGACGCCAGATCGACATCACCCTGGACGATCGATTCCTTCGCGTCCGCGACTACGGGCGCGGCATTCCCCTGGGAAAGCTCAAGGACTGTGCCTCGATCATCAACACCGGAGCCAAGTACGACAACGAGGCCTTCAAGAAATCCGTCGGCCTCAACGGTGTCGGGGTGAAGGCGGTGAACTTTCTCTCCGGGTTCTTCGAGATCCAGAGTTTCCGCGACCAGAAAACGAGGGCGATCGAGTTCGCCCAGGGCCATGTCGTTGAGGAGATGCGGGAGCCTCACCCGTCCGACGAGAGCAATGGCACGGTGGTTTCGTTCGAACCCGACGAGGAGATCTTCGGCGAGTACCGGTGGGACACCGCCATCATCGAAACGATGCTGCGGAACTACTCCTATCTCAACACCGGCCTGACGCTCACCTTCAACGGGAAGAAGTTCAAGTCGAAGGACGGACTTCTCGACCTCCTCAACGAGAACCTCGACTCGAGCGAGAAGCCGGTCTATCCGATCATCCACCTCGTCGACAAGGACATCGAGATCGCCTTCACCCACACCGAGCAGACCGGCGAAGAGTACTACAGCTTTGTCAACGGCCAGCACACCACGATGGGCGGAACCCATCTCGCCGCGTTTCGCGAGGCGCTCGTCAACACGGTGCGCACGCACTTCAAGAAGCAGTTCGAGGCGGCGGATGTGCGCTCGGGCATCGTCGCGGCGATCAGCGTCAAAGTGGAGGACCCGGTCTTCGAGTCCCAGACCAAGACGAAACTCGGTTCGACCCAAATGGCTCCAGGTGGCGAAACGATCCGCACCTTCGTGGGAAATTCCGTCGGGCTTCACCTCGACAATCACCTCCACCGTCAGAAGGAAACGGCCGAGTCCCTTCTCGACAAGGTCCAGCGCTCGGAACACGAACGCAAGGAACTGAAAGGAATCAGGAAACTGGCGCGCGAACGCTCCAAGGTGAGCCGGGTTCACAACAAGAAGCTCCGCGACTGCAAGGTCCACTACGGGACCCGGCACAAACTGGCCGGCGAGAGCACCCTCTTCATCACGGAGGGCAATTCCGCGAGCGGATCGATCACCAAGGCGAGGAACGTCGATACCCAGGCGGTTTTCTCCCTGCGCGGGAAACCCCTCAACTCGTTCGGCATGAGCCGCAAGGTCGTCTACCAGAACGAGGAGTTTCACCTGCTCCAGGCCGCGCTGAACATCGAGGACGGTCTGGAGGGCTTGCGCTACAACCGGGTCGTTCTCGCCACCGATGCCGACGTCGATGGCATGCACATCCGCCTGCTCGCGATCACCTTCTTCCTCCAGTTCTTTCCGGATCTCATTCGAGAGGGCCACCTCTACATCCTGGAGACACCGCTGTTCCGCGTCCGCAACAAGAAGGAGACACGTTACTGCTACACCGACCGGGAACGCGTGGAGGCGATCCGCGACCTCGGTCCCCAACCCGAGATCACGCGCTTCAAGGGCCTCGGCGAAATCTCCTCCGGCGAGTTCGCTCACTTCATCGGCGAGGACATCCGGCTCGCTCCGGTCGAACTGCCGCCGAAGACCAAAACGATCAACCAGCTGCTCGACTTCTACATGGGGAAAAACACGCCCCAGCGGCAGCAGTTCATCGTGAAGAATCTCCGGGTCGAGACCGACGTGGTCGAGGAGCCGGACCTCGCCGGCGTGACCGTGGATTCCGCCGCATGAGGACGCGCTCCCTCCACGTGAACCGGGGAGACCACATCATCGCAACTCGCGCCTGACCGACCCATGCCCGACGACGACACACCGCTGCACGGCATGTATTCAGACTGGTTCCTGGATTACGCCAGCTATGTCATCCTCGAGCGCGCCGTGCCGCACATCAATGACGGGCTCAAGCCGGTCCAGCGCAGGATCCTGCATTCCCTGAAGGAAAAGGATGACGGCCGGTTCAACAAGGTGGCGAACATCATCGGCCACACGATGCAGTATCATCCGCACGGCGACCAGGCGATCGGCGACGCACTGGTCCACATGGGGCAGAAGGAACTCGTCGTCGATACCCAGGGCAACTGGGGAAACATTCTCACCGGCGATGATGCCGCGGCTCCCCGCTACATCGAAACGCGGCTCTCCGCCTTTTCGAAGGAAGTCCTCTTCAATGCCAAGACGACCGTCTGGGCCGCGAGCTACGACGGACGAAACAAGGAGCCCGTCACCCTTCCGGCGAAGTTCCCCCTCGTGCTCGCCCACGGTGCCGAGGGCATCGCGGTCGGATTGGCCTGTCGCATCCTGCCCCACAATTTCAACGAGCTGATCGACGCCTGCATCGCGGTCCTCCGCCGCCAACCTATCGAAATTTTTCCCGACTTTCCCCAGGGTGGCATTGCCGACGTCTCGGACTACAACGACGGATTGCGGGGCGGCCGGGTGAGGGTGCGCGCCCGAATCGAGGAGGAGAAGAAACGCCTCCTCGTCATCAGGGAAATCCCCTACGGCACGACGGCGGGCAGCCTCTGCGATTCCATTGTCAAGGCGAACGAGAACGGCAAGGTGAAGATCGCCAAGATCGAGGACTGCACCGCGGAACACGTCGAGATCAACATTCATCTACCGAGCGGAAGCGATCCCGAGCAGACCCTGCAGGCGCTCTACGCCTTCACCGATTGCGAGGTGAGCCTCTCGCCCAACTCCTGCGTCATCCAGGACAACCAGCCCCGGTTCCTCGGGGTGACCGAGATTCTTCGCCACAGCGCGAAACAGACACGCGAACTGCTGAAGCAGGAGCTCACGATCCGGCTCGGCGAGCTCGAGGACAAGTGGCACTTTTCCAGCCTCGAAAAGATCTTTATCGAGAATCGCATCTACCGGCGCATCGAGGAGTGCGAGACATGGCAGGCGGTGATCTCCGAGATCTGGACCGGATTGAAACCCTACCTCGGTCTGCTCCGCCGGGAGGTCACCGAGGACGACGTCGTGCGCCTCACCGAGATCAAGATCAAGCGAATCTCGAAGTATGACTCGTTCAAGGCCGACGAGCACCTCCGGGGTCTCGAGGACCAGATCGAGGAGGTGAAGAAAAATCTCCGCCAACTGACACGCTACGCAATCCGATGGTTCGAGTCCATCAAGGAGAGGTATGGCAAGGACCGGCAACGCCGCACCGAGCTGACCACGTTCGAACGCGTCGATGCCAAGCAGGTCGTGGTCGCGAACGAAACCCTCTACGTAAACCGGAAGGAAGGCTTCGCCGGCTGGGGCATGAAACGCGACGAGTCCGTGGGAAAATGCTCGCGACTCGACGACATCATCGCCTTTTCCCGCGATGGTTCCATGCGGGTGGTCAAGATCGCCGACAAGGCGTTCATCGGAAAGGACAACCTCCACGTCGCCGTCTTCAAGCGGGACGAGCCGAAATTCTACAACATGATCTACCGCGACGGGCGCGGGGGACGGGCCATGGCGAAGCGCTTCCAAGTATCCGGAGTGACGCGCGACAGGCTCTACGATCTCACCGCGGGCAAGCCCGGCAGCCGCGTCCTCTGGTTCAGCGAACACGACACGGAGGAGGAGGCCAACATCGTCGTGCGCGTCCATCTCCGGTCGGACCTGAAACTGCGCAACTTCCAGATCGACTTCGACTTTCGCGAACTCGGGATCAAGGGACGGGGCGTGAAGGGCAACATCCTGACCAAGCACCCCGTGGACCGAGTTTCCCGAATCGCGAAGGCGGAGCAGGACGAAATTCTCGGCAGGCGGGAGGGAAGGTCACCCGCCGGCGGCTCGACGCCCGGAAAGGCGGAACCGAAGAGCCCGGCCACCAAGAAGGCACACGCGAAAAAGGCACCCGCGAAAAAGGCCCCCGTGAAAAAGGCAGGCGCCACCCGGAAGAAGGCCGCCTCGAAGAAGAAAACTCCCCGCCGGAAACCCTGATCCGCCATCCAGCCATGACGAAAAAGACCATTCTTCTCACCGGCTGCACCCGGGGACTCGGAGCGGCCATGACCGCGCACTTCATCGCCCGCGGCCACCGCGTTGCCGGATGCGGACGCAATACCACCGCGTTGGAATCCCTCCGCACCCGGCACGGCGCCCCCCACCTTTTTTCCGCCGCGGATCTGCGAGAGGAAACCGATGTGGAGGCCTTCTGCCGGGACACGGTCCAGGAACTCGGGGTGCCTGACCTCGTGATCAACAACGGAGCCGTGATCAATCGCAACGCCCCCCTCTGGGAGATCACGGCGGAGGAGATCGACGAAGTCATCGACATCAATGTTAAGGGTGTCGTGCACGTGGTGCGCCACATCCTGCCTGCGATGGCAGAACGAGGAAGCGGGGTGATCGTCAACTTTTCGAGCGGATGGGGGCGCTCGGCTTCGCCCGATGTCGCTCCCTACTGCGCCAGCAAGTGGGCGATCGAGGGCCTCACCGCCGCCCTCGCCCAGGAGTTGCCGGAGGGTCTCGCCGCCGTCGCCCTGAATCCCGGGATCATCGACACCGACATGCTCCGGTCGTGTTTCGGCGAGGGTGCCGCGACCTACCCGACGCCGGACTCCTGGGCGCGCGCGACGGTCCCTTTCCTGGAGGAACTCGGGCCGTCGCACAATGGACGGCAACTCACCGCGCCGGTCGCCTGAGACCGACCGGGACGTTCTGCGACGGGTCGTATGGCGTCCTCCTGAAGGCGGTGTCTCACCGCACCACTCGCATCTTCGGACCCTTGCCCCAGAAGAGAACCGCACAACCGTTCACCTCGACGTTGAAGGTGCGAAACCGCGTCGAGAGGATCTTCATCAGGTCGCCGAGAGAATCGTACTCGTTCGAGAAAATCCCGCGCCGGTTGTAGTGCCGCATCAGTGTCTTGGCGGCAAACGACCGCTCGATGTCGAGACTGAGAAGGGCGCTGCCGAAGACGACCCCGTTGTCGGTCAGACTTGCGCACAATTCGTCGAAGAGGGCGCTCCGCGATTCGATGTCGCCCGGCAGGCAGTGCAGCACGTAGGTCATCGCGATCGAATCGAAATCGTCGCAGGCGAGCACGAGATTGTCGGTCACATCACGCTTGTAGACTTCGGGATGAAACTTCTTCAGCCGCTTCGCGGCGAAGGCGAGGCTGTGTTCGCTCGCATCGAGGAGAGCGACCCGGGCATCCGGATCTCTCAGCGTCTTCTTGAGAAAATACCCTGTACCCACCCCGACATCGAGGTGATTGGAGGAGAGATGGTCGGCATACAGGGCGAGGATCCTTTGCGTCGGGCAGCCCCAGACGAAGCGGTTCGACAAACCGTGAACGAGGAGATCGTACCCGCTGAGAACCAACGGCGTATAGATGGCGTAGCCGCGCTTCGCCTCGTTCTTCTGGGAAGTCATGATGATGCGCGTATATCAACATCACCCCGCCGATCAAGTCAACCGCATGCTCCTTGCGGAAAGCGAGCGTCATCGTAGGTTCTTCCCGTCATGGGTGTGTCACTCCAGGAGCGAATGGAACGCCTCGGGATCCGGGAACCGGACCTCGAAGAATCCTTCGTGCTCGGCAGCGGTCCCGGAGGTCAGAAGATCAACAAGACCGCCTCGTGTGTTCACCTCAGGCACCGTCCCACCGGGATTGAAGTCCATTGCCAGGAGAGCCGCTCCCGCGAGGCAAACCGGGATCTCGCCCGGCTGCGTCTCTGTGAGCGCATCGAGGACCAGCAACGCGCGCGGGCTCTCGCGATCGCCCGCAAACGAGCCAGGAAGCGGTTCGCGAATCGGCGCGAGTCACCTGCTCAGAAAGCCAAGCGCTTGAAGAGCAAGAGGCTTCGGTCCGAAAAGAAACGCTCCCGGGGCAGGGTTTCGCGG
>Ga0180436_10001837_pt1 | contig 20498 bp, 19 predicted proteins | sample SS_ome_2_FD_132434 | JGI IMG/M metagenome (GOLD analysis project Ga0180436, IMG submission 132434) | Hypersaline lake sediment archaeal communities from the Salton Sea, California, USA - SS_3_S_2 metaG | ecosystem: Environmental > Aquatic > Non-marine Saline and Alkaline > Hypersaline >...
CACGCCGGTCGAGGTCAGGGTGTTGTCGACGTCGACGTTGATGGCGAGAAAGTCGTCGACCGCGAAATCCGATTGGATGACGTTGCCGACCACGCCGCCGGTGTTGCCCAGTTCCGGCAGGCGTACTTCGGCTGAGGCGATGTCGCCGGTCGATACGCCGACATCGATCAGGCTCTTGAGACCCAGCTTGGCACGTGTCGTCGGGGCCAGCAGCTTGCCCGAGGCGTCACGGGCCTGCGGCCCGGTGATCGCGGTGGCCAGCGTCGCGCCGGTCTTGGCCGAATCGATGAAGGGCCGTGCCCGGTCATACAGCGCCTGCAGCTGCGGCAGCAACTCGGCCTTGATGACGTTGTCGTTGGCCGCGTCGGGACCGAGTTCGAACAGGGTCAGGGTCTGTTTCGGGATGTTCAGAGCGGTGCCGGTGTCGAACGAACCGCACACTGATGTGACGAGCAGGTCGGCGCAGGCGCCCCCGCGCAGCTGGTTCTGCGACTCGAACACGAGATCGGCCTTGAAGGCGAAATCGGGCGAGCTCGTGGTAAGCGACCCGTTGCCGAGCCGCGAGACCGGGTCCAGGCTGACCCAGCTGTTGGGCGCCCATTGCGCGTAAGTGAAATCGAAGCCGGCGTCATAGGGCACGCTCGCCTGCAGCGAGCCGGCGTCAACGGTCAGGTCGAACTCGAGGCCGACCCGGCCCTTGCTCGTGCCACCGAGGAAGACCGCACCACCGAGGCTGACGTCACCGTCGAAGTTCCAGCTGTCGTTCTCGCCGTTACGGCCGTCGCTGATGCCGAAGAACTCGCGATCGAGGATCTTCGGCGACCAGCTGTTGCCGAACAGGCCCTGGGGGACCTGGGTATCGAACTGGACGAAGTTGCTGGTGGTCGCGCCGTGGCCCGGGAGCGGCAGCAGCAGGGCGATGGCGAGGAGGGTCGCGCGGCGCAGGCGCGTGCCGGCGATGTCGCGCGGCGGCAGATCGATCACGGTCATGGTCACTCCGGCTGGAGTGCCGCAACCGGCCCTCGCCGCGCGCCCCTCCAGTTGGTACTAGAGAGGAGAGCCACGTGCTCGAGCCCGCTAGATTGTCGCTGTCACCGCAACCTGCGTGGCTGCGGGCTTGATTCGTGGCGGCAAATCCGTGTGCTGCTGTGCGATGCAGTATTCGGGTGTTGCGCAGCCGGGTCAAGGCGAGCTTGATGATGCGGTTGTGAACAACTGTGCGGCGCGTGACTGCCCGTGCGTCGGCTCGCAGGTTGCGTTGCGGCCGCGGGCGCTGTTCCGACAGCATTCGCCGGCCAGGCGGGTCGACGCATTGGCAGGTTCACCGGAGCCGCGTCCGGCCGGTTGTGCAGGCAGGGTTCGAGCGTTCTGTCCGCGTGCGCACGCTGACGGCCGTTTCGGGCGGGCCCGGCACGCGCAACGCACAGGGGTGGCGGCGTTGCGGTAAAGTGCACGCGAGCGGAGCCCGCCGGCGCCGTCCCTCCGCTCTGCGAAGTCTGTCGAAACGAGGAACGAGACCATGAAACGACGCGAATTCAATGCTTACCTAGGCGCTGCCGCGGCGGCGTCCACGACGCTCGGCTCCGCCGCCGCGCTGGCCGCCGGCGCGCCATGGGCGCTCGAGGCCGACGTTGCCGAGTGCTGCAGCTGCGAGATCCCCTGCCCGTGCAACTTCGGCCGCCGTACCGACCTGCAGTGCAACGGCAATCGCCTCATCCAGATCACCCAGGGCAGCATCGACGGCGCCGATCTCGCCGGGGTGTCCTTCCTGGCGACGTTCGAGATGGGCGAGTGGGTGCGCATCTACGTCGATGACGCGATCGATGAGGCGCATCACGCGGCCTTCGAAAAGGTCTTCCCGCTCGCCTTCCAGGGCTTCCACAAGCTGATGGTGGCCAAGGAACGCGTGCCGATGACGGTGACGCGCACGGCGACGACGGTGGCCTACACGGTGCCCGATTCGGCGGTCGAGATGAAGCTCATGACCGGCCTCGGTGGCAAGCCGATCACGATCGACAACCTGCCATCGCCCGCGTTCTACCACTACACCCAGTACGAGTCGGTCGTGCACCGCCACAAGAGCGACAGCGCCGAGTTCTCGCACAGCGGTACCAACGGTTTCACGTCGCGCATGATCGTCGCGAGCACGGCCTGAGGCAGCGCAGGACCAGGGTCCTCAGCCGGCATCGCCCTCGCGCGGTGCCGGTCGCAGCAGGCGCTCGCCGTCCGCGAACACGTGACGGTAGGTATGCCCGTCAACGCGCGCGCGATACCAGCGCGCCAGCGGCTCGCGCGGCAGCGCTCGCCAGGCCAGCGGTACGGCGAGCCAGTCGCCCGCCGCGTTGACGACCAGCGCGGAGCCGCTGCCCGCGGGCGCGTCAGCGAGGTGCAGCAGCGACCAGTCGACCTGCAAGCCGCGCGCGACGTGCCCGGCCAGCTCGTGCGCCGAGGCCTCGAGGGCCTCGACCAGCTCGCGCCCGTGCCGTTTGCGCGCGCCCATGTCCTGCATGTCGGGGAAGCGGAAGTCGAGGCCGCTGCTGGTCTCGAGGAGGGCCGGGATGCCGGCGCCGAAGCTCCAGCTCGTCCACACCCGCGGTACGCTTCGTGGCGGCGGCGCGAATCGTTCGGGGCAGGTCGCGCGCTCGCAGTAGCGGCGCATGATGCGGGCGTTGAGCTCGTCGGGGCCGCTCACGCGCGGCGCGTCGACGAGCACGGTACGGCCGGCGACGACGAAGCGCAGCGTCGCGCCGGGATCGACGAACACGCGCACGTCCGGAGCCACGGCGAGGGTCGCTGCGCTGGCGCGCAGGCTGTCGATGTTGTCACGTGCCGCCGCGCGCCAGCGCGCCAGCGCGCCGCGATCGGCGTCCCGGCGCGGATCGGCTACCGCCTCCGCGAGTTCGTCGGCATAGGCCCGCGCCAGCTCGTCCAGGGCAAATGCCGCGAAGCGCAACCGCTCGACCGCGTGCGCGTCTTCCAGGTGCGCGACCAGGCGCTCCAGGGTACCGGGCGTCGCGGCCGAGAGCGGTCGGCGCGGCGCCGGCAGCTGCGCACCTTCGGTGGCCGCGGGCGCGATGCCGGCGACGGAGGTGACCAGCAGCGTTGACGCCAGCAGCCACGGCCACAGGTTGCGCGGTGGCTCGTGATGTCGATTCATGCGGCGGCGCGTCCTCCCGCGCCGGCGCACGCGCTGCATCGGCGCGGCATCCGTGTCACCGGCTGTCCGTCGCCGGGCGCGGCCAGTGGGCCGCGACGCGCGTCGCGAGCCATTGCGCGAGCGCCGCGTTGACCGCGTATGGCCGCTCCTGGGCCATCCAGTGGCCGCTGTCGATGACGTGTTCGGTGAGATCGCCGCAGTGCGCGCGCATCGGTTCGGCCAGGCGCGAACCGACCGCGTCGCAGACATAATCGTAGCGCGCGGCGAGAAACAGCACCGGCAGGTCGAGCTGGGCGGGTTTGCCGGCGACCCAGGCGGCGTTGGCGGCGTGATTCATGTAGTAGGAATCGGGACCGAAGAAGCCGTTGCGCGTGAGGGCCTCGGCGTAAATCTCGAGTTCCGCTTCACTGACGACGTCGTCGTCGCGCGGCAGGTCGGGCGCGGCATCGAGCGGGCCGAACCAACCGCCCTGGCGGCGTACCTCGGCGGTGAACGCCGGTTTGCCGGCATCGGCCGGGTCGCCCTTGCGGAACAGCAGCTTGACGGTGCGATACGGGTCGGCCTCGAAGACTGCCGTGGCGCGCGCGAAATTCTCCTCGTAGAAGCGCATGTACTCCCATTGCCCGGCGGGGTAGTCGTTCTCCGGGTATAGCTCGCGATCGACCAGAGCGAGCGTGTCGTCGAGCCCGTTCTCGATGGTCAGGTAGGGCACGCACAGGTTGGCGACCGCGACACAGTGCTGCGGATACAGGCGCGCCAGGTTCCACACCGTCGGGCTGCCCCAGTCGTGGCCCACCCACACGGCGCGCTCGCGGCCCAGCTCCGCGAGTAGCTCGAGCATGTCGGTGACGACTTCCTCCTGGCGATAGTCGCCGTGTTCACGGTACACGCTGGAATGGCCGTAGCCACGCAGGTCGGGTGCCACGGCGCGGAAGCCGAGTCCGCCGAAGGCCGGCAGCTGATGACGCCAGCTGAGCGAGAGTTCGGGCCAGCCGTGCACGAAAATCAGCAACGGGCCGTCCTCGGGACCACTGGCGAGGTAGTGCGTGGTGTGGCGGGTGGTCTGGGCGTAGCGCGATTCGAGTGCCGCGCCGTCCGTGCTGGTGGCCCTGTTCATGGCGAGACTCCTTCATTGTCGCGGCGGTGCGGTGCGTATCGAGCCACTCGCACGGTGTTTCCGCCGGAAGCCACGCAGCGCTGCCGTGGCGCGCGCCTCATGGCCAGATACCGCGTTCGAGGGTGATGCGCGCCAGCCGCTCGATGGCGATGGCCAGCGCCGCGGTACGCAGGTCCGGCGGCGCCCGCCGCGCTTCGCGCTGACCGCTCATCGTTTCATGGCGGCCGACCACCTCGGCGGTGACTTCCTGCATCCTGTGATCGAGCCGCGCCAGGTTCTCGGCCCGGCTCCAGGTCTCGTTCTTGAGATTCTGTACCCACTCGTAATAGCTGACCACCACGCCGCCGCTGTTGGCGAGGATGTCCGGCAGCACCGTGATGCCGCGCTCCTGCAGGATCCTGTCGGCCTGCGGAGTGATCGGCGCGTTGGCGCCTTCGACGATGACGCGCGCGTTGATGCGCGGTGCGTTGTGCCGGTGAATCTGGTTGGCGAGCGCGGCGGGTACCAGGATGTCGCAATCGAGTTCGAGCAGGGCCTCGTTGCCGATCGCATGGGAGCCCGGCGCACCCTCGACGCGGCCATGCTCGGCCTTGTGCCGTTCGACCTGGTCGAGATCCAGGCCGTCGTCGTGGTCGGCACGGATACCGCCGGTGGAATCGCTCACCGCGACGACGCGTGCGCCGAGCTCCTGGCAGCGGCGCGCAGCGACGCGTCCGACCTCGCCGAAGCCCTGGACCGCCACGCGCCGTCCGCCCAGGCCGCGTGTTTCGCCGAGCGGGTGGAGGTCGAGGTAGCGTTCGAGCGCGCTGATGGCGCCGTGACCGGTGGCCTCGTCGCGGCCTTCCGCGCCACCCAGCTCGAGCGGTTTGCCGGTTACCACCGGCAGGTTGTTCTCGCCCGGATGCAGTGCCTGGTAGGTGTCGTAGACCCAGGCCATGGTGCGCGAGCTGGTGTAGAGGTCGGGTGCGGGTATGTCGGTATGCGGGCCGATGTTGTCGCCGAGTTCGGCCACGTAGCGGCGCGTGATGCGCCGCAGCTCCGGCTGACTGAGCTGTTTGACGTCACACACCACACCACCCTTGGCGCCGCCGAAAGGTACGCGAATGAGGCTGCATTTCCACGTCATCAGCGTGGCGAGCGCTTCGACCTCGCGCGCGGTCACCCTGGGATGGTAGCGGATGCCGCCTTTGCCGGGCCCCAGGATGTTGCTGTGCAGCGAACGGTAGCCGCGGAAGATGCGCACCGAGCCGTCGTCCATCTCGACCGGAAAGTGCAGCGACAAGGTGCGCTTCGGGCGCAGAAAGAAATCGATCAGGCCGCGCTTGACGTGACCCATGTGGCGCACGGCGCGGTGGAACTGCGCCTGGCGCATCTTGAGTGGAGAGATGCGTATTTCTTCGCTGGTCATCTGGGAACGATCCGCGGAGTGATAACAGGTCCTTACTCTACCGCGCGAACGCCGCGGCTGCCCCGAGCGGGGTCAAGCGCCGGCAACATTTCGCAAACATAACGTGGCCGGCCCGGCACGTGGCTGATACATCGCCTCGCTAGCCTTGCTCTCGACGTCGGGCACCGCCTGGCGCAACGCCGAAGGAGCAAGACCATGAACCACGCCCGGTGCACAACCGCCATCCATGTCTTCGTCGCCTGCCTGACCACGCTCTGTGCCGGGTCGTTCAGCGTGACGTTGTTCGTCGCACTGGCCTACTCGATGCCGTGAGCGCCGTCATCGTCCTGCCATTCCCAACCGACGCGAAAACAGGAGAACGACCATGATCGACATCTTGCTGGCGCGCTGCCCGTCGTTCGTCGACGGGCCCGCCGCCGCCATCCTCACCCTCGCCATTCTCGGCCTTCTGGCCAGCTCGCCGCTGATTGCGATTGGCGGCTGGTTCCTCACTCACGCGTGAGTCCGCGCCCCGCCCGCACTGCGCGGGCGGGGCGCTACCGGCGGACTGCCGATGGTGCCACAATAGCGCGCGGGGAGGGCCGCAGCCTGCCGGCTGCGGCTTGCCCGCACGGACGCACGACCCCTGACCGGAGCAGGCTGCGCTGGCGTCCGCCCCGCGTGCGCTTCGCCTACGCCCCTGCGTTGCTGTCTAGATCGGACCACGTTGCGAGGGGAGAGAACCGTGACCGAACGCGCGACCGTACTCATCGCCGACGACGACGCCGATATCCGCGAGTTGCTCGACGAATACCTCGGTGACCACGGTTATGCCGTGCTGCATGCCGCCAGCGGCGCCGAGCTGCGCGCGATCATGAGCGAGCGCGTGCCCGACGTCGTGCTGCTCGACGTCGGCATGCCCGGGGAGGACGGGCTGAGCCTCGCCCGCTTCCTGCGCGAGCAGTTCGACATCGGCATCATCATGGTCTCCGGTGCCGGGGAGACGGTCGACCGCATCATCGGGCTGGAAGTCGGCGCCGACGATTATCTTGCCAAGCCGTTCGACCTGCGCGAGCTGCGCGCGCGGGTGAAGAGCGTGGTGCGGCGCTATCAGCGCGCGGGCGCCGAGGGGGCCGCCGAGGCGCGCCCCGTCCAGGTCGCCGCGCCGGCCGCCCAGCGCGTGCCGTTCGGAGTCGTGTTGCTCGATCTCGAGGCCTGCCAGGCCTGGGATGCAGAGGGCGGCGAGGTGCCCCTGACCGCGGCCGAATTCGAACTGCTCAAGGTCTTTCTCGAGCGACCCAACCGCCCGCTCTCGCGCGACCAGCTGATGAACCTGACCCAGAATCGCGACTGGGATCCCTTCGATCGCAGTATCGACATACGCATTGCGCGCCTGCGCAAGAAAATCGAACCGGAACCGGACCGGCCGCGCGTGATCCGCACCCGGCGCGGCCTCGGCTACATGTACGTGCCGGACGCGCGGCCGGGGTGAGTGCGGCCCGGGCAGCGAGGCGCGTGTAACGGGCGTGTTTCAATCGTTGCCCGATTGTAGAAGAGCGATGCGTGCCGCCGCGGCGTTGCTACGATGAACTCATGAACGCAACGCGTGATCCATCGGGCAACGGCGGCGACAGCCCTCTGCGGGGTGACGGTACGATGAACGATGCCGGCGCCGATCTCCTCCTCGAAGCCGCGCGCGTCGTTTCCGGCGCGCGCGTGGAATCGGTGTTCGCCGATCTCATCCGGGCTGCCACCGATCTGCTCGGCTGCCAGATCGGCCTCATCGGGCGTTACCTCGATGACACGGCGGAACCGTCGATCCAGCCGCTCGCACTCTACGCCCACGGTCAATTCCACGAGGAAGAAATCTACGCCATCGAGGGTACGCCCTGCCAGACGGTCGTCGGCCAGGAATTCCGCTTCTATCCGCAGGGGGTGGGCTTCCTGTTCCCGGAGGTCAGTGAAAGCGACGCGCAGATCGAAGGCTACGCGGCTTACCCGCTGTTCGACCGCGCGCATCGCCCGATCGGCATCATCACCGTGATGAGCTACGCGCCCCTGCACGGGCGCGAGCGCATCGAGTCGCTGCTGCGCCTGTTCGCCCAGCGCGCGGTGGCCGAAATCGAACGCGCGGATGCGGCCGAGGCGTTGCGCAAGAGCGAAGAGCAGTATCGCGCGATCTTCAACGCGTCGATGGACGGGTTGCTGCTGATGCGTCCCGACGGCGAGATCGTCGACGCCAATCCGGCCATCGAGCGCCTCTACGGGTACACGCGAGACGAGCTGCTCGGCCGCCAGGTGATCGACATGCTGGCGCGTGAGCGGGTCGAAGCCGGGCGCGAGTTCATGCGTACCGTGCTCGCGCGGGGCTATGCGCAGACCCGCGATCACGCGGTGCGCAAGGACGGCAGCGAGTTCTTTTGCGAGCCGCGTGCGGTCCTCATGGATTACCGGGGCGAGCCGCACGTGCTCGCGATCGTGCGTGACATCACTACCGAACGCCGCCACGCCCGCGCGCGGGCACTGAGCGAGAACCTGCTGCGCACCACCGTCGATGCCGCGCTCGACTGTATCGTCGCGATGGACGCCCGGGGACGCTGCATCGAGTTCAACCCGGCCGCCGAACGTTGCTTCGGCCATCGCCGCGAGGACGTCATCGGCAAGCCGCTGATCGATCTCCTGGTGCCCGAGCGGCTGCGCGCCGAGCAGCACGCCGAGTTTGCGCACTATCTCGCGACGGGGGAGGGTTTTTACGTCGATGCGCGGCGCGAGGTCATGGCCGTGCGGGCCGACGGCGAAGAGTTTCCGATCGAGGCCGCGGTCGGAGTCGGCGAGGGCGAGCACGGCCGCGTCTTCATCGGCTACCTGCGCGACATCACCGACCGCCACGCGGCCGAGCGCCAGCGCGAGGTGCTCGAGGGGCAGTTGCGCCAGGCGCAGAAGATGGAAGCCATCGGCCACCTCACCGGCGGCATCGCGCATGATTTCAACAACATCCTGACCAGCGTGCTCGGCTACGTCGAGCTCGCCGCCGAACAGGTCGAAGGCGGGGAGGACGAGCGCATGGTTCGCTACCTCGCGCGGGCACGCCGTTCCGGCGAGCGTGCGCGCGACCTCGTTCAGCAGATGCTCACCTTCAGTCGCGGGCAGCAGGGTGAACCACGGCTGCTCGACCTGCGCGAGGCGGTCGAAGAGGGGCTGCAGCTACTCGAGCCGACGCTGCCCGCCAGCATTCGCATCGCGACGCGCTTCGAGGACGGCCTGCCGCCAACCGTGATCGATCCGATGCACGTCGAGCAGGTGCTGGTGAACCTGTGCATCAATGCGCGCGATGCGATGGAGGGCAGCGGCACCCTCAGCATCGTGCTGTCCATTGCCCGCCCCCAGCCGCGCCTGTGCAGCGCCTGCCAGCAGACGGTACGCGAGGCATTCCTGGAACTCGCCATCGGCGACACCGGCCCCGGCATGACCCCCGAGGTGCTAGAGCGTGTGTTCGAGCCGTTCTTCTCGACCAAGGCGCTCGGCCGCGGCAGCGGCATGGGCCTGTCCACGGTCCATGGCATCGTGCACGAGTACGGCGGACATGTCGTGGTCGACACCGCGCCGGGGGCAGGCGCGGTGTTCCGCGTATTACTGCCGCTTGCCGAAGCCGCTGCGGCCGGCGTACCCGACACGGTGCAGGCCGCCGCCCGGCGCGAGGTGGAAACGCTTGCCGGCCGGGTGCTGGTGATCGACGACAACCCCAGCGTGGCGGAGTTTCTCGAAGAACTTCTCGGTGGCTGGGGGCTGGCGGTGACCACGATGACCGCGGCGGCGGTCGCACTACGCTGCTTCCGCGGCGATCCGCACGCATTCGATCTCGTCATCGTCGATCAGACCATGCCCCGCATGAGCGGACTCGAGCTCGCCAGCGCACTGCTGGCGGTGCGACCGGAGCTGCCGGTGATCCTCTATACCGGATATGCGGAGGGCCTGACCGAGCAGCGCGTGCGGGCCAGCGGCATCCGCGCGCTCGTCCGCAAGCCGCTCGACATCACGGCCTTCCGCCAGCAGGTCAAGCGCCTTCTTGCCGTGTCCTGAGCCGGCGCGGTGCCATCCCGCCACGGCCTGTTACGCATCGCCAACACAATGATGCGCGGCTGAAACAGCCACGCTACGTGGCGCCTCCACACTTGCTTTCGACGTGAGGCGACCGGTGTACCCGGTCTGCTCGCGGTCGTCACTCAGAGAACCAGGCAAATCAGGAGAGCACCATGAGCATTTTCTTTCACGACAAGATCGTCGCCGCGGCATTCTGCTTCAGCGCCGCCGCCGCCTTCATCGCGGGCACCCCGGCGGCGCATGCCGCGAGCGTGTTTCCACCTCCGCACCTGGCGCCGGGCGCCGCGTTCGCCCCGGCCGACCCGTTCGCCGCGCAGGCGCTTCCCGGCCCCTGGTACCGGGCGCCGGTCCGCGCCGACGATCGTGTCGCCCGGTCGGCATTGCCGGGCGTGCACGTCTCGGCCGACCTCACGGTGACCCCGTGGTATCGCGCGGCCAACTGAGATGCGGTTCGCGGAGATCTGATCGGTTCGCTGCGGCGGGCCGATCAGATCGTTTCCGCCTTGCCGGGGGAGCGCCTATGCTTGCGCCATGGCGTTCACGGTCAGCATCGAACTGGCGCGCCGGCGCGTTACCAGCGTGTGGCACGGGCCGGTCGACCGTGCGTTGTTGTTCGATTACGTCGAACGTGTCTGGGCCGACCCGGGCGTGCGCGAACTCGACGAGGTGGTCGATTTCCGCGCCGTGACCGACATCGACCTGCCCGGCGCGGCGATCGCGGAGCTTGCCGAGTATTCCCGCAAGCTGGACAACCCGAGAGGGTATGCGCGCTCGGCGGTGATCGCGTCGGCCCAGCTCGCGTTCGGATTGTCCCGCATGTTCGCCTCGTTACGCGCGAGCGTGCCGGAAAACCGCCGCGAGTTCCGCGTGTTCGAGGACATGGCCAGCGCGGAGCGCTGGTTGGCCGCGCCACGTGGATAGCGCCACCGGACGGGACCAAAAAAAAAGGTCCCGCAAGCGGGACCCGAAGCATGAATGTCTGCCGCGATCGGGGGGATGCAGGGAGGAGATGATCGCAGCACGCTCACGATGAAGCGCGATGGAAACCTTAGTCGAGCGGTATCACGACGAATGTGCGGCCAGTCACGGATCGGCCCGCTGTCACGTGATCGTCACCTGCTTGCGGCACGCACGGGCCGTGTCGCGGCGCTGGCGGCGACGAAACCCTTGGGTGGACCCGCGGTGACGATCGCGCCGTGCGTCGCTTCGCCGTCCAGGTAGCCCTCCATCAGCGCGCGCGCCTCGAGCAGTCGATCGAGGTCGACGCCGGTGCGCAGGCCCATCGCCTCGAGCATGAACACGAGGTCGTCGGTGACGATGTTGCCGCTCGCGCCGGGGGCATACGGGCAGCCGCCGAGACCGCCCAGCGAGGCGTCGAAATGGCGCACGCCGACGTCGAGCGCGGCGTCGACGTTGGCCAGGCCGAGCCCGCGCGTGTCGTGGAAGTGCGCGCCGACCGGGACCTCGCCGGCCAGCGCCAGTACGGCGCGGAAGATCTCCCGGCACTGCGCCGGGTTGCCGTAGCCTACGGTGTCGGCGACGACCAGTTCGTCGGCGCCCAGTGCGACCAGTTTCTCACCCGCGGCGACCACGTCGGCCAGCGCGACCGGTCCGGCGATGGTGCAGCCGAACGCGGTCGCCAGGCCGCTCGCGACGCGGATGTGCGCGTACTCCGGATGCGCGGCACGGTAGTCGACGATCGCACCGAATTCGGCGATGGCCTCGGCCACGCTCTTGCGCACGTTGGCCTGGCTGTGGGCCTCCGAGACCGACAACACGTAGTTGACCTGGTCGACGCCGGCGGCGAACGCGTTCTGGGCGCCGCGCAGGTTGGGCACGAGCGCCGAGACACGCAGGCCGTCGATGCGCTGCGCCGCGGCGACGACCTCGGCGGTGTCGGCCATCTGCGGCAGCAGTTTCGGCGGCACGAAGGAACCGACTTCGATCTCGGGCACGCCGGCTGCCGCCTCGCGCTCGATCCAGGCCAGCTTGGCCGCGGTGGGAAAAATCGTCGCGATGCTCTGCAGGCCGTCACGCGTGCCCACTTCGCGGATCCAGACGTCTCGTTCGCTCATTTCGATGCTCCCGCGCCGGCGTGCGGCGCCCTGTTCAACGGCCGTTGAAACGCGGTGCACGCTTTTCGTTGAACGCGCGCACACCCTCCAGGCGATCCTCGGTCGACACCATGCGATTGTATGCCTCGAGTTCGAACATGTAGCCGGTGGCGCGGTCGACCTGGGTCGACACCGCCATCGATTTCTTCGCCTGGCGGATCGAAATCGGTGCATTGCGCGCGATACGGGCCGCGGTCGCAAGCGTTTCGTCGAGCAGGGTCCCGGGCGCGCAGACCTTGTTGACCAGGCCCCAGGCGAGGGCCTCCTCGGCGCTGAACGGCGCGCCGGTATAGATGATCTCGCGCGCGCGGCGCTCGCCGACCGCGTGCGGCAGGTTTATGGTGCCGCACGCGCCGGGCATGATGCCGAGCGTGGTCTCGGTGAGGGCGAAGCGCGCCGTGGCGGCGGCGTACAGGAAGTCGCACGACAGCGCGAACTCGCAGCCGCCGCCGAAGGCCGCGCCGTTGATGGCGCCGATGATCGGCACCGGGCAGTCGCGCATGTGGCGCACCATCTGTTCGAAGATCGCGTGCTGGTGCTGCCACTGCTGGTCGGTCATGCCGTCGCGATCCTTGAGGTCGCCGCCGGCACAGAACACCTTCTCGCCGCGGCCGGTGACGACGATACAGCGCAGGTCCTCGGGGTCGACGTAGAGATTCATGAACAGCTCGCGCAGATCCAGGCCCATCTGCGTGTTCATGGCGTTGGCCCGCTGCGGACGGTCGAGCCACAGCAGCAGCACGTGCTCGTCGATACGTTCGGTGGTGATGGTTTCGTAGTCGGTGCGCATGGCCGCGGTTGCCCTCCCCGGACGAATACTCTGGCAGGCGCACATTCTAGGGCCTGCCGTGCTCGCGTCCATGCAGCCGCCGAGTGCGGCTGCGCGGCGGACCGTGCGCCGCCGGCACTCAGCCCCGAGCGCCGTTCAGCGTGGGAACGGTTCGACCATGCCGGGCGAGAGCGGGATCTCGAACGTGTTCAGGGTCAGCGACACGAGGCAGTAGTAGCCGATCGTGGTGACGAGTTCGATCAGCGCGGCTTCGCCGAAGGCCGCGTGCGCCTCGGCGTAGAGGGTGTCGCTCAGGCGGTGCTCATGGAGCAGGTGGTGTGCGACGCGGTAGGCGAGGTCTTCATCGCCGCGGAAGCCCGGCGCTTGGCCGGCGCGCAGGCGTTCGAGGGCATCGCGCCCGACCCCGGCCGCCTCGGCCAAGGCACGGTGCGCGGCGAACTCGAAGCTCGCGCGATGGAACACGCCGACCGTGCAGATGGCGACTTCGCGCACGTTGTCCGGCAGGCGCGTGGCGTAGCGCACTGCGGCGCCGAGTGCCTGGGTCGGCCCGCCCACCGCGGGTGACCGCACCCACACGCCGAACGGCCCGGCGAGGCCGTGCGCGCCGCCGCGCGGCCCCTGGCGGATGTCCTCGAGCACCGCGCGCTGGGCGGGCTCGAGCTGGTCTTCGGTCAATGGCGGCAGGCGCATACGGGCTCCTCCATGGCGTGGAGCGGAAGGCGGCAACGGCCGACCGCGGCTGCCGCCGCGATCGGCCGCTTGCTCAGGCGTAGAGCGGCGGCCGTCGCCCGTCCCACGGATGCGCCTGCTCGAGCTGCCCGGCGAGGCTGTACAGCGTTTCCTCGTCGGCCAGGCGGCCGACGAACTGCATGGCCATCGGCAGGCCCGCCTTCGACTGCCACAGCGGCAGCATCACGGCCGGCTGGCCGGTGGTGTTGAACAGCGGCGTGAACTGCGTGTAGTCGTACATCAGCTGGCGCCACCAGCTCATCATGTCGACGCCCTTGGCGTTCTGGTTGAGTTCGCCGAGCTTGGCCACTTCGCGGCCGAGGCCGGGCGTGAGCAGCACGTCGTAATCGCGCATGACGGCGCCGACGCTGCGCGAGACCTGGTTCTGCACGCCCATCGCCCATTCCATCTCGACCGCCTTGAGCTTGTGCGCATAGCGATAGACCTCGAGGGTGACCGCCTCGACCGTGCGGGCGCTGATCTTGCGACCGGTCATGCTGGCGAAGGCGTCCATGAAGTAGCCCAGGGTGACCGCCCACAGGCGGATGGTCGACTCGTTGAACGCTTCGGCGTCGTACTTGAGCTTGACCGGTTCGCACACGTGGCCGAGCCCTTCGAGCAGCTTGACGGTATCGGCTAGGCGCGCGCGGTATTCGCGCGAGGCACGCGCGGTGCCGGGCAACTGGTCGAGCACGCCGATACGCAGGCTGCCGGGCGGCGTCATGGCGGCGGCGAGAAAGCTGCGCCTGGGCGGCATGGCGCAGTAGAAGTAGCCGTCGTCGGGCCCGGACACCGCGTCGAGCAACGCAGCGGAGTCGCGCACCGAGCGGGTCTCGGCGAACTCGATCGCGAGACCCCACAGGAAGATGCCGGCATCGGGTCCGGTCGGTGTGCGCCCGCGCGTCGGTTTCATGCCGACCACGCCGTTGCAGGCACCGGGGATACGGATCGAACCGCCGCCGTCGTTGGCATGCGCGATCGGCACCATGCCGGAGGCGACCGCGGCGCCCGCGCCGCCCGAGGAACCGCCCACCGAGTGGCCGGTATTCCAGGGATTGCGCGTCGGACCATAGACGACCGCCTCGGAATTGGCGTTGAAGGCCATCTCCGGGGTCGTCGAGGTACCCACGGTTACCAGGCCCGCATTGCGCATACGCGTCATCAGCTCGGTGTCCGCGTCGAAGGTCACCCCGGCGGCGAGGCGCGAGCCGGCGGAGGTCTTCATGCCCTTGAAGTGCATGCCGAATTCCTTGACCAGGAAAGGCACGCCGCGGAACGGGCCGTAGGGCAGGCCCTTGCGGATCTCGGCGACGGCGCGGTCGTGGAGCTGCTGCACGACGCAGTTGATCTCGGGATTGAGTCGTTCGATGGCGTCGATGGCGCTGTCTGCGAGGTCGCGCGGCGAGACCTCCTTGCGGCGTACCAGCTCGGCCAGGCCGAGCCCGTCGTAAGCGGAATATTCGTCGAATATCATGCGTGCGGTTCCTCCCTCGTTGCTTGCATTCGGCGCATCGTCGGCATTGCCGGCCGGGCGCATCGATCCGTCACGGGCCCGCCGGCGGCGAACTCGCCGGTCCGAGTATAGGGCGCGGCTGCGCGAGGCACTATCATGTCGTCATGAGCGAGCCACCGGATCCGGCCGAGCAGACTTCTTGCCACGCACGCACGGAAATCCGCATCGTCGACCTGCACAAGTCCTTCGGCGACAAGCACGTGCTCAACGGTGTCGACCTGAACATCTACGCGGGTGACACCGTCGCCATCGTCGGCGGCTCGGGCTGCGGCAAGACGGTGTTGCTTGACCACGTGCTTGGCCAGCTGCGACCGGATCGCGGCTACGTCGCGGTGGTCGATCACGATGATCCACGCCAGCCCTTGCGGCGCCTCGACGAGATCGGCGAGCTCGAGATCGAGCACATTCACCGCCATTGGGGCGTGGTGTTCCAGAGGAACGCGCTGTTCTCGGGCAGCGTGTACGACAATATCGCATTGTGGTTGAAAGAGAGCCTGCAGCTCGACGATGCCGCCATCGCCGGTATTGCGCGCCGCGTGCTCGCAGGCGTGGGCCTGCGCGACGACGACGCTTTCCTCGCCACTGACCAGCACGAGCTCTCCGGTGGCATGGCCAAGCGGGTCGCGATAGCCCGTGCGCTGGCGATGGCACCGATGGTGCTCTTCTACGACGAACCGACCACCGGCCTCGACCCGACCAGCGCGGCTCATATGCACGAACTCATCCACGCCACGCACAACGAACTGCTGCCCGCGGGAGGTGAGCGCACGACCATCATCGTCACCCACGACAAGGACCTGCTGACGCGGCTGCGCCCGCGCACCGTGATGTTGCACGAGGGGCGTGTCTTCTTCGATGGACCGTTTGACGAATTCGCCGCCAACGCCTCACCCATCGTGAGGCCGTACTTCGAACTCATGCCGGTACTCAATCACGTGCACGTGCACGGGCACGGGCACGGGATGCCGAACTGAGCGGCGTCGCCGCGGTCGGAGAAGATCATGCTGATGCCAGCGCAAATGGTGAGTCACGACGGTGGAGAGCGCCGTTGCGGCGTCGAGATCGAGTTTGCCGGTATCGGCGTCGAGGCAGCGGTGACCTGCGTCACCGCCCTGTATGGCGGTGAGGCTTCGATCGAGAGCCGCTTCCTCGCCCACGTGCGCGACACGCGCAGCGGGGATTTCACCATCGAGGTCGACGCCAGCTTCCTGCAGGACGACGGCTACCGTGATTTTCTCGCCCGTCTCGGACTCGATATCGATGTGCTCGACTGGCGACGGCCGCTGGAGGAGCTGCTCGCCGACCTGTCCGCGGTGGTGGTCCCGCTGGAGGTTTGCACGCCGCCGCTGCCGATGCGCGAGCTGCCCTTGGTCGAGCGGCTCATCAAGGCACTGCGCGAGCGCGGCGCCCAGGGTACCGGGCAGTCCTTCCTGTACGCCTTCGGCATGCAGCTCAACCCCGAGGCCGCGGCGCTCGATGCCGCTTACATCCTGCGCATGCTGCAGGCCTATCTCGTGATCGCGCGCGAGCGCGACCCGCGCGCGGGGATCGACATCACGCGCCGCCTGTCGCCTTTCGTGAAGCCGTTCAGCAAGCCGTTCGCGGCTCATTTCACCAATCCCGACTACGCGCCCGACCAGCGTACGCTGATCGACGATTACCTGCGTCTCAACCCGACCCGCAACCGGCCGCTCGACCTGTTGCCCCTGCTCGCGCATATCGATCGCGAGCGGGTGCTGGCCGGGGCGCTAGAACCACACCTGATCAAGCCGCGGCCCGCGTTCCATTACCGTCTGCCCGATTGCCACATCGATCGTCCCGACTGGACCCTGGCCGATGCCTGGAACGGCTGGCTTGCGATCGAAGACCTGGCGGCCGACCGCGAGCGTCTCGCGCACGCGCTGCGTCGTGGTGCCTGAGTCCGGCGACGACCGCGCCGGCGCGCGGCACGTGCCGCGCATCGGCGTCACCGGCCCCGACCGCGGCGGTTTCGGTGCCTGGCTCGCGACCTGGCTCGCGCTGGCGCGGGTCGGCGCGCAGGCGGTGCGTATCACCCCCCGGCGCGGCTTGCCGGACGACGCGCTCGACGGCTTCGTCATCGGCGGCGGCGCCGATGTCGGCTGGCAGCAATGGGAGTCGGTACCCGAAGGCGCAGGTGACGCCGATCGGCGGCTGCTCGACCTGATCCTGTTCCCGCTGATTGCCCTGTTGCGCCTGCTCACCGGTAAGCGCCAGCGCGCCGCCGACAATGCCGCCCGCGATCGTCTCGAACTGAGCTGCCTCGAACTGGCGCGCGCCGCACGCAAGCCCGTGCTCGGCATCTGCCGCGGCGCGCAGCTGGTCAACGTCTTCCTCGGCGGGCGTCTGCGACGCGACCTCGCGGCCTTCTACGAGGAGGGGCGCGCGGTCAGCAGCGTCCTGCCGCGAAAGCGTATCTTCATCGAGCCCGACAGCGGCCTGGCACGCGCGCTCGGACGCACGCATTGCCGCGTCAACGCGCTGCATCGGCAGGCCATCGACGATCGTCACCTCGGCGAGGGCCTCGTCGTCGTCGCGCACGAAGCGAGTGGCGTCGTGCAGGCGGTCGAGTCGAACGGCCCGTGGCGCGTGCTCGGCGTGCAGTGGCATCCCGAGTACATGCCGCAGCGGCGCGAGCAGCTCGGCCTGTTCGCGAGCCTCGTGGCGCAATCGGATTCGCGCCACGGCGCACAGTGAACCACGCCCGCGGCCCCGGCGGCGTCGTACCGCACGCCGTGAACGGGCCGTGCCGCGCAGGTGGTATCGCCGGATCGACGACCACGCCCGCTCGGCGCAGCGCCGAGCGGCGTTCGCGGTGACGGGGTCAAGGTAAGATGGGCATCCCACCAAGCGGCCGCGAGGCTGACCCTCTCATGTCGGAAACCGGCTTTTACACCGACGAACGGACGTTCTGGCACTCGACGGGGGTGCAGGCCTTGTTCCTGCCCATCGGTGACTGGGTGCAGCCGCCGACCGGGAGCTATGGTGCGGACACGCCCGACTCCAAGCGGCGCTTTCTCAACCTCGTGCAAGCCTCGGGGCTGAGCCGTGACTTGTACATGGGCGGGCCCGCCGAGGTCACACGCGACGACCTGCTGCGCGTGTATACCGCGGACTACGTCACGCGTTTCAAGGCGACGAGTGATGCGGGTGGGGGCGATCTCGGCACGCTTGCGCCGTTCAGCAAGGGCGGCTTCGAGATTGCCTGCGTCGGCGCGGGCCTCGCGATGGCTCTCGTCGACGACGTGCTGAGCGGCACAGTGGCCAATGGCTATGCGCTGTGTCGGCCCGGTGGGCACCACTGCACGGCTGACGTGCCGATGGGGTTCTGCTTGCTGGCCAACGTCGCCATCGCGATCGAGGCGGCGCGTGCGCGCCACGGGTTATCGCGCGTCGCCGTGGTCGACTGGGATGTCCACCACGGCAACGGCACGCAGTCCATTTTCTACGAGCGCGCCGACACGCTGACCATCTCGGTGCACCAGGACCGGTGTTTCCCACCGGGCTACAACGGCCTGGAGGATCGCGGGGCGGGCGCGGGCGCCGGGTACAACATCAACATCCCGCTGCTTGCAGGCAGTGGACATGATGCCTACGTTTACGCCTTCGACAAGATCGTGCTGCCGGCGCTCGAGCGCTTCGGTCCCGAGCTGATCGTCGTCTCCAGCGGTCTCGACGCCAGCGCGGTCGATCCGCTTGCCCGGATGCTGTTGCACAGCGACACTTACCGCGACCTGACGAAAACGATGATGGCGGCGGCGGACCGGCTCTGCGCTGGCCGGTTGGCACTCGTCCACGAGGGCGGCTATGCGGAAGCTTACCTGCCGTTCTGTGGGCATCGCATCATGGAGACGCTGAGCGGCGTCACAACCGAAGTCGTCGACCCGGTCCTGGACTTTTTCAAAGCCCAGCAGCCCGGCGAACGCCTGGTCGCGTTCCAACGGCAGCTCATCGACGAGATGGCCGCGCAGTTCGCGCCGGCTGCAGCCGCGCGCGGCGAGCGCTGAGCACCCGGTATCGCGGCGGCCCGGGCTAGCGGTGCGAGCGGCGTCGGCGCAGCACCAGCAGGCCGGCCGGCGCCAGCAGCCACGCGGCCGCGGGCAAGGGTACCGGGGCGGCGACCAGCCTGAAGATCTCGCCCTGCGGGCTGTTCGCGCCCAGTCCCAGGTCGGCGAGCAGGTAGAGTTCGCCGTGCTCGTCCTGGCCGAAGCCCTTGACGAACATGTCGAGTTCGCGGTCGTCGAGGCCGAGCGTGAATTCGCGGATCAGGCCGGTGTCGAGATCGCCGTAGAAGAGGCGCCCGCCGGGGGTGACGAAGCCCTTGTTGCTGAAATCCCCGAACACGTACTTTCCCTGCAGTTCGGGGATGGCGTCGCCGCGGTAGACGAAGCCGCCGATGATCGAGATACCCTCGTCGTGGTCATACTCGAGCACCGGGTCGATTAGCGGATCGGTGAGCTGGCCACCCGGGTCGAGTGCGACTTCGCCGGTGTTGGGATCGAAGCGGAACGAGCCTTCCTTGAGATTCCAGCCGAAGTTGCCGCCGGCGACGATGACGTTCACTTCCTCGATGTTGCCCTGGCCGACGTCGGCCGCGATCAGGGTGCCGGTCTCGCTGTCGAAGCTGAAGCGGAACGCGTTGCGCAGACCGGTGGCGAAAACCTCGTCGGGGATCGCGTCACCCGGATCGGCCTCGATGGCGACGAACGGGTTGTCCTGCGGGATCCCGTACTGGCCGTTGGCGCTGTCGTTGCCAGCCACGTCGACGCGCACGATGGTGCCGAGCACGTTGGACGGGTCCTGGCCGTTGCCCTGCGGGAAGCTGTGGCCGGGGCCGAAGTCGTCGGCGCCACCGCCATCGCCGATCGAGGCGTAGAGGTGGCCATCGGGACCGAAGGCGAGCATGCCCGAATTGTGATTGAACTGGGGATTGTCGAGGCGCAGAAGTTCGCGGCGCGAGGCCGGGTCGATGGTGTTCGGATCGGACGCGCTGACCTGCCACTCGGTGATGACGCTCTGGTGGTTGAACTGTTCGCCGAACGGCAGCGTGACGCTGAAGTCCGCCGTACCGTCGAGGACTTCGCTGGTGAAGGTGTAGAACTTGCCGTTGCTCGTGTAGTCCGGATGGAAAGCCGCGCCGAGCAGGCCGCGTTCGTCGAAGTCGAGACCGAACAGGCCGAGCGCCGGCAGACGCGCGGAGACGTCGAGGAAGGGCGTCGCGCGGACCGCGCCGTCCTCGATGACGCGCACGCGACCGGGTTGTTCGAGGAAGAACAAGCGGCCCGAACCATCGCCGGCATGGGTGAGGAAGTTCGGCGAGGTGACGCCGCTCGCGATGGATTCGAGCTCGATGCGGATCGGGCCCTTGGCGATCGGCGCGGGGATCGGATCGTCGAGTGCGTGGGCAGTGCCGATGGCGAGCGCGGCGAGCAGCACGCAGGCGCCGCCGCGCAATGCGCAGCGGTTCGTGCGGGGCGCTTGGCACTGGCGCGGGTGTGACTTCGTGTGGGGCATGGTTGCTCTCCTTGCCGTGGGCGTGCGGGTTCAGGGTGCCGTGCGGTGCGGGGTTGCG
>Ga0180436_10001841_pt1 | contig 20458 bp, 23 predicted proteins | sample SS_ome_2_FD_132434 | JGI IMG/M metagenome (GOLD analysis project Ga0180436, IMG submission 132434) | Hypersaline lake sediment archaeal communities from the Salton Sea, California, USA - SS_3_S_2 metaG | ecosystem: Environmental > Aquatic > Non-marine Saline and Alkaline > Hypersaline >...
AAGTCGCGGAGGCTCAGGAACTTTCGAAGCGTTGCCATGGTCGGGCCTCAGTTGCTCGGGTCAGGGTCGAGCCCGTGGAGTTCGCAGACCTCCCGGATCGCCGAGAGGGTCGCGTCCTTCCAGGCTCATCTTGTAGAGGCTCCCGCCCCGGGCGTCCTTGGCAGCGTAGTAGCTTGCGAGGAGGAGGGAGGCGGCGGCGGCGAGGGCGTCTTGAGCTTGCTTCATGGTCGAGTCTCCGGGGGAGGGGGCCGGGCGAGAGCGCCTCGGCGATGGAGATCACTTCGCCCGAACTCCCGCCCCCGGTCAAGCGCGCCTCGGGAATATTTCCCAAGGCGAGACGCGGACTAGAAGGCGGTCCCGAGGACGAAGCCGGCGGCGAAGACGAAGAGGAACGCGAGCGAGAGCCAGCGTCGAGCGCGGCGCCCGTGGTACTCGGCCTTCGCTTCGCACTCCGCGATGAGCGCCTCGAGGTCGTCGAGGTCGGCAAGCTCGAGGTCGATCGGAGTCGGAGCCGGGGGCCTCATGCCTGCGCCTCCTGCGCCTCGCGGCGCTCGCGGAGTTGGGTCTCGTAGCGCGCGAGCAGTCCTTCGGCCTGGTCGATCGCGTCGTCGAAGAAGCCCTCCTCGTCGTTCGCTGCGAAGATCGCGGCGAGCAGGACCGGATGGGGTCGCGCGAGGAGGAGCCGGATCCGCCGCAGCTCGCGGAGGAGGTCTCTCGCGTCCTTCGGGCTCATGGTCTGGCCTGCGTCGGGGATCGTCTCGGTCGCGGCCTTCTCGGCGGCTCGGATCTCGTCCGGGCTCGCGCCGGCCTCTTGTGCCTCGAGGCCCGCGATCTTCGCGAGAGCCTCTCGAGCGGCGTCGTTTGCGTGGGTCATGGTCAGGTTCCGTGGTAGGAGACCGCGTGGGTCTCGATCGGGCTCGCGTCGGTAATCCGCGAGCGAGAAGGGTCGAAGCGCAGCTCGGAGACGCCGGTCGGGCCCTGCCGCTGCTTCTCCCAGAGGACGTCGAGCCGACCGTCGAGCTTGCGCCCGTCGCCGTCGACCGGCTTCCAGAGGAGGCCGACGTTATCGGCCTCCTGCTCGATGTCGCCCGACTCCCGGAGGTCCGCGAGCGTCGGCCGGCGGTCCTGCGAGTCGCGCGAGAGTTGGGCCGCCGTCAGCACGTGGACGTCCAGCTCGCGGGCCAGCTCTTTCAGCTCGGCGGCGACCTCGCCCACGATCTCGTAGCGCTTCCGGTCTTTGACCCGGGGGACGCGCATCCTCTGGAGGTAGTCCACGGCGACGACGTCGAGCCCGTGCTCCTCCTGGACGCGGAGAGCGGCCGAGCGGACGTCTTGGGGCCTCGCGCGAATCTGCTCCATGAAGGTGACGGTCTCGGCCGGGTTCCCGGAGTAGCAGACTTCAACGCGCTCGCGCTCGTCTGCCGAGAGCTTCCCCTCGAGGATCCGGCGCGAGTTGACGTCGGCGAGGTTCGAAAGGACCCGAATCCCCACCTGCTCGGCGCCCATCTCCACGGAGACGTACAGGACGCGGCGAGGCTCATCCTGGACGTTAGTCCGGGTCCAGCGACGCGTGGCGAGGTAGAGCGAGAGCTGCAGGAGCATCGCGGATTTGCCGACGGAGGGCCGGGCGCCGAGGACGGTCAACTCGGTCTTGCGGTAGCCGCCCAGGATCTTGTCTAGCTCGACGAGCCCGGTCGGAATCCCCTCGCTCGAGACCTCCGCGTCGAGGTTCGCCTTGAGGCTCTCGATGAGCCCCTTGGCCGAGGTCTCGACGCGCCCCTTCGGGGCGAGCCGGCGCCGGAGCCCGAGGATCTCGTCCGCGAAGTCCGCGAGACCCTGCTCGAGGTGACGCGCCCGCATCCCGAGGGGGAGGGCCCGCAGCTTGCCGGTCGCCTCTTCCGCGAGGACGCTCGCCCGGCGGCGGGCGCCGTGCTCCAGGACCGTCCGGGCGTGGGTCTCCAGGAGGACGGCCGACGTCGCCTCGGTCGCGAGCCTCACGATCTCCTCGGCCTGGGGCCGGGTCAGGGATCGGCCGGTCTCCAGCTCGATCAGCTCGGCGATGCCCGTCGTCGTGATCGGGTCGCTCTGCTCGTAGAGGTCGAGCATCGCGCCGAAGATCCGCCGGAGGAACGGGGTCCCGAAGTCCTGGGGCTCCAAGAGGTCGGAAACGTCGGCGAAGTGCCCCGGGTGAGCGAGGAGCATCGAGACGACCTCGCGCTCGGCCTGGGCGTTGAGGTCGGAGGGGGCGGTCATTGCTCGGCCCCCGGCTGGATCCAGGCGAGGAAGGTCGCCGGCGAGCCGCCGGTCGTCCTCGAGGGTCGCGGCGCGAGCGCCTCGAGCGCCTGCGCCTTCGCGCGCTCGAGGGCGGCGAGCGCCTCCGATCGGGTCGGGGGGAGGGGGCGAGCCGCCGGCGGGCGGTGAGCTTGCGCCCAGGGGCCCCAGCCGTGCCGCAAGGCGGCGACGACGTAGGCGCCCGGGTCGCGCGCCGCCTCTCGGGCGGTCGCGAGTAGGTCTCCAATCATGGGCCGGAGGCTACCCACGCCCCGGGAGGATTTCCCAGCCGCGCGGCGGACTTCCGCGAGAGCGCGGCCGATCGTCGCCCTTCCGAGACCGAGGCCGGCGAGTTCCGCTCGAGCCCAGCGGTAAACCTCGCGCGCCTCGGCGAGCGGCGTCCGAGCGCGGAGAGGGCTCGGGATCCGGGCTCGCGCCATCGCGGCGGCGTCGGCCGGGAGTTGTGGCGGCGGCGAGGGGGCCTCGCTCGGCTCGTCCCAGGGCGCCCAGCCGCGCCGAAGGGCGCCGAGGACGAACGGGGCCGGCCCGCAGCGTGCGCGCCGAGCGCGGCCCTCGAGCGCCTCGAGCGCCTCGAGGATCCTCCCTCGGCTCTCCGGGAAGGCCTCGAGCGCCTGCTCGAGGTAGCCCGAGACCGCGTCGAGCCCGTCCCCCCGCAAGCCGAGAGCCCAGAGCCGCCGTCGAGCCGCGCGGACCGCCGGCGGCCGGAGACGCGGAGCCCGGGTCGGAGCTTCCGGAACGGAGCCCGAGGGGGCCTTGATCTCCCCCGGAGCCCCAGAGGGGCTCTCGGGGGATGCTGTGCGGAAGCGGCGGCGCTTCGTCGCGCCCTCCATGCCGCGCGAGGGCGCCGGCGGTAGCTCGACCGGGACGTCGGCCGCCTCGGTGAGGCGGAAGGCCGAGAGGTCGCGCCAGTGACCTCGAGCGCGGACCCGGGCGGTCTGTCCCCAGAGCTTCGCCTGCGCGCCCATCCCGGGCTCGTGGACAACGAGAACGCGGACCTGCCCGGCCCAGGCGCCGGCGACCTTGCGCGCGTGGGTCCAGGTCGAGAGACGCCCGAGGTCGCGAAGCGCCGCGAGCCAGACACGGATCGTCCGCGTCGAGACTCCTAGCTCCGTCGCGAGAATCCCGTTCCCGAGGTCAAGCGCGGCGGCTCCGGGGAGCCCCCGGATCGGCGCTCCTCGGTCGACGAGGAAGCGCTGCAGGCGCTCCAGCCCGCCGGCGCCTCCGAGCCTCGAGGGCTTCCGGGCGCGTCCTTTGCCTTCGACCCTCACCGGAGGGCCCCCGAGGCGGGACAGCCCCAGATCTTGGGGCGCGAGGGCTCGACGGGCCCTAGGGGTTGGGGTAGGTTTGCCCGCGAAGGGGCCGGGATTTCAAGCATCCGATGGGGTCCTTTCCGTGCCTGGGAGTGGGGACTCGCCAAGGCAAGGATTGCGGCCTCGAGGTTCTCGGACCTCGAGGCCGGATTCGTTCTAGGGGAGGTCGGCGACGGGCTCGCCTTCGACCGGGGAGTCGACCCTAGCGAGCGGACGCTCCCGCAGGAAGGGACGCCCGCTAGGGTCTCGCTCTTGGGCTACTGTCAAGCCCCGTCGCCTTCGTCGTAGAAGCCGGCCTCGTCGTCGCCCTCGAGGAGCCAGCGATCAAGTTCGGCCTGGCGCTCCGCGACGATCCGAGGATCCTCCTCGGTGGTCCAATCGGTCTGCTCGAAGACGGTCGCGGCGTCCTCGGCGAAACGGAAGCCATGCCGCGCCGCCTTGCGGCAGGCCACTCGCGCCGCCTCGCGACAGGTCTGCAAAACCGGGAGCCCGGGGATCCAGGGGACCCAGACTCCGATGATCATCTGACGTCCGCGTTTCGACCGAAAGGGGAAGCGAACCTCGGCGCGTCGAGTCCCGTCGCGTCCTGACCGCCACCGAATCCGCCCATTGAAGGCGAACCGCGTCGCGGCCTCGACGTCGATCCGGGACTTGAAGCTCCGGAGAAACTCGACCGCTCGGCCGATACCGCTGCGCTCCCGGATCGAGGCGATCCGCTGCGGGGAAAGGATCCTAATCTCGCTCATAGCCCGGCAGAGGGTCGTCGGCGCCTTCGAATAGCGGCCGGTCTTTCCGCTTCGGCTTCTCCTTGGGCGCCTGCTTCTCGCGGACCTCGCGGTCGCGCAGAGCCTTCTCACGGTCCTTGCCCTCGCGGTCGGAGCGGTCGCTCCACCGCCGGCTGCAGTCGTCGCCGGCGCTCACGATGCGTACTCCGTCGGGCGGAACTCGGAAACGGTCCCGGCTTGGTGCTCGAAGACAAAGCGCGGCGAGCCCCACCGGTTCGACGGGTCGAAGATCCGGATCGGGCCGCTCCAGTCGACGTCGGCTCCGATCCGGACGCGCTCGACGTTGGAGACGAAGCCCATGCCACGCTGCTTGCCGCGCTCGCGGATCTTGCCTCCGTCGATCGAGACCTCGTCGACGTCGCCAAAGCGGCAGACCGCCGAGTCCGGATCCGTGACGTCGAAGAGGAAGTCCTCAAGGGAGACCACCCCGGAGCGGATCGGGCGCTTCCCGTCGTTCTCGACAATCAGCGCGCCTTGGCTGCGGCAGTCGCCCTTGCCCGGCTTCTTGAAGGGCTTCGGGAGGCTCGTCGCGACCCAGACCTTCTCGATCTCGATCCGCTCATGCCCGGGGGTGAAGATCGAGATCGGCCAGCTCGCGCGGACCGAGTTCCCCTCGGTGATCGTCCCGCCGTCGATCGAGACGAGGCGGTCAAGCTGCAGCGTCGAGCCCGGGACGTTCTCGGGCCACTCCTCGACCGGGAGGCCGGTCGGCTTCCCGTCCTCCGTCTCGCGCCAGACGATCTGGACAAGCTGCCCGCCGTGCTGGACGCCGACGATCCGCGAGACGCGGGTCGGGATCCCAGGGAGCGCGGTCGCGTTGAGGTAGACGACGTGACCCTCGCGGCCGGCGAAGAAGTCGCCGACGCGGTAGGCGTGGAAGCCCTCGAGAGTCCCGGTCGCGTTGAAGGCGCGGACGTAGTGAAGCGGCCCTCGATGCTCGCCGGCGGCAGAGACGCCCGGGTTGATCTCGTCGGAGCCTGCGGCGCCGAGCGTCGCAAGGTTGACGCGGAGGTCGGATCCCCAGCCGGCCGTGTAGCGCGGCGTGACGTTGGGCATTTCGTCTTGCCCGTGGCCGAGGAGGATCTCGAGCGCGCCTGAGGTCGGGTCTTGCCCCTCGAAGAGTTCCCAGGCCCAGAGCGGGACGTCGACCTCGTCGAAGAGGTAGGCGTCGGGAAGCCAAGCGTAGGAGCCGCCCGAATCGAAGGGTCTGAAGAAGGGCGTGTCGGCCGGCTCGTCGGGGATCGGCTCGTCGGGCTGCTGCTCCGGCGGCGTCGTCGGCTCCGGCGGCGGGTTGTCCTCGGCGATCTCGTCGCCGAAGAGCTGGGTCAGCCCAGCGGCGTCGACCTCGAGCGCGTCGGCAAAGCCGGAGAGCGTCTCGGAGGCGTCTCGGAGGAGTTTGGGCGTTTGTCCGATGCGGAGGAGGTAGCCGATCGCCTGCGCGAGTTCGGCGTCGGAGAGGGTGATCTGGGTCTCGCTCATGATTTGGGGCGGTAGGAGGCGACGGAGAAGGAGACGCCCTGCTGCTCGAGACGGTCGACCCGGTCTTGGTAGACCGCGCTCCGTCGGATGATGCGCGGGGAATCGTCCTCGATCGCGCCCGTGAGGACGAGCGCGTCGAGCGGGAGCTTGCAACGGGCGGGGAGGTTGTCGACCGGGTCGAGGTACTTCGCTCCGGGGGGGAGCCAGAAGACGATCTCGATCCCGATCGGGCCGGCGACTCGAGGACGCCCGGCGAGGAGCCAAGCGGCGGCGACGCGGTCGCGCCAGGACTTCTTAACGCTCTGCCGAGCGCGCCAATGCAAACGCTGGAGCCCCCTCGCGCCGTTGAGGGACGGCGGGAGGGGGCCCGAAACGAGGATCTCGAAGGCGTCGGTCATGGGGTCGAGTCGGAGCCGCGCTCGGCGGCGAGCTGCAGAGCGATCCCAGCGCCGACCGCGAGGACGCCGACCTGCGCCATCGGGCGAGCGACGGAGTCGCGGGTCGTCAGTAGGACCGCGAAGGATCCGACGATGAAAAGGAGGGCGATCGCGACGAGAGCGCGGCCGGCGAAGTCGAGGCGCTCGTTCATGCGACCTCGAGGTCGTGGCGCAGCGACGAGAGCGCGCGGTGGATCTCGAGCAGGCGGTTGCGGGCGTCCGTCAGCATAGACTCATCGACGCCGTCGACCTCGGAGCCGAGAGCGCGGTCGGTCTCGGTCTGCGCAAGACGCGCCGACGCGGACCGGGCAAGTAGCTCGACGCCGGTCCGGAGCTTGTCGACGTCGTCGCGGCAGAAGCCGAAGCGCTGGACCTCCGGATCCGCCGCGCGAGCTGCGACCTCGCGCTCGGCGGCCTCGACCTCGCCGGCGCGAATCTCGGCCATTTGCGTGAGGACTTGCCGAGCCGGAGCGTCGCCGGCGGTCGCGACCTCGACGAGGCGCTCCTCGACGTCCGCCGCCGTCATGCCTGAGGGCTCCGACCCGAAGAGAGGGCCGATCTCGGACTCGTAGGCGAGCTTGTAATAGCGAAGCTGTCCGCCGCCGACCTTGCGAAAGACCTCGACGCGACCTTCGACCGCGAGCTGCCGACAGACCTGGTGGACGTAGCTCGCGGAGTTTAGCCGGGTCCCGTGCTTGATCGCGCCGGCGAGCGCCGGGCGTTGCCGGGTCCGCAGGAAGGCTAGGACGGTGTCCTTCGCGACCTCGGGGATCGTCCGCGTCGGCGGAATGACCTCGGACGCCGGGATCGGCGAGAAAGGAGAGCGCGGCATCAGTCAGCCCTCCGTGGTCTCAACGGTCGCGGCGATCGGCTCGAGGTCAAAGAAGAGCGCGTCGGTCGAGAGGCGCCGGGTCTCCGTGTTGATCGCGTCGATAATCAGGCCGGGGATGCCTCCGAAGAGGAGGTTACCGCCGATCCAGCCCGAGATCGTCGGCTTGACGGTCTTCGCCTGGCTCTCGTAGCCCGGCGCCGAGACCGTAACGGTCAGCGGCCGATGGGGCTCCAGCGGCTGGTAGGTCGACGGCGTCGTCCCCTTCATGCCTTCGGAGGTGACGTAGGTCGCTCCGTCGACGTTGGAGGTGATCGGGATCGGACCCTGCGGCGCGGCGACGATCGTCGCGCAGGAGGGGAGGGTCGCCAGCGCGAGGCCGGCGGCGATTGCGTACTTCATGGATGGGTCTCCGGGGGGGGCGGGAAGGGGCCCGAGCGACTCGAGAGCCGCCCGGGCTCGCGTCCATCCCGCCAAGGGTGGAATGCCGGAGGAGACGGTCTCCCCCGAACGACGTCGACCCTACTCGCGAGAGGCGAGCAGGGTCGACTTGTTCCCGGGATTTTTTCCCGATCGGGAGAGGCTAGACGAAGTCGACCCAGGCCTTCGACTCGAGCCAGGTCTTGACCTCGCGCGCCTGCGCCATCGTGAGGCTCTCGAGCGACTCCGCGCCGGCCGCGACCGCGAGCTTCTCGAGCTGCTCCGGCGTCGCGCCGGCGCGGTTCGCGGCGCCCTGGAGCTTGCCGATCGTGGCCTTGCCTGCCTTGCGGGAAGCCGGCTCGGGCTCCTCGGGCGCGTCGTCCTCGCCGGAGACGTCGGGCTCGCTCGGCGCCTCCTCTCGATCCCGATCGGAGTCCGCCCAGGGGCTTTCCTCGTCGGAGAGGATCGGGTCGACGTCGCCGGTCGGCGGCGCGGTCTCCTCGGGCTCGGGCTCCTTCTCCGGCTCGGGGGCCTTTCGGGGATCAGCGCCCTTCGGCCGCAGCCGATCCGCCGCCGCCGCCGCCTTCGACTTCGCCGGGACGTCGACCGTCTTCCCGAGCCCGAAGTCGCGGTCCTCGCCGGGAGCGATCTCTCCGTCGTCGATCGCGAGCGCGCGGTGGTACTCCGGCGAGAGGGTCAGCAGCCGGCAGAGCCGGCGGACCGACGTCTTCGCCGCCATCGCTCCGAACCATTGGTCCCAGACGTTCGACGTCTGCGCGACGGCCTTCGCTTGGAGAATGTCGGCGAGCGCCGTGACCTCGAGCTGCGCGGGTCCGTCGACCATGCGGGCGATGGCGTAGGCGCGGACGACCTGCCCGCGCTCCGGATCCTCGGTCGGGATGTGCTCGAAGGTGTCCTCCTCGAGCCCGAAGGAATAGCGGAAGCGGTCCTTCTTGTAGACCGGGCGCGCGACGATCTGCCGGACTTGCCCGCTCTCGAGCGCGAGCTTGACCAGTCCCTTGTAGCCGACCTGGAGGTTGACGGTCCCGCCGCGCGGGACGAGGTAGCTTTCGCCGAGGACGCCCGACGGAGTCAGCCCGAGAGCGGCGGACTCCATGACCGCCGAGAGGAGCGAGGTCGGGTTGCACTCGAGGAGCTTCGGCGTCTTCTGGACCGCATGGACGACGACGCCGACGAAGCGGTCGAGGTTGAGCGCGTTGGGAGCGATCGCGGCGATCTTCGGGCCGAGGCCCTCGAGGGAGTCGCGGACTGCCGCGACGGCTTTGGTCTGATTGTTGGTCATGGTCGGGTCTCCTATTTGCTCTGGACGAGCCGCAGGTTTCGGAAGGTGTAGGCGGCGACCTCTTGGGTCCTCGCCTTGACGCTCACGGTCGACAGCGTCGCCGTGAACTTCCCGTCGAGAGTAACCCCGACGGCGTGGTCTCCAAGCTCCTCCCGGACGCGGCCCTCGATCTCGTCGATCTCGGCCTCGCGGTCCTTGATCTGCTTCTTGAGGGTCTCGCGTCGCTTGAGGAGCTTTCCCGTGTCGGCCGAGATCTTGACCGGCTCGGCGTTGTCTGAGGGGTGAAGGAGCTTGAGCGCCTCGAGGCGCTTCGCCCATCCCGGGTCGCCCTTCTCGGGCTGCGGCGGACGTTTGCCGCTCTCGACGTAGCCCCAGAACTCTCCGAGGCGATCCATGAGGCCCGTCTCGGCCTCCTCGTCGAGCCGGCGGACGCCGTAGACCCGGAAGTCGTTTCCGCCGACGAGGACGACGACGAGAGCCCAGGGGAGTTCGAAGACCGCGAGCGACTGCCAGACCTGGACGAGGTAGTGCTCCGGCGGCCCGCCCTCCCATTTGTCCGCGACGTAGGCGCTCGAGGTCTTGATCTCGACGAGCCCCATCTCTCCCTCGGCGACGCGGAAAGTCTCGTCGCTCGCGTCGACGAAGTCGCAGTCGCGGAGAGCCCTCGCGAAGCCGTCGGGGGTTGAGCGGAGCCAGGGAAGGTCGGCCGAAGCGAAGATCCGCCCGAGCTTGCCGCAGTTGGCGACGCAGTCGGCCGAGGCGAGCGAGGGAGCCGCCGCCGGGTCGAGAGTCTCGAACGGGAGCCGGCTCTCCAGCTCGGCCATGAGGACGGGCTCCATCCGGTGGCCCCAATAGAGCCGCTCTCGCGAGAGGTCGTCGAGCGGCCGGTTCCGGTCGAGTTCGCCGGTCTTCTCGGCCCAGAGCTTGAGGGGGTCGCCCCAAGCCTCGGGGAAGCCGAGCGCGGCGGCTGCTTCGCTCGCTCCGATCCCTGCGGCTCGCGTCTCATTCCAAAGCGCGAGGGTCTCCTCGTCGACGAGGTCCGGGGGGGTGGTCTTGATTCTGGTCATGGTCAGATCTCCAGGGGAGGGGGTTATCGGATCTCGAGCGCGGCAAGCTCGGAGAGCGTCGCCGGCTCGGGACGGTAGAAGGCGCCCGGGTCCGCCCCGAGGACGGAAGCCAAAGCGCCGAGGGTCTCGAGGTCTCGCGGTCCGCCGCTGCCTTCCTTGTTCCAACGGCCTAGCGCGGAGATCGAAGGCGCGCGGTCGGCGCCGAGGCGCTCCGCGATGCCCTCTCGGACGCGCTCGAGAGAGAGGCGGCGCTGGGTCCGGAGGATGAGGAAGGCGTCCGGGCTCCAGGCTGCTTCGAACCGGAAGCCGGAGACGCGGGTCGCTCGGAGGTCGTGAGTTTCCATGCGGGAGACTCTAGCCGATTCGCGGGAAGATTTCCCGGGAAGGCTTCCCGGCCCGGGCCGCGCTTGCTCAGATAAGAGTGTCGGCGGGAGCGAGAGGCGCTCCCCCACTTCCCGTCCTCCTCAAGCCAAGGCGCTTCGATGGATCTCTCTTCTCTCCAGCAGGGCCAGGCGGTCCTCGCTCCGATCTCGCTCGCCGGCGAGGTGCAGCTTCTTCGGGCTCGCGTCGTCGAGCTGGTCGGCTCCTGCGTCCTGGTCCGGACGGCCGACCTCCGCTCGGCGGGCGTCGAAGTTCTCGTCTTCGCCGACGAGGTCCAGCCGGAACCGAGCGACAAGGTCGAGCTTCTCGCTCATCGCTCGGGCCTCGTCGCCTTCGACGCCTGAGTCTCCCGGGGAGGGCGCAAGCCCTCCCCTTCCCTTCCCTCCTTCGAAACCGAGACCTGACCATGAAACTCCCCGAACTCGCCTGGCGCGCGAGCGACCGCGACCGCTCCCGCCCGATCTCCGTCGCCTACGAAGTCGACGGCGTCCGGATCGGCGACGTCGCTCGCTCGAGCCTCCTTGTCCGGATCTTCTCCAAGGCCGAAAAGGGGCGCGTCGGCGCCCTCGCCTACGTCCGCCCGAAGGTCCGCCGCTTCATCTCCAACGAGACCAGCGTCGCGCTCGGCGAGGTCGCCCGGGTCGTCGTCCACTTCCTCGACGAGGAAGGTCGCCCTGTCGACGGCCCGACGAGCGGCGCCTGCTTTGCCGGCGACTGGCTCGCCTCGAGCGATTCCCGCTGGCCCTTCGACTGCCCGGTCCCGATCCACGAAGTCTGCGACTGGTAAGCCAAATGCAAACTCTCATCCTCTCGCTCGAAGACGCCAGGGACCTGCTCCCGGGCGCCCCCCTCCGAATCCCTCACTACACGGTCTCGCCCTCGTCCATGCTCTCCGAGATCGCGATCGCCTCCGGCGAGGAGCGCGGCTCGCGGACGGAGGGCGCCGGCGTCCTCTTCCTGCCCGAAGCCGAGAGGCTCCGGACGGCGACGGTCCGAGCCCTAGCCTTCGACCTGGCCCATCGCGTCGAGTCGATCCGGCCGCGCCCTCGGGCGGTCGTCCTCGAGCCGCTCGACCTCTCGCCGGCGAAGACCAGCCCCGTCCTCGACGAGCGCGGACTGATGGCCGCGACGCTCGCGCGCCGCTGGGCCGCCGTCCTCGAGGCTCTCGATCCGGGTCCGCAGCCCGCCCCCGGCGACCTGCAGATCGCTCCCGCCACAGGCTTTTGGACCGAATACTCGTCCTTCACCGGCGAGAAGTACTGGACGAAGGCTCCGCGCCCCCACCTCGCGACGACCGGCCGCAAGCTGTACGGGACTCCCCTCTTCGCCGGCGAGTCGCAGCTCGACACGCTCGGCCGATACCACGCAGGCCACCCGGTGGTCGGCGTCCGGACCCTCTCCGGCGAGGAGGTCCGCTCCGAATGATCACGCCCTCCTCTCCCGTCACTCGACCCTCCCTCGCGGAGCTGCCCCCGGTCGACGACGTCGAGCCCTCCGGGCCCGGCCGCTACTGGCGCCCGATTGCCTACCTCGAGGTTCTCGAGGCCTTCGACGCGGCCCTCGAGGCTCGAGGGTGGGGCTCGCGCCTCGAGGCGATCGAGGGCCGCTCTCAGAGCCGCGACGTGATCCTCGCCGGCCGCCAGGTCTATTCGGTCGACCGGCCTCGGGGATCGGCGGCAGACGTCCTAGGGCGGCCCCAGCTCGCCGCGACGATCCGCTTCTCGAACGACCAGACCTCCGCGCCCTCGGTCTGGGCCGGGCTCGTCGCCGAGAACGGCTCCGTCGCCTCCCTCGGCCCCTGGACCGCGCCGCGACCGGAGCCCGGCGAACGCTACACGGCGACCTACGTCGCCGAGGCCCTCGCGGACCTCTGGGAGCGCCGCGCGGCGGACCTGATCGAGGCGGCGGGCCTCTTCGACGCGGTCGACCTCGAGACCGCCGACGGCGACGCGCTCCTCGTCTGGGGCGCCCGCCGGGGGCATTGGACCTGGCGGCAAGTCGGCTATGCGGCCGAGATCTGGGACCCGGACTCCGGGCGAGGGCCGATCCCCCCCGGCTTCGCCGACCGCTCGCTCCTCTCCTGGCTCTACGCTTTCGGGCTCGGAGCCCAGCGGCGGACGCCGAAGGCTCAGCTCGAGACGATGCGCGGCGCCTTCCGGGTCGCGAAGACCGTCCAGGTCCGAGGGCTCGACGCGCTCCTCCGTCCTCCCGGCAGGGGGTAGACCTTCCCCGAGCGGCCGTTACCCTGGGGGGACCTTGCGCTCATGCGTCAGGTCTCCAATCAAGGGCTCGCGGTTTGGTCGCCGCGAGCCCGCTTCTATTTTGGGAGACGAAAGGAGCGCCGCTCCGAGCCCCTGATCGCCCCCCGGGCGCGGCGAGGGACAGGGCCAGAGCGACGCTCCAGACGGTGGAGGGGGCGCGCTAGGCGCCCGAGTGAGGCGAGACCGCCGGGTCCGGGACCGAGGCGATCGGGACGAGCTTCAACCCCTCGGGGGTCTGCGCGACGCCGAGGCCTTTCGCTTGCGCCTTGCGGCGGACGACCTCGAGCAGCTCGGCCGGGTCGTCGCTCGAGTGGTTGAGCCCGAAGGCCCGAGCGATCGAGAAGAGAGCCTCGCCCGGAGCGGTTCCTCCCCCTGATAGCGGGTTCAGCTCCCGGACGGACTTCGCCAGGTGCTGCCTCGAGCGCTTCGACGCGAGCCACGGAACGAGGGCGGCGACGCCGACCGCGACCGGTTGCAGCGGCGCCGGGATGAACGGCGCGACGGGCCCGAGGAGGCCCTGAGCCTGCGCCCCGAGGTCTGCCGACTCGACCTCGGCGATCTCCTTTGTCTTCGCGTCGACCGCCGCATCGGCGGCGGCGTAGGGCTCGAGCAGCTCTTCGAGCCTCGAGGTCGCCGTCTCGAGCGCGGCGTCGCGCTCGGCCTCGGCCGCTGCGATCGCCTCGGCCGCGCCCTCGGCTCGGGCTGCCTCGAGGTTCGCCTCGGCGGTCTCGAAGAGCTCTTGGGCGGCCTGGGCCTCGGCGGCGAGCGCGTCGCGCTCCTCGACGAGAGCCGCGCGCTCGGCCTCGAGTTCGGCGACGCGCTCCGTCGCCGCAGGCGAGAGGGTACACGCCGCGACGGTCGCGGCGAGAACAAGGGCAAGGCCGAGCCTTGCGAAGGGGTGGGGCTTCATAGGTTCGCGCCTCCGGGCGCCAGGTTGGAGGGGGCGGCCCTAGCCGCCCGAGGGGTCCTTCTCCTCTCGCTTGGGCAGCAAACGCCGCCCGCCGAGGAGAAGGAGAATGAGGGTCCCGAGCCCGCCGCCGCCGAGAAGGGTCCGGTTCGCGACGTCCCAGGATTCGCGGGCGTCGTCGAGCGCCTCTCGCATGGAGCGGACGTCGCTCGCGAGGCCGGCGTTCGTCCGGGCGTTCGAGATCGTCGCCTCGTGAAGCTCGGCGAGCCCGTCCGCGACCGCCCGCAAGGTCTCGGCGATCCGGTCGTCCTCGACGACGAGAGGGACCGGGCCGGTCGGCTCCTCTCCCCCCCAGAGCCCGAGCGCGGCGCCGGCGTCCCAGGGGTGCCGCTCCTGCTGCCCGGCGATCACGACGCGCTGCGGCGCGAGGTCGTACTCGACGCCGAAGGTCACGACCGCCTCGTCGGTGTCGGTCAGACGCGGATCCCAGGGGTTGTTCGACACCGAGGAATAGACCCGGTCCGGGAGGAGCGCGCAGGACCCGAGGAGCGCGAGCGAGAGGAGAAAGAGAGCGCGCATCACTCGCCGACGATCCACCACTCGGTTCCGTCGCAGACCAGCCGAACGAAATCGTACTGCGACGCGAGAGCCTTCGTCGTCGCGCCGTCGATCGTCTCGGAACCGTCGCCGTCCGCCGTGACCGCGTTGCCGCTCGCGTCGGTCTTCTTGAGGACGACGACCCAGCCCTCGGCGCCGCTCGCGGCCGGGAGGTTCGCCGTCACCGCGCCCGAGGTCGCGTCGACGAGGTAGGTCCCGGGATGCGCGACCGAGAAGGTCGCGGTCTCGGAGAAGAGAGCTGAGAGCGCGTCGATCTCGTCGTTCACGCTGCTCGGGAAGGTCGAGATCTTGTCGGTCTCGCCGATCGGCGTCGCGGTGTAGGTCTGGGCCATCGGTCAGGCGCCCGGCTGGGCGAAGGGGTCGAAGTTGAGGAGCGGCGCGAGGTCGATCGCGTCGAGCTGCTCGAGCGAGGTCGCCGCCGCGAGGAGCGTGTCGAGGTCGGCCGCGAGGAAGCGGACGGCCCGGCGGAAGTCCCAGACCGGCTGCGGGACCGGCTTCGTCGGCTGCCCGGGCTCGAGGATCGCCTCGGCCGCGCGGACGACGTACCAGTCCGTGGGCGTGAGGAGGACCCAGGAGCGGTTGTCTACAACCTTCCGGAGACGGGCGCGCTCCTCCTCGAGGTCCCGGAGGTCGACCTTGGAGAGCAGGACGCCGTCCTCGTAGACCTCGACGACCGGCGACGCCTCCTCGGCGACGGAGGCGTTCCGGAAGACCTCCGGCGAGCCCTCGAAGGGCGGCGGCGGCTGGGGCTCGTCGTTGCCGCTCGGGAGCGCGACGTCGGGCGGTTGGGCCTGTCCCGCCTGGAACTCGAGCGGCCCGGGTTCGTCTCGGGGGGTCATAACTGGAGCCAGACGATCGGCAGCGGGAGGGTGTAGGAGATCGGCGTCGGCGACGCGGGGAGGCCGGAAGCGTAGAGCTGGATGGCGACGAAGCCCGAGTGGAGCGTCGTCGAGGACGTCGCCGCCCCGATCGCAGGGTGTCCGACGCCGGCGGGCGTCGACGTCACCGCCGGCGGCGAGGCGTCGAAGTGCGCGGCGAGCCAGTACCAGCCGGCGGTCAAGAGCTGCGAGATCGTCGCGGTCTTCTGCCCGGTCGACGTCACCGAGACCGTCCCGGCGTCGAGGATCAGCGAGCCCGGCTTCGACCCCACGTTCGAGTAGATCCCGAGGCGGACGGTCGAGCCTCCGGCGGTCGAGACGTTGATCCCGATCCCGGTGAAGGTCGCCGGCTCGCCGATGCAGATCGGGACAAAGGTCACGAAGTTGGCGGCGCCCGCGCCGGCGGCTCCGGCCGCCAGGACGTTGCTCGCGAAGTAACGGAGCCCGGCCGAGTGACCCATCGAGAAGTTGCGCTGCCCCCCGACCTGGATCCCTCCTCCGGTCGATCCGTCTCCGACGAAGAGCTTCTCCTCGTCGGTCGTGAAGAGAGGCTCTCCGGCGGCGAGCGTCTTCGCCGTCCGGTTCGCCTCGGTCGAGCGGAGGATCTGCAACGTCCGGAGCTGACTTGAGGGGAGCGAACCGGCGTCGAGGTCGCCCGGGTCGACGTAGGGGACGCGGTAGATCCGGAAAGCCGCCTTGCCGAAAGTGACGTCGAACTCGGTGTCGGTCCGCCGGAAGCGCACGCGGAACTGGAAGCTGCGCCCGTAGTACACGCCCGGCCGGAACGGGACCCACTCCTCGGCGGTCGGGTCGGCCGTGTCGGAGAATCGGATCTCGTAGACCGCCCGGATGTTCGACGAGAATCTCGAGTCCCACTCTTCGACGAGCGGACCCTCGGCGGTCCAGTCGGAGGCCCAGATCGAGTCGAAGGTTTCGTCGGCGAAGTCCTCCCAGGTCGCGGGGTGGACCTGGAACGCCTCGAGGGAGAAGTTTACGCGGTAGCGCGCGGCCTCGCCGACGTCGAAGTAGCTCGAGGTCCACGACGGATTGAGGCTCGAGGAGGCCGGGTCGATCACGACCTTCCCGCCGTCGATGACCGCGTCGGTCAGGATCGGGGCGTTCGTGCCGCCGGGCGGCGTCGAGGTGAAGCCCGAGTCCTCCTGGCGGACGGCGACGTCGTCGCTTTGCGCGTCCTCCTCTTTCAACTCGTCCGTCGCGAAGCGGTAGACCTGCCCCGAAGCGTAGGAGCCCGAGCCGAGGCGCTCGCGGACGTAGAGAGGAAGGGCGGTGTCGCCGGCAGCGTTGTCGCTCGCGTCGGCGTAGGCGTTGGTCTGCAGGACGTCGACGCCGCCCTCGCCTGAGGCGATCGGGAGACCGAGGAGCCAGCCTCCCTGCCGCGCCTCGAGCGCGCCGTGGCGGCCGTTCCCGACCGTCCCCTCGATCCGCAGCTCGGGCCCGTAGCGGGTCACGGTCGGAGCCGTGTAGACGTCGGATCGCTGGACGCGCCCTCGAATCGAGACTTGGTAGGCGGGGAGTTGCGCGAGCCCGAAGCTCGCGCCTCGCTTGGTAATCGGCTGGACCGCGACGTCGACGCGCTGCCCGGGCGTGACCTGGGCGCCGGTGATTCGGTACTCCCGCGCCTGCCCGGACAGCTCCGCGACCTGGCTCCACGGGGCGATCGCCTCCTCGCGCTCCCGGAGACCTCGGATCCGACGGACGAAGACGCGGAAGCGATGGACCCGAGCCTCGTCCGCAGGCGCGAGCCCCCAGGAAACCCAGACCGACGTCTGGACCGCGCCGGTGACGGCGTCGGCCACGCTCGCTTCTGTCGCCGTGATCGAGTTGGGCGCGACCGCCTCGCCGGTGTCGGTCGGCTTGACCGAAAGCGCCGCGAACTCGCCAATCGCGGCGACGTCGTTCGGCTTGATCTCGAAGACGTCCTCGTCGTAGGCGACCGCGAAGATCCGGCGGACGAACTGGTCCGCGAGCCCGATCCGAGTGATTCGGAAGAGGCGGGTCGTCGTGGTCTCCTCGCCGAGGACGTAGAGGTCGCCCTTCTTCGGTTCGAAGTCGAGGGAGGTCGCGAGCGAGATCGGGTCGCCGGCTGAGTAGCTGCCCGCGCCGCTCGAGACGACCGCCTCGGAGACGAGGCCCTCGGCGCTCCGCGCGGCGACGCGGTAGGTCTTGCCCGACTCGAGCGTGACGTCGAGGTCGATCCGGACCTCGCTCTCGGAAGCGGAGTCCTGCTGCAGCCGGCCGCCGTAGTCCCACGCGGGGAGGCGATTCGCAAAATAGAAGACGTCGCCGGGCTCGAGGTCGATCGCGTCGAGCCAGGCGTCGAAGGAGATCGTGACCCGGAGCTTTGCGTTCGACTCGAGGAGGACGTCCAGCTCTCGCGCGGCCTGGGACGCGGAGGTGACGCCCTCGAGGCGAAAGGTCTTCCGGCGGACGCGGACAAAGTCGGAGGCGTCCCGTAGCTCGTCGCTTTGCCGCTGGACGGGCTCCCGCTCCCAGTCGACCGTCTCGTTGAGGATCTCGGCGACGGCGGTATTGAACTCGTCCTCGGGCGAGATCCCCGAGATCGTCAGGGAGCCCTCGAGAATGTTCGCCTCGCTGAAGACGTGGACCGGGACTTCCGGACGCTGCGCTCGGAACCGAACCTTAGAGCCGAGCGAGATTGCGGCGCCTCGGCCGGCGCGGACGATCTTCTGAAGCGCGTCCCAAGCGTTCCCGTCGGCGCGGTCAAAGACGATATCGCAGCGGTGCCGGGGAGCCTTCGTCTGGAAGCTCGAGCCAGGCGTTGCGCTCGGCGTCGCGGTTCCGCTCGGGGGGAACGCGAGACCCTCGGGCCAGGAGAACTCGACGTTCTTCGCCGGCGTCGTCTGCGAGACGGTCGTGTCGGAGATCTTGACGATCGAGACCTCGGATCCGTCGCCGGGCCAACCGGCCGCCTCGAGCGCGGAGCCCAGCCCGTTGACTTCGACGGTCTTGCCGGAAAACCAAGAGTCGGGGAAGTCCTCGGCAAGGAAGACTGCCTCCCAGGTCGAGTCGGCGAGGTTGTAGGCGAAGGAGCCCTGGGGCTCGAGCGCCGCCGTCCCGTCGGTCACGTTGACGTCGGCGTAATCCGCGACCTCTTGGACGTTGTCAAAGTCGAAGTCGGCTTGATCGTGGAACTCGCCGAGAGCCCTCGGGTTCAGGTAGTGGTCGAGAGCGATCCACCAAGGGTTGCGGGAGAAGACCGTCGAGAAGACGGGCTCCGTCGTCGTTCCTCCCGTCCGGACGCGGACGAGCTTCCCCTCGACCGGGATCAAGAACTCTGGAGTGCCTCCGGAGGCGTCGGCCTGCGCGGGGATCTCGAGCCCGAGGAGGGCGACCTCGGGATACACAAACGCCTCGTCGACTCCGACCGTAACGCTCTGGAAGGTCGTCGAACCCTGGTTTTTGGTCGTGTCCTGCTGGTTCGAGAGGCGCTGGACCGAGATCCGATAACGCGCCCGTTTCGGCGTGCCCTGCGTGAGCGCGGGAGGGAGGACGCCCTCCGATTGGTGGTCGCCGAACGCGGACGGTAGCTCGAGCTGTCCGGAGATCGTCGTCGAGCCGTTCGCGGGGATCGTGTAGCTCGTTCCCGAGACGAGGGAGTTCGAGTCCATCGTCCAGTCAAGGACGAGGTCGTCCGCCGAGTAGGTCTCGGGGTTCTGCGAGACAAACGCGGCCGAGATCGCGGCCGGCGTGAGAGCGCGCTCCCAGACGCGGCAGCGGTCAAACTGAATGAAGCCGTGAAGCGTCCCGAGGTTTGGCCCCCAGCTTCCGAGGATCAACCGATCGTGGGTCGTGGGGTAGGTCCACCGGAGGAGGGTAAGAGCCTCGGCGCGCTGCGCTCCGTTGATGAAGACGCGAAGCCGGTCCTCGTTGCCCGGGCCGGCGCCTAGCTCGTAGGTCACGACGACCTGATACCAGGGGCCGGTCCCGGTCCCGCCCGGGATTGACTGGACCGTCTCGAGCGTGAAGCCAGAGACGGTGAGCGTCTCGACGCTCGATCCGTCGCCCCAATGCACGCGAAGGGTCCCGTTGACGATCCGAGCGGTAATCCCCTGGATCTGCGAGGGGACCGTCGTCGACTGGAACGATCCGTCGGCGAGGGAGAAGAGGAACTCGTTGTTCGGCGGGACGTTGTTCCGGCGGTGCCAGGTCTCGATCGAGAAGCTCGGCGCCTCCGGGTTGCCGCTCGCGCCGGCGTAGGGGAGGCGAGCGTTCGCGCGGCAGAAGTCGCCGTCGTCTCCGTTCAGCGTGATGCCGGTCGCGGCCGTGGCGTAGGCGACCGTGGCTGGGTCGTAGAGCGGAAAGCGAACGAGGCGAGTGAAGGCCGAGGGGATCGCCTCCGAGAAGACGATCGGTTGACCTCCGAGGACGTCGACCGCCGAGCCGATCGGGCTGCCGCCGGCGTCGAGTTCTTGGAAGCGGACCGCGATCTCCGTGGTCAGCGTCCCGGTGTTTCCGTTCCCGTCGACATTGTAGAGCCCCTTCGGGAACTGGATCGCGACGGTCGCGAAGTCTCCCTCCTCCGGCATGTCGTAGGCGACCGCCTCGCTCCAGTCGGTGATCGCGTCGCCGTTCTCGTCCCAGTTTTCGATCGGCGTCCCGACGTTGTAGATCGTCGAGGCGATCGAAAAGCCGGGGATCGTCGCCTGTTCGATCGTCCCGAGGCGAACGAACGCCTTGACGCCCTCGAGGTTGGAGGCGGTGTTCCCGTTGATCTTGAGGCCTTGGGGCAGATTCTCGCCGACGAGTTCGTCTGAGTCGGCCGTGACCCCTCCGATCGACCGGATCGGTCCCTCGCAAACCGCGAGGAGGACGCGAAGCGTCTGCTGCACCTTGTTGGGGCCGGCAATCGAGACGTCGAGCGCCTCGACGATCTCCTGCGAGATCACCAAACCGCCGACGCCGTGGTAGCCGTAGACGACCGGGATCGTCGAGCCCACCGCCTTGTAGTTGGTCCGAATCCCGTTGAAGCCGTAGGTCTTGGAGGAGTCCTCCTCGACCTGCGTCGGGACGTCAGGCGGCGGGAAGAGCAAGTTTGTGACCAGCGTCACGGCGGCCGAGACGAGAAGGCTCGCGATTACCGAGCCGAGCGTGATCTCGAGGCCCTCGGGGAGCTGCGCGAGGGTCACGACCTCGCCGGGCTCGAGGAGACGGTCGGCCAGCTCGTCGGGCTCCCAGACCTCGCCGAGGCGCGCGTGGCCCTTGCCGGGGAAGATCGCGACCGCCGAGACGCCGGCTCCCCAGGCCTCGTCGGCAAGCTCGCGCGCCGTCATGCCGACGCGGTAGGGGACGAGCCGCTTCCGCCGCGAGAAGGGCTGGAAGGGGTCGTCGATCAAGGAGAGGGCGATCGGGCCCTCGGGGATCAGCGCGCGGGTCATTCGAAGAGGCCCTCGAGGCGGTAGACGGCCAGGATGGGCCCGAGGATACGACGACGGACGACGCAGAGCCCGAC
>Ga0180436_10001842_pt1 | contig 20457 bp, 11 predicted proteins | sample SS_ome_2_FD_132434 | JGI IMG/M metagenome (GOLD analysis project Ga0180436, IMG submission 132434) | Hypersaline lake sediment archaeal communities from the Salton Sea, California, USA - SS_3_S_2 metaG | ecosystem: Environmental > Aquatic > Non-marine Saline and Alkaline > Hypersaline >...
CGTCGCCGGACCCGGCGCCGGAAGACCTCATGACCGACGTCTACATCAAGTACTGAGGAGCGCGAGATGGCACGTAAAATCACCTACCAGCAGGCGATCAACGAAGCGCTCGACCAGGAAATGGCGCGCGACGAGTCGGTCATCATCATGGGCGAGGACGTTGTCGGTGGCACCGGCGCGGACGGCGAGATGGACGCCTGGGGCGGCGTGCTCGGCGTCACCAAGGGCCTGTGGGCCAAGTACGGCGACCGCATCATGGACACGCCGATCAGCGAAGCCGGCTTCGTCGGTGCCGCGGTCGGCGCGGCGACCTCGGGCATGCGCCCGGTCTGCGAGCTCATGTTCATCGACTTCATGGGCGTGTGCTTCGACCAGATTTTCAACCAGGCAGCGAAGTTCCGCTACATGTTCGGCGGCAAGGCGCGCACGCCGGTGGTCATCCGCACCATGATCGGCGCGGGCTTCCGCGCGGCGGCACAGCATTCGCAGTGCCTCTACCCGATGTTCACCGCGGTGCCCGGCCTCAAGGTCGTCGTGCCGTCGAGCCCCTACGACGTCAAGGGCCTGCTGATCCAGGCCATCCGTGACGACGATCCGGTGATCTTCTGCGAGCACAAGGTGCTCTACACGCTCGAGGGCGAGGTACCGGAAGAGTCCTACACGATTCCGTTCGGTGAAGCGAACATCGTGCGCGAGGGCAAGGATGTCACCATCGTCGCGCTCGGGCGCATGGTGCACCAGGCCTTGGCGGCAGCGCAGGCGCTGGCCAAGGACGGCATCAGCTGCGAGATCATCGATCCGCGCACCACCTCGCCGCTCGACGAAGAGACCATCCTCGAATCGGTCGAGGAAACCGGCCGCGTGGTGGTCGTCGACGAAGCGAATCCGCGCTGCAGCATGGCGACCGACATCGCCGCGCTGATCGCACAGAAGGGTTTCGGCGATCTCGAGGCGCCGGTCGAGCTGGTCACCGCGCCGCACACGCCGGTACCGTTCAACGGCGCGCTCGAGGATCTCTACATCCCGAACCCGGCCAAGATCGAAGCCGCCGTGCGCAAGACCGTGGAGTACGCCTGATGAGTAAAGACGCCATCATCGCCATCACCATGCCCAAGTGGGGCCTGTCGATGCAGGAAGGCAAGGTCATGGAATGGCTCGCCGAGGAAGGCACCGAGCTCAAGCCCGGCGACCCGGTCATGGATATCGAGACGGAAAAAATCGCCAACACCTTCGAGGCGCTCGATGCCGGCGTGCTGCGACGCAAGGTGGCGCAGCCGGACGACATCCTGCCGATCGGCGCGCTGCTCGGCGTGATTGCGCCGGCCAACGTCGACGACGCCGCGATCGACGCCTTCATCGCCGAGTTCCAGGCGAACTACGTACCGCCCGAGCCCGAGGAAGAGGAAGGCGATGGGGGCTGGGACTTCGTCGAAGCCGGCGGCTACCGCCTGCGTTACGCCAAGATGGGCGACGGCACCAGGCACATCGTGCTCGTACACGGCTTCGGTGGCGACGCCGATCGCTGGGCCTTCACCCAGGAGCCGCTCGCCGCGCACGCCACGGTGTGGGCTTTCGACCTGCCCGGTCACGGCCAGTCCAGCAAGGCCGTGCGCGACGGTTCGGTCGCGGCGCTGGCCGAGGTGGTGATCGCGTTCATGGACGCCGTCGGCATCGACCGCGCCGAACTCGTCGGGCATTCGCTGGGCGGTGCGATCGCGCTGCAGACCGCCATTGCGCATCCCGACCGGGTCGACGCACTGGCGCTGATCGCGCCGGCCGGACTCGGCCCGGACATCAACGGTGACTACCTGGCCGGCTTCGTCGCCTGTGATAACCGCAAGGAGATGAAGAAGCTGCTGCAGGAACTGGTCGCCGATCCCGAGCTGGTCAATCGTGCCCTGGTCGCCGACATGCTGCAGTTCAAGCGCATCGACGGCGTACCCGAAGCACTCGCCACGATCGCCGCCGGCTTCCACGACGGCACCCGCCAGACGCTGGACCTGCGCGCTGGCCTGGCCACGCTGGGCAAGCCGGTCAAGGTGATCTGGGGCAGCGCCGACCGCATCGTGCCGGCCAGCCACGCCGCGAGCCTGCAAGGGGCCGAGGTCACGGTACTCGACGGCTACGGCCATCTCGTGCAGCTCGAGGCGGTGGCCGAAGTCAACGCCCTGCTGGGCGCCTAGTCCACGCTTCACGGCATGCACGGTCGGCGGTGGCCACGAGCGCTGCCGCCGGCCGTCACGCCGCGGCGACCGACGCCTGGGCACGCCGACGCTGTGCCTGCGCGTGCGCTGCAGCGAGGGAACCGCTGCACAAGCCATGAGTCGGCGCCTTACGCCAGTGCCGCCCGATTTCGGCGTGACGAATCTTCGCCATAGCCCGCCATGACTTGCGCGTCACCCCGTCAACGCGCACAGCGCGGACACCGTCTGCTCGGCCCGGCCCTGTTCGGAGGTTCCGCAGACGAAAGTCTTACGACCTTCGTCTAGCACCCCCTGACCAACGGCGAATTGTGCGCACCGTGCGCCGGAGGGATCATCTCCCTGTCGGGCCAAGGGCTGCTCCCGGGTGCCACCGCGCCGACCTCGATAACAATAAGCCGTTCATCCGCATGCAAAATCTTCGCCGTCACGCTATCGCTACGCTTTCTTTCGTCAACCGCCGCGGCGCCGACCGCACAGGCAAGCCGCGGCCCACCGCGCTCTTCCTCGCCGTCGCGACGCTCGCCAGCCCGCACGCCGGTGCCGACGTCACCACGAGCTTCGGACCAAGCGGCGGCTTCCGTTTCGACTTCTTCGACCAGCAGGCCGGCACGCGCTACGAGTTCACCACCGGCGATTCGCTCGTCGCCAAGCTGCGCGCGTCGGGCTCGGTCGGTGGCATCACGGGATCGCGGCGCAGCGTGATCGTGCCCGAAGTGACCGCGTTCGGGCAGACCATCATCCCCGAGGTCACCGCCGATACCCGTACCGGCCTCAAGCTCAGCACCAGCATCGACGCCTATGCCGGCGTGGTGCTGAGCGCGGGCATCGAAACGGCCGGCGCCGGCATCGGCGCGGGCTTCGCCCTGGGACCGCGGCTGACCCTGCCGGACGAGGTCCGCGCCGGCGAGTTCTTCTCGATGCGCGGCGAGACTTTCGTCAGCACCAGCAACCTCGACCTGGACGTCAGCCTGCCCTCGATCGACCTCGGCATGGACGTGGTCCTCGGCGGCAGCGCGAGTGGCAAGCTCGAGTACGGCCTGTTTCCCATCACCGGCTACCAGGTTGGCAACTTCAACTTCAACCTGCCGGACATCAACCTGCCGGTGTTCGACTTCAACCTCGATCTCAACCTGCCGAAATTGCCGAGTTTCGGCTTCCTCGACATTCCGGACCTGATCCCGGACAGCGACCGCGACGACGCGGTGTACCGCCTCAAGCTGCCCGGGGTCGACCCGCTCAAGCCCGGCGACCAGCCGCCGCCGCTGCTCTCGGCCGGCGAGGTGGTGCTGGTCAATCCCGCATCGAGCGCGACCACCAGCGCGCCGCAGGTGCGCGACGGCGCCATCGTGAGCACCACCACCGGCGACCTGCTGCGCCTCGGCCTCGATCTCGACGGCATCGCCTCCTTCGCCACCACCGGCGTCTCGTTCACCGGCCTCGAGGCGACCATCAAGCCGGGCAGCGTGCCGCTCGCGACCGTCGGCTACGACACGCTGGACGTCAAGTACGGTATCGAGCTCGGCTACGAACTCGAAAACAGCCTCGCCACTTACCTCGAAGTGACGCTGGACTTCGTCGATGCGCAAGGCGATGCGGTCGACGTGCTCCTGCGAGACGGTGACGTCGTCGACATCACCAACACCTATTCGGGCCGCTTCGACCTGCTGCCCGAGTTCGCCCTGCTCGATGCCAGCGACGTCACGCTCAAGGTCGACTTCACCGGCCTGAAGCGCGAGATCCGTCAGAAAGGCTCGCTGACATTGAGCGATTACATGGAGCTGCGCGCACTGGCTGCGCGTGCCAGCGTGCTCGGCGGCATCGCCGGTCTCGACATCGGCCCCCTGCTCTACAAGAAGCTCGAGCTGGCCGGCGAATTCGGCGCGTTCGAGATCTACGACGAAACCATCACGCTCAGCGACTTCGGCCTCGTCGACGGCCTGTTCGACGGCGAAATACTGATCGACGCCATCGCGAGCCAGGACGCCTATCTCACCAGCAACCCCAGCGGACGTTTCAGCGTCCTCGACTTCAAGCTGCTCTCGACGCACGAGCCCGTCTACACCGTGCACAGTGACCTGCGCGACCTCACGCTCGTCATCGGCACCGCCGGCCCACAGGCGCGCACGCGCGCCGACATCATGCCCACGACTTACACCTCGGCCACGACGATCGGCAGCGAGATCGGCGGACTCTACGTGCCGCGCGGCTCCGAGCTGCGCTTCGCGCGCTTCGGCGGCAGTACGGCGCGCACCTCGACCATCACCAACGACGGCCTGATCCGCGCCGACGTCAGCACCGACGGCTTCACCTTCGACCAGCGCTTCGCCTCGGTCGACCCCGACGGCCTGCTCCTCGTGCAGGGCTCGGGGGAGATGCGCTTCGGCCGCCAGGGCGGCCTCACAGCCGGCACGCTGATCAACGGCCGCGGCCACACCGTCAGCTTCGACCAAACCAACGCGCAGGTCATCACCGGCGGCAGCCGCATCCTCGCCGGCAAGCACAAGATCAGCAACCAGGGCCTGATCCGCGCGCGCTTCGGCGGCACGCTGGACGTTGTCACTCCTTACTTCGAGAACCTGCCGACCGGCACGCTGCGCGCCGAATCCGGCAGCCGGGTCAACCTCGCTGGCGGCATCGACAACACCGGCCTCGTCGAAGCAACCGGCGCCGATTCGCGCATCGACATCACCAGCGGCTCGATCGGCAGCAGCGTGTTCGACCAAGGGCGTGGCCACTTCCGTGCCGCCGACGGCGGCGCGATCGTCGTCCGCGGCGCGCTCGAGAACGGCACGCGCGTGCTGCGCACGCGCGGCAACCTCGAGTTCCTCAGCGCCGACGGCGGCACGACCAGGTTCGAGACCCGTATCGACGCGGCCGGCGACCTGCGCCTGGTGACGGAGACGGGCGGCGCGATGCAACTCAACGGCCTGCAGCGCGAGCGCGGCTCGGAGCAGATCGAGATCGTCAACGATGGCCTGCTCGAGCTGCTGTCCGGCACCACCTCGCTGCGCCCGCTACGGCCGAACTGCCCCGCGGGCCAGTGCCCGCCACCGTCACCGCCGACCATCGTGCCGGTCGACCTGACCAACAACGGCATCGTGCGCGTACACGGCGGCGCACTGTTCGCCTTCGACGTCGATATCGTCGACTACAGCGAAGGCGGCGCGAGCCTCGCCGGCGGTACCTGGGAGCTGATCGGACAATCCGGCATTTTCAACAACACCGACACGGTCACCGAGCTCACGCCCGGGGTTGCGGCGATCGACGTGCGCGTCAACGAGGTCTTCGGCAATGCGCAGTCTTTCGCCGACCTCGCTTTCGACGAAGTCATCGATCCGGATACCGGCGAAGTCGTGGTCCGCAGCGACATCGGCCAGCTCGACACGCGCCTCGTCTACAACGACGCCGACGTGCTGCTCTCCGGCAGCGCGAGCTTCGACTACTTCGACACCGTGGAAGTCAACCGCGGCCGCCTGCGCCTCGCCCAGGGGCAGCGCTTTCACACCACCGCCAATTACGAGAACCGTGGTGGTGAGACCCTCGTCGATACCAACGCAAGCCTCGTCGTCAATGGCGCACTGGTCATCAACGGCGGCCTCGTACGCATCGGCGAAGAATTCGACGTCGACACCACCACCAGCCGCCTGCAGGTCGCCGGGGGCGAGGTCCTGCAGGGCGACGGAACGCTGGTCCACCGTGACATCGAGGTCAACGGCGGCACCCTGCGTATTGCCGAGCGCGGCGGGCTCGATGCCGTGTCCGGCAGCGGCCCGGACTTTCTCGGCCGCAGTGCCGGTGGCGGTCACGTGCTGCTTGGCGGACGCTCGTGGATCGTGCGCGACAGTGTCGCCACGGGCGCCGACGGCAGCGAGACCATCACGCCCGGGCTGATCGATTTCTCCGACTACCGGGCGGGCTTCGATGCCGACGCCGTGGCCGGTGTCCACGAGAATCGCGCGGACGTTCTCATCGAAGGCACGCAGGCCGGCTTCCTCGGGCTGGAGACCCTGGTGCGCAACAGCGGCGCGCTGACCCTGCGCAGCGGCGCGCGCCTCGAACGGGTCGACATGTCGGGCGCACCGGCCGCCTTGATCGACGGCGACGGCTTCGTCAACGAGGCCGGCGGCAACATCGGGCTCGACGGCGCCCAGTTCGTGTTCGCCGGCGCCGACAGCACCCTCGTCAACGACGGGCTGATCGAACTCGCCGGCAACGGCTATCTCGAGGTCGGCCGCATCGCGCGCGGCAGCGGTCCCGGTGGCGAGCTGCGCGTCGACGGCGTCGTCAATGCCGCGCACGGCATCGCGGCGCGTGCGATCGAGTTGCATGGTGGCGCGCTGGTCAGCGCGCAGATTGCGCTCGACGGTCGCATCGGCAGCGATGCCAGTTTCGCTCTCGCACCCGGCGGTCAGGGCGGCAGTGGTGGCAGCCTGGCGGTCAGCGGCGGGCGCATCGCCGGCGCGGCACTCAGCCTCGTCGGCGGCGCCGGCGGCCAGGGCGGTGCGGGCAGCGGCGGCAACCCGAGCGGCGCCACCGGTGGCATCGGTGGCATGGGCGGCACCCTGCACATCAGTGGCGGCCAGGTCGTCGCCGACCAGGGCATCAGCCTGCGAGGCGGCACGGGCGGCACGGGCGGTACCGGGGTCGAACGCACGTTCGGCACGAATGGCCGCGGCGGCACCGGTGGCAACGGTGGCCGCGGCGGCAACGTCATCCTCTCGGGCGGCGAACTGGTCGTCGCCAGCACCATCGATCTGCGCGGCGGCGACGGTGGCGACGGCGGCCAGGGTGCCTCGTTCGCGCCCGACGGTCGCAGTGGCGTGCGCGGCGCCGCCGGCAGCCTGCGCATCCAGGGCGGCACGCTGACCGCAAGCGCCGCCAACTTCGACCAGGCCATCGACGGCAACGTGCTCTTCGCCAGCGGTACGCTGCGCTTCACCGACAGCCTGTTCGACCTGGGCACCTCCTCCACCCGCCTGAATGCGCTCGTGGGCGCCAGCAACAAGCTCCTCGGGCACGGTCGCGCGCTGGCTTTCGACGACACGCTTGCCATCGCTGCCGGCCAGTCACTGACGCTTGCCGGCGGCGCGCTCAGCGCGCGCGTGGTCGACACCCGCGGCGGCGGCAGCCTGCTGTTCAGCGCGGGGCTGCTCGACGTCGAGACCTTCCACGGCGACCTCGTGCAGGCGGGTGGCGTGCTCGCGCCGGGCAACTCGCCCGGTCTGACCACCATCGATGGCGACTACACCCTGGCTGCCGGTACCCTCGCCATCGAACTCGCCGGCCACGAGCGGGGTACGCAATACGACGCCATCGACGTCAGCGGCACGGCGACGCTCGGCGGGCTGCTCGAAGTGACGCTGCTCGACGACTTCCTGCCGGGCGCCGGCGACGTCTTCCAGCTGCTCGCGGCGGAGACCATCAGCGGCAGCTTCGACGCGCTCTCCTTCGCCCTGCTGCCAGAGAATCTGAACTGGCAGCTCGACTACCTGTTCGATCCGTTGGGCACCGATTTCGTCAACCTGCGCGCGGCCCCGGTGCCGCTGCCGCCGGCCTCGCTACTGCTGATCGGTGCACTGTTGCCGCTGCTGCGGCGGCGCCGTCGCTGAAGCACCACAAGCGCGTCGACGCCGCTTCAGCCGACGAACGCGGCGCGGCGATAAGGCGCGAGCTTCGCGTTCAGCGCTTCCAGGCCGGACAGTTCGCCCTCCAGCAGGTCCGCGCCGCGGGCGCGCGCGAGTGCTTCGTCCGAGGCCTGTGCTGCAGCGGCGCCGAACACCTCGGGGGCTTGCGTGGCCAATGCGATGAGCGCCTTGTGCAGGCGCCGCTGCACTTCGACCAGCGCGGCGCCGTCACGCGCGAGAGGACGGAAACCGTCTTCCAGCATCTCGGGCACAGCGATAGCCGGCACGTGAACACGCGGGTAGAACACCTCGGGATCCGACTGCACCTCCCAACGTGAGAGCACGCGCACGAGCCTTCCGAGCACATCGATCGCAGTGCCCGGGTCGTTGACCGCCGGCGACAGGGCGCGTGAACCAATCTCGGCCAGCACGACCAGGCCGAAGCGGGGATCCTGGTCGTAGCTGCGCGCGCCGGCGCAAGTGAATGCCGCGCGCAAGTGCCGCACCGTGCGGTCATCGGCCTGACCGCCCGACCACCACAACAAGGGCGCGCACGGATGGACGAAGCTTCCCGGCAGCGCGGCGAGCCATAACTCCGCATCCGCCTGCACCGCGCACGCCGCCAGCGCCTGCATGTCGACGTGCTGGACGTAGCCCGTCGTCGCGGCGGCCAGGGGTTCGAGACCGGGCGGCGGCGCCCCGTGCCACGGCTGCCCACCGAGGAACGGCGCAGCGACGCGGGCTTTGACGGCCTGCAGCGTCGCGCGCTCGACGCGCGCCAGCGTGTCGCCCATGCGCCCGAAGCTCATCAGGTGCGAGATCCAGCGCAGCAGGGCCGCCACTACCAGACCGACCACGACGATCGTGCTGGCGAACAGCAGCAGCCGCCCATCGTCGTCGTAGAGCCCGCTGTGCAGCGCAATGATGCCGACCAGTGCGAACAGGAACGCGCCGACAAAGGTCGCCAGAACGTTCTGCGTGGTCGGATCTTCCTGGAGCAGGCGCGCCGCGCGCGGCGTCGCCGTGCTCGCCGCGGCGGTGAATGCGGACACCGTGATGGACAGCGAGAAAGTCGCCACCGCGAGCATCGAGGAAGCGAGGATGTCGAGCACCTGGTCGACCGCCTGCGCGCCGATGCGCTCACCCACTCCGGGTGGGATGAAGCGCGCCAGCGGCCGCGCGGCGAGCGCGGTCACGACGCCGAGCAGGCCGAAGGAAACCGAGCGCACCCAGACCTTGCGGAAGGTCACGACGATGAGCCAGCGCCACTTGCCGGCGAGCCAGGCCTGCTCCTTCATGGCCATGCTGGCCGCATTCCGGGGCGCTTACGCGACATCGGTCGGTCGCGTTGTCAGCCGGTATTGCGCAGACCGCTGGCAATGCCCGCCATGGTCACCTGCAGGGCCTGTTCGACCGCCTCGCGCGCGTGCTCGTCGTGCCGTCGCCGCGCGAGCAGCTCGGCTTGCAGCAGGTGCAAGGGGTCGAGATAGGTGTTGCGCACCGAGAGCGACTCGGCCAACTCGGGATCACCCGCCAGCAGGTGGGGCGCACCGGTGATCGCGAGCAGGTCCTCGCTCAGCGTAGCCAGCCGTTCGCCGAGCCGCGCGACTGCGGCCTGGCGCGGGGCGTCGACGAGGCGCTCGGCGTAGTAGGCGGCGAGCGTGGCGTCGGCCTTGGCGAGGACCATTTCGAGCATGTTGAGCTGCATGTTGAAAAACGGCCACTCGGCCATCTCGGCCAGCAGCGCCGCCTGGCCGTGTTCGCGGGCTTCGCGCACGGCAGCGTCCGTGCCCAACCAGGCGGGCAGCATCAGCCTTACCTGGGTCCAGGCGAACACCCACGGTATCGCGCGCAGGCTGGCGATACCGCCGTTCGCCTTGCGCCGCGCCGGGCGGCTGCCCAGGGCCAGGATGCCGAGCTCCTGTTCCGGGGTCAGCGTGCGGAACAGCTCGACGAAATCGGGGTCCTCGCGCACCACCGCGCGGTAGGCCGAGAGCGCGCTCGCCGCCATCTCGGAGACGCGCTCGCGCCATGCGGCCTGCGGCGCCGGCGGCGGATTCAGCGTCGCCTCGAGCGTAGCGCCGAGATAGCGTCGCAGCGTCTGCGTTGCCAGGCCCGGCAGGCCGAGCTTCCAGCGAATCATCTCACCCTGCTCGGTGACGCGCAGCGACCCGGCCACGGAGCCGGGCGGTTGCGAGGCGATGGCGGCCTGCGCCGGGCCGCCGCCGCGGCCCACCGCGCCGCCGCGGCCATGGAACAGCGCCAGGCGTACCCCGTGGCGCTGCGTCACCTCGACCAGGCGTTCCTGGGCACGGTACTGGGCCCAGGCGGCGGCCAGCTGCCCGGCATCCTTGGCCGAATCGGAATAGCCGATCATGACCTGCTGGTAACCGTCGACGTGCTCGCGGTACCAGGCCAGCGAGAGCAGCGCGTCTATGGTGTCGGCGGCGCCGTCGAGGTCACTGAGCGTTTCGAACAGGGGCACCACCGGCAGCGCGCGCGCCAGCCCGCACTCGCGCAGCAGCAGGATCACGGCCAGCACGTCACTGGGCGAGGTCGCCATCGAGATCACGTACTGGGCGATGCCGGCGCCGTCGTTGGCCGCGATCACGCGGCAGGTCTCGAGCACCTCGCGCACCTCCTCGCTGGCCGGCCAATCGGGTGGGAACAGCGGCCGCCGTCCGGCCAGCTCGGCAAGCAGGAAACGACAGCGCTCCTCTTCGGGCCAGCTCGCGTAACCCTCGCCGCCACGGGTGAAGCCGAGGTAGGCGGTCAGTTCGTCGAACACCGCGACGTGGCGCGCGGCATCCTGGCGCACGTCGAGACGCACCAGCGTGATGCCGAACGCGGCGACGCGTCGCAGGGTGTCGAGCAGCGGACCGTTGGCGATATTGGCCATGCCGCACGCCACCAGCGAGCGATAGCACAACATCAGCGGCGCCTGCAGATCGGCCGTCTCCAGGTAAACCGACTCGCGATCCGGCGGTGGCGTCGGGTCGAGTCCCCCTGCCCACGCGCGCGTGCGCTCGAGCCTGTCGCGCACGGTGCGCAGCAGTTCGCGGTACGGCTCGTGGGCGCTCCCGGTGACGCGCGACAGCTCGTCGTTACAACGACTCATGGACAGCGCCGCGCGCAACGCCTCGACGTCCTTGAGGAAAAGGTCGGCGGCCATCCAGCGCGCCAGCATCAACACTTCGCGCGTGACCGCCGCGGTCACGCGCGGATTGCCATCGCGATCGCCACCCATCCAGGTCGCGAAACGAATCGGCGAGGCATCGGGGGCGAGCGGTGACTGGCCGCGCGACGCCAGTGCGAGGTCGAGTTCACGCAGGACCGCGGGCAAGGCGTGCCACAGGGAATTCTCGATGACGGCAAAGCCCCAGCGTGCCTCGTCCTGCGGCGTCGGCCGTTCCTGGCGGATTTCGTCGGTGTGCCAGGCCTCGGCGATGAGGCGTTCCAGCACGACCTCGATACCCGCGCGGGTCGCGCCGCTGGCGCGATCCCGTTCGGCCAAGGTGTCGGCGATGGCATCGTATTTCTGGATCAACGTACGACGCAGCACCTCGGTCGGGTGAGCGGTCAGGACGAGTTCGATGTCGAGCGTGTCCAGCGTCTCCGGCAGACGCGGATCGTCGGGCAGCGACAAGGGCACGGCGCGATCGTGGTCCTCGCGCGTGAGGTGGTGCTGCTCGGCGATGTTGGCGAGATTCAGAAACTGGTTGAACGCACGCGCAACGTCGACCATGTCATCAGCCGGGATGTCGGCGAGGGTCGCGCTCAGGCGCGCCCAATCGGCGGCATCACCGGCGCGCGCGCCCTTTGCCAGCGCGCGGATCGCCTCGATCCGCGCGACGAAAGCGCTGCCTCGTGCCGCGCCGATGACCCGCCCGAGCAGGTGCCCGAGCAGGCGCACGTCGTCACGCAGACGGCGATCGAGGTGGGCAAATTCGCGTTCCGGCAGGGGGTCGTCGTCGGAACCTGGCGGGGAGGCATCGAGCGGGTTTATCTGAGGCATCGTGGCAGTCGTGCTTGGATTGCCCCCCCAACATAGCGCGCGGCGCGCCTGCTCGCCAGAAGCCGTACCACACGGGCGCAGTGGCAAGGTCCGCCAACCCACGCTAAGGTCAGCGTCATCGCGGCCCACATGCCAACGAGGGGAGAAAGCACGCATGTCCGATACCATCATCGCAATCGAGCAACTGCTGTCCGCTTACTGCCATCGCGTCGACCGCGGCAACGCCGCCGAGGTCGCCGCGCTGTTCGCCACCGACGCCGTGCTGCGGCCACGTTACGACGGCGACTATGAGCTCGCCGGCCGCGCGGCGATCGAACGCTGGTACGCCTGGTACCACGAGCACTTCCGCGCCGGCGTGCGACATCTCAAGCACCTCGTGATGTCACCCTTGATCGAGGTCGACGGCAACCGCGCCAGCGGGGTGTGCTACCTCGTCGCGACCGCCGTCGCGGCAGGCAGCGGCGAAGGCTTCTACGCCACCGGCACTTATCGCGACGAGTACGTGCTCGAGGGCGGGCGCTGGCTGTTCGGCAGCCGCCTCATCGAAGTCGAATGGATGGTCTCGCACGCGACCATCGCGGAGACCTTCCCGCCGCTCGGTTTTCCGCGATGAACGCCCCGGTCGCCGATGTCATCGTCATCGGCAGCGGTTTCGGCGGCGCCGCGTGCGCGCAACGCCTGGTCGAAGCCGGTATGCGCGTGACCTTGCTCGAACGCGGCCCCTGGCGCGACACCGTACCCGTGCGCTCGATGGGCATCAGCGCACGTGCAGCGCTGCCACACGGACGCCGCGCGCTGCTCGGTCTGCTGCGCAGCGTACGTCATCGCTGGCTGCCGGGCGGCAAGCTCACCCTGAACCGGCGCGGTCTGTTCGACATCCACCTCGATCGCGGCCTGCACGTGGTGTGCTCGGCCAACGTCGGCGGCGGTAGTCATGTCTACTCCGGCCTCAACGTGCGCCCGCCCGACCCGGCCTGGTGGGACAGCGTCGCGCCGGGGCTCAGCGAACGCACGCTCGCGCCGAGTTACGCGCGCGTCTTCGAACGCATGGAGACGCGCGAGCCGCTCGCCGACGACCGCCTGCCAAACCCGCTCGCGTCCCGCTTCGGTGACAACCCCGCGTTCGACGTCGCCGGCGCCGACTACGAACTCGGCATGGGCCTGCGCTTCCCCGAGACGCCCGGCCAGCCGCGCCTGGTACGCACCGCCGACGGCATCGAGCGCTGGGAAGCGCGACCGGGTGAGGACGGCAACCTCGGTTCCGCCGGCGGAGGCAAGACGACGCTCGACTTCGCCTTCCTCGCGCCAGCCATCAAGGCCGGCCTGCGCGTGCTCGATCTGTCTGAGGTCCGTCGCATCGCGCGCGCCCCGGCCGGTTACGAGGTACACGCACGCAACCACCACAGCGGCCGCGACGAGACGCTGAGCGCGCCGCGCGTGGTGCTGGCCGCGGGCACTTTGAACACCGTCCAGCTGCTGCTCGAGAGCGTCGCCGCGGGCGGCCTCGCGCCAATGCCGACGCTCGGTGAGCGCTTCGGCGGGAACGGCGACTTCTTCGGCTACTGGAAACTCGACGATACCGCCCGTGACCTCAGCGCCAGCATGCCGGCCCATGGCTTGCTGCGCCTCGCCGGACCCGATCCGCTCGGCCCCGGGCGCGAATGGCCGGCCATCGCCGAAGGTGCCCTGCCGCCGCCGCACCAGCTGCCGCTGGGCCGTTGGGTGTCACGCCTGCTGCGCCACGGCAGCTTCGTCGCCGGCATGGGCGCCGATGCCCAGGATGGCCGCGTCGAGCTACGCGGCGGCAAGCTGCGCATCGACTACCAGCCCGCGCGGAGCGAGATCTTCGCGCGCATTCGTGATGCTTTCCGCCTGCTCGGCGAGAAGAGCGGCCGGCGCGTCTACCACTTCGACACGCCGATCACCGTGCACCCCACCGGCGGTGCCTGCATCGGACGCAATTTCGACGAGGGCGTGGTCGACAGCGAGGGAGAAGTGTTCGAGAACCCCGGACTCTACGTCGCCGACGCGGCGGCCTTCCCCAAGCCCGTCGGCGGACCACCGTCGATCACCATCGCGGCCTGGGGCGACCACGTCGGCCAGCGCCTCGCCGCGCGCCACGCGCCGCGGCGCGCCGGGTCCTGAGAAACGCGCCAGCTCAGGGCGCGAGCAGCTGCTCCGTCGAGAGACGCTCGAGCAGGCCCACCACCGGCACCTCGCCGTGGTTCCAGTCGGGCCGCAGCAAGCTCAACGTGACGGCACCGGCGGCGAAGCGGCCGGTATCGGTGTCCGGCTCGGCCTGCCCCGCGAGGTCGTGCGCCATGCCGCTGAGGACCGCTCCCTCAGCCGCGCCGTAAGTCATCGCGAAGCCGCCATGATCACTCGCCGGGACCCAGGCGACGCGCTCCGGGCCGCCCTCGGCCTGAGCCGGATAGTTGACGTTCAGCATCGTGCCGGGCGGCAGCAGCGCGGCCCCATCGGGACGCGCGGCGAGCGCGCCGACCAGCCGCGCGGTGAAATCCGCTGCGCCGGGGAACGCCGCCAGGGTACTCGGGAAGCGCGGCTCGGCGCCGGCTTCGGCGAGGTCGAGTCCGACCGAGACGGCGATGGCCGGCACGCCGCGCAGCACCGCCATCATTGCCGCACCGACGGTCCCCGAGAGCATCACGTTGCTGCCCAGGTTCTGGCCGAAATTGGCGCCGGATACGACCAGGTCCGGTTCGTTCCCTGCGAGCACGTGCGCGAGACCGGCACCGATCGCGTCAGCCGGGCTGCCGTCCAGTGACCACACCCCGGGGCGCTGCTCGACGAGCGCCAGCTCGCCGAACGTGATCTTCATCCCCGAACCGCTCTGCTGGGTCAACGGCGCAACGACCGTGACGTCATGCCCGTCGGCCCGCAACGCCGTGGCGAGCGCCTCGATGCCGGGGGAATCCCAGCCATCGTCATTGGTCAGCAGGATGTCGAGCGCGTGCGCGGCGCCGGCCTGCCCCCCCAGTATCAGCCACATCGACAGCAGGCAGCTCTTGCGGTGCACCTTGCATCCTCCTCGAATCGTTCGCTGGCAGGGCCGGCAGCATGCCACAAAGCGTTCACCGTCGCGCCCCGCCGACGCCACGGGCGCGGGCGCGCCCGGGTCATCTAGAATGCCCCCATTCCAGCCTGCGAGGTGACCCCATGACCGCTCCCGCCGATCTCGGCTTCGACCCCGGCCGACTCGCCCGCCTGCCAGCGCGCATCAACGCCGACATCGAGGCCCGGCGCTACCACGGCGCCGCCCTCGCCGTCAGTCGTCATGGCCAGACGGTCTACCGCGACGTGCACGGTTACGCCGATCGCGAAAGCGGCCGGCCGATGACTCAGGAAGACGTGTTCGTCTCGTTCTCGATCGGCAAGCAGTTCACCAACACCGTCGTGCTCTCGCGGGTCGAACAGGGTCAGCTGCACCTCGACATGCCGGTGTGCGAACTCATTCCCGAGTTCGGCAGCCGCGGCCTGCGTGGCATCAGGCTGTGGCACCTGCTCACCCACACCAGCGGCATCATGTCGGCAGTCCCGGCGGTCGCGCCCGAGGTCATCACGAACATCGGCAAGTTGACCGCCTGGCTCGCCACGCAGCGCCCGGAGACGCTGCCGGGCGAGGTGGTGAACTACTCCATCATCGCCGCCCATTCCGTCATGGCCGAGATGGTCATGCGCGCCGAGGGCGCGACACGCAGCTTCACCGACATCATGCGCGAGGACCTCTTCGAGCCGCTCGGCATGCAGAACACCTGCATGGGTCCGCGCGACGATCTCGTCGATCGCCTGGTACCGGTCACGGCCTGCTACAGCGAACCCGGCATGTTCCATCCCGACGAAGTCCTCGGGGTGGGTGCGGTCGTGCTCATGGACGGCTGCGAGATCCCCGCCGGCGGCTACCTCACCTGCCTCGACGACCTGCATCGCTTCGCGCTGATGCTGCGCAACGGCGGCGAACTCGACGGCGTGCGCATCCTCTCGCCGCGCACGCTCGATTACTGCACGCGCAACTTCACCGGCGAGAAGCGCAACCTGCTGTTCGACTACGCGCGCGAGACGCGCGGCTGGGAAGCCTGGCCGGCCAGTATCGGCCTCGGCTTCTTCATGCGCGGGGAAGGTATCCAGCCCGGACCGATGAGCAATTTCTCCAGCACGCGAACCTTCTGCGGCTGGGGTGCGGGCTCGACCTGTTTCTGGATTGATCCCGAACTCGACCTCACCTTCAGCTTTCTGTCCAGCGGCCTGATGGAGGAGACCTGGCACGTCGAACGCCTGCAACGGCTCGCCGATCTCGTCGTCACCGCCCTGGTCGAGTGACGCGGTGCCGGGGGGGCGCGAAGCTGCCCGCCGAGGCAGTGGTCGTCGCCCGCCCGGGCAGCGGCTAGAATGCGCCGATCACCTGCAACATCCAGTCTCAAGGGGAGCACACGTGGATTTCACCTTCAACGACAAGACCCGGCGCCTGCTCGACGAGGTCAAGGCCTTCATGCACGAGCACGTCTACCCGGTCGAGGAAGACGTCTTCAACTGGAACCACGACCCGAAGAATCTCTGGGTCGTACCGCCGCAGATCGAGGAGATCAAGGCCAAGGCCAAGGCCCAGGGCCTGTGGAACCTGTTCCTGCCGCACGAGTACGGTGATTACAGCCCCGGCCTCAGCAACCTCGAATACGCTCCGCTGGCCGAGGAGATGGGCCGCGTCATCTGGGGTGCCGAGGCATTCAATTGCTCCGCGCCCGACACCGGGAACATGGAGGTGCTGGCGCGCTACGGCACGGCCGAGCACAAGAAGCAGTGGCTCGAACCGCTGCTGGCCGGGGAGATCCGCTCGTCCTACCTGATGACCGAGCCGCTGGTCGCCTCGTCCGACGCGACCAACGTCGAAACCTCGATCGTGCGTGACGGCGACGACTACGTGATCAACGGCCGCAAGTGGTGGAGTTCGTGCGTGTACGATCCGCGCAACCGTATCTACATCGTCATGGGCAAGACCAACCCGGATGCCCCGCGCCACTCGCAGCAGTCGATGATCCTGGTACCCGCGGGCACACCGGGCGTCGAGCTGCTGCGCCCCCTGCGCGTGCTCAACGATCTCCATTCGCCGCACGGCCATGGCGAAGTCCTGCTGACCGACGTGCGCGTACCGGCCTCCAACCTGCTGCTCGGCGAAGGCCGCGGCTTCGAGATCGCGCAGGGCCGCCTCGGCCCGGGCCGCATCCACCACTGCATGCGCCTGATCGGCTGTGCCCAGCGCGCGCTGGATATCATGTGCGAACGCGTCGAGAGCCGCATCGCCTTCGGCAAGAAGATCTCCGAGCAGTCGAGCATCCGCCAGGACATCGCCAAATCGCGCTGCGACATCGAGCAGGCCCGCCTGCTCTGCCTGTGGGCCGCCGACCGCCTCGATCGCGAAGGCAACAAGGTAGCCAAGGACGCCATCGCCATGATCAAGATCGCCATCCCGCAGATGTGCCAGACGGTCGCCGACCGCGCCATGCAGGCGCACGGCGGCATGGGCGTGTGCCAGGATACCGTGCTGCCGGAGATTTTCTCCTACGCGCGCACCGTGCGCCTCGCCGATGGCCCCGACGAAGTTCACATGTCACAGCTCGGTAAATTGACCATCCAGCAGACCCTGGGTAGCTGATCCCGGGTACAATGCGCGGTGCTCCGGCCCCTGCCGGAGCGCCGCGGTCGCCGGCTCATACCCGAGCCACCTGCCGCTCCGGCGCCATCGCGCGCCGCCGTCACGAATCCCGTTCCCCCTTACGGAGCCCCACCGATGAGGTTCAAAATCGCTGCCTGGACCATGCGCCACCGCGTGCTGGTCAGCTTCCTGTTCCTGCTCGTGAGCATCGCTTTCGCCGTCGGCATTCCGAAAGTCGAGATCCGCACCATCTTCAACGATCTCCTGCCGCGCAACGACCCGTTCACGCAGGTCTATTTCAAACACCGTAATTTCGGCAATCCGCTGACCATGGCGATCATGGTCAAGCGCAAGGACGGTGACATCTACAACCCCGAGACGCTGCAGAAGGTCTGGGATCTCACCCGCGACATCGACCTCGCGCCCTACGTCGATCACGACCAGATCCTGTCGGTGGCGACCGAGAAGCTGCGCTACGCCGAGGCCAATTCGCTCGGCATCGACACCAAGCCGCTGATGGACGATCACGCGCCGGCCACGGCCGAGGAAATCGCCGAGTTCAAACGCCGTGTCGCCATCGCGCCCAACGCACTGACGTTCTTCATCTCGCGCGACGAAACGGCGACATTGATCAATGCCGCGTTCCTCGACAGCATCGAGTACGGCGAAGCATTCGCCTACGCGCAGAAGCTCGTCGAAGAGGCGCGCGACGAGAACCACGAGGTCTACCTCGCCGGACAGCCGGTCCTGACCGGCTGGGTCTACAAGCTGCAGAAGCAGACCTATTTCATCTTCGGCATCACGCTCGGCCTGCTGGTCATCGCGCTGGTGCTGTACATGCGCAACGTCGCAGGCGTGGTCACACCGATCGCCTGCGCGGCGGTCGCCGGCGTGTGGGGTTTCGGCTTCATCGGCTGGTTGGAACGGCCCATCGAGCCACTGCTGATGATCGTTCCCCTGCTGCTCGTGGCCCGCTCCTTCTCGCACTGCGTACAGTACACCGAGCGCTACTACGAAGTACTCATGAAGCTCAAGGACCGGCACAAGGCAGCCGAGGTCACCATGGGCATCATGATGGCGCCGTCCATCCTCGGCGTCATCACCGACTTCTGCGGCATCGTGTTCATCGCCATTGCACCGATCGAGACGATGCTCAATCACGCGATTTTCTGCGGCATGTGGGCCCTGTGGATCATCCCCACCGGCACCTTCCTGTGCTCCATCCTGCTCTCCTACCTGCCGGTGCCGAAAAACATCGAGCACATCGTCGGCGGGAAAGAGAAGGAGTCGGGCATCCATCTCGTCGAGGAAAAGGCGCTGCTCGCGACGGCACGCCTGAGCCAGGGCAAGCTGGCGCATCTCACGGCCGCCGTGATGGTCGTGATCGCGTGCATCGCGTTGTACCTCAACACGCAGATCAAGATCGGCAACCCGGTCGAGGGCAGCAACCTGCTGTGGCACGACTCCGAGTTCAACACCGCGGTACGTGCGATCAACGCACACTTCCCCGGCACGAACACGCTCGAGATCGTGCTCGAAGCGAAGGTCGAGGACATCGAGAACCGCGTCGCCAACACTCCTGCGGTCGTCGCCGTGCAGCAGCAGCTGCAACGCAAACTCGAAGCCGATACCGTCCTGCCGCCGCGTGCAACGCTGTCGTGGACGGACTACATGTCCGAAACCAACCGCCTGTTCTCCGGCGGCAACCCCAAGTGGGCGCCGCTCGACCTGACCGATGATGCCATCGCGGCAGCCTCGTTCGGTGCGCTGCTCGGCAGCAACGCGATCAACTTCGGCCACGTCGCCGACTTCACGTTCCAGAACTCGACCGTGTCGCTGTGGTACAAGGACAACAAGCAGGAGACGGTGGATCATGCGCTGGCCGCCGCGCGCGAGGCCGTCGACATGGTCGGCATCGAGCACGACGAGTTCCGTGTGCGGCTCGGCACCGGCGTGATCGCCCTGCAGCAGGCCGTCAACAACACCGTGTCCAAGTATCACTGGATCATCATCGGCATGGTCAACGTTGCCGTGATGCTGCTCGCGACGTTCGCCTACAAGTCGATCGTCGCCGCGGTCATCCTGCTGATCCCGGTGAACCTGTCGAACGTCATGCTGGTCGCCGCCATGCACCTGGTCGGCGTCGGTCTCGACATCAACGCCGGCATCGTCGCCGTGATGGGCGTCGGCGTCGGCATCGACTACGGCATCTACCTGCTCTCGCGTATCTGTGAAGAGTACACCGCACAGGACGGCGACCTCGGCCGCGCACTGGTCGCCGCGCTGACCACCACCGGCAAGGCCATCATGTTCACCGCCAGCATCATGCTGCTCGGCATCGTGCCCTGGTACTTCCTCTCCGATCTCAAGTTCATGGCCGACATGGGGCTGTTGCTGGTCGTGGTGATGCTGATCAACATGGTGCTGTCGCTGGTCGTACTGCCCCTGCTGGTCTGGTACATCAAGCCGAAGTTCCTCGCCCGACAGGACCTCATCGTCGGCGAGAACGTCGACATCTCGCAGTTCGTGACGAAACTCGAGAGCTGAGGACTTGCGCTCCGACCCCGCTGCGCAGCGGGGTCGGATTCCCTAGCGATCCTCTGAGCAAGTCATGACCCGGCACCTTGCGCCCACGCCGTCCGATTTCCGCGTTGCGAATCTTCGCAATAGCGGGCTATTACGCGCGCTTCGCGCCTTGAACTCGAACAGTGCGGACACGATCTGCTCGGCCCGGACTTGGTCAGAGGTTCCCTAACGCCGCCGCCCGCCGAAGATCGAGCCGAGCAGTCCGCGCACGATCTGGCGCCCGAGCGAGGAACCGATCGAGCGCAGGGTGCTCTTGAGCATCGCCTCCCCGGCCGACTGCCGGTTGGAACGCCGCGGCGCCGGGCGTGACGCGGACGACGAGCGGCGCGGCGCCGGCGGCGGGCTTTCCTCGCGCTGCGC